>JACXTT010002710.1_pt1 | contig 27817 bp, 24 predicted proteins | sample 9270951 | NCBI WGS metagenome assembly JACXTT01 (sample SAMN15532306, study PRJNA645909) | rock metagenome | isolation source: weathered quartz diorite | place: Puerto Rico | collected 2017-06-21 | reverse complement strand
TTGGGCTACGACCAACGCGTTCATCAACACGGGCGACGGGCTCGGCATGGTCGCCCGCGCCGGCCTGCCGCTCGAAGACATGGAGTTCTGGCAATTCCACCCGACGGGTGTGGCGGGCGCCGGCGTGCTGATCACCGAGGGCGTGCGGGGAGAAGGCGGATACCTGCTGAACAAGAACGGCGAGCGCTTCATGGAGCGCTATGCGCCGAACGCCAAGGACCTCGCGAGCCGCGACGTGGTCTCGCGGGCGATGACCACCGAGATCAAGGAAGGCCGCGGCTGCGGGCCGCACGCCGACCATGTGCTGCTCAAGCTCGACCACCTCGGGCCCGAGGTGATCATGCATCGGCTGCCCGGCATCCGCGAGATCGCGATCAAGTTCGCGAACGTCGATCCGATCCGCGAGCCGATCCCGGTGGTGCCCACGGTGCACTACCAGATGGGGGGCATCCCGACCAATTACATGGGCCAGGTGATTGCGCCCGAAGGCGCGAGCAAGGAAGCGATCGTGCCGGGCCTTTATGCCGCCGGCGAGTGCGCCTGCGTCTCGGTACACGGCGCGAACCGGCTGGGCACGAATTCGCTTCTCGATCTCCTGGTATTCGGCAAATCGTCGGGCGAGCAGGTGATCAAGGACATCCGCGGGCAGCCGGCGCCGCATCGCAGCCTGCCGAAGGACGCGGGTGAGGCGACGCGCGCGCGCCTCGCGCGCCTCGACAGCGCGACCAGCGGCGAGCGTGTGGTCGACGTGTTGAACGACTTGCGCCGCACGATGCAGGCCCACTGCGGCGTCTTCAGGTTCGGCGACGACCTGAAGAAGGGCGTGGCAATGGTGGAACAGATCGCCGGGCGCGCCGAGCGCACCTTCATCGCCGACAAGTCGAAGGTCTACAACACCGCGCGGGTCGAGGCGCTCGAGCTCGAGAACCTCGTCGAGACCGCGGTATCGACCATGGTCAGCGCCGAGGCGCGCAAGGAAAGCCGCGGCGCGCAGTCGCGCGACGATTTTCCCGAGCGCGACGACAAGAACTGGATGAAGCACACGCTGTGGTACAAGGAGGGGAACCGCCTGGACTACAAGCCAGTGCACCTGCGGCCGCTCACCGTCCAGACCATGGAGCCCAAGCTGCGCACCTACTGATGAAGCTGACCATCTATCGCTACGACCCGGACAAGGACGCCAAGCCCCATTACCAGGATTACGACGTGCCGATCGACGCGCACGATCGCATGCTGCTCGATGCGCTGGTAAAGGTGAAGGCGATCGACGATTCGCTCGCGTTTCGCCGCTCGTGCCGCGAGGGCGTGTGCGGCTCCGATGCCGTCAACATCAACGGCAAAAACGGGCTTGCCTGCATCACCAAGCTGGCCGATCTGCCCGAACACGTGACGATACGTCCGCTGCCCGGGCTCCCGGTCATGCGCGATCTCATCGTGGACATGACGCAGTTCTTCAAGCAATACCACTCGATCAAGCCCTACGTCATCAACCATGACCCGCCCCCTGAGCGCGAGCGGCTGCAGTCGCCGGAGGAGCGGGAGCACCTCGATGGGCTCTACGAGTGCATCCTGTGCGCGTGCTGCTCGACCTCGTGCCCGTCTTGGTGGTGGAACCCGGACAAGTTCGTCGGGCCGGCGGGCCTGTTGCAGGCCTACCGCTTCATCGCCGACACGCGCGACCAGGCGACCAGCGAGCGCCTCGACAACCTCGAGGATCCGTACCGGCTATTTCGCTGCCACACCATCATGAACTGCGTCGACGTCTGCCCCAAGGGCCTCAACCCGACGAAGGCGATCAACCACATCAAGGAGCTGCTGGTAAAGCGCGCAGTTTGATGAACCGCATTGAGCGCGAGAAGCTGAAATGGAAGTGCCGCCGCGGGTTGCTCGAGCTCGACATCGTGCTCGGCCGCTATCTCGAGCGCCATCCGCAGGACGCCGAGCTCAAGCCCCTGCTGGACCTGCCCGACAACGACCTGTGGGACATCGTTATCGGCCGGAGCGACAACTACGCGCCACACCTGAAGGACGTGGTGGCGCGGCTGCGTGCTGCCTAAGGAGCGATCATGGCCGACAAGAATGCGACGCTGAAACTACCTGACGGGAAGTCGCTCGAGTTCCCGGTGCTCGCCGGCACCACGGGGCCCGATGTGGTCGACATCCGCACGCTCTACGGCAAGTCGGGCATGTTCACCTATGACCCGGGGTATCTCTCCACCGCGAGCTGCAGCTCGGCGATTACCTACATCGACGGCGATGCCGGGATCCTGCTGTACCGCGGCTATCCGATCGAGCAGCTCGCGCTGCATTGCGATTTCCTCGAGGTGTGCTACCTGCTGCTGCACGGGGAGCTGCCGAACCGCAAGCAGAAAGAAGAGTTCGTCGACATCGTCACGCATCACACCATGGTGCACGAGCAGCTCGCGCGCCTGTACCAGGGGTTCCGGCGCGACGCGCACCCGATGGCGGTGCTGGTCGGCGTGGTCGGCGCGCTCTCCGCCTTCTACCACGACGCGCTCGACATCAATAACCCCGATCACCGCACCATCTCCGCGTTCCGGCTGATCGCGAAGATGCCCACCATCGTCGCGATGTCCTACAAGTACTCGGTCGGCCAGCCGTTCATGTACCCGCGCAACGACCTCTCGTACACCGCGAACTTCATGCGCATGATGTTCGGCGTGCCGGCAGAGGAGTACAAGGTGAACAACGTGCTGGTGCGCGCGATGGACCGCATCTTCATCCTGCACGCGGATCACGAGCAGAACGCCTCGACCTCGACTGTGCGGCTCGCGGGCTCCTCCGGCGCGAATCCCTACGCCTGCATCGCCGCGGGCATCGCCTGCCTGTGGGGCCCGGCGCACGGCGGCGCGAACGAGGCGGCGCTCGAGATGCTGGAGGAGATCGGGGATGTCTCGAAGGTCGGCGAGTTCATCAAGAAGGTGAAGGAAAAGCACGCCGGCGTGCGCCTGATGGGCTTCGGCCACCGCGTCTACAAGAACTACGACCCGCGCGCGAAGCTCATGCGCGAGACCTGTCACGAGGTGCTGAACGAGCTCGGACTGCACAACGACCGCATCTTCAAGCTCGCGCTCGCGCTCGAGAAGATTGCGCTCGAGGACGATTACTTCTTGAGCCGCAAGCTCTACCCCAACGTGGACTTCTATTCGGGCATCGTGCAGCGTGCCCTCGGCATCCCGGTGGCGATGTTCACCTGCATCTTCTCGCTCGCGCGCACGGTCGGCTGGATCGCGCAGTGGCAGGAGATGATCTCGGATCCCGAGTACAAGATCGGCCGGCCGCGCCAGCTCTACAAGGGCGCGACCAAGCGCGAAGTGAAACCCATCGATAAGAGATAGCACCATGGCCAGCGTGATGCGCCAGTTCCTCGACAACTCGTACCTCTTCGGCGGCAACGCCGCCTTCATCGAGGATCTCTACGAGAAGTACCTCGTCAACCCGCAGTCGGTGCCGGAAGAGTGGCGCGAGTATTTCGACCGCCTGCAGGTGCTGCCCGGCAACGCGCTGAAGGACATCGCGCGCGCGCCGGTGGAGGAGTCGTTCGTGCAGCGCGCGAAGCGCGGCGAGCTCGGCGGCGCGGCGGCGCGCACCTTCCCGACCGAGCCGGTGGCGCCCGAGCGGCTGCAGGTCGCGGCGCTCCTGCTGGTCACCGCCTATCGGATTTCGGGCGCACGCTGGGCGACGGTCGACCCGCTCAAGCGCATGCCGCGGCCGCCGCAGCCGGAGCTTGAGCCGGGCTTCTATGACCTCACGGAAGCGGATCTCGACCAGACGGTCAACGCCGGCTCGTATGTCGGGCTCGATCGCACGTCGCTGCGCAACCTGCTGCAGGCGCTGCGCGACACGTATTGCCGCGACATCGGCTTCGAGTACATGTTCATCTCGGACCGCGTGCAGCGGCAGTGGATCCAGGAACGGATCGAGCCGGTGCGCGCTACGACCGAGCTCATCAAGGAGCAGAGGCTGCACCTGCTGCAGAAGCTCACCGAAGCCGAGCATCTCGAGCGCTACCTGCACACGAAGTACGTGGGCCAGAAGCGCTTCTCGCTCGAAGGCGGCGAGAGCCTGATCCCGTGCATCGACGAGCTGATCCAGCGCGCGGGCGCGGGGGGCGTGCAGGAGATGGTCATCGGCATGGCGCACCGCGGCCGGCTGAACGTGCTGGTCAATGTCCTGGGCAAGATGCCCAAGGACTTGTTTTTGGAGTTCGAGGGCAAGGCGCCAAGCGAGCTGCCCTCCGGCGACGTGAAATACCACAACGGCTTCTCGTCCGACATCACGACGCCCGGCGGACCGGTGCACATCTCGCTCGCGTTCAATCCCTCGCATTTGGAGATCGTCAATCCGGTGGTCGAAGGCTCGGTGCGCGCGCGCCAGCGCCGGCGCGACGACAAGACGGGCGACCAGGTGCTGCCGATCCTGCTCCACGGCGACGCCGCCTTCGCTGCGCAGGGTGTGGTCATGGAGACGCTGAACCTCTCCGGCACGCGCGGCTACGGCACCGGCGGCACGGTGCACATCATCGTCAACAACCAGATCGGCTTCACCACCTCCGACCCGCGCGACGCGCGCTCGACGCTCTATTGCACGGACGTCGCGAAGATGGTCGAAGCGCCGATCTTCCACGTGAACGGCGACGACCCGGAGGCGGTGCTCTTCGTCACGCAGCTCGCGCTCGATTTCCGCGCCAAGTTCCACAAGGACGTGGTGATCGATATCGTGTGCTTCAGGAAGCTCGGCCACAACGAGCAGGACGAGCCGCTGATCACGCAGCCGCTGATGTACAAGAAGATCGCCCAGCATCCGGGCACGCGCAAGCTCTACGCCGACAAGCTGGTGACGCAGGGCGTCGTCGCCGCCGAAGAGCCCGAGGCGATGATCAAGCGCTACCGCGACACGCTGGACGCCGGCCAGCAGACCGTGAGCCCGGTGCTCTCGAACTTCAAGAGCAAGTTCGCGGTGGACTGGGCGCCGTTCCTCAATTCGAAGTGGACCGATGCCGCCGATACCCACGTGCCGCTCGCGGAGCTGCAGCGCCTCGCCGAGCCGCTCACCTCGGTGCCCGCGGGCTTCAAGGTGCATCCGACCGTGGCGCGCGTCATCGAGGCGCGCAAGCAGATGGCGGCCGGCAAGCAGCCGGTCGACTGGGGCATGGCCGAGACGCTCGCGTACGCCTCGCTTCTTTCCAACGGTTATGACGTGCGCTTGTCCGGCCAGGACTCGGGCCGCGGCACCTTCGCCCACCGGCATGCGGTGCTGCACGACCAGGAGCGCGAGCGCTGGGACGAAGGCACCTATATTCCGCTGCAGAACGTCGCCAAGGACCAGGGCGATTTCGTCGTCATCGACTCGGTGCTGTCGGAAGAAGCCGTGGTCGGCTTCGAGTACGGCTTCGCCACCGCGGAGCCGAATGCGCTGGTCATCTGGGAAGCGCAGTTCGGCGACTTCGCCAATGGCGCCCAGGTGGTGATCGACCAGTTCATCGCCGCCGGCGAGACCAAGTGGGGACGCGTCTGCGGCCTGACCCTGTTCCTGCCGCATGGCTACGAGGGGCAAGGCCCGGAGCATTCGTCGGCGCGCCTCGAGCGCTACCTGCAGCTCTGCGCCGAGCACAACATGCAGGTGTGCGTGCCGAGCACCGCGGGGCAGATCTTCCACCTGCTGCGCCGGCAGATGCTGCGTCCCTTCAGGAAGCCGCTCATCGTGATGACGCCGAAGTCGCTGCTGCGCAAGAAAGAGGCTTCTTCCCCGATCCAGGAGCTCGCGAACGGCGCCTTCCAGACGGTGATCCCGGACACGACCGCCGTGGACGAGAAAGGCGTGAAGCGCATCATCGCCTGCTGCGGCAAGGTCTATTACGACCTCGCGACCAAGCGGATCGAGCTGCAAAGAAATGACGTCGCGATTATCCGCGTCGAGCAGCTCTATCCCTTCCCGCACAAGCAGTTCCAGGCGGAGATGCGCCGTTACCCGGCGGCCACCGAGGTGGTGTGGTGCCAGGAGGAGCCGCAGAACCAGGGCGCTTGGTACCAGACGGCGCACTACTTCCGCGAAAACATGCGCGAGGACCAGAAGCTGTACTATGCCGGCCGCGCGGCGTCCGCCTCACCCGCGGGCGGCTACCTGGCGCGGCACAACGAGCGCCAGAAGGCGCTGGTGGAGCAGGCGTTCGGCAAATACAAGTAGCAGCACAACCCCGGCGAGTTACTCGCTGGTTTTTCGTTAACCCGGTGGACGCTTAGCCGAAGCCGGGGAAAAACTGAACGGGAGTCGGAGAATGGCCATCATCGAAGTGAAAGTGCCGCAGCTTTCCGAGTCGGTCTCGGAAGCGACGCTGCTCGACTGGCACAAGAAGGAAGGCGAGAGCGTCGCGCGCGACGAGAACCTGATCGACATCGAGACCGACAAGGTGGTGCTCGAGCTGCCCGCGCCGGCCGACGGCGTGCTCGTCAGGATCATGAAGAAAGCGCGCGAGTCGGTCGGCTCCGGCGACATCATTGCGCAGATCGACACCGAGGCGAAGGCCGGCGCTGCGCCGCAGCCGGCGGCGCCCAAGAAGGAAGTTCCCGCCGAGAAACCCAAAGCGGCGCAGCCGCCCGTGATGCCGGCGGCGCAGAAGCTCGCCGCCGAGCGCGGCGTCGATACTTCCAAGCTGCCGGGCACCGGGCGCGATGGCCGCGTCACCAAGGGCGATGTGCTGGAGGCGGCGAAGCCGCAGCCGGCGGTCCAGGCGCAGCCGCGCCCGGCGCTGCAGCAGCCCGCACCGCCGATCAACTTCGAGCAACTGCTCGCCGGCCGCCCGGAGCAGCGCGTGCCGATGTCGCGCCTGCGCCAGCGCGTGGCAGAACGGCTGGTGCAGTCGCAGTCGACCGCGGCGATCCTCACTACGTTCAACGAAGCGAACATGCAGCCGGTGATCGAGCTGCGCAAGAAGTACCAGGAGCGCTTCGAGAAAGAGCACGGCATCCGCCTGGGCTTCATGTCCTTCTTCGTCAAGGCCACCGTGCATGCGCTGAAGCGCTTCCCCGTGGTGAACGCGTCGATCGACGGCACCGATATCGTCTACCACGGCTACTTCGACATCGGCATCGCCGTGGGCAGCCCGCGCGGGCTGGTGGTGCCGATCCTGCGCGACGCCGACCGCGTGGGCTTCGCCGAGATCGAGAAGACCATCGGCGACTTCGGCAAGCGCGCGCAGGACGGCAAGCTCACGCTGGAAGAGCTGACCGGCGGCACCTTCTCCATCTCCAACGGCGGCGTGTTCGGCTCGATGCTGTCGACGCCGATCATCAACCCGCCGCAATCGGCGATCCTCGGCGTGCACGCGACCAAGGACCGGCCGGTCGCCGAGAACGGCCAGGTGGTGATCCGCCCGGTCAACTACCTCGCGCTCTCCTACGACCACCGCATCATCGACGGGCGCGAGGCGGTGCTGTTCCTCGTCGCCATCAAGGAGGCGCTCGAAGATCCGGCTCGCCTGATCCTGGAGATCTAGCGTGGCGACCTTCGATGTGGTGGTGATCGGGGGCGGCCCCGGCGGCTACGTCGCCGCCATCCGCGCCGCGCAGCTCGGCCTCGCGACCGCGTGCATCGACGACTGGCGCGGCGCCGACGGCAAGCCGGCGCTCGGCGGCACCTGCACCAATGTCGGCTGCATTCCCTCGAAAGCGCTGCTGCAATCCTCCGAGTACTACGAGCAGGCCGGCCATCAGTTCGCCGATCACGGCGTGAAGCTGAAGGGCCTCGACCTCGACCTCGCGCAGATGCACAAGCGCAAGGACCGTGTGGTGAAGGCGAGCAACGACGGCGTTGCCTACCTCTTCCGCAAGAACAAGATCCAGTTGCTCCCCGGGCACGGCAGCTTCGTCAAAGCCGCCGCCGACGGTTACCAGATCGCGGTGGGCAAGGAGACCGTGCAGGCAAAGCACGTGATCGTCGCCACCGGCTCGAACCCGCGCCCGCTGCCTGGCGTCGAGTTCGACGAGAAGCTCATCCTCAGCAACACCGGGGCACTCGTGATCCCCGAGGTGCCGAAGCGGCTCAGCATCATCGGCGCCGGCGTGATCGGGCTCGAGATGGGAAGCGTGTGGCGCCGGCTCGGCGCCGACGTGACCATTCTCGAGGCGCTCCCGGCGTTTCTCGGCGCTGCCGACGAGGCGATCGCCAGGGAGGCGGCCAAGATCTTCGCCAAGCAGGCTCTGAAGATCGAGCTGGGCGTCAAGGTCGGCGCAGTTGAGCGCAAGAAAACTGTTAAGGTTCAATATACTGCGTCGGATAGCTCATCCAAAACCCTGGAGTGCGACCGGCTGGTCGTCTCGATCGGCCGGCTGCCCAACACCGACGGACTGAACGCGGGCGCGGTAGGCCTCAAGCTCGATGAGCGCGGCTTCATTGCAGTGGATGCCGATTGCCGCACCAACCTGCCAAACGTTTGGGCGATCGGCGACGTGGTGCGCGGGCCGATGCTCGCGCACAAGGCAGAAGAGGAAGGCGCAGCGGTCGCCGAGCGCATCGCGGGGCAGAAACCGCACGTCGACTTCAATACGGTGCCGTGGGTCATCTACACCTCGCCGGAGATCGCCTGGGTAGGCGAGACCGAGCAGCAGCTCAAGGCGCGCGGCGCCGATTACCGTGCGGGCACGTTTCCGTTCACCGCGAATATGCGCGCGCGGGCGATGGGCGACGCTCAAGGCCTGGTGAAGTTCGTGGCCGATGCGAAGACCGAGCGCATCCTCGGCGTGCACATCATCGGGCCGTACGCGGGCGAGCTGATCGCCGAGGCGGTGGCGGCGATGGAGTTCGGCGCGTCCGCCGAGGACATCGGCATCATCAGCCACGCGCACCCTTCGCTTTCCGAGGCGATGAAGGACGCGGCACTGGCGGTCGACAAGCGGGCGATCAACATATGAGGTGGTTTGTCCTCGCGCTGCTGCTGGCGGCCGCGGGCTGCAGTCTCAAGCCGGTGCACTATCCGACGCTGAACGAGCAGGTGCTGTCGCTGCGCAAGGGCGACCTCGAGGCGGCGGGCATCGCGTTCGTGACGCCCTCGACCATTACCGGCCAGGAGCAGGAGAAGCAGGCCGTCGCGCTGACTTTCACGGACGTGCTAGCCGCGCAGCGTCCCAGCGTCAAAGTGGTCACGCTCGCCGAGACGCTGAGCGCGGTGAACCGCGCCGGGCTGGTGGACGCCTACCGGCGCATGTACGAGGACTACCGCGACACCGCGCTGCTGCCGGCCGATGTGCTGCGTCGCCTCGGCGCATCCACCGGGACGCGCTACATCGCGCAGCTCAAGCTCCAGGGCTTCACGCAGAACTCGAAGAACCGCCTGGGAATCCTGGGACTGCGCATCATCGACACTCAGCTCGGCGACGTGCGGCTGTATCTGCAGATCTGGGACAGCCGCGACGGCAGCATCGCCTGGGAGGGCATGGAAGAGCTGCGCATCGCGATGGACTCCACCAGGGAGGAGCCCATCATGCTGCGTGCGCTCCTCGAGCGCTCGGCGCAGGATCTCATCGCCAAGCTTCCGTGACGGCGGACGTTGTCGCGCTGTACGAGGAAAGCCTCGCCAAGCGCGGCTTCGTCTCCGATCCCGCGCAGTGGCGGGCGGTGGAGCGCCTGCAGCGCCTGTATGAGGAATGGAGCGCCTACAAGGCGCGGCGCAACACGGCGCTGAAGCGGCTGCTGGTGCATCCCGAGCTGCCGAAGGGCGTCTACCTGTGGGGGCCGGTAGGGCGCGGCAAGAGCTTCCTGATGGACGCCTTCTACCGCTGCGTGCCGCTCGTCAGGAAGCGCCGCGTGCACTTCCACCACTTCATGCGCGAGATCCATCGCGAGCTCGACGAGCTGCGCGGCACCGAGGACCCGCTCGCCGCGCTTGCCCAGCGCACCGCGCGGCGCCATCGCCTCATCTGCTTCGACGAGTTCCACGTCTCGGACATCGCCGACGCCATGATCCTCGGGCGCTTTCTCGAGCAGGTGATGGACCGCGGCGTCGAGTTCGTCATGACGTCGAACTATCACCCGGACGCGCTTTATCCAAACGGCCTGCAGCGCGAGCGCTTCCTCCCCGCGATCGAGCTCATCAAGCAGCGGCTCGATGTCGTCGGCGTCGACAACGGCACCGACTACCGGCGGCTGAAGATGGAGCGCATGAAGGTCTACCACATCGGCTCCGACGCCCCGCTCGCCAAGATCTTCGACGAGCTGCGCGACGTGGAAGAGGAAAGACAGCCGCTCGATGTCGAAGGCCGCACGATTGCGTATCGCAAGCGCGCCGGCGGCCTCGTCTGGTTCGACTTCGAGGTGCTCTGCGGCGGGCCGCGGTCCTACGCCGACTACGTCGATCTCGCGAAGCGCTTCCACAGCGTGATGCTCTCGGGCGTGCCGCGCATGTCGGCGAAGGACTCGGATGCCGCGCGGCGCTTCACCTGGCTCGTCGACGTGTTCTACGACGACCGCGTCAACCTGATCATCTCCGCCGCCGCCGAGCCCGAGGATTTGTTCACGGCAGGCGAGCGGGCGGCAGAGTTCCAGCGCACGGTGAGCCGCCTGCACGAGATGCAGACCGTCGAATATCTGCGTACCGAGCGCCGCAAGTAAAGTGCAAGAATATGGCGATGCGACTGTTACTCGCGATGCTGCTTGCGCTCGGCGCCGCGCTGGCGCACGCGCAGGCCTCAGTTTCGCAATATCCCGTGAAGCCGGTGCGGCTGATCATCCCGTTCCCGCCGGGCGGCTCGAACGACGTGCTGGGGCGCGTGGTCGCCGCGCAGCTCGGCGAGCGGCTCGGCCAGGGCGTGGTGATCGACAATCGCGGCGGGGGAGGCGGCACCATCGGCGTCACTGCCGCGGCGAAATCGCCCGCCGACGGCTACACGCTGCTGTTCGTCTCGGTCGGCTTCCCGGTGAGCATCGCGCTCGGCCAGCTGCCGGTGGAATCGCTGCAATGGTTCGTGCCGGTGGCGGCGGTCGGCACCGGCCCGAGCCTGCTCGTGGTGCCGACGGCGATTCCGGTGAACTCGCTCCAGGAGCTCCTTGCACTCGCGAAGCGCAAGCCCGGTGAGCTGAACGCGGCCGCCGCCGGCGTCGGCAGCTTCCAGCATCTCGCCACCGAGCTCTTTCGGCTGCAGGCGGGCATCGACATCGTCATCGTGCAGTACAAGGGCGGCGGCCCGGCGCTCACCGACACCATCGCCGGCCAGGTGCAGATGAATATCGGCAGCGCGGTGCAGAACGTGCCGCAGGTTCGCACGGGCAAGCTGCGCGCGCTCGGCGTCGGCGGGCCGCACCGGCTCGCCGCGCTGCCGGAGGTGCCGACGTTCGCCGAAGCGGGGCTGCCCGGCGCCGAGGCGACGAACTGGTGGGGCATCGTCGCGCCGGCCGGCACGCCGGCCGCGGTGGTGCAGCGGCTGCAGGGCGAGATCGGCGCCATCGTCGACTCGCCGGAGACGCAAAAGCGCTTCGAGCTCGAAGGCGCCGACGTGCTGCGCATGACGAGCGCCGAGTTCGGCCAGCATATTGCAGCGCAGACAGTGAAGTGGAGCCGCGTAGTGAAGCAGGCGGGCATCAAGGCGGAATAGAAAGGACCTCATGGAACGCTTCAAGGCTTACAAGCTGACGGAGACGCCGGACAAGAAGATCCGCGCGGAATTCGTCGACTACACGCTCGACCAGCTCGATCCGGGTGACGTGGTCGTGCGCGTGGCGTACTCGGACGTCAATTACAAGGACGCGCTCGCCGTCACCGGCAAGGGCAAGATCCTGCGCCGCCCCTCGACCATCGGCGGCATCGACTTCGCCGGCACGGTGGTGTCGTCGACCAATCCACGCTGGAACAAAGGCGACGCGGTGCTCACCACCGGCGGCGAATACGTCGGCGTGTCGCACGACGGCGGCTATTCGCCCTACGCGCGCGTCAAGGGCGAGTGGATCACCAAGGTGCCGCAAGGCATGTCGCTCTGGGAGGCGATGGCCTTCGGCACGGCGGGCTACACCGCGGGCATCGCGCTTCACCGCATGGAACACGACGGGCTCAAGCCCGACAGCGGCCCGGTGCTGGTCAATGGCGCGACCGGCGGCGTGGGATCCATGGCGCTCGCGATGCTCGCGAAGCGCGGCTACCGCGTGGTCGCGGTCACCGGAAAATCGAGCGAGAGCGACTGGCTGAAGAAGCTGGGCGCGAAGGAAATCATGCAGCGCCAGAGCATCAACCTGGAGAAGATCCGGCCGCTCGACAAGGCCACCTGGGCCGGCGCCGTGGACAGCCTCGGCGGCGACATGCTGGCGTGGATTGCGAGCACCATGAAGGAGAACGGCGTCATCGCTGCCGTCGGCCTCGCCGCGAGCTTCAACCTCAACACCACGGTGATGCCCTTCATCCTGCGCGGCGTGAGCCTGCTCGGCATCAACTCCGGCGAAAGCTCGCGCGACATCCGCGACATGGTGTGGCAGCGGCTCGCGACCGACCTCAAGCCGCCGCTTCTCAAGGAGATGTGCCGCACGATCCCGTTCCGCGAGCTGCCGGGCGTGTTCGACGACTTCATCAACGCCAGGGTGAACCGCCGCATCGTGGTCGATCTTTCGGAGTAGGCGCGCTTGGCGCCGCCGACCGAGCAGGCGAAGAAGCGCGTGCTGGTGGTCGACGATTCCAAGTTCGTGCGTAAGACCTTCGCCACCATCCTGCGCGGCTCGTTCGACGTGCGCGAGGAAGCGGACGGCGAGGCGGCCTGGAGCGTGATCGAGAGCGATCCCTCGATCGTCATGGTGTTCACCGACCTCGACATGCCCAAGCTCAACGGCTTCGGGCTCCTTTCGCGCATACGCGCCTCGACCGACTTTCGGATCCGCGAGCTGCCGGTGGTCGTCATTTCCGGAGTCGAGGAACAGGCCAACAAGCAGCGCGCGCGCGAGGCCGGCGCTCACGACTTCATCGCCAAGTCGGCCGATGCGGCGGAGGTGCTCGCGCGCCTCGACAACGTCCTGCGACTCGTCTCCACACGCAAGGAGCTCGACGTCGCACGCCAGGTGCGCGAGGTCTCCGCCGGGCGCGACCGCCTTACCGGGACGCATACCGGCGAGTACCTCGTCACCGAGAGCCGCAAGCGCTTCTCATACGCGCGGCGCCACGGCGCCGACCTCGCGGTGATGGCGCTGCGCATCGACAGCCATCGCGAGGTCGCGCGCACCGCCGGCAAGGAGGCCGCCGACCAGGTGCTCACCCGCATCGCAAAGCTGGTCTCGGGCCAGATCCGCGCCGAGGATTCGATCGCGCGCACCGCGGCGGCCACGTTCATGGTCGTGGCGCCGGGCACCTCCGCCGCGCAGATGCAAAGGCTCGCCGAACGGCTGCGCGCGCAGCTCGAGCAGGCGAAGCTCACCTACGGCAAACAGCCGCTCAAGATCGTCAGCCGCGTGGGCGTCGCCTCGCTCGGCGCCGATGAGGCGGCCACGATCGAGGAGCTGATGCGCGTCGCCTTGCAGCGGCTCGATAGCGCGCCGAGCGCAAACGCTGCGCTGCCGGCGCCGCCCCCGGCCGCACCGGACCTGCCGGCAGAGCTAGAGCAGGCGCTGCAGACCCTCGAGCGTGCCGACGTCACCCGCATTGGCGGCACTGCGACCGAGGTGCTTAAGCGCCTGCACCGCATCGCCAAGATGATCCACGACCGGCGCCGATAGTTAAACTAGGCCCATGGCGACCTACCGCGAGTTCCATCGCCGCTCGCTCGAAGAGCGCGACGGCTTCTGGCGCGAGCAGGCGGCGCTCGTCGACTGGCAGCGGCCGTTCCGCCAGCTGCTTGATTATTCGCGGCCGCCGTTTGCACGCTGGTTCGTCGGCGGCGAAACCAACCTTTGCCATAACGCCATCGACCGCCATCTCGCCGCGCGTGCAGAGCAGCCAGCGCTCGTGTGGATTTCCACCGAGGTAAACGAGACGCGCAGCTTCACTTACCGCGAGCTCCACGCGCAAGTGAATCGCGCAGCGGCGATGATGCAGTCGCTCGGCGTGAAGCGTGGCGAGCGCGTGATCATCTACATGCCGATGATTCCGGAGGCCGCGTTCGCGATGCTCGCCTGCGCGCGCCTCGGCGCGATCCATTCCGTGGTGTTCGGCGGCTTCGCCGCGGCGAGCCTCGCCGCGCGCATCGACGACGCCAGACCGGCGCTCATGCTGACCGCCGACGGCGGCAGCCGCATGGGAAAGACGGTGCTTTACAAGTCGCTCGTCGACGAGTCGCTCAAGCTCGCCAAGCACCCGCCGCGCAAAGTGCTGATTTTCCGCCGCGGGCTGGACGCGAACCTGCCGGTGGTCGCCGGCCGCGATATCGACTGGGCCACGCTCGCCAAGGACTTCTGCGACGCGAGCGTCCCATGCGCCTGGCTTGAGTCCAATGAGCCTTCGTACATCCTCTATACGTCAGGCACCACCGGCCGGCCCAAAGGCGTGCAGCGCGACGTCGGCGGCCACGCGGTCGCGCTCGCCTCGTCGATGAAGTACATCTTCTGCGGCACGGCGGGAGAGACGATGTTCACCACCTCCGACATCGGCTGGGTGGTGGGCCACTCGTACATCATCTATGCACCGCTTCTCGCCGGCATGACGACGATCATGTACGAGGGCGTGCCGGTCCGCCCGGATGCCGGCGTCTGGTGGCAGATCGTGCAGGACTACAAGGTCTCGGTGATGTTCTCGGCGCCCACCGCGATCCGCGTGCTGAAGAAGCACGACGTTTCCTACCTGCGCAAGCACGACCTCGCGTCGCTCAAGCATCTCTTCCTCGCTGGCGAGCCGCTGGATGAGCCGACGCACAAGTGGATCACCGAGTCGCTCGGCCGGCCCGTGATCGACCATTACTGGCAGACCGAGACCGGCTGGCCGCTGCTCTCGGCACATCCGGGCGTGGACCAGACGCCGATCAAGCTGGGCTCGCCGAGCTTCCCGGTCTACGGCTACGACGTGCGGCTGCTTCATGAGCAGACCGGCAAGCCGGTCGGCGTCGGCGAGAAAGGCGTGGTCGCCATCGCTCCGCCGTTGCCGCCCGGTTGCATGAGCACCGTCTGGGGCGACGACCAGCGCTTCGTCGACACGTACTTCCGCGACTTCAAGGACCAGCTCATCTATTCGACCTTCGACTGGGGCATCCGCGACCGGGAGGGCTACTACTACATCCTCGGGCGCACCGACGACGTCATCAACGTCGCGGGCCATCGCCTCGGCACGCGCGAGATCGAGGAAGCGGTGAACATGCATCCGAACGTCGCGGAATGCGCGGTGGTCGGCGTCGCCGACGAGCTGAAGGGCCAGATGCCGCTCGCCTTTGCCGTGCTGAAGGATGCCGGCAGGAGCACCAGCGCCGAAGACGTCATGCACACGGTCGATCGCCAGCTCGGCGCCATCGCGCGGCCGAAGGCGGTGCATTTCGTTTCGCTGCTGCCGAAGACCCGCTCGGGCAAGACCCTGCGCCGCGCAATCCAGGCGCTTGCCGAAGGCCGCGATCCGGGCGATCTGACAACGATCGAAGATCCCAACGCACTCGTGCAAATCAAAGAGGCCCTGCGCTCATGAAGCAACGACCGATGCTTACCCTTGACGACTGCAGGAAGATTTCCGCCGCCGCCGAGGGCGAAGCGCGAAGGAACAACTGGAACGTCTGCATCGCCATCCTCGACGATGGCGGCCACCTCCTGCACCTCGCGCGCATGGATGGCGCCACGCCCGCCAACGCGCGCATCGCGGTGGCAAAGGGCCGCACCGCCGCCGAGACCCGGCGCTCCACCGCCAACTGGCAGGAGCGGGTGGCCAAGCGCATCGAGCTCCTGCGCATGCCCGAAGTCACGCCGGTGCAGGGCGGCGTGCCGATCGTCATCGACGGCACCTGCGTCGGCGCGGTCGGCGTCTCCGGCGTGCAGTCGCACGAAGACGAGCAAATCGCCGCTGCGGGAATTAAAGCGCTCGGCTGAGTGTTCAGCCGGGATCGATTGTCAACCGTGGGAGAGGAGACCATGAAACGTCTGCTATTTGCAGCAGTTGCCGCAACCCTGGCTGTCGGCGCCGCGGCGCAGCAGCCCAATCCGCGCGATGCCGTGCCCGACAAGATGCCGTTCGATCTGCCCTACGGGCCGCCGATCTCGCTCGACCGCGCCCAGGCGGCGATCAACGCCGCGGTCGCCGAGTCGAAGAGGCGCGGCTGGAAGCTGAACGTGGCGATGGTCGACTCGGGCGCGAACCTCGTGGCGTTCGCGCGCATGGACGGGGCGCAGCTCGGCTCGATCCAGATCGCCGAGCACAAGGCGCGCGCCGCGGCGAAGTACCGGCGGGAAACGAAGATCTTCGAAAGCGGCGTGCAGGAAGGCAATCTCCATTACCTGCTCACGCTCGATGATGTCATCGCCTCGCGCGGCGGCATCCCGATCGTCGACAACGGCCAGCTGGTCGGCGCCATCGGCTGCTCGGGGGGCACCGGCTCGCAGGACGAAGTCGTGTGCAAGGCGGGCGCCGACGCGGTGATGAAGCGCTAGCGCTCCTCCGCCGTTGCGCTGAGATAGGCGCCGAGCGCGGCATCCACGTTCGGCGCGAACAGCTCCGCGACGTCCATGCGGCGTCGCGTGAGCTGCTGCTCGTCCAGGTACTGCACCAGCGCTTCCAGCGTCGGCCGGCTGCCTTCTACTGAGTAGTCCCACGGGATCTCGCGGCTGCGCTCGGTCTCGTCGATCACCCACGGCAGGCTGACCGTCAGCGCATCTGTGTCGTACATGTGGCGCAATGCCGCGTCGCGCGCGCGTACGAACGCCCGGTAGAGATTCACCGCCAGCCACGGCTGCGCCTCGTACAGCGCGCGGCGCAGCACGAGCGTGTGCATGATCGGGAAGATGCGCGTCTTGCGGTAATAAGCGAGCTCGACCTCGCGGAAGTTGGGAATCAGCCGCCGCACCCTTGTCCCCAGGTGCTGCGGCAGAATCACCGACATGAGGGCGTCGATCTTCCCTTGCTCGAGCAGCTCTTCCAGGATGGCCGAGCCGCCGAGCGCTTCGATGCGCACGTCCTGCGGCTGGCGGATCGCGCGGATCGGCCGCCCCACGATCCACGTCATGTCCTGCGGCCGCACGCTGTACTCGTGCTGCAGGAAGCCGCGCGTCCATACCGCGGCGGTCATCTGGTAGTCGCCGACGCCGATGCGCTTGCCTTTCAGCTCACGCGGCTCGCGCAGCGGCGAGTCCGCCCGGACATAGAGCGCGTTCTGGCGGAAGAGGCGCGACGGGAATACCGGGATCGCGATGAAGCGCTCGTCGCCCTCGGAACGCAGGATGGTGTAGGAGGAGAGCGACATTTCCGAGGCGTCGAACTCCTCGTGGTTCAGCATCCGCCAGAACGTCTCGCCCGGCCGCAGCGCAAGGTAGGTGAGCTCGTCGACGCCCTCGATCGGCACGCGCCCGTCGATCAGCGCTTGGGTGCGGTCGTAGCGCCCGCAAGCCAGGGTCAGCCGCATGCGCTGAAGTATAGTTGGGCGCCATGCGCGTTCTGATCGCCGGGGGCGGCATCGGCGGACTGACCGCCGCGCTGGCGCTGCTCAAGCACGGGATCGACGTCGACGTCTACGAGCAGGCGGCCGAGCTGAAGGAGGTCGGCGCCGGCGTGCAGCTCGCCGCGAATGGCACCCGAGTGCTCTACGCGCTTGGCATCGGCGAGGAGTTCAGGGTGCTGTCGTGCGAGGCGCAGGGCAAGGAAATCCGCCATTGGCAGACCGGGGAGACCTGGAAGCTCTTCGACCTCGGCCCGGTATCGATCGAGCGCTACGGCGCGCCGTACTTCACCGTCTACCGGCCCGATCTGCTGGACGTGCTCGCGCGCGCACTGCGTCGGGCAAAGCCCGACGCGCTGCATCTTGGCGCGCGCTGCCGCGGCTTCGTGCAGGAGGATGACAGCGTCACGCTCGAGCTCGAGAGCGGCGCGACGGTGCGCGGCGACGCGCTGGTGGGCGCGGACGGCGTTCATTCGCGCATGCGGCAAACCCTTTTCGGCGCGGACCGGCCGGAATTCACCGGCGTCATCGCCTGGCGCGGCATCGTGCCGATGGCGCGGCTGCCTGCGCACATGGCGCGGATGGTCGGTTCCAACTGGATCGGGCCGGGCGGGCATGTGGTGCATTACCCGCTGCGCGCCGGCCGGCTGATGAACTTCGTCGGCGCGCTCGAGCGGGCCGACTGGCGCGTCGAGTCGTGGAGCGCGCGGGGGACGCAACAGGAACTCGCCGCCGACTTCCGCGGGTGGCACGCGGATATCCAGGCGTTCATCGGCGCGATCGACACCCCGTACAAGTGGGCGCTGATGGTCCGGCCGCCGCTCGAGCGCTGGTCGGTGGGCCGCGTCACGCTGCTCGGCGACGCGGCACATTGCATGCTCCCGTTCCTCGCGCAAGGCGCGGTGATGGCGATCGAAGACGGCTACCTGCTCGCGCGCTGCCTCTCAAGCTACGAGGCGGAGACCGGGCTGCAGCGCTACGAGGCGGCGCGGCGGGAGCGTACGCGCCGCACGGTCGAAGGCTCGGCAGCCAACGTCCACCGTTTCCATAACCGCGCGCTCGCCGACCCGGAGGAGGGACGCCGGTTCATCGACCGCGAATGGGCGAGCCAACGCGTCGCCGATCGCTACGAATGGCTGTTCCGCTACGACGCGACAACGGTGGAGATTTGATGCTGCGCCTCCTGATCGCTGTACTCGCGCTGGGCGCCCAAGCTGCCTTTGGCCAGGGCTACCCATCCAAGCCGATCCATCTCATCGTGCCGTTCCCGCCCGGCGGGCCGACGGACATCGTCGGCCGCCTGGTCGGGCAGAAGCTCGCCGAAGGGCTCGGGCGGCCGGTGATCGTGGAAAACCGAGCCGGCGCCGGCGGCACGGTGGGCTCCACGGCGGCGGCAAAGGCGCCGCCGGACGGCTACATGCTCCTTTATGGCAGCACGAGCACGCTCGCCATCGCACCGAGCCTCTATCACGATCTCGCCTACGATCCGCGCAGCGCCTTCGCGCCGATCAGCCTCGTGTCGCGCGGCGCCATCATCGCCGCGGTCAATGCGCAGGTACCGGCGCGCACGCTGCAGGAGTTCATCGCGCTCGCGAAGAAAAGCCCGGGCAAGCTGTCCTACTCGTCGGCCGGCAGCGGCACGCCACCGCATCTCGCCGCCGAGCTCTTCAAGAGCATCGCGGGCGTCGATCTCCTGCATGTGCCGTACAAGGGCGGCGCGCCCGCCATTAATGACCTCGTCGGCGGGCAGGTGCAGGCGATCTTCGAAGGCCAGGTGGTGCTGCTGCCGCACATCAAGTCGGGCAGGGTGCGCGCGCTCGCGATCACCGGCATGAAGCGCGACCCGGTGCTGCCCGACGTGCCGACGTTTGCGCAAGCGGGGCTGCCCAAGTACGACGCCTACTTCTGGAGCGGCCTGGTCGCGCCTGCCGGCACGCCGGCGGAGGTGATCGCCAAGCTGAACACGGTGCTGGTGCGCGCACTCAATTCGCCCGACGCGCGCGATGCGTTGCTGCGCCAGGGACTGGAGCCAGCGGGGACGACGCCGCAGCAGTTCGCGGCTTTCATTGCCTCCGAAGTCGAGCGCTGGGGACAGGTCGCCAAGGCCTCGGGGGCGAAGCTCGACTGACAGGGTTTCCGGCATAATCCGCGGCACGCAAGGAGGGAACAATGAACAACACCGCTGTCGCACCGAGCTCCCGCCCGCTGGTCCTGCTCGCCGGGCGCATCCTGATAGGCGCGATCTTCCTCAACGCCGGCATCCGCAAGCTGCTCGGCTTTGCGGGCACGGTCGGCTACTTCACCAAGCTCGGCTTCCCTGCGCCGGAGTTCTTTACGGTGCTTGCCATCGTCATCGAGGTGGGCGGCTCGATCCTGCTCATCATCGGCTGGAAGACGCGCTGGGTCGCGTGGCTGATGGCGCTCTTCGTGCTCATCGCCGCCTTGGCCGCCCACCGCTTCTGGGAATTCGATGCCGCGCAGTACGCGAACCAGATGAATCATTTCATGAAGAACCTCGCGATCATCGGCGGGCTGCTGTTCGTCGCGACGTTCGGCCCCGGCAGCACCTCGGTCGACAAGAGTTGACTGCCAGGTCCGACGCGTCGCTGATCGCCGCGCTCCAGCGGGCGAACATCCACCCGCTCTGGGACCGCTACAAGCGCATCACACCCGTCGCGCCGCAGGCGAAGGACGCGCCAATGCACTGGCGCTGGCGCGACATCGAGCCGTTCACGGCGCGCGCCGCAAAGGAAGTGGCAATCGAGGACGTTGAACGCCGCGCCCTGATCCTCGCCAATCCCGCGTTCGGCGGCGAGACGGTGACCACGCACAACCTGATCGGCGCCTTTACCGTGCTCGAGCCGGGCGACAGGGCGGTGCCGCACCGGCACACCGCTGCGGCGATCCGCTTCTCGACGCGCGCCGAAGGCGCGCTCACCATCGTCAACGGCCGGCGCTGCGAGATGAAGGAAGGCGATCTCGTCCTCACGCCGCCCATGTGCTGGCATGGCCACATCAACCAGAGCGCGCACCGCACGGTGTGGTTCGATGCGGCCAACATGCCGGCGATCTGCATGCTGGACGCGAGCTTCTTCGAGCCGGGCACGCGCCAGGACGAGCGCTTCTGGGAAGTGGGCACCGAAGGCTCGCAGGAGTACCGCTTCCCCGGCGACGAGGCGCGCCGCGCGCTCGCGGCTGCGCCGCGCGCCGCGGATGGCTCCCGCTCGCACCGTTACACAAAGAGCGGCGGTGCAGTAATGCCGACGCTCGATCTGTACCTCAAGCGCATAGACGAGCCGACCCGGCGCATGCGCACCACGTGGAACGCGATCTGTCTGGTCGTCTCGGGCGAGGGCCGCTCTTCGGTCGGCGACAAGGTGTTCGAGTGGTCGCGCCACGACGTCTTCACTATGCCGCACTGGACCTGGGCCACGCACGAGCCGCGCGGAGCAGCGGAGCTGTTCGTAGTGACTGACCGCGCCATTTACGAGCGCCTAGATCTACTGCGCGACGAGATCCAGTGATCGGCAAGTCGGTCCTGCGGGTCGAGGACCAGCGCTTTCTCGTCGGCAGCGGTCGCTTCATCGAGGACTTATCGTTTCCCGGCGAGCTGCATTGCTCAATCGTGCGCTCGCCGCATCCGCATGCGCGTATCCGCGCCGTGCGTATCCCGGCCGGCGTGCTCGCGCTGACGGGTGAGGACATGGCGCGCGACGGCGTCGGGCCGATGCGCTGCGGCTGGGCGCTGCCCGGCATGGTCGAGCCGGCGCGCTACGCGCTCGCCCGCGGCACGGTCCGCCACGTCGGTGAGCCGGTCGCAGCGCTCTTCGCGGAGTCCCGGGCCGCCGCGGAAGACGCGACCGAGCTCATCGAGGTCGATTACGAGCCGCTGCCGCTCATCAGCGGTGAGCAGGCATTTAGCTGGCAGCGCGGCGACCGTGCCGTGGTCGACGCGGCCTTTGCGCGCGCGCCGCGCCGCGTGCAGCTCGAGCTCGTGAACAACCGGTTGTGTGGCGCGGCGATCGAGACGCGCGGCGCCATCGCCACCGGCGGCACGCTTTACTGCGGCACGCAGGCACCGCACCACATTCGCCGCTACGTCTGCCAGGAACTCGGCATCGACGAAGGCGAGCTGCGCGTCGTGTCGCGCGACATGGGAGGCGGCTTCGGCTACAAGGGCAAGCACTACCCGGAGGAGACGCTCGTCGTCTGGGCCTCACGCAAGCTCAGGCGACCGGTGAAGTGGATCGCCCGGCGTGCCGAGTCTTTTCTCTCCGATACGCAGGGACGCGACCACGTCACGCGTGCCGAGCTCGCGCTCGACGAGGACGGGCATTTTCTCGCCCTGCGCGTGCACACGCACGCCGATCTCGGCGCTTACGTCTCGAGCTTCGGCGCCGCCATTCCGGGGCCGATCTATACCGCGCTGCTCGCCGGCGTATATAAGACGCCGGCCGTGTTCGTCGAAGTGACTGGTGTCTTCAGCAACACGGTGCCGACCGACGCCTATCGCGGCGCCGGGCGCCCGGAGGCCTGCTATGTGCTCGAGCGGCTTGCCGACCAGGCGGCGCGCGAGCTCGGCATCGATCGCGCCGAGATCCGGCGGCGCAATCTGATTCCGTCGAGCGCCATGCCGTACCGGACGCCGGTCGGGCCGATCTATGACTGCGGCGATTTTCCGCGCCTGCTGGAGCGCGCGCTCGAGATCTCCGGTTATGCGAGAAAGCGGCCGCCGGGCCGCGGCATCGGCGTCGCCTGCTACGTGGAATCGTCGGGCGTGGCCCCTTCGCGCCTCGCGGGCGCAATGGGCGCGCGCGTCGGCTTCTACGAATCGGCGCAGGTCCGCGTCGCCGCCGACGGCAGCATCAGCGCCTATCTCGGCACGCACAACCACGGCCAAGGGCACGCCACGACCTATGCGCAGATCATCGCCGCGCAGCTCGGCGTAGCGCTCGAGCGCATCCGCGTCGTCGAAGGCGACACCGCCGCCGTGCCAGTGGGTACCGGGACCTTCGGCTCGCGTTCGATCGCGGTGGGCGGCTCCGCGCTCCACGTCGCGGGCGCCAAGATCATCGCCAAGGGCAGGCGCATCGCCGCACACCTGCTGGAAGCGGCAGAGCAGGATATCGCGTTCCGCAATGGCGTGTTCGCGGTCGCGGGCACCGACCGCAGCGTGACCTTCGAGGCGGTGGCACGCGCCGCCTGCGTACCGCACAACTACCCGCTCGGCGAGCTCGAGCCCGGGCTCGACGAGAATGCCTTCTACGATCCGCCGAACTTCGCGTTCTCGAACGGCGTGCACGTCTGCGAGGTCGAGGTCGATCGCGACAGCGGCGCGGTGAAGATCCTCGGCTACTGGGCGGTCGACGACATCGGCACGGTGATCAATCCGATGATCGTGCACGGCCAGCTGCACGGCGGCGTGGTGCAGGGCCTGGGACAGGCGCTGGGCGAGCGCACCGCATATGAAGACGGCCAGCTCCTCTCGGCATCGTTCATGGACTATGCGCTGCCGCGAGCGAGCGATGTGCCGTTCTTCGCCTTGGAGCTCGACGAGAGCCAGCCATGCACCCACAACCCGCTTGGCGCGAAAGGCTGCGGCGAATCGGGCGCGATCGCCGCGCCGGCGGCCGTCATGAGCGCCGTCCTGGACGCGCTCGCGCCGTACGGTGTCCGCGATTTGGAGATGCCTGCTACGCCGCACCGCATCTGGCGCGCCATAATGCGCGCATGATCCAGTCCGCCTTCCGCGCGCAGGAAGTCAATCCGGCAAAGCTCGCCCAGCTTTACCGCCGGGAGTTCCAGCTGTGCGAGGTGCGCAAAGGCGAGACGATCGCGGTAGTGAGCGATCTCGCTACGCGGCGCGAGTACATCCAGGCCGCCTTTGCTGCGGCCGACGATCTCGGCGCGGACATCTACGAGCTTTGCGTCAATTCGCTGCCCTCGTGGACCAAGGTCGGCGTGCCGACCATCGGCCAGTGCAAAGGCACGCTCGAGGCGGTGAGCGCGGCAGACATGGTGGTCGTGTTCCACGTGCCGCTGTTTACCAAGTGGCTGAGGCAGGTAATGGACGGCGGCACGCGCGTGCTCATGATCATCGACGCGCCGGACGACCTCGAGCAGCTCATGTCACCCGCCGGGCTGAAGGAAGCGTGCAAATACGCCGAGTCGCTCTACCAGCGCACCAAGCGCGTGCAGGTGACGTGCGACGCCGGCACCGACCTCAGTTACGAGCGCGGCGAATACCCAGTGATGACGCAGTGGGGTTACGCGGATGAGCGCGGCCACTTCGATCACTGGGGCGGCGGCCACATTCATACCTTCCCGAACGAGGGCAGCGCGCACGGCACGGTGGTCCTGCAGCCGGGCGACATCGTCATCCTGCCCTACTGCCGCTACGTCGCCGATCCGGTCAAGCTCACGATCCGCGAGGGGCACATCGTGGAGCTGCAGGGCGGCATGGACGCGAAGCTGATGCGCGACTGGCTCGACGACGGCAAGTCGTCGCCGAGCGATCGCGACCCGTACGCCGTGTCGCACCTCGGCTGGGGCATGAATCCGCAGGCGCTCTGGTACGGCATCGCGCTGCACGGCGACCTGCCGGAGCGCCATCGTGCGGCGGCGCGCACTTTCCCGGGCAACTTTCTTTTCTCGACCGGACCGAACACGCAGGGCGGCGGCAAGCGCAACACGCGCGGCCATTACGACGTGCCGATGCGCGACTGCACCGTCGCGCTCGACGGCAAGGTCGTCATCGAGCGCGGCAAAATCATCGATCCAAAGATGCGCGTTCAGCGCGAAACACGTTAGGGGAGAACCATGCGTAGCATCGCTTTCGCCGCCGCGATGGCGGCCGCTGTAGCCGTGCAGGCGGCGGACAAGGTGAAAATCGGCTTCATCAGCACGCTGTCGGGGCCGAATGCCGCGATCGGCAGCGACATCCGCGACGGCTTCAATCTCGCCGTCAAGCTGAACGGCGGCAAGCTCGGCGGGCTGCCGGCCGAGGTGCTGGTCGGCGACGACCAGCTCAAGCCCGAGCTCGCCAAGCAGTTCGCCGAGCGCTTTCTGCGTCTGGAGAAAGTGGACTTCATCACCGGCGTGGTGTTCTCCAACATCGTGCTAGCCGTTGCACCCGATGCGATCGCCAGCAAGGTGTTTTTTGTATCGCCGAACGCGGGCCCCGCGCAGTACACCGGCGCCCAGTGCAATCCGTTCTTTTTCGCCGCCTCCTGGCCGAGCGAGGCGTACAGCGAGGCGGCGGGCGAGTACGTGACGTCCAAGGGCATCAAGAACGTGATCTTCCTCGCGCCGAACTACGTCGGCGGCCAGGATGCGGCGACGGGCTTCAAGCGCTACTACAAGGGCAAGCTCGTCGATGAGATGTACACCAAGCTCGGCCAGCTCGACTACGCCGCCGAGCTATCGCAGATCCGCGCAAAGCAGCCGGAAGCGCTGTACGTGTTCCTGCCCGGCGGCATGGGCGTCAACTTCATCAAGCAGTTCGTCGCCGCCGGCATGTCGAAGGACATGCAGCTCATCGTGCCGCTGTGGGGCTCGGACCAGGACATCATCCGCGCGGTCGGCGATCCGATGCTCGGCCTCTTCAGCGTCGGGCACTGGTCGATCGACCTCGACAACGCCGCGAACAAGAAATTCGTGCCGGCGTTCGAGGCGGAGTACAAGCGCCTGCCGACCGGCTACGCCGCGTCGGGCTACGACACGGCGTTGCTCATCGATTCCGGTATCCGGCGAGTGAAAGGCAAGATCGAGGACAAGGACGCGCTACGCGCAGCGCTGCGCGCTGCCGACTTCAAAAGCGTGCGCGGCGAATTCAAGTTCAACCGCAACCAGTTCCCGATCCAGAACTACTATCTGCAGATCGTCGGCAAAGGCCCCGACGGCCGCATCATGCACAAGACGCTCGGCACGGTGCTCACGAACCGCGGCGACGCCTACGTCGAGCAGTGCAATATGAAATGAGCGTCAGGTCTGGATCAGCCGGGTTTCGCCCGGCTTCATGACGCTCACCTGCATCTGCGGCGCGATCTGCGCCAGCGCGCGGCGGAATTCATCGCCCGCCTCGATACCGCGCACCAGCGCGTTGTGCGCGTAGTGCACCGGCATGGCGTGAGACACGCCGAGCCATTGGCAGGCGCGCGCCGCTTCTTCGGGGTCCATGGTGTTCGGACCGCCGCCCACACAAACGATGGCGAGATTCGGCTGGTAGCGCTCGCCCAGCATCTTCATGTCGCCGAACAGATCGGTGTCGCCGCTGATATAGATACGCGTGCCGCCGATGTCCAGCATGAAGCCCGCGGCTGGATAGCCAGCGAACGTCGAGTGCACGGCCGGGACCAGCCGCACGGTCATGGCGCCGTGGCGGCCCGTACCGCCAAAGTTCACGCCAGAGCCATTGTTGAGCACGATCTTCGTTGGGTCGAAGCCCGCGTTCTTGAACTCGGGCACCAGGCCCTTGCGCATCAGATCGCTCTGGCCCGCGGTCATCACCGGCACGCCGGCGGCGCCCAGCACCTTCAGCGCCTCGAAGTAATCGCCGATATGGTCGCCATGGTCGTGCGTGAGCAGCACGAGCACTGCGTCTGGTTTTTTCGCGGCCACATACTTCGCGAATCCATCGCTGCTCGCGTACTCCGGCGGCTTGGGCACCGAGAAGCGGCTCCAGCCGGCGTTGTTCCAGAACCAGGCGTCGCCGTAGGCGATTTGCTTGTAGTCGGGGGTCGCGAGCTCGACCACGCCGCCGCCGACCCAGCGCACCGAAACGCGCCCACCGGTGAGCCGCGCATTGCCGCCAGTGCCGGGGCCAAGGGCTGACGTGGCGCTCGCGCAGCCGCCGAGGGCGAGCGCACCGCCCGCAGCCAGCATGCCGCGCAGGATGGTTCGTCTCTTCATCTGGTCGCTCCGCTACTTCGGTAACGCGACAATGCGCTGCTCGGCCAACCGCCGGATCTCGGCGGGTGAACAGCCGAGCTCGGCGAGCAGCTGCGCGCCGTGCTCGCCGATGGCCGGCGGGTCGGCGCGCTTCGCGAGGCGCTCGCCGTCGAATTCCAGCGGCAGCGCCGGCACCAGGATGGTCTTGCCGCGCACGCGCGTCGGCACGAGACCGCCGGACGCCTTGAGGTGCGGGTCGTCGAGCAGGTCCCAGGGCTTGGCGATCGGCGCGAACGGCAGGCCAATCGCCTCGAGCTTCGCCGCGAGCTCCGCTTTCGTATAGCGGCGCATCAGCTCGCCGAGCCGCGGTATGAGCCAGGCGCGCTCCTTGACGCGCATGCCATTGGTTTTCAGCCGCGGATCAACGGTCAACTCCGGCTCGCCAAACTCGCGGCAGAAGATCTCCCATTGCGTATCCGTGACCACGCCGACGAAGAGCTGGCCATCCTTCGTTTCGAAGATGTCGTAGACGCCCCACGCGGGCCGCTTCACCGACATCGGCGGCGGCGCTTCGCCGGTGAGCTCGTATTGCGCCATGTGCTGCGCGACGAGCAGCGCCGTGGTTTCAAACAATGAGCTCGTCACCCGCTTGCCACGGCCGGTCTTGTCGCGCTCGCGCAGCGCCGCGACGATGCCGAGCGCCGCGAATGTGCCGCCGAGGATATCGATCACGGAGGAGCCGGCGCGCAGCGGCCGGTCGGGCAGGCCGGTCATGTAGGCGAGCCCGCCCATCATCTGCGTCACCTCGTCGAGCGCCGCGCGGTGCTCGTAAGGCCCGCGGAGGAAACCCTTGAGCGAACAGTAGATGAGGCGCGGGTTTCGCTCGCGCAGCGCCGAATACGAGAAGCCGAGCTTGTCCAGCGCGCCGGGGCGGAAGTTCTCGGTCAGCACATCGCTGCGCTCGATGAGCCGCAGCACGAGGTCGCGTCCCTCCGGGTGCTTGAGATCGACGGCGAAGCTCTTCTTGTTGCGGTTGAACACCGGGAAGAAGCCGGCGCCCGCGTGCTCCAGGCGCCGCGTGTTGTCGCCTTCGAGCGGCTCGACCTTGATCACCTCGGCGCCGAGATCGGCGAGCAGCAGCCCGCACGAGGGGCCCATCACCATGTGCGCGAACTCGACGACGCGCACGCCCTCAAGCAGCGGCACGGAATCCTTTGGGCAGGCCGGCGAGCGCCATGTGCCCATAAACCGGCTCGTCGGGAATCGCCTCGGTCATCAGCTTGCGCGCCGTGAACAGCTTATCGAGGTCAATGCCTGTCGCGACGCCCATCGACTCGAACATGAACACCAGGTCTTCGGTTATCACGTTGCCGCTCGCGCCAGGA
>JACXTT010002709.1_pt1 | contig 27819 bp, 21 predicted proteins | sample 9270951 | NCBI WGS metagenome assembly JACXTT01 (sample SAMN15532306, study PRJNA645909) | rock metagenome | isolation source: weathered quartz diorite | place: Puerto Rico | collected 2017-06-21 | reverse complement strand
GCCAGGCGCGGGATGCCAACGACCTTCAGGCCCATGGCGGCAAAGGAACCGAACATCAGGAACCAGGCCGGGTCATCGACAAAGATGGTGTCGCCGGGGCGGGTGAATTCGCGCGCCACCAGGTCCAGCGCCTGGGTGACGCCAACGGTGGTAACGATCTGCTGCGGCCCGCAGTCGATCTCGTATTCCGCCAGCTTCAGTTGCAGCTGCTGGCGCAGCGGCAGGAAGCCCTGCGGCGCGCCGTAATTGAGCAGGAAGCTGCTGTGCTGGCGGCTGATCGCCTTGAGCGCATTGGCAATCGACGCTGCATCGAGCCATTCTGCCGGCAGCACCCCCGAGCCGGGGATCTTTTGCATGGGCGTCTGGCGGAACATATTGCGGATCAACCAGACCACGTCGAGCGGCTTAGGGTCGGCCAGGTCGCGCGGGTCCGGCGCTTGCGGCATGGAGCGTTCACCCGTATTCAAGGTCGAACGCTCCCGCACAAAGAAACCGGCGCCGCGGCGCGACTCCAGGTAGCCGCCGCCAACGAGCTTGTCGTAACTGGCCACCACGGTGAAGGGCGACACCCCGTGGCTTGCTGCGAATTGGCGGATGGAGGGCATGCGCGCGCCACTGCGCAGGCGCTTGTCATCAATTCTTGCCGCCACCGAACGAGTGATCTGGTCGATCAGGGACTCGCCCGACTCGCGCGACAGCAAGGACACTAAAGCGGAGCTATGTGTATTGATCATTTTACCGTCACAGTATGTCGATTTATCTGGCCAAGTGTATTGGCACTGTACTGGTGTTCTGTTCTAGGATACACCCATCGACTTTGGATTTCCAGAACAACGAGGACCCCATGTATTTGCCGACCCTTCATGAACTCGACGCCGCCGCAGCCACGGTGTATGCCGCCATGCCACCCACCCCGCAATACAGCTGGCCGCTGATCAATGAGGCGCTCGGTACCGAGGCCTGGATCAAGCACGAGAACCATACGCCGACGGGCGCCTTCAAGGTGCGCGGCGGCCTGGTCTATATGAAGGCCTTGAAAGAAAGCCAGCCCACCCTGCCTGGCGTGATCACGGCAACCCGCGGCAACCACGGCACGTCGATCGCGTTTGGCGCCCACCGCCATGGCATCAAGGCCACCATCGTCGTCCCACGCGGGAATAGCCCTGAAAAGACGGCGGCCATGCGTTCCTTTGGCGCCGACGTGATCGAATATGGCCAGGACTTCCAGGAAGCGCGCGAACACGCGCAAATGCTGGCAGAGCGCGACGGCCTGCACATGCTGCCGGCCTTCCACCCCCACCTCGTCGCCGGGGTGGCCAGCTATTGGCTGGAGCTGATGCGCGCCCAGCCCGACCTGGACCTGGTGATTGTGCCAATCGGCCAGGGCTCGGGTTTTAGCGGCGCCGTCGCTGCACGCCAGGCCTTGGGCCGCAAGATGGACATCCTCGGCGTGTGCTCAGCCCACGCGCCGGGATACCGCCTGTCGTTTGATGCGGGCCGCTTGGTCGAAGCGCCGGTGACGACCGTGATTGCCGACGGCATGGCCTGCCGCAAGCCCGACCCCGATTCGCTGGCGATGGTGCGTGAATTTGCCAAAGATGTGCTGACGGTGACGGACGAGGAAGTGGCCCGTGCCATGCGCTTGTATTACCGCAGCACGCACAACCTGGCCGAAGGCGCAGGGGCAGCGGCATTAGCGGCGGCACTGCAGCTGCGCGACAAAGGCCAACTGGCTGGCCGCAAGATCGGCCTGCCCCTCAGCGGAGGCAATGTCGATGCGGCCTTGTTCCGCGACATCTTGCAGGGAGACCGGTGATGACAACGACCACCATCCGGACCGCATCGGGCCTGAGCGACGAAGCACATGGCATGCTGCTTGGGCTGATCGGCGTCGCCATCTTCAGCCTGACATTGCCCTTTACGCGGCTGGCGGTGGCAGAACTGGACCCATCCTTCGTCATGGTCGGCCGTGCCCTGGCCGCCGCGACCCTGGCCGCGGCCTGGCTGTGGCGCGACCAGGCAAAAAAGGCCGCAGCGCGTGGCGCTACGGTGCAAGCCGGTTCCACCGCGTTGCCACGCTGGCTGCCACCCAAGGCGGCCCTGCTACCCCTGTTGCTGGTCTGCGGCGGCTGCGTGATTGGTTTTCCTTGGCTGACCTCCATCGCCATGCGCAGCCTGCCCGCCTCGCACGGCGCCATCCTCGTTGGCATCCTGCCCCTGGCCACTGCCGCCTGGTCTGCCCTGCGCGGGTTTGAACAGCCTTCGCGCGGCTTTTGGCTGATGGCCGCCATCGGCTCAGGCCTGGTCATCGTGTTCGCCCTGCGCCAGAGCGGTGGCAGCCTGCATGCGGCCGACCTGCTGATGCTCACCGCCGTCGTCCTCGCTGCCATCGGCTATGCGGAGGGCGGCCGCCTGTCGCGCAGCATGGGCGGCGAGCGGGTCATCTGCTGGGCCCTGGTGCTGTCCGTGCCCCTGTTGTTGCCTGTGCTGGCCTGGCTGCCCTGGCCCGAACTGGCGCACACCAGCGCCAGCGCCTGGGCCGGCTTTGCCTACGTGTCGACGATGTCGATGTTCACCGGCTTCCTGTTCTGGTACCGCGGCATGGCCATCGGCGGCGTGGCCCGGGTCGGCCAGGTCCAGCTGCTGCAGCCCTTCCTGACCCTGCTGGGTGCCTGGGCCCTGCTGAAGGAACCTTTGGCGCTGCAAAACGCCGTGTTCGCAACCCTGGTGATCGCTGTGGTGGCAGTGGGACGCAAGATGCAAATCAGGCGCTAACAACGGTACAATAGCGGTCTGCCCGCCTCACCTTCCCACAAACCGGGGCCTGCCCCGCTATAAAGACGAGAAATCATGTCCTTCTACGACAAACTGAGTGCCCTGAACATCACCCTGGCCGCGCCAAGCGCCCCGGCTGCCGCCTATGTCATGCACGTCCAGACCGGCAATCTGGTCTTCGTGTCCGGCCACCTGGCCCGCCATGCCGACGGCAGCATCTGGGTCGGCCAGCTGGGCAAGGACGTCACGACCGAACAGGGCAAGCAAGCCGCGCGTGGCATCGCCATCGCGCTGATGGGCACACTGCAGGATGCCTGCGGCGGCAACCTCAATCGCGTCAAGCGCATCGTCAAGCTCATGAGCCTGGTGAATTCGACCCCTGGCTTCACCGAGCAGCACCTGGTCACCAATGGCGCCTCCGAGCTGTTCGGCGAAGTGTTTGGCGACCAGGGCAAACACGCCCGCTCCGCCTTTGGCGTGGCACAGATCCCGCTCGGCGCCTGCGTCGAGATCGAAATGATCGTGGAATTGGCTGAATAAATTCCGTGAATGTGAATTTGGCGACACATTCCTGAGATTCGGCGGCCCTTACCCAGGGCTGCTTTCCCGGGGAACGCTTACCCAGCGTGCTCTATAATGACAGGGCCAGCCAGGGCCCCTACCACCAGCGAGACCAGCATGAAAATTGAACATCCAAACCCGATCCAGTGGCGCTTTTCAGACCGCGCGAACAAGATGCAACCTTCGTTCATCCGCGAGATACTGAAACTGACCCAGCAACCTGAGATGATCTCGTTTGCGGGCGGCCTGCCTTCGCCAGCGACCTTCCCGGTCGAGCACATGCGCGCGACCTTCGACAAGGTCCTGGCCGACAGCGGCAAAGTGGCCCTGCAATACGGCCCAACCGACGGTTACCTGCCGCTGCGCGAATGGATCGCCAACTCGCTGTCCCTGCCTGGTTCGACCATCAAGCCGGAACAAGTGCTGATGACCTCCGGTTCGCAGCAAGCACTGGACCTGCTGGGTAAAGCCCTGATCGACGAAGGCTCCAAGGTCGTCGTCGAAACCCCGTCCTACCTGGGCGCGCTGCAAGCGTTCTCCGTGTATGGCCCCGAATTCGTCTCCGTCACCACCGACGACCATGGCCTGGTGCCTTCGTCGGTCGACGCAGTCGCCGATGGTGCGCGCCTGATGTACGCGCTGCCCAACTTCCAGAACCCAACCGGCCGCTCCCTGTCGGTCGAGCGCCGCCAGGAACTGGTGGAAACCTGTGCCCGCCACAACCTGCCGCTGGTGGAAGACGACCCTTACGGCGCCCTGTCGTACAAAGGCGAACCTTCGCCCAAGATGCTGAATATGAACCCGGACGGCGTGATCTACATGGGCTCCTTCTCCAAGGTGCTGACCCCTGGCATCCGCCTGGGCTATGTGGTCGCCCCGCTGCCGCTGGCACGCAAACTGGAGCTGGCCAAGCAGTCGGCCGACCTGCACACGGCCCAACTGACCCAGATGGTGGTGCATGAAGTAGTCAAGGACGGCTTCCTGGACCGCCACATCCCCTCGATCCGCACCCTGTACGGCAACCAGTGCAAGGTCATGCTCGACGCGATGGACCAGCACTTCCCGAAAGAAGTGACCTGGACCCGCCCTGAAGGCGGCATGTTCATCTGGGTGACCCTGCCCAAGCACATCGACGCGTTCAAGCTGCTCGACGAAGCGATCAAGGAAAAGGTCGCCTATGTGCCAGGCGCGCCTTTCTACGCTAATGCGCCGGAAACCAACACCTTCCGCCTGTCCTTCGTGACCGTGCCGCCGGCCCGCATCATCGAAGGCATCACCATCCTGGGCAAGCTGATCGCCAAGCACCTGTAATGCCCAAGTGCCAGGAAGGTCCTGGCCAGCCAACCAGCACACGGCCGGGACTGTCCCGGCCGTTTTCACGTCATCCCAGCCAGGGCATCGGTGTGCACCTGTGACAATCTGCGCAGTTAATACAAATTAATTCTCCCGCAAAGTAACAATTCCAAACCGGATTGAGTTATCATTCCGGCTAGCAATTTTGTTACTTGCCGACCAGCCCGCCACGAAGCATTCCGGCAGGCACCCTCGGCGCCCCTGCCCTGAGGATTTGCCCATGCTTGACCCCGATTTCGAGGCCGCCGACCCGGCTGCCCCGTCCAGCTCCCCCATTGCACACCGTTCCGGCGACATGGCCGACCTGTTGATCGCTTACCTGGAACAAATGGGCATCGATCATGTTTTTGGCATCCCCGGGGGCGCCATCGAGCCGGTGTATGACGCCATCGCCCGCCACCAGCGCAATGGCGGCTCGATCCGCCATATCGTGGCGCGCCATGAAGCTGGCGCCGCCTTCATGGCCGACGGCTACTACCGCGAAACGGGAAAAATCGGCGTATGCATCGCCACCTCGGGCCCGGGCGCGACCAACCTGATTACGGCGGTGGCGACTTCTTACGGCAACGACATCCCCATGTTGGTGATCACCGGCCAGCCGGCCTTGCCTTCGTTCGGCAAACACACCCTGCAGGAATCGGCCTGCACCGGCATCAATGTGCTGGGCATGTTCCGCCACTGCTCGCGTTATAACTCGCTGGTGTCGCACGCCAAGCAGCTCGAGCAAAAGCTGATGACAGCGCTGCAGCGCGCCAACCGCAGCCCGCGCGGCCCCGTGCACCTGACCGTGCCGGTCGATGTGTTCCGCAAACCGAGCCCGCAGGCCCTGCCGTCTTACCACCTGCCTTCCCTGCTCAAGCCGGCCTCGCTGATCGACGACGACGCCGTCGAATCGCTGCGCACCATGCTGGCCCAGTCCGACAAAGTGGTCATGCTGGTGGGCGGCTTCTGCGGCGACTCGATCGACCTGATCCTGCGCTTTGCCGCGCAAAAAAACGCCACGATCGTCACCACGCCGGATGGCAAAGGCCTGGTCAGTCCACAGCACCCCCTGTTCCGCGGCGTGTTCGGTTTCGGCGGGCACGCATCGGCCGAAGCGGCCCTGCGCGATCCATCGGTGGACCTGATCCTTGCCATTGGCACCAGCATGGGCGAATGGAATACGGGCGGCTGGTGCGACAGCGTCCTCAATAACCGCATGGTGCACATCGACGAATCGGAAGAACACCTGGCCCGCACGCCGATGGCACGGGCCCATTTGCGCGGCAGCACCCGCGCCATCTTCCGCCGCCTGATCGAACGGGCCGATGACGACCAGGGCGGCCAGCGTAGCGGCAGCCGCGACCCCGTCAATCCGCACTGGCAGGCCGATACCCTGCTGGCCGACCCGGTGGCGGCGCGCAGCGACGCCAGCCCAATCAAGCCACAGCGCCTGATGAGCGACCTGGGCCGCCTGTTCCCACCCGCCACGCGCTACCTGGCCGATGCCGGCAACAGCGTGGCCTGGGCCGCCCATTACCTGCAGCCCGATGACCGCCGCGCCGGCGAACGGCGCGAGCGCCGTGTGCGCGAGGTGATGGAACAGCGCCGCTACAACGGCGGCTGGCTGCGCCTGACCCCGCACTTTGCGCCGATGGGCTGGGCCATTGGTGCCGCCATCGGCACCGCCGTGGCCAACCGCAGCGTACCCGTTGTGTGCATCACCGGCGATGGCAGCATGCTGATGAGCGGGCAAGAAATCTCCGTCGCCGTGGCTGAAAACCTGTGCGTCATCTTTGTCGTCCTCAACGACAGTGCCCTGGGCATGGTCAAGCACGGCCAGCGCCTTGGCGGCGGCGAGCCGATCGGCTTTGCACTGCCGCCCACCGACTTTGCGATGATGGCGCGCGCCATGGGCGCGCATGGCCATACCATCCACAGCCCGGAAGACATGGATGCGCTCGACATCAACGAGATCTGCCACCGCCGCGGACCCACCCTGCTGGACGTCTATATCGACCCCGAAGAGATCCCGCCGATGAATGCGCGCCTGCGCGTGCTGGCCGAAGGCAGCTAACCGGGACCCGAACGGAACACGCATGAACGACCATCCAGCCGACGCCATTCACACCCAAATCTGGCAGGAGGAAGCAGAGCCCGACAATGCCTTTGGCGCCAACGCCGCTTTTTGCCATGGCTACGACGTCTACCGCGACATGCTGGGGCGGGCCAGCTGGGCCGATATGCAATACCTGCTGCTGCGTGGCGAAGCGCCCGATCCGCGCCAGGCCAGCCTGCTCAATGCACTGGCCGTCGCCCTGGCCAATCCCGGTCCGCGCGACCCTTCGGTGCATGCGGCCATGTGCGGCGGCGTTGCCGGCTCCACTGCAGCGGCATCGCTAATGGCGGCCCTGGCAGTGGGCGCCGGCACCTATGGCGGCGGGCGCGAAGTGCTGCTGGCGATGCAATTATGGGAGCACTGCGGCGCCAACTTGGACCAGTGGCAGGCGGCCTTGCAAGCACGAGACGACGGTGGCGCAAGCATCTGGCCAGCCGAAGGACATGCCCCTGGTTTTGATCCCCACGGCGTGCGCGCTACCGGCATTGTGCTTGACTGCCTGGGCAAGCTGGCCCAGCTTGACGGCGCAGGCGCATTGACCTGGCTTCAAGAGCAACGCGCAGCACTGGAAGCAGCCAGCGGCTTGCCGCTGGCAATGGCTGGCGTGGCGGCCTGCGCCATGTACACGCTGGGCTTGTCACCAGCGCAGGGCGAAATGCTCTATCTGCTGCTGCGCCTGCCCGGTGCCGCGGCGCACGCGCTGGAACAGCAGGCCGGCGGCTTCCGGCAGTTTCCGTTCTTCCGCATCGAGCTGGAAGCGGCGCAAGAAGGGAACAGCGCATCATGAAGGGCCCGCAACTGCTGGAACAATTTGTTGGCCTGACCCGCAGCAAGATGGGGGCAGCGTTTATTGGCAGCCACGCGATTTTCCGCGGCCATGACTTGCATGCAGAATTGCGCGACCTGGATTGGATCGAGCTGTATTTGTTTGGCATCAGCGGCCGCCGCTTCAGCCCCGAACAAGTCAAACTGTTGCATGCCATCTTCGTCTACACCAGCTACCCGGATGTGCGCATCTGGAATAACCGTGTCGCTGCCCTGGCCGGCGCCAGCCGCAGTACGCCGGCGCTTGGCCTGTGTGCCGCACTGGCGGTGTCGGAAGCCGGTATCTATGGCGGCCAGCCCGGTGTGCGTGCGATTGATTTCTTCTTGCGTGCGGGCCGCCATGTGGCCGCCGGCGGCGCGCTCGATGCCTTGGTCCAAGCGGAAGGCAAGGTATTTGGCTACGGCCGCCCGACGCCGGAACTGGGCGATGAGCGCCTGCCCTGGCTGCTCGCGCGTGCCCGCGAACTGGGCCTGGGCAGTGGTCCGCACATGGCGCTGGCGCTGGAAGTGGAGCAGCTCCTGCTCAAGAAAAACCCCAAACTGCGGATGAATTATGCGGCCATGACGGCAGCCCTGTGTGCCGATATGGGCTTTACGGTGGAACAGTTTCACCTGTTCCGCGTCCCGCTTTTTTTGGCCGGGATGCCACCCGGTTATCTCGAAGCGCGCGAACGCCCCGAAGGTGCCCTTTACCCAATCCCCGTGCGAGCGCTGCTGTATCAAGGCAAAGGGCGACGAAGCTGGCCTACAACAAGTTAGCATTCAATGTTGCTGAAATATTCACCCACACGCTAGAATGGATTCAGCCCTGGACGACAAGGCCCTTTGATCCAGCACCAAACCGCCGAGGAGAGCGCGACGTGACCCTGACGAAAACCAAGCAGTTGGGCCTGATTCTGGCTTTGGCCTGCCAAGCCGCCTATGCGCAGCAGGCCAGTGATGAAGACGAACTGCGCCTGGTGTACGGCGATCGCGAGACGGTCAGCATTGCCACCGGCAGCCAGCAGTCCTTACGCCGTGCACCTGCTGTGGCCACCGTGATTACAGCGCAGGACATTGCCGCCATGGGTGCCACCGACCTTGACCAGGTGCTCGAATTCGTCCCCGGCATCCACGTCAACCGTAGCGCCAACCAGTATGCGCCGCTGTACGATATACGCGGCATCGTCAGTCCGTTTACGCCACAAGTGCTGATGCTGCAAAACGGTATTCCCATTACCGAGGCCTTCGTTGGCAACAAGGGCAATGTATGGGCTGGCTATCCAGTCGAGCACATTGCCCGCATCGAGATTATCCGCGGCCCGGGTTCCGCCCTGTATGGTTCGGACGCATTTTCTGGCGTCATCAACATCATCACCAAGAACGCCAGCGAATCGCGTGGCACCGAGTTTGGCATGCGCGCCGGCTCGTTCTCAACGATCGATAACTGGCTGCTGCACGGCAGCCAGATGGGCCCCGTCGATGTGGCGTTTTACCTGCGCCGCGGCAGCACCAACGGCCAACGCCGCCTGGTCACCGCGGACGCACAGACCCGTAACGATACCTTGTTCGGCACCCATGCCAGCCTGGCGCCGGGCGGCGTCAATACCGGCAATGAGGCGCTCGATGCCAATCTTGACCTGGCCTATGGCAAATGGCGTCTGCGTGGCGGCTATAAATTGCGTGACGACGTCGGCACCGGTGCCGGCATTGCCTCGGCACTCGACCCTGTCGGCAAGTCCAAGAGTGAACGCATCATGACCGACTTGTCGTGGACGGACACAGAGTTTGCTGAAAACTGGAGCGTCGGCGCCATGCTCAGCCACATGGAGTACTCGCAAATCACGCCGGTCGATTACCAGTTGCTGCCGCCAGGGTTGAAGTTGCCGACTGGCCCATTCCCACAAGGCTTGAACGGCGGCCCCGATTTTTCTGAGCGCCTGTGGCGTGCCTCGGCCTATGCCACCTTCAGCGGCCTGGCCGGCCACCATCTCCGGATTGGCATTGGCCATGACGACATTGACCTGTACCGGACCAGGGAGACCCGCAATTTCAATTACACCGCGGGTGGCACGCCGATCCCATTGCCATCGACGGTCGATTTTTCGTTCACCAATCCATATATGTTCCCGCAACGGCGCAAGATCAACTACGTCTATGTGCAGGATGAATGGAATTTGGCGCGTGACTGGGCCATGACAATGGGCGTGCGCCATGACGACTACTCAGACTTCGGCGGCACCACCAATCCGCGTTTCGCCCTGGTCTGGGATGCCTCGTTGGACCTGACTGCCAAGCTGCTGTATGGGCGCGCTTTCCGCGCACCTGCCTTCGTGGAGAGCTATGGCATTACCAATCCGGTGGCGATTGGTAACCCCAAGCTCAAGCCGGAAACCAACGGCACCACCGAGCTGGCACTGAGCTGGCAAGCCCGTCCCGATACACGCATGAACCTGACGGTCTACCGCTATGCGATGGACGATATTATCCGCCTGGTCCCCAATGCGGTGGCCGGCACCGGATCGACCTATAACAATACGGGCGGCCAGCATGGCCATGGCGCTGAACTGGAAGGCCAGTGGAATGCCACCCGTACGCTGCAGTTGCAAGGCAATGTGGCTTGGCAGAAGTCCATCGACGAAGCCAGCAACCGCGATGCAGGCTACGCGCCCCATGTGCACGGCAATGGCCAATTGAACTGGCAAATGGCGCCCGCCGCCCAGCTCCACACCCAATTGAACTGGGTGGGCGAACGGCTCCGTCCCGTCGGTGACGCCCGTGCACCGCTGGCGGGCTATAAGACCCTTGACCTCGCCGTGCGTACCAATGCCGCCAAGCAGTCGTGGCAGGTGTCGGCGTCCATTTACAACCTGTTCAATGCCGATGTGCGCGAACCGAGCCTGGGACCAGGCCTGGCGTTGCCGTTCGACTTGCCAATGGCTCCACGCACATTCTCGCTCCAGGCCACGCTGAAGCTGTAATCCATCCAGGCACCCGGCCGCGGGCCGGGTGTCGCGAAATAATCACAGATTCCCACACAACCGACTTACGGTTAAGATAGCAATTAGTTCAACTGGTTTTGCTATTCGGCAAGTCATTCCGCCCGAATCGGTGACCGCCCAAGCTAGGGAATGCCTGGATGCCCGACAAGTACACGATGCTACGCCGCCGCAGGACAGCGTTTGCCGCCCTGCTGTTGCCAGCTGCCTTGGCCATGGCGGCGCCCGGCGACGACGAAGACCTTGCACTGGCCTTCGGCGACCGCGACATGGTGTCAATTGCCACCGGCGGCGCGCTGCCGCTGCGACGCGCACCGGCCGTCGCCTCGGTCATCACCGCGCGCGATATTGCGGCCATGGGCGCCACCGACCTGGACCAGGTGCTGGAAAGCGTCGCTGGCGTGCACGTGTCGCGCTGGAACGCGCCCCTGCTGCCCATCTACACCTTCCGCGGCATCGTCTCCCAGTACAACCCGCAGGTGCTCATGCTGGTCAACGGCATCGCCATTACCTCAGCGTTCACTGGCAACCGCGGCCAGGCCTGGGGCGGCCTGCCGTTGGAGAATATCGCGCGCATTGAAGTGATCCGCGGCCCCGGCTCGGCCCTGTATGGTGCCGATGCGCTGGCTGGTGTCATCAATATCATCACCAAGACGGCCGACGAAATCAAAGGCACGGAAACGGGCCTGCGCGTGGGCAGCTTTGGCGAGCGCGACGCTTACCTGCAGCATGGCGGCCACCACGGAGGCTGGCAGGTCGCCGCCTACCTGCGCGTTGGGCAGACCGACGGCACGGACCGCACAGTGGAAAAAGATGTGCAGACCACGCTCGACGGCCTGTTCCATACCCATGCTTCGCTGGCGCCCGGGCCAGTCAATGCCTATCGCGGCGCACTCGATGCGCGTGTCGATGTGGCATATGAAAGCTGGCGCTTGCGCGCCGCTTACCAGGAACGCAAGGTTGGCATCGGCGTCGGGCTGGCAGATGCGGTCGATCCCTATGGCCGGCTGCCCGAACAGCGTGAATATGTCGACCTGTCCTATAACCAGGTCAACTGGGCGCTCGACTGGGATATCCAGGCCATTGCGGGCTTCAACCGGCATCGCCAGATGGTGGCCGATCCGGGCTTCTTGTTGTTCCCACCTGGCGCGTTTGGTAACGCCTTCCCGCAGGGTGTGTACGGTGCGCCGGGTAATATCATCCGCAACGACCACGCCAGCATGTCGGGGCTCTATCACGCCTATGCTAGCCACCGGCTGCGCCTCGGCGCTGGATTCCGTAGTGAAGATTTGTATGCGGCCACGGAGCGCAAGAACTTCAACTTCACGGTCGTGCCTGGAGTGGGGCCGGCCTTGCTGCCCCTCGGCGCCGATATATCCGTAGACAATAACCCCGCCCTGCTCTACCAGCCCCTGAGCAAGCGCACGGTGCGCTATGTGTTCATCCAGGATGAGTGGCAGTTCGCGAAGGACTGGATGCTGACGGCCGGTCTGCGCCACGACAATTACACCGACTTTGGCGGCACCACCAATCCCCGTCTTGCCGTGGTCTGGGACGCCAGTTATGACTTGACCGTCAAGCTGATGCACGGGCGCGCCTTCCGCGCCCCCTCCTTCACCGAGCAGCATTCGCTGAATAACCCGGTCAATATCGGCAACCCCGACCTGGCGCCAGAACGCATGCGCACGACGGAAATGTCGTTTGGCTGGCAGCCCACGCTGGACTTGAAGCTCAACGCCACCCTGTTCGAGCTGGAGTTGCAGGACATGATCGTCGCCACCGCCAATGCCGATCCGAGCACGGGCAAGACCTTCCGCAATGTGGGCCACCACCGTGGCAAGGGCATGGAGCTGGAGGCCGGATGGGAGCCTTCGCGCCAGTTGCACCTGTCTGGCAACCTGTCGCTGCAAAAGCTGACCGACCAGGACACTGGCATGGATGCTGGCCGGGCACCGCAGCAGCGCTGGTACTGGCGCGTCGACTGGCAGCCGCTAGCGGGGTGGCAGTTCGGCTCAGCGATCAACCGGGTCAGCAAACGCATGCGCGAAGCGGGCGATCCACGGCCATCGGTGCCGGACTACACAACGGTCGATGCCAGCCTGCGCTACAACGCGGGGCCGTGGTCAATCCGCGCTACCGTATTGAACTTGTTTGATCGCGATGTGCGCGAACCCACGCCCTCCCCCGGCAATGTGCCCTTGGATATTCCGATGCCGGGCCGTTCATTCCAGCTCACCCTGACGCGCAGCTTGTAGCGCCGACAGGTCCGCCACCCAGGCTTGCCGTGTTGGTTAGCGCTTGGGGTAGCCCGTGATGTCAGCAATCTCGGCGTACATGGGTTGGAGCTGCTTGTACATCTTTTGGTAGACGCGCTTGTACAGCTTGTCGTAGATCGCCTGGTTTTCCGGGATCGGCTGGAACACCCGGCCGATGCGCGTCATCTTTGCCACGGCGCTGTCAAAGTCCGGATACAGGCCCAGGCCAACGGCAGCGTCAATCGCAGCACCCAGCCCCGACGTTTCATACAGATGCGGGCGCGCCGTCGGCAACCCAAAGATATCGGCCGTCAGCTGCATGGCAGCGTCGCTCTGCGAACCGCCGCCGGAAATACGCAGCTCGGTGATAGGAACGCCGCTGCGCTGTTCGGTGCGCTCCTTGCCTTCCCGCAGTGCGTAAGCCAGGCCCTCAAGGATGGCACGGTACATGTGGGCGCGTGTGTGCACATCGCCAAAACCGATGATGGCGCCCTTCGCTTCCGGGCCTGGCACTTTGATACCAGGGCTCCAGTACGGTTGCAGCATCAGGCCCATCGAGCCAGGCGGTACGGCATTGACCAATTCATCAAACAAGGCTTCCGGCGCCACGCCGCGTGCCTGGGCTTCGTGCTTTTCGTGATGGCCAAACTGCTCCTTGAACCAGTTGACCATCCAATAGCCGCGGAAGATCTGTACCTCCGTACTGTAGGCGCCCGGAATCGCTGCAGGATACGGCGGAATGAAGGGCGTCACTTCAACGTACTTGGTGGTCGTCGTATTGATGGTGGCCGTCGTGCCATAAGAAAGGCAGCCAATGTGGGGCGCGCGGCAGCCGGCACCCAGCACTTCGCAGGCCTTGTCGGCGGCGGCGGCGAGAATCGGCGTGCCGCTGGGGATGCCGGTTTCCTGTTCAACGGCGTTACCCACGGTGCCAATGACGGTTCCAGGCTTGACCAGTTCGGGAAGCATGGAAGGCTTGATCCTCAAGGCCTGCCACTTCCAGTCGCGCTTGCCGGCCCAGCGCTGGCCCTTGTAATCGAAGGGAATATAGGCCACTTGCGACCCCGTCGAGTCAACGTAGCGGCCGCTGATGCGGTAGTTCAGGTAACCGGACAGCAGCAGGAACTTGTTGGTCTTCTCCCAAATGTCGGGCTGGTGCTGGGCGATCCAGTTGATCTCGGCTTCGCCGCGGAAGTAGTTGATCGTGCCATCCACCCGCGCCATCTTGAAGGCGGCTTTCCATAGCATGCCGATCGGCGGCACCTCAGTTGCCTTGCGCTGGTCCAGCCAGGTGATGGCGGGGCGCAGCGGCTTGCCGTCCTTGTCGACGTTGACGACGGTACCGCGCTGGGTCGTGATGGCGACGCCTTTGATGGCGGATTTGTCGGCACCATGCTCGCTCCACAAGGCCTGGCAGGCGGTGCACACGGCTTGCCAATAGCCGTCGGCGTCGTGCTCGGCCCAGCCGGGTTGATCGGAAAAATAGGCCTGCAGGTGGACCTGCGATTTGGCGACGATATTCCCGTCCAGGTCGAACAGGATGGCGCGCACGCTTTGGGTGCCGTTGTCGATGGCGAGGATGGTGGATGGCGACATCTTGATTCCAACGTTATTGCGGCAGGCCGTAGTGGGCCTGCCACAGCTGCAAATAGGCTTGCTGTTCTTGTTCCCATTCCTGGTCGGTCCAGCCAAGTTCGGGCTGGCACATGGTGCGGATACGCGGCAGGTGTTCCAGGCCGCCGGCACGCAATTGCAATCCCAAACGGCTGCGCCGCAGCATCAGGTCTTCCAAGCGTAACACGGCCTCGGCCCTGGCGGACCAGCGCAATTCTGCCCACAAGGTTTGGGTGCCTGGCACCAAAGCCAATTCACCTTCGTGGGCTGCATCGACCAGTGACTGGGCATGATGTCCGTAGCGTCCCAATAAGCGCTGGCGCTGCTGGCTGCTAAGCTTGGGTGCCTTTACGGCCGTGCGCGCCTCGAAAACAGCTTGCGGCGCCAGCTTATCCTGCCATTCGGGCAGCAACCGTTGAACGTGGCGAAGCACGTCCATGGCAATGACCCGGAAGGTAGTCAGTTTGCCGCCGGTGACGCTGACCATGCCGTCGTCGACCCATACAGCATGTTCGCGCCCTTCCTTGGATGGATCCGCTTTGCCACTGTCAATGACGGGGCGTACACCGGCAAAGGTGGCCAGTATGTCGGATTCGGACAAGTCCAGCTGGGGGAATTGTTCCTGCAATGCCGCCATCAGGTAATCGACTTCAGGACGGGTGATCGATGCTTCCGTTTGCAGGTCGGCGCTGTGGTCGACATCCGTTGTTCCAACCAGGGTCACGCCCTCCCACGGGAAGGCAAACACGGGGCGGCCGTCGTGTGGGTGCATCAGGCTCACCGCTTGCGCCAATGGCAGGCGCCATGCTGGTAGCACAAGATGACTGCCTCGCAGCGGGCGCAGTTTGGGCCAATTATCTTTGGGCTGGGTACCGTCAGAACTCGGTTGCTTACCGCGCAAGCGGTCTGCCCAAGCGCCAGTGGCATTGATGACGACCCGGGCGCGCACTTCGTGGACATCCTGCGTCATCGTATCGGTGACGATTGCGCCCTGGATGCGCTGTCCATCGCGTAGCAGGGACTGCACGGCCACATAATTGAGCGCCTGGCCGCCATGGCTTTCCGCTTCTTTCAATACACGCAGGACGAGGCGGGCATCGTCCGTCTTGGCATCGGTATAGCGCATGCCGCCGACCAGGCCATCGCCTTGCATGTTGGGCGCCATCATCAGGAAGTCGTCGCGCCCAAAGTAGTGGCGCTCTGCCAGCCCTGCCATCCAGTCATACACCGCCAGGCCAAACAGGAAGAGCTTACGACCGGGCTTGCGGCCCACATAGTCGCCAAACGCGAAGCTTTGCGCTTCGACCAGCCCTTTGGCTTGCTGCATCAGGAGTTGGCGTTCCTGCACGGATTCACGTGTCAGGCCAAAGCGCCCCTCTTTCAGGTAACGCAAGCCACCATGAACCAGTTTGGACGAACGGCTGCTGGTGCCCCAGGCAAAATCGCGCTGCTCCACCAACAGAGTCTTTAGCCCGCGCCGCGAGGCTTCCAGCAGGATGCCCGCTCCGGTAATGCCGCCGCCGACGACGAGCACGTCCCACTGCGTCGCGCTAGCGGCCTGGACGCGCTGCGCTGCTTTGGATGGATCGCGCAACGTCACGCCGACACCAGCTTTCCGGGATTCATACGGCCATCCGGGTCGAAATGTTTGAACAATGCACGCATGGCCGACATGCCCAGCTCGCCTTTTTCCGCTGCCAGGTAGGGCGCGTGATCGGTACCGACGCCATGCTGGTGGCTGATGGTGCCGCCATTGACGACGATCGCTTCGCTGATAGCGCCCTTGAGCGCGCGCCAGCGGGCCAGGTCCGTCTCATAATCGCCGGACAGGCGGTACACGAAGGTCGTGTAGACGCTCGCGCCTTGCGCATACAGGTGGGACAAATGGGTGTAGGTATGCACGCGTTCGCCGAAGCTTGCCAGGGCGGCCGTGGCGGCGCCTTCAACGGCATGCATCATGTCTGGCACGCGCGACCAGTCAACAGCCGTTTCACAGGTGTCGATGGCATAGCCCAGTTCCCAAGCGGCGTTGCGCAAGTAGACATTGCGGAAGCGGTTCTGCTTCCATTTGTCGCCCATGGTGCGGCCCACATGGACGCCGTTGAATTGGCGGGCAATTGCAAACGCGTCCTTCAGTGCAGAACGGACCTGACGCTTCTTGCCCGACGCGCCAATCATCAACATGCACTTGCCATCCTTGCAGCCGCGCAGGCTCAAGTAAGTCTCCAACAGGCCTACCATGGTCTTGTGCCCAGCCAGCGTCAGCATGGTCAGGGTTTCGAGCTGGTTTGACAGGCGCAGCATGGACAACGGCAGCTTGGCTTGCGCGATGGTCCGCACAGCGGCGCATGCCGTGTCCCAGTTTGGGAAGAACACGGCGTGGAAAGCCTCTTGCTCCGGCAGGGGGGAAACACGAACCGTCGCTTCGGTCAGGATGCCGAGGCGTCCTTCAGACCCAAGGACGACTTCGCGCAAATCGGTTCCGGCGGCCGATGCGGGGAAAGTGGGCAAGTCCAGCGTGCCTGCAGGGGATTCGACACGGCCGCCGGCAAACAGCTGCTCGATACGGCCATACCGCAACGATTGCTGGCCGGACGAGCGCGTGACCACCCAGCCGCCCAGTGTCGAATATTCAAAGGACTGTGGAAAATGGCCCAAGGTGAAACCATGAGCGCGCAATTGCGCTTCGAGGTCGGGACCGAACACGCCCGCGCCAAAGGTAGCAAGCTGGGCTTCTTTGTCGAGCTCAGTCATGGCGCGCAGACGCGACAGGTTTACCGTCAGTACCGGCTGGGGACCGTCCGGCACAGCCAGGTGGCCGGCGACGCTGGTGCCGCCCGCATAGGGGATGACGATGGCGTTGGCTTGGGCAGCAAAATCGAGCAGCGCGCGCACTTGTTCGGTGCTTTCGGGGTAAGCCACAGCATCGGGCACGGTACCCAATTTGCCGTAGCGCAGGCGCAGCCAGTCGGGCAAGCTTTGACCGAGGGCGTGGCGCGCACGCGTTGCGGCACTGGTGTCAATCATTGAGGGGAGGACGGGAGCGAGCAGGCGGGACGCGGGAATGCCTTCGCAGGCTGCTTCAAAGCTGGCGCTGGGTGCGGGCGTCCCTGCACCGACCCGCTCTCGCAGGAATGCCTGCGCGTCTTCATTTAGCTCAAATTTGACGGACTCATCGCCCCAACCATTCCAGCGCCGCACAGTGTTCCCCTATAATCCGCGTGATGGCATCAGCTTAGAGGGGTGCCCCGCCACCGTCTTGCGCATTCGTGACAATCCTTTGTTCAATCATGCCAACTGAGCCAAATTCGACCCGCCGGGTCACCGGGTCCTACCTGCAGCCCTTGCTGGAAGCGGCCGAAGCGCGCGGTATCACGGCACCGGAACTGGCCAGGGCGGCCGACTTGCCCGCACAGGCACTGTCGCCCTTGCCCGACTCCCTGGCCGCGAGCGACTATGTGCGCTTGCTGGCCGTCGGCAGCACACTAGCGAACGACCCGCATTTCGGCCTGCATGTGGGCGAACGGGTCAAGCTGGGCACCTACAGCGTGTATGGCCTGATCCTGCTGTCCTGCCGCGACTTTGGCCAGGCCTTCCAGCAAACCTTGCGCTATGAACAGCTGGCCCATGACCTGGGCCGCTCCGCCCTGCACGTCGAAGATGGACTGGCCCACTACGACTGGAACAGCCACTACCCGGACGCCAACCGCCACCTGGTCGAAAGCGTCTTTTCCGGGATTCGCGTATTTGGCAATTGGCTGGCCGGAACCACCCTGCCTCCGGCCCAATTGAGCTTTCGGCATGGGGGAACGTCGGACCCGGCCGAATACGAACGCATTTTCGGCGTGGTGCCGCAGTTCGGCGCCAGCGCCAACCGCGCCAGCTTTGACGCCGCCATGCTGGCCTGGCCCGTCCCGAATGCCGATATCGGCCTCTATCCAGTGCTGCAGCAGCATGCGGAGCAACTGCTCCAATCCCGCTCAGGCACTACCACAGGCGGCCACGCAGGCCGGTCCGATTCAGCCGGCATCGTCAATGAAGTCCACGCTGCGATCGTGCGCAACCTGGCCCACGACCGGGTCCGGGTGGCGTCGATCGCCGAACAGCTGAAGCTGTCTCCCCGCACCCTGCAGCGCAAGTTGGCCGAGGCCGGGGCCACCTTCCAACAAGTGCTGGACCAGGCCCGCTTTGCCCTGGCCCAGGACTACCTGCGCCAGCCCGGCCTGTCCCTGGTCGACATCGCCTTCTTGTTGGGATTCCAGGACCAGAGCGCCTTCAACCACGCCTTCAAAGAATGGTCGGGCATGAATCCTGGCGCATGGCGCGAACGTTAAACCCCTACAAGATTTAAGTGAATTTTTGATATAGATCAACGATTTTTTTGCGCTGCATCAATACACTTTTTCTGGTACTAACGACAACAGAAAGAGGAAGTGTATGAAAAAGCAACATGCAATAATCGCCCTGTTCATCCTTGGCCTGGCCGGCGGCAATGCGCTCGCCCAGCAAAGCCCTTGGCTGGTACGGGCCCGCGCCGTCCATATTGACCCGGCTGACCAGTCCGCACCGGTGGGCGGCGTCGGCGCGGCCGACCGCATCAGCGTCAGCCAGAAGACCATCGCCGAAGTCGACGTCTCCTATGCGTTCTCGCCCAGCCTGTCGGCCGAGCTGGTGCTGACCTACCCGCAAAAACACCAGGTCGCCCTCGATGGCGCCAATATCGGCAGCTTCAAGCATCTGCCGCCGACCCTGCTGGTCCAGCACCACTTCCTGCCAGGCCAGCAGTTCAACCCCTATGTGGGCGCCGGCGTCAACGTCACCTACCTGTCCGGCGTGGACCTACTGGGCGGCAAAGGTGGCCTGGACCGCACCAGTGTCGGCCTGGCCCTGCAGGCCGGTGCCGATTTCTCGCTCGACAAGCAATGGTCGTTTAATATTGATATCAAAAAGCTCCAGATCCGCAGCGACGTGACCGCGTCCGGCGCGCGCATCAGCAACGTCAAAGTTGACCCGCTGCTGGTCGGCGTGGGCTTCGGCTATCGTTTCTAAGCTGCCAATTGGCCGGGCGCGGCCTGCCCGCCCGGCTGCTGCAGCGCACCCGGCTGTTGTTTCGGCGCTATAATGAGTTGCTTGTTCTACCTCGCCAACTCTGCCCTGCGCCGTGAACCCACATCTCGACAAACTGCAATCCTACCCGTTTGAAAAGCTGCGCCAGCTGTTCGCGGGTATTACCCCGAATTCCGACTATGCCCCGATCAGCCTCGGCATGGGCGAACCGAAGCATCCGACCCCGGCCTTCATCCACAAGGCGCTGACCCACCACCTGCAAGGCCTGGCGGTGTACCCGACCACCCATGGCAGCCCAGAACTTCGGGCTGCGATTGCGGGCTGGCTGGAACGCCGCTACGGACTGCCGGCGCTGGACCACAATACCCAAGTGCTGCCCGTGAATGGCTCGCGCGAAGCCCTGTTCGCGCTGGCCCAGACGGTCATCAACCCGGCCCGCGACAAGGGCGCGGTGCCGCTGGTGATTTGCCCCAACCCGTTCTACCAGATTTATGAAGGCGCAGCCTACCTGGCCGGCGCCGAGCCCTATTTCGTCAATTCCGACCCGGCCCGCAACTTCGCCTGCGACTACGCCAGCGTGCCGCCCGATGTGTGGGCCCGCACCCAGATGCTGTATGTCTGCTCGCCCGGTAACCCAACGGGCTCGGTGTTGACCATTGGCGACTGGGGCCAATTGTTTGCCCTGTCCAGCAAACACGGCTTCGTCATCGCCGCTGATGAATGCTATTCCGAGATCTACCAGGGCTCAGCCGCGCCACTGGGCGCCATGGAAGCGGCCCATACGCTGGGCCTGTCCGGCGGCGACACGCCCTACAAAAACCTGGTCGTGTTCTCCAGCCTGTCCAAGCGTTCCAATGTACCGGGCATGCGCTCGGGCTTTGTCGCCGGCGACGCCGACATCCTCAAAAAATTCCTGCTCTACCGCACCTATCACGGCGGTGCCATGTCGCCACCAGTGCAGTCGGCCTCTATTGCGGCCTGGGGCGACGAGACCCATGTCAGCGACAACCGCGCCAAATACCGCGAAAAGTTCAGCCTCATTACCCCGCTGCTCAAGGAAGTGATGGACGTGGAACTGCCCGATGCAGGCTTTTACCTATGGGCCGACGTTAGCCGCACGGGCCTGTCGGACACGGAATTCGCCCGCCGCCTGTACGCCGAATATAATGTGACGGTCCTGCCGGGCAGCTACCTGGCGCGCGACGCGCATGGCATCAACCCGGGCCAGAACCGTATCCGCATGGCCCTAGTGGCCGAAGTCGACGAAGGCCTTGAGGCAGCCCAGCGCATCGTCCAATTCTGCAACGAACTCAACTCCAAGTAATCTCCATTCACCTAAGACCACAATGACTGCACAACTTCAATCCATCATCGACCAGGCCTGGGAACAGCGCGCTGACATCAACCCAAACAACGGCAGCGCCGAACTGCGCGACGCCGTCGCCCATGTGCTGGCTGGCCTGGACAACGGCAGCATGCGTGTGGCCCAAAAAGACAGCGGCAGCTGGGTCGTCAACCAATGGATCAAGAAGGCCGTGCTGCTGTCCTTCCGCCTGGAGAACAATGTCGTGCTGCCTGGCGACGGTACCATGCAGTTCTACGACAAGGTCCCGACCAAATTCGCCAACTACACGGCCGACGACTTCGCCAAAGGCGGCTTCCGCGTGGTACCACCAGCAGTAGCGCGCCGCGGCAGCTTCATCGCAAAAAACGTCGTGCTGATGCCTTCGTATGTCAATATCGGCGCCTATGTCGATGAAGGTGCCATGGTCGACACCTGGGCCACCGTGGGTTCCTGCGCGCAGATCGGCAAGAACGTGCACCTGTCCGGCGGCGTAGGCATTGGCGGCGTGCTCGAACCGATGCAGGCTAACCCGACCATCATTGAAGACAACTGCTTCATCGGCGCCCGTTCCGAGATCGTGGAAGGCGTCATCGTGGAAGAGAACTCCGTCATTTCGATGGGCGTGTACATCGGACAGTCGACCAAGATCTACGACCGTGCAACGGGCGAAGTCACGTATGGCCGCGTGCCTGCCGGTTCGGTCGTCGTGTCGGGCAACCTGCCGTCCGCCGATGGCAAATACAGCCTGTACTGCGCCGTGATCGTCAAGCGCGTGGATGCGCAGACGCGCGCCAAGACGGGCATCAACGAACTGCTGCGTGGTATTTAAGACCAGCCAAGCACTTAAACAAGAACCAAGCTAGCGCCTGCTGGCACACTGGGGAGAAGCACGATGGCCATGGATCGCCTGTTCCAGTTGATGAAGGACAAGCACGCGTCGGACATGTTCTTTGCCGTGAACTCCCCGGTGCAAATCAAGATCAATGGCACCATGGTGCCGATCAATCAGCAAAAGCTCGACAACGCCAATATCCTGGCCCTGCTGTCTGAAATCGCTTCGCCCGAACAGATGGCGGAACTGGACAAGGAAAACGAGCTCAATATGGGCCACACCGTGCCAGGCATGGGCCGCTTCCGCCTGTCCGCCTTCCGCCAGCGCGGTTCGATTTCTGCCGTGTTCCGCTTTGTGCCGGCCAATATCCCCGTACTCGGTGAACTGGGCCTGCCGACCGTGCTGTCCGAGCTGATCATGGAAAAGCGCGGCCTGCTGCTGCTCGTCGGCGCTACTGGTTCAGGCAAGTCGACCACCATTGCGGCCATGCTGGACCACCGCAACGCGCAGAAGTCCGGCCATATCCTGACGCTGGAAGACCCGATCGAATACCTGTTCGAGAACAAGAAGTCGATCGTCAACCAGCGCGAGATCGGCAGCGACGCCCACACTTTCTACACAGCGCTGAAGAACTCGATGCGCCAGGCCCCCGACTGCATCCTGATCGGCGAGATCCGCGACAAGGAGACCATGGCCGCCGCCCTGGCCTATGCGCAGTCCGGCCACCTGGTGCTGGCCACCCTGCACGCCAATAACAGCTATAACGCACTGAACCGCATCATCAGCTTCTACCCCATCGAAAACCGCGGCGCCCTGCTGCAGGACCTGTCCTCGGCGGTCAAAGCCATCGTGTCCCAGCGCCTGGTCAAGGCCAAGGAAGGCGGCACCCGCAAGGCCGCCGTCGAAATCATGGTCAATACCCGCTATGTGGCTGACCTGATCGAAAAAGGCGAGATCGGCCAGATCAAGGAAGCGATGGAGAAGAGCCTGTCGCCCGGCTCGCAGTCCTTCGAATCGGCCCTGCTGGCCTTGTTCAACGAAGGCCACATCACCCAGGAAGAGGCGCTGGCCAATGCCGATTCCGCCACCAACCTGCTGTGGTTGCTCAATAATGCGACTGCCCCATCAGCGGGAGTTGCAACTGCCGGCGCCGGTGCCCCGGCGGCCGCGGAAGCACCAAAACAGCCCGAATCGTCCAGCTTCACCGAATTTACGCTCAATACCTAGCCTGAAAGGCGGAAATGGGCCAGATCCCCGGGAGGACTGGGCCTTGGCGGCTATAATGTCGGTTTTCCTTCTGACCGCCCGATTATGCCCATCGTCCTCTATGGCATCCCAAACTGCGACACCGTCAAAAAGGCCCGTACCTGGCTGAGCGACGCGGGGATTGATTTCACCTTCCACGACTTCAAGAAGCAAGGCCTGGAAGCGGCCGCCGTCAGGGCCTGGCTGAAGGACCTGGATTGGGAAGTGCTGGTCAACCGCAAGGGCACAACTTGGCGCAACCTGCCGGAACAGCGCCGCGCTGAAGTGGTGGACGCTGCCAGTGCGCTGGCCGTCATGCTGGAAAACCCGTCCGTCATCAAACGCCCCGTTCTGTGCGGCGCCGGCCCGGCCCAAGTTGGCTTCTCGGGCGACCAATACCAACAAACCTTCCAGCCTTGATCCAAGTAAGAGAACAATGACACCATCCCGTACCCTGCAACTGACCGAAAAACTGATCGGTCTCGACTCGGTGACCCCGGAAGACAAGGGCTGCCAGCAAATGCTCACCGAGCTGCTGGCGCCGCTGGGCTTTCGTTGCGAGACCATCGAATCGAATGGCGTAACCAATCTGTGGGCCCGCCGTGGCACCGAGTCGCCCGTTTTCGTCTTTGCTGGCCACACCGACGTGGTGCCGACCGGTCCGCAGGAACAATGGCAGTCCAAACCTTTCGTGCCAACCCATCGCGACGGCAAACTGTACGGCCGTGGCGCCGCCGACATGAAGACCTCGATTGCGGCCATGGTGGTCGCCTGCGAAGAATTCACTGCCGCCCATCCTGACCACAAAGGCTCGATCGCCTTCCTGATCACCAGCGACGAGGAAGGACCGGCGACGGACGGCACCGTCATTGTCTGCAACATGCTCAAAGAGCGCGGTGAGCAGATCGACTACTGCCTGGTGGGCGAGCCCACGTCGGCCCATGTGCTGGGCGACATGATCAAGAATGGCCGCCGCGGCTCCCTGTCGGGCAAGCTGACCATCAAGGGTGTGCAAGGCCACATCGCCTATCCGCAGCTGGCCACCAATCCGATCCATGTGGCTGCGCCTGCGCTGGCTGAACTGGTGGCCGAGCGCTGGGATGAGGGCAATGAATACTACTTGCCCACCTCGTGGCAAATGTCGAATATCCATGCCGGCATGGGCGCCAACAATGTGATTCCGGGCGAGCTGGTGATCGACTTCAATTTCCGCTTCTCGACCGCCAGCACGGCCGATGGGCTGGAAGCGCGCGTCCACGCCATCCTGGACAAGCACAATCTGGACTACGACCTGAAATGGACCTTGTCCGGCCTGCCCTTCCTGACGCCGCGCGGCACCCTGTCCGAGGCGCTGTCGGGCGCCATTGTTGACGAGACCGGTGTGCACACGGAACTGTCGACCACCGGCGGCACCTCCGACGGCCGCTTCATCGCCCGAATCTGCCCCCAAGTGATAGAATTTGGCCCTCCCAATGCCAGCATCCACAAGATCGACGAGCATATCGAGCTGCGCTTCATAGACCCGCTCAAGAATATCTATCGCCGCACGCTGGAAAACCTGCTCGCCACATCCAACGCCAACAGGACAACGCCATGACCCCGACTCCATTTACCACCATCCGCGACCTGCTGCGCTTTGCGGTCACCCGCTTCAATAATGCCAAGCTGTTCTTTGGCCACGGCTCGGCAGATGCGCTTGACGAAGCCGCTTACCTGATCCTGCACACGCTCAAGCTCCCGCTCGACAAACTGGAACCCTTCCTCGACGCGCGCCTGCTGCCCGACGAAGTGTCACATGTGTTGGCGGTGCTGGAGCGCCGAGTGGTGGACCGTGTACCGGCCGCCTACATCACCAACGAAGGCTGGCTCGGCACCTACTCCTTTTATGTGGACGAGCGCGTGATCGTACCCCGCTCCTTTATCGCCGAATTGATCCCCCAGCACTTTGCGCCCTGGGTGACCGAACCGGACGAAGTCAAGAATGTGCTGGAGCTGTGCACGGGCTCGGGCTGCCTGGCCATCATGATGGCAGATGCCTTCCCGGATGCGGTGGTCGATGCCGTTGACATTTCGGCGGATGCGCTGGCCGTGGCTGAGAAAAATGTACGGACCTACCAATTGGATGGCCGCGTCAACCTGATCCAGTCCGACCTGTACCAGCATGTGCCGTTCAAGAAGTATGACCTGATCGTCACCAATCCGCCCTACGTCAATTCCGTGTCGATGAGCCAGCTGCCGCGCGAATACCAGCGCGAGCCGCAGATCGCCCTGGCTGGTGGCGACGACGGCATGGACCTGGTGCGCAAGATCATCGCCGGCGCGGCAGAACGCCTGACGCCGGAAGGTATCCTGATGGTCGAAATCGGCAACGAACGTGAGTTCGCCGAGAAGGCCTTCGGCCACCTGGGCCTGACCTGGCTGACCACCAGCGCGGGCGACGACATGGTCTTCCTGCTCACGGCAGATCAACTGCAATAACCGGTTGGCGCCGGGCGCCACTCAATTAGTAGAGGTGGCGGGCACATGGTGCCTGCCAAGAAAAACACAGCAATGATACGTCTTATTAACGTCAGCCTCATGCGCGGCACCAAGCCGTTGTTTGAGTCCTGCGACCTGACCCTCAACCCTGGCGACAAAATCGGCCTGATTGGCTCTAACGGCGCTGGCAAGTCCAGCCTGTTTGCCATGCTGCGCGGTGAACTGCATTCCGACCAGGGCGAGATCGACTTCCCCGCCAAATGGCGCATGGCCTATGTCGCCCAAGAGACGCCGGCGCTTGACCGTTCCGCCATCGACTACGCCATCGATGGCGACGTCAACCTGCGCAAGCTGGAAGCGGAGCTGGCACGCCTGGAAGCGGCGCCAGAATCGCACGACAATGGCATCGCCATGGGCGAGGTGTACAGCGCATTGGCTGACGCCGACTTCTATACGGTGCGTTCGCGCGCCGAACAGCTGCTGCTGGGCCTGGGCTTTTCGCTTGACCAGATGGAGCAGCCGCTGACCAGCTTCTCGGGCGGCTGGCGCATGCGCCTGAACCTGGCGCAGGCGCTAATGTGCCCTTCCGATTTGCTGCTGTTGGACGAGCCGACCAACCACCTGGACCTGGATGCCATCATCTGGCTGGAAGACTGGCTCAAACGCTACCAGGGCACCCTGGTGATCATCTCGCATGACCGCGACTTCCTCGACGAAATCGTCAACGTGGTTGTGCATATCGATGACCGCAAACTCAAGCGCTACTCAGGTAACTACTCGGCGTTTGAGCGCCAGCGCGCCGCCCAGCTGGTGCTGGCTGCCGCCGCTATTGAAAAACAGGCGCGCCAGCGTGCCCACTTGCAGTCCTTCGTTGATCGCTTCAAGGCCAAGGCCACCAAGGCACGCCAGGCCCAGAGCCGCATGAAGGCGCTGGCCAGGATGGAAGAAACAGCGCCCCTGCGCGCTGCGGCCGAATTCTCCTTCGAGTTCCGCGAACCCTTGTCCGCGCCCAATCCCATGCTGGTGCTCGATGGCGTCAACGCGGGCTACACGCTGAAAGACGACTACGGCGACAAAGTCGGCGAGAAGACCATCGTCAGCGGCATCAACTTCTCCCTGCAGATCGGTCAGCGTATCGGCCTGCTGGGTGTGAATGGCGCCGGCAAATCCACCCTGATCAAAACCATCGCCGGCGAACTGAAGCCGTTGACGGGAGAAGCAATCCTTGGCAAGGGCCTGTCGGTGGGCTACTTCGCCCAGCACCAGGTGGAAATGCTACGGCACGACGAATCGCCTCTGTGGCACCTGGCCAAGATCGCGCCGACCACGCGTGAACAGGAGCTGCGCAACTTCCTGGGCGGCTTCAACTTCCCCGGCGCCATGGTGACCAGCCCGATCGCTCCCTTCTCCGGCGGCGAAAAAGCCCGCCTGGCGCTGGCGATGATTGTGTGGCAGCGGCCAAATTTGCTGCTGCTGGACGAACCGACCAACCACCTTGACCTGGAAACGCGCGAAGCGCTCACCGTGGCGCTGGCGCAGTTTGAAGGCACCCTGGTCGTCGTATCCCACGACCGCCACCTGCTGCGCGCCACCACGGACCAATTCATCATCGTCGCTGACGGCAAGCTGCAGCCCTTTGACGGCGACCTGGACGACTACAAGGACTGGCTGCTGCAGACCAAGCTGGGCAAGGGCACAACCGTGCTGCCGGCGGCAGGCAAGGACAACAAGACAGACTACCCGGTCAGCCAGCCAGTGGCGGCTGCGCCAGCCAAAGCTAGCAAGCCTGCAGCGCCTGCCGCTGCGGCGGCTCCTGCTGCAACGGTGGACCGCAAAGAGCAGAAGCGCCAAGAGGCGGAACAACGCCAAAAAACGGCGGCGCAACGCAAGCCCTTGGAAAGCAAGTTGAAGCGGGTTGAAGAACAGATCGCCAAGCTCAATGCCCAAAAGGCCGATGTCGAAGCCAAGCTGGGTGAGCCAGGCATCTACGACGCGGCCAACAAGCCAAAGTTGCGCCAGCTGCTGGAAGACCAGTCCTACTGCGCGCGCGACCTGGGCAAGCTGGAAGAAGAGTGGCTGGAACTGCAGGAACAGCTCGAAGCCATCGCCTGAACGGGCCCTCAGTTGCCCCCCGTCTTGCCGCCATTGCAATCAAACGCCAAGACGCTACAATGGGGCGGCTCAATAAAGGAAAATCCATGCTCAAGTGGCTGTCGCGCCTGATCTCCCCTACTTCCGACACCAAGCCAGGAGCAGCGCCGCCTGCGGCTGCCGGCACGACCAGCAAAGCAGCTGCGCCTGCGGCAAGCGCCGCGCCTGCGCCGCCGGGCGCTGCCGCCAAAGCAGTCCCAACGCCCACGGCAGTAGCAGCGCCAGGCGCCAGCGCTACTGCC
>JACXTT010002708.1_pt1 | contig 27830 bp, 28 predicted proteins | sample 9270951 | NCBI WGS metagenome assembly JACXTT01 (sample SAMN15532306, study PRJNA645909) | rock metagenome | isolation source: weathered quartz diorite | place: Puerto Rico | collected 2017-06-21 | reverse complement strand
AATTCTTGGAGGGCCTTATCTGATGGGCTATCGTTTCGTTAGCAAGGGCCAGAGTTGGCCTATACCAGGGAAAGGTGATGGCCCGCGTCCCATTTTCATCCCAGATGAATCGATCGGTTTGAGCTATGTCCTTAGCAATCAAAAGTATTTCTTTGTCTGTGGCGGAAACAATGTACGCCACTTCAGGATTGGTCATAGAGATGCGGGTTAGTGAAGAAACCGTCAAATTTTGCAACTCGCCTTTGAGCATCTGAGACTCGTCAGTTGCAGAGGTATCAATATTAAGCTCATTAAAAGCTATAGAAGGGAGAACAAGGCTAGAAAAAAACAAAATCGGAAGGATAAAAACAATCAATCTAAATTTTCTCATGAAGTGATAAGCCTTTTTCTTGCACTCAAAGAATAATTATAGGCTAGACTCTTTTCCAGATTTAAATATTTGAATAACCGGTTTAACTTCCGTGGCCTTTTTGCTTGTTTCATCTACAGACTCAATCGCCGCCTTTTGTCTAGGTAACAATAATTCTGTTCCTTGTCTGTCATAAACAAAATCCGCCAATGCCTGCCAAGAGGCAACTTGAAGTGTCTTTGTATCTTTTTCTTTGGGTGATCTCAATGAAAGTTGTAGCTTCCCTTTTGTTTGAGCAAACGATAATAAACTGGCTTCTTCGGGATCAACAGCAAGAGTAACATACAATGATCTGGCCCCTTGTTGTGCATTATAAACTTGCGGGTCTCCTGACGGATTAAAATTCGCTCCAACAGCTAAAACCTGTAGACTCTGAAATATGACAGAGGTGACTTCTTCATTCGTTTGTTTTGTACCTTGAGGAACATTAAGCTGGGCGATAATGTCAATATAATCCCCTGGGCTAATCAATCCTCCGACGGCAGACAAAGAATCAATATTAATGGTTACCGCTCTTTTGCCTTGCGGCATATGATAAGAAAATGGGGCTGTATCTGTTCTTGCTTGAGTTGCCTGGCCACTTTGAGCGGCAAACATCCCGCTTGCAATTTGTTGACGAAGTTGTCCTTGTTGAGACTCTAAAGCCTGTTGTCTAGCTTGCAATTTTCCAACCTCTTGAGCTACTTGTTGCTGAATCTGCTCAACGGCTTGTTTATTCTGCTTAGTAAATTCCTCCGCCAGTGTTTTTGTTTGTTCATTAATGCTGCTTTGAATATGCTGACCCACCATAAAGACAGTCACCACGCCCAACCCTATGGCAATGGCGATGATGGCTAACTGTTTTTTATTTTCTAGGTTCATGGTTATTCTCCTTTTTGGAGAAGGTCTTTATTTGTTTCTACCTTATATTTGCCTTCCAATTGTTTGATATAATCCAAAATGATTTGTTGTTGTTTAAACATTTTTCTATTTTGGATAATATCTTTTTTAACATCCTCAAAGGCCAACGGCTTGCCTTCTTTTTTCTCTTCAAGTTTTATAATATAAAACCCGTCGGGGCCCTTAAACACAGGACTCATTTTACCAACTTCCAAAGTCTGTAGCGGAGCCAACATTTCGGGGAAAGGCAATTGAGTAAGAATGCCCATATCCCCTCCGCTGGCAGCATCTTTGGCTGTCGATTTTTGTTGAGCCGTTTGTGCAAAATCAGCCCCTTTATTTAATTCATCCAAAATGGCTTTAGCCTTGTCCTCTGTGTCTGTTTTTATTTCCCGAACGTGCAATTGTGGGGGCTCAACCATGCTTGCCTTGTTCTGATCATAAAAAGCCTTGGCCTCTTCATCGGTGACGTCCACATTTTGAGTCAGCTTGCTTGCAACTTCCCTTACTAAAACCGTCCGACGGAATTCTTCCAATGCATCCTGTATTTCTTGTTTCTTATCTAACCCCTGCTGCTCGGCATCTGTAACAAGAAGTTGCTGACGAATTAGTTCCTCTAAAACTAAATTTTTTGATTTAGAATCTTTTGTGTTGAAATCCGGAACTACTTCCTTAATCGCTTTTAAACGATCATTAAATTGATCTATCGTAATGTTCCATTTCCCAATGCGGGCGATAACATCTGCCGGCAGTGGGCCAGAATCATTACTAGAAGCAGTTTGTTCTTTGGGTTGCGTGACACTTGCGGTCGGTTCTTGAGGTGCTGGGGTGGGAGTATTATCTGAAACAGCGGGTTTTTCTTTTGATTTTGAAAAATATTCCTTAATAGAGTTCATCATATCGCAACCGCTTGATGTAATGGCAATTGCAATAATGGTAATCATTATTTTATCTTTTGTTAACACGTCGTGCTCCTCGCTAGTATAGACAGACTTATAGATTTTGAGCTATTTTATTAATAAGTATACTGGCTCACATTCAAAATACAAGCGGTTTTCCAAAAAAATTTTATATTATTTATTTGTGGAGGATTCAGACGGTTTCTACAATAAATTTTTAACAGCCTCTTTCTCGGAAAGAAGCTCTTTTAAGGTCGTATCAATTTTTTCTTTAGCGAAATCGTTATGTTTAATGCCTTGGACAACTTCCCAATCCTGTCCGTTGGAACGGATTGGATAGCCAAACATCAATCCATTTTCTACTCCATAGCTCCCGTCTGATGAGACCGCCACAGAAAAATATTCGCCCTTGGGCGTTGGGGTAATCAAATTCCTTACTGTATCAATGGCGGCATTGGCGGCGGAGGCGGCGGATGAAAGACCGCGGGCTTCAATAATTTTCGCCCCGCGCTTTTGGATAATTTCAATAAACGTTGTTTTAAGCCAAGCCTCGTCGGCAATAACTTTGGTCACAGATGATTCTTTAATGGTCGCATTAAAAAAGTCCGGATATTGCGTGGCCGAATGGTTCCCCCAAATAGCCAAATTTTTAACCTCGCTTACAGCCGATCCAGATTTAATAGCCAATTGAGCAACCGCCCGGTTCTGATCAAGCATTGTCATCGCAAAAAAATTCTTACCCGGAATATTTTTACAAGATTGTTTGGCAATGTAGGCGTTTGTGTTGCACGGGTTTCCTACGACGAGAACTTTGCACGTCGGCTTAGCATTATCTGACAAGGCTTTGCCCTGCGTAATAAAAATTTTCCCATTAATATTTAAAAGATCTCCTCTCTCCATGCCTGCTTTACGCGGAACGCTCCCTACCAAAAGCGCCCAATCAACGTCTTTGAAAGCGATATTCGGATCATCAGTAACAACCACACTTTTAAGAAATGAGAATGCGCAATCTTCAAGTTCCATCACAACACCCTTAAGGGCTGGGAGAGCCGGAGTTAATTCCAATAAATTTAATTGCACGTCCACATCCGGTCCCAACATTTGTCCCGACGCTATGCGAAACAAAAGCGCGTACCCAATCTGTCCTGCGGCCCCGGTAACAGCAACTTTCATAAGCTTTTTAGCCATTTCTCATCCCTTCTTTAGTTTAGAATATTTTTTAAAGGCATTATCCGACGGATGCGACGAACTTCCTGATGATTGATTATCGCATAAACAATCTCTTCTTTGCTGCTCGAACCCTGTACCAAAATTTTCCCCCATGGATCAACGACCATACTGTGACCATACGTTTCAATACCACGATGACCTTTCCCCACTTGATTCGGCGCCAAAACATAACACTGATTTTCAATGGCCCGTGCCCGAAGCAAAACTTCCCAGTGGGCCTGTCCCGTTCTTTTGGTAAATGCCGACGGAACAGCCAAAACATCCGCCTCTTTATAAAAATATTCTCTATATACTTCTGGAAATCGCAAATCAAAACAAACAGATAAACCCAAACGAAAAGAATTTAATTTCGTCAATAGAGTTGCCTTGCCACTTAAAAAATTATCAGCTTCTTTGATATTGTTTTGACCCAACCGCGCGTTAAACAGATTAATCTTGCGATATTTAGCCTGAATTTCTCCTCGAGGATTTAAAAAAACTGATGTGTTATAAACTTTCTTTTGTCCAGGGGCACGCTCGTAAATAGACCCAGCCAAAATAAAAACCTTATATTTTTTGGCCAACGCCGCCAATGCACGCGTTGTTGTTCCTGGAATTTTTTCAGGGACATCTTTAAAATTATTCCCTTTTCGCAAATTTCCCCGAAAAATAAAAACTTCCGGCAACAAAACAAACTGAGCGCCGCTCGTCGCTGCCTTTTGAATAAACCTAATGGCTTTATTTAAATTCGCTTCTTTATCTGAAGAAGCGCTCATCTGAATTAAAGCAACCCTCATGGCCAACTACGCCTTGGCTGGCGCCTTAAGCGACTCACCATATTCCTGATAACATTGTGTATAAAACTCTTTTTTCTTTAAACCGTTTCTCCAAATAGTTAAATGAGAATAGGCTGAAAGATCGACGGAAGCAACTTCTGCGGGATCGAGCGCGGATAAAAGAACAATGTCCGCTAAGGTAAAATTTTTACCAGCCAAATAATTATTTTTCCCCAGCTGCGCATCAACGACCGGTAAAAATTGATTTAAAAAATTTAACCCATCTTTTAACGAGCGCTCATCGAGCTCCATATTAAAGCGTTTATAAAATACCCGGTTAAAGACGACCTTGCTCATCGCCATCGCAACATGCATCGAAGAAAAATCAATCCATTGATCGACGGCGGCGCGTTCTTTTAAATCTTTAGGATAAAGAGACGAATGGGCTTTGTCAGCCAAATACTTAATGATCGCATTGCTTTCAAAAAGAAAGAAGCCATTATCGTCCATGGCAGGAATTTTACCGGCGGGGTGAAGCTTCAAGTACCAATCTTTTTTATGTTCACCCTCTCTTAGGTTGAGACGGACATATTCATAGGGGATTGTCATGGCATTGGCGGCGAAACGCACTTTGTTCGCCGGAGAAGAGAGATCTGCGCCATATATTTTCAACATAAACGCCTCCTTTGATTAAACAACAATGTTTTTTATTCTAGATTTATAAAACAAAAAATGCAAATGATTATTGTGGCAAAACGGCCTGAGGAAAGCTTCCCTTTTTTAAAAAATGTTCTATCGATTCAATCGTTAAATAACATTTCCTTTCCAAAGACTCATCTGTATTAAACGCATTGTGCGGCGTAAAAATAACACGATCATCCTCTCTTAGTTCCAAAACTATTTTCCTTTCTTTAGATTGTTTTTTTGACTGCAATGCCTGCGCCAACGCTCCTTCTTGAGTAAAGACATCAAGCGCGATCCCGCTTAGAATATCTTCTTTTAAGAGCCTCTTTAAATCATTTAACGGCGTTATTTCTCCTCGAGAAATGTTAATTAAAGCAGCCTTCGCCTTATTCTGTTTTAATATTTTATAATTCAAAAGGCCATTCGTTTCATCTGTTAAGGGCAGTGCGCAAAAAATAACTTCAGCCCATTGAACTCCCTTAGATAACAACACATACTCTAACCCTTCCATGCGCTCAACGATATCAACGCCGCGGACATTCATATGAAGACTTTTGGTTAAATGAACGATTTCTTTGCCAATATTGCCCACACCTACAATTAAAGCGTTTCGGTCAACACACTCGCGACCTGTAATATTATTACGGTTAAATGTATCAAAATTTTTTATCTGCCGATGCATTTTCTTAAAAAGCATAAGCATCGACATAATCGCGTGTTCCGCCACGGACCGCGAACAATAATCTCCTAAATAACCGCAGGAAACTTGCGCTTTGGATTTCTTTAAAAAACCACTTAAATGATCATAACCCTGACTTCTTGTTAACACAGCGTCGAGGTTTTTAGCCCAAGATTTGGGAATGGTCGATTGGGTGCGGGTGCAAACAAAACGACTGGCAGGCAAAACATCTTTACTTTCTTGGATAGTTTGATGAATAAATTTAGCTTTTATTGCTTGAGGAAGTAACTTTTTGAGAAGTGTTTCTTCTTCTTTATAAACTTCATAAAAAACAACGTCGTATGTCTTCATAACATACCCTCAAAAGAAGAAAGCGACCCCAGCGGGATTTGAACCCGCGCTGCAAGCTTGAAAAGCTTGTGTCCTGACCAGGCTAGACGATGGGGTCGAAATGGCGTTATTATAATGAAGATGGGGTTTGGGTCAAGTGAAAACTAACGGCGGGCGCGCCTATTCTTCATCTTTAGTAACAATATTGGCGATGGAACTGACTTCATCACCTTTTTCTAACGTAATTAATCGGACACCTTGGGCGCTGCGACCGGTTTGACGCACATCATTAGGTGGGCAACGCACGACCATGCCTTTTTTGGTAACCGTCATAATCTCATCTTCCGGCATAACGCTTAAGACGCCGACGACGTGGCCATTGCGGTCTGTTACCTTAATATTGATAATCCCTTTGCCGCCGCGGGATTGAACGCGATAATCATTGAAAGCAGAGCGCTTAGCAAATCCGCCTGAAGTTACTGTTAAAAATGTGCTTCCAGTTTTATCGACATCCGACGGAAAAACTTGCATGCCTACAACCTCATCGCCTTTAGCTAGATTAATGCCGCGCACACCGCGCGCGCCGCGGCCCATGTCTCGTAACATCTTTTCATTAAAACGCAGCGACTTTCCTTGGCGAGTCGCAAGCAAAATATCATATTTCCCGTTGCTTAATGACGTACCGATGAGCTTATCGCCTTTATCTAGTGTAATCCCGATGATCCCGCCTTTGCGCGGATTGCTAAAGGCAGAAAGTTTTGTCTTTTTAACATTACCATGCGCTGTGGCCATGGCGATATATTGATCGTCGGAGAACTCTTTGACGGCAACAATCGAACTTATCTGCTCATCTTTATTGAAGGTCAATAAATTGATAATGTTTTTGCCCTTGGCTTGCCGCGAGGCGACGGGGATTTCGTAAACCTTAAGCCAGCGGACAACACCTTGATTAGAAAAGATCAACAAATAATCTTTAGAGGAGGCGACAAAAAGCTGATTTACAAAATCTTCTTCTTGCGTGGTCATGGCCGCAACCCCTTTACCACCACGCTTTTGTTTACGATAAGCGCTTACGGCGAGCCTCTTAATAAAACCGCCGTTACTAATCGTGATCGCCATATTCTCCTCGGCGATCAAATCTTCAACCTCAATCTCTTCGGCTTTCCCGGTAATTTCCGTGCGGCGCTCATCACCAAATTTCTTTTTCACCTCAAGCATTTCATCTTTAATAATGCCTTCAATTTTCTTTTCCGACGCTAGAATCGATCTAAAATTCTCAATGTCTTTAAGCAATGATTGATATTCTTCTTCAATCTTGTCGCGCTCAAGAGCTGTCAGGCGCTGCAGCTGCATTTCAAGAATTGATTGCGCCTGAATTTCAGAAAGTTCAAATTTTTTCATCAAAGCGACTTTAGCTTCCGGCGTACTTTTGGCTTCGCGAATAGTTTTGATAATTTCATTAATCACCTTTATCGCGATGCGAAGCCCTTCAAGAATATGGGCACGCTTAAGAGCGCGGTCTAAATCAAATTGCGTTCGTCGACGGATAATAAGGCGTCGATGGTCGATAAAGAACGATAAAATCTGTTTAAGATTTAAAATCTTTGGGCTGTTGTTAACAAGGGCGAGATTGATAATCCCAAAGGTTGTTTCAAGTTGCGTGTGCTTAAAAAGATAATTTAAAACGATTTGTGGCTCGACGTCGCGCTTTAGCTCAATAACAACGCGGATCCCTTCTTTATCGGATTCATCGCGAATATCAGAAATCCCTTCAACTTTTTTGTCTTGAACGAGTCCGGCGATTGTCTCAATTAAATTAGCTTTGTTAACTTGATAAGGAAGCTCTGTAACAACAATCATATCTTTATTGTTCTTTTGGTGTTCAATATTAGCTTTGGCGCGGACCGTTACTTTGCCACGGCCTGATGTGTATGCCTCAACTATGCCTTCGCGTCCGCAAATAATGCCTCCCGTCGGGAAATCTGGCCCTTTAACGATCTTATTCAAATCTTTAATAGTAGCCTCGGGATTTTCTAATAAATGAACAATGGCATCAGCCGCTTCATTTAAATTATGCGGCGGCATATTGGTTGCCATACCGACGGCAATCCCACTTGAACCGTTAACCAATAAGTTAGGAATAGCAGCTGGCAAAAGAACAGGCTCTTGGAGGGTGGCGTCAAAGTTTGGCGCGTAATCGACCGTTTCTTTATCAATATCTTTTAAAATCTCATCGGTGATGGAAGCCATGCGCGCTTCCGTGTAACGCATCGCCGCGGCCGCATCACCGTCGACAGAACCAAAGTTCCCTTGGCCATCGATTAAAGGATAACGGAGGGAGAAATCCTGGACCATGCGCACAAGCGTATCGTAAACAGCCATATCCCCATGCGGATGGTATTTACCCAAAACTTCTCCAACGATACGCGCGCATTTCTTATATGGCTTTGAATGCTCTAAACCCAATTCTTTCATTGCGTATAAAATCCGTCGATGAACAGGCTTTAAACCATCACGCACATCGGGAAGCGCGCGGCCGACAATAACGCTCATCGAATAAGAAAGATAGGAATTGCGCATCTCCTCTTCGATGTAAACCGGGATAATTTTTTCTCGTGCTGTTAAATCACGCATTAAATAACCTTTCTTTAATGAGCCACAAACTTATGGAATGATAGTGAACATAAGTTTGCTGGCGAATTGACCCAGCACTTAGAGCTTTGATATAGAATAGCTAAGTGCTGGGTTTAATTCGGCCAACAACTTAGCTTCACTTTGTTCGCTAAGTTGGGCCTCATTAAACGTCTAAATTTTTAACTTCATGAGCGTAGGTTTCAATAAATTCCCTGCGCGGGGCAACCTCGTCGCCCATAAGCATCGTAAATGTTTTATCAACCTCAACCGCATCTTCCAAAGTCACCTTAAGAATGGTGCGGCGGACAGGATCCATGGTGGTCTCCCATAGCTGCTGAGGATTCATTTCTCCCAAACCTTTATAGCGCTGGATATGAATGCCTTTATGCGCTTGTTTTCTAACAAATTCCAACACCTCCTGTAAAGAAAAGAACTCGTGTTTATCTTTTTCTTCTTCAATAGAAAACAATGGCTTTAATATGGGCGCCGATTTAGCTTTTTTGGCTGATTTTGACTTTTCATTGACCTCATAAGATTCTTTCATTTCTGGCTGAACAAATTCTTCTAACGTCAAATCAAATTTCCCCAAAACTTTTTCTAGGTTTTCTAGCTCTTCCCTCTGAAAAATCTCTACATATTGGGCCTCTTCATTCTTGGCCGTAAGCTTGCCAAGCTCGGCATCATCGAATACATAATGGGTCTTACCATCCACTTTTGCCATATAAAAAGGGAGCTTTTTGGTCTTTTTATCAATATTTTCTATATATTCTTTGAAGTCTACTCCACGTTTATACAAAACATCGAATATTTTCTCTGCAACTACAATATTTTCAAATATTTCCTTTAATTGTTGTCCGGAAAACTCATTTTTTTCACGAATTCGCTTAAAAGTTAACCCCTCCAAACCCATCTCAAGCATTAAATCGTTCATTTCCTCATCAGTTTCAATATACTCTTCCCGCTTACCTCGCTTAATCTTATATAAAGGAGGCTGGGCTATATAAATATTACCATTTTCAATCAACTGGCGCATTTGTCGATATAAAAGAGTAAGCAAAAGTGTGCGAATGTGGGATCCATCCACATCAGCGTCGCACATGATAATAAGCTTATGATACCTTAGCTTAGTAATATCAAAATCATTTCCTACCCCTGTCCCTAGCGCGGTAATGATGGTGCGGATTTCTTCATTGCTTAAAATTTTATCCAATCGAGACTTTTCAACGTTAAGGATTTTCCCTTTCAAGGGCAAAATGGCTTGAAAGGTCCGATCGCGGCCTTGCTTAGCTGAACCACCAGCCGAATCACCTTCCACCAAATATAACTCACAAAGCGCTGGATCGCGCTCTGAGCAATCAGCTAGCTTGCCAGGGAGTCCGCCACCCTCTAAAGCGCCTTTACGACGGGTTAATTCACGGGCCTTTCTTGCAGCTTCACGGGCACGGGCCGCCGTGATGACTTTATCAACGATTTTGTTAGCTATCGATGGATTTTTTTCAAAAAAATCGGTTAACGATTCAAACGTGGCGGAAGCAGAGAGCCCCTCCACCTCTGAATTCCCCAGCTTTGTTTTAGTCTGCCCCTCATATTGTGGGTCGGGAATGCGAACACTGATGACGGCCGTTAAGCCTTCGCGCGTATCTTCTCCAGAAATCCCAATATCATCCTTAAGCAAATTCTTGCCCTTAGCATAAGTATTGATGGCGCGAGTTAATGCCGATCTAAATCCACTTAAATGAGTACCACCTTCTACTGTATTAATATTGTTAGCATAGGTAAAAACATTTTCGGCATAGCCATCATCATACTGAAGGGCCACTTCCATCTGAATGCCCTCTTTTTCTTTATTAAAATAAACGACCTTATCGTGCAATCGAACCTTGTTTTCCGTCAACGTCTGAACAAAAGAAACAATCCCGCCCTTAAAATGGAAAACAGCCTCTTTTTCCTTTTTAGCCCTTTTGTCGACGAGCTTAATGGTTAAGCCCTGATTTAAAAACGCTAATTCACGAAGACGCTTGGCAAGCGTGTCATAGGAATAAACCGTTGTTTGCGTGAAAATTGTTTTATCTGGTTTAAAGGTGACCTTCGTTCCTGTTGTTTTTGTTTTACCAATAACGCTTAATTTCGTTTTTGTAACTCCTCGCTCATATCGTTGATGACAGATTTGTCCTTCTCTTTTTATTTCAACTTCCAACCAATCCGAAAGCGCGTTAACGCAACTAACCCCAACCCCATGCAACCCGCCGGAAACCTTATAAGAATTGTGATCGAATTTACCGCCGGCATGAAGTGTCGTTAAGGCGACCTCAACAGCTGGTTTCTTTAACGTCTTATGAATGTCAACGGGAATGCCGCGGCCATTATCAACAACCGTGATAGAATCATTTTCATTGATAGTCACCTCGATTTCCGTACAAAACCCGGCCATCGCCTCATCGACGGAGTTATCAACAACTTCATAAACCAAATGGTGTAACCCGCGGGCAAATGTATCGCCGATATACATCGCCGGGCGCTTGCGGACAGCCTCCATCCCTTCAAGAACTTGAATATTATCCGCTGTATATGTCCCGGATTTCTTTTTGACATCTTTTTCTTTGGTTTCTGTTTTGCTCATGTAACCTTTCCTATTTTAAAACTGATATTTTTGACATCAGGCTTTTCTTCCTTAAGCTTATCGAGCATTTTGCTTTTTCTTATATTCATTTGAAAAAGCCATGCCGATGTATCAACATTAAACAATATTTTCCCTTCCTTATACCCTAAAAATTTTATGTGCTTTTTTTCCTGTTCGGATAAAAAACCATTGACGATCCGCTCTATGGATGTGTCTGCGGACAGTTCTTTTTGGGCCATCGAAGCCATCACGGACTTTACGACATCTTTTATATTATCCATAGACCTTAAAAAATCTAGCCCAAATTTAAAAAAATTAAATACGCATCGGAAGAGCCAGATACAAATAATCTTCCAATCGAATGACCGCTGGCTTATCAACCCCCAATAATTCAATATCAATTTGATCGTCATTGATATTTTTTAAGAAATCAATGAGGAATTGGGGATTAAAACCTACCACAATTTCTTGGCCGTCATATTGGATGGGAATTTCTTCGCGGGATTCACCTACATCAGGGGTTGTTTTAGATACAACCATTTTATCGGTAAAAACTTCAAATTTAATCGCCTGAAAATCCGGCGTGGCTAACAAATTTGCCCGTCGGATAGATGACAAAAGCTCTTTAGTGTTCATACGAATTCTGGTTTTAACGGGCTTAGGAATAACTTGATTATAATTGGGGAATTCGCCTTCAATAATACGCGTGGCAATCAACACACCATCAATATCAAAAAGAACTTGGTTACTACCCACCACAAAAGAAACCATTCCTTCATCTTTTAAATTTCTAATAATCTCATGTACGGCTTTTATAGGTAAGATTACAGATACATCTTTCTTAACTGATGTGCTTATTTTTTTTTCAACTTTAGCTAATCGTCGGCCATCTGTAGCTACAATACGCATCGCTCCATCAACAATCTCCATTAAAACACCATTTAGAACATACCGTGACTCCTCATGAGACACAGCAAAAGAAGTTAAACGAAACATCTCTTTTAAAGCTAATTGATCTAGTTGTAAAATTTCTTTATCTTTAAACTCAGGAAATTTAGGAAACTCATCCTTGGCCAAACCTGTTAATTTAAACCGGCAATTTTTTCCTTCAATATCAATTTGATTGTTCTTTTTAACATGAATAAGGATTTCCCCATCAGGCATTTCCTTAACAATGTCATTAAATCGTTTAGCAGGAATAGTTATTGCACCTTCTTCAAGTGTTTCCACAGGTATTTCACAAGATATGCCAATATCTAAATCTGTTGCGTTAAGCTTTAAAAAGTTTTTTTTAGTTTCTATAAGTATGTTAGACAATATAGGTAATGTTGCTTTACTAGAAACAACATTTTGTACCGTTTGAATGCCAAACATAAGATTTTCTTTTGAAATTTTGATTTTCATTTTAAACAATCTCCTTTAACTAATTAAAGAATTTAAAATAGTCTTAATAGTAATAGTTGTTGTGGAAAAATGGAATATGATTTTAACTTTTTATTTATTAATAGGTTATAAAAAAATAAGATGTGAAAAACTTTGAAAATCCTTTGAATTATTGTTTTAAAACATAGATTAAGTGATTAATGGTGTTTTTAAGTTGATGATCACTTTCTAATTCTTGGGTAATTTTATTACAAGAGTGCAACACTGTTGTATGGTCTTTACCACCAAAAGCATTTCCGATCTCTGGAAACGACATATTCCCCAGGTGTCGAGCCAAATACATAGCAATTTGTCTGGCCTGGACAATGTGTTGATTGCGCCTTTTGGAACGAATTTCGGATAAAGGCATTTGGAAATGTTGGCAGACCGTTTTTTGGATTAATTCTATGGTGATGGTCTTGCTCGTTTCTTTTAACATGTCCTTTAAGATAATTCTTGCCATATCTAGAGAAATAGGCCGTTCCTCTAATAGAGCATAAGCGGTTACGCGAATAAGCGCCCCCTCCAGTTCCCGGATGTTGGTTTTAATCTGCTCAGCAATAAAAAAGATAACATCATCTGGGACCTTGACTTGTTCGCGTTCAGTTTTTTTGCGTAAAATCGCTACGCGAGTTTCAAAATCCGGAGGTTGAATATCTGTAATAAGTCCCCACGTAAATCGAGAGCTTAGGCGTTCTTCTAAATTGGAAATTTCTTTAGGAGGACGATCTGATGTAATAATAATTTGTTTACGATTATCGTGTAAACAGTTAAATGTGTGGAAAAATTCTTCTTGTGTTGATTCTTTCCCGGCGATGAAATGAATATCATCAATCAACAAGACATCAATTTCTCTATATTTTTTACGGAATTGAGGTGTCGATCTGTGGCGGATAGCCTCGATAAGTTCGTTGGTGAATTGTTCGGAAGACATATAACAAATTTTAGATGCGGGATGCAATTGGTTTATTTTATGTGTGATGGCTTGAATCAGATGGGTTTTCCCAAGGCCGACTTGACCATAGATAAATAACGGGTTATAGGCTTTGGCCGGGGATTCGGCGACAGCCAGACAGGCGGCCGAAGCAAACCGATTTGACGGGCCGACAACAAAATTTTCAAACGTAAATCGTGAATTAAGATTATTTAATGATTTTTTAGCAAAGTCTTGATCGAATTGTTGAAGATTATTCTGGACTTCTGTTTTGATGATTTGATGATTAACGCTAAATTCTAGAGTAATTGGATTGGGAGAAATTTTATTTAATGTTTCTTGAATAAACGGCTGGTAATGTTCGATGATCCAATTTTTAAAGAAATCATCGGGGGTTTCAATGATGAGCGTTTGTGAGTTTTTTTCTTTAACGTTTAGCGTCGAGAACCAGGTCTCATATGATGCGCTACCAACCTTCTCTTTAATATTTTCTTGCGCCCGTTGCCAAACTAATGCTAATTCCATATGTGTGAGTATTTCTATGTGTTATAACCTAATTTTTATCAATATGTTACAGCATAATCAATATGGATATTAACAGGTTATCCACAAAGCATATGTTGAATTTTATAGATCAAAAAAATAATTGCAATGATAAGAAGAATCAAAAAAAGATAATTCTTTTTTGAAGTGCCCTATTATAACAAAGAAAGTTTTTAATTCAAATAAATTTTCTTAGGCGCTTAAGATATTCTGGCTTTGAGGGTTAATTTTTAGCTAAAATTATCATTTTCTCGTCGACAAAATAGCTTTATGGCATAGCGAGTCTAACTCATTTAAAATCAAATAATTTCGGCTGTAATTTTAGATAAAAACTTGACTCTGTAAAGACCTATGTTATAATTGTCGAATTATGAAAAAGCATTTAAAGACATCGACGAACATTAAGGGTAAAAAGCTGCACGGATTTAGACGTCGGATGAGAACAAGAGACGGTCGCAAGGTTTTGAGCCGACGTCGTGCTAAAGGCCGCAAACGACTTGCCGTATAAATGGACCCCAGCAAGATCATGGTCTTGATTTTTTGCCAAATTATAAGGTTTTATCAAAAATTAAGTCACCTTATTTTGCCAAGAACCTGTCGCTATTATCCTTCCTGTTCAGAATACACAATTCAATCCATACAAAAATATGGCCTTTTAAAAGGGGCGCCTCGGTCATTATTAAGAATATTAACATGTAGTCCCTTTTCTCAGGGCGGATACGATCCGGTAAAATAATTATGGAAAAAAGACTTTTACTAGCTTTCGTTTTGTCATTTTTTGTTATTTATTTTTGGTCCATATTTTTTACAAAAAATCCGTATAATAATTCACAAACAATTAATAATAAAGAACTTACATCAGAATCTGTGAATAGTAGAGTTGAAGATTTATCTCCCCGCCCAACTGATAATAAAAAAGATACCTCGCGGAAAGAAAATCTTGCCATTATTCAAAATAATGCTTTAGAGCTCTCGTTTTCTGATGCAGGTGGTTATTTAAAAAAAGTTTTTCTCAAAGATTTTAATCATGCTTTGCCCCTCACAAACATTTTTAAACTTAAAGAATATGATTATGCTTATAGTGTTATAAAAAATTCGGGAAATCAGATTGTTTATTTATATGAAGATGGTGATTTAAAAATCACAAAATTATATCAACTTGATCAGGACAATTCTTTAAAAGCAAGCCTGTCAATAGAGAATCGATCAAAAATGTCCAAAGTGATAAATGTGGATATTATAGGCATGAGTTTAGAAATGTCCAAAGTGGATATCAAGTCTTATGATAAATCAAATTACGAATATATTGCTTATTCTGGACAAAACTATGTAAGAAAAAATAATGCTTTTAAATTCGAAAATAGAGAACAAAAAAATATCTTGGGAAGCGTTAATTGGTTGGGATTCAGAGAGCGGTATTTTTGTTTTATTATAAAGCCATTATATAAAACTATAAGTTATTCATTTGAACCAACTCAGAATACTCAAATGGATATTAATATGGAGTCGAGAGGATTACAGATATCGGCCGGGGGAAGTGTTAATTTTGATTATCAGGTTTTTGCTGGGCCAGAAGATGTTCATCTTTTGAATAAATATGATAAAGATTTTTCAAAAATTAAAATGTTTTATCGGTTCAGTTTATTTGATTTTGTTGCCCACGTTTTGTATAGATCGTTACATTTTATTCATAAAATAATTCCTAATTGGGGCGTAAACATAATTCTAATATGCGTAGGCATTTATTTATTAATGTATCCGTTGACTTTATCGAGCATGTCGTCGATGAAAAAGATGCAATCTTTGCAACCTAGAATTAATCAATTAAAGGAAAAACACAAGAACGATCAACAAAAACAAAGCATGGAATTAATGCAATTATATAGAGAAAATAAAATTAATCCGCTTGGAGGATGCTTGCCGTTAGTTCTGCAAATGCCATTTTTTCTTGGAATTTACCAGGTATTGTGGAGAGATGTTTCTTTTAAGGGAGCACATTTTTTGTGGATAAAAGATCTAACTTTACCAGACAGGCTTATTGTTTTGCCATATAATATTCTGTTTTTGGGAAACGAGATTAATATTTTGCCCATTCTTTATGCAGTGGCCATGTTTTTTCAACAAAGATTTTCTTCAAAAAACATGGTAGGTGTGGATCCGGCACAGTTAGAGGCTCAAAAGATGATGACTGTTTTTATGCCTATCATGCTCGCCGTGTTATTTTATAAATTTCCAAGCGGCACGACATTATATTTTACAGTGTTCTTTTTGTTAACGGCATTTACTCAGTGGAAAATGTCAAGAATATGAATAAAGACAAATTAAAAAGTATAGAAATAGAAGGCGCTACCGTCGAAGATGCTATAAATAAGGCGTTGTCTAGATTTAATGTTACCAGAGATCAAATAGAGGTAAAAATTTTGTGTGAAGAAAAAAAGGGGCTTTTTGGAATGGAAGGCGCAAAACCAGCTAAAATAAAAATTTCCCTAAAAAAATAAAAATATTCTTGCTTTTTGTTGTTTTGTTGAGACAATTAGATTGTTTCCCGTGAAACACAGTGTAAAAAAGTTTCCCGTGAAACACAGATGTTATGGGAAAAATCATTTCTATATGTAATCAAAAGGGTGGGACTGGGAAAACGACCACCACGGTGAACCTTTCTCATGCACTGACAGATCTGGGCAAAAAAGTACTTATTGTCGATAATGACCCTCAAGGAAATGCAACAAGCGGTGTTGGTGTCAATAAAAACGAAATATTGCTTTCCGTTTATGACCTGCTTATTAACAAAGCTAAGGCCCAAGAAGCTTTAATATCCAATGTCTATCCTAACCTAGATTTAATTCCTTGTAATATTAATCTGACTGGAGCGGAAATTGAGCTTGTTGGCGCCCTCTCTAGGGAAACTCGACTCAAAAAAGCCCTTGATCCCATCAAAAACAATTATGATTATATTTTTATCGATTCTCCGCCATCTTTAGGGCTATTAACCTTAAATGCTTTAGTAGCAAGCGATTCGATCATTATTCCTATCCAATGTGAATTTTATGCTCTGGAGGGCGTTTCCCAGCTTTTAAACACCCTAAATTTGATTACCGAAGGGTTAAATTCGAATTTAGCTATAGCAGGTGTTTTGTTGACTATGGCAGATTTTAGAACGAATTTAACTACAGAGGTTATTAATGAAATAAAGAATTATTTTAAAGATAAGGTTTTTAAAACAATTATTCCCAGAAACATAAAATTAAGTGAGGCGCCTAGTTTTGGAAAGCCGATCGCCATATATGATGGAAGTTCTATTGGGGCTAAAAGATATAAAGAATTAGCCGAAGAGATCTTAGGCGCTTACAAAAATGTTATAAATGATTCATTACAAACAAGTTATAATAATGGAGATCAGAATGGACAATAAAGCTTTAGGGAAAGGATTGTCTGCATTAATTCCGGAAAAGTCAAAGACTCAAACAGAATCCGTTTCTTATATTAAAACGGAATTGGTTAGAGATAATAGTTTGCAACCAAGAACAAATTACAATGATGAAAAATTAGAAAGTTTAAAAAAATCTATCAAAGAAAAAGGTGTGTTGCAGCCGATTCTTATTCGACAAAAAAATGATTTTTATGAAGTTGTTGCTGGGGAAAGGCGCTTACGGGCGGCCCGCGCCCTAGGGTTTGCCGAAGTGCCGGCCATTATTAAAAATGTTAACGATCAAGAAGCTTTAGTTCTTGCTTTGGTTGAGAATATACAGAGAGAAGAGTTAAATCCCATTGAAGAGGCGGAGGCTTATAAAAAATTAATCAATGAATTTAATTTTACTCAAGAAGCGGTTGCCAATTCCGTCGGCAAAGATAGGACGACGGTGGCTAATTTGATGCGGTTACTTAATTTATCTGATGAGATTCAAAAGAGTATTTACGACAAAAAATTATCTGTAGGCCATGGGCGGGCCTTGTTAAGCATCGATTCCGTTGTAGAACGCAAGCGACTTTATGATCTAACAATGAAAAAGCAATTATCTGTGCGTGAATTGGAAAATTTGGTTGTATCAACGGGGAAAGGCGGTTCTCGTCGAGAAAAGAACAAAAAAGTAAAAGATTATGAGATCATTTCTTTAGAAGAAGATTTGCAAAAGACTTTAGGAACTAAAGTGCGCATTATGGCGCAAAAAAAACGCGGTAAAATTGTCATTGAATATTATTCAACAAATGATTTGGATCGCATTATTCAGTTGATAAAGAAATGAAAGAATACGCTTTAGTTATTATCAAGCCTGACGGGATTAAAAAAAGAATTGTCGGGCATATTTTAAATAAATTTGCCAAAGCGGGTTTGGAAATGGTTTCTCTTCGTATGACGGTAGCGACGAGAGAAAAAGCAGAAGAGCATTATAAACACATTAAGGGACAGACCTTTTTTGGTGATGTCATTTCTTATCTGGTTGGCAAACTACATGATGAAAAAAGAATTATCGTGATCGTCTATTGCGGGCATAACGCTATAAAGAAATGCCGAGCCATCGCGGGGGCTACGAGCCCAGAAGATGCGCAACCAAACAGCATCCGCGGTTCGTTTGGGCGCATTACATCCGATGGCGTTTATGAAAACGTGGTGCATGTTTCTTCAACAATACAAGAAGCCCGACGAGAAATTAAATTATGGTTACAAAAAAAAGATATTATTAAATCAAAAAGGTAAATTATGATTCGAGGAATGACTGGCTTTGGTAGCGCCCAGATAACGACTAATGATTTCAAAGTTTTTTTAGAAATAAAAAGTGTTAACCATCGGTATTTTGATATAAATTTTTATTTGCCTATCGGATTTGCCTCTACTGAAAATAAGACCCGACAGATTATCCAAAAAGAAATTGAACGAGGGCGCATTAGCCTTTCTGTTAAAATTACCCAAAAAGCGTTTTCTAATGTTTCTATCGATCGAGAGATTGTAAGAATGTACAAGAAACATGCGCAGCATCTTAGCAAAGAGTTTGGGTTAAAAAATAACCTCTCATTATCGGACATTGTTAAATTGCCAGGAGTTTTTGAAAACAAAGAATCTTCTTTGGATCCAGATGAACTATGGTCGTATTTAGAAAGATGTCTTAATAAGGCTCTTGCGGCTGTTGTTATGATGCGTCGCCGCGAAGGAAAGTCCTTGAGTATGGATATTATGCAACAGTTGAAATATATGTTGTTGCAAATAAAAGAGATAAAGAAAAGACAAAATATTGTTTGGAAAGAAAAAAAGAAGACTTTATCAGTAGAAGAATTGGGGCCTTATCAAAAAGGAACAGATGTCAATGAGGAGTTGGCTCGCTTAAATCATTATATTGAAGAAGTCAAGATTCTTCTCAAATCTGAGAAACCCGCTGGGAAAAATATTGATTTTATTGCTCAAGAAATGCAACGTGAAACAAATACGATTGGGTCCAAGTTGCAAGATAAAGTGATCTCAAATATTGTTATTTCTTTGAAAAGCAAAGTCGAGAAAATTCGCGAGCAAGCACAAAATATTGAATAGCCCACATTCGTTTTACCATTTCCGTTTATGAAACAAGGTAAAATTTTTATTATTTCCGGGCCATCCGGCTCAGGAAAGACAACTCTTTATAAAAAGCTTTTATCCGACGAGAAAAGGCTGGTTAAATCGGTATCCATGACAACGCGTCCTAAGCGCGTTGGAGAGAAACACGGGAAGGACTATTTTTTTGTCAGCTCTAAAGTGTTTGCCCATAAACGAAAACTTAATCAATTTTTAGAATTCCAAAAGGTTTTTGATAATTATTATGGGACCCCCAAGAAAAATGTTAAAAAACTTCTTGCGGCCAAAAAAAATGTTTTATTGTGTATTGATGTTAAGGGGGCGAAGGTGGTTCGAAAGCTTTTTCCAAAAGCTATTACCATTTTTGTGAAAACGCCATCGCTTGCTATTTTGCGGGACAGGTTGATCAAGCGAGGCTCGGAAACCCAACAAACGATAAACTTAAGGATTAAACGAGCCCAGAAAGAATTAAGAGAGGCCAGATCTTATAAATATATCGTTGTTAATAGTCAGCTCCCTGCAGCTTTCGCGGCCTTGCGCAAGATCATCGACAAGGAGCTCGTTTAAGTTTTTTTTGACAATATCTGGACGCTGTGTTATATATATTAACCTTATTATAAGAAAATAATAAGGTTTTTATTTTTAGAACCCAGGAGGGCACATCATGGCAAGTCAAACGATAGAAGATTTATTGCCGAAGGCAGAAGGAAGTGTTTATAAGTTAGTCCGCATGGCCTCAAAACGGGCCATGGAATTGGCCGATGGCAAACCCGCCTTAATCCAAAAGCCACAATCTGATAAAGAAACATCGATTGCTTTGGAAGAAATTGCCAAAGGAAAAGTTGTTTCAAAAGGCTCTATTGAAAAAACGAGCAAAAAGAAAGATTAATTGTGGCCAAGAAACAAAAGCACATCGTTATTGGCGTTACGGCAAGCATTGCGGCGTACAAATCAGCAGATATCATTCGGGACTTATCTGAAAAGGGGTTTAGAGTTTCGGTTGTCATGACCAAAGAGGCCGAACACTTTATAACCCCTTTAACTTTGTCCAGCCTCTCTGATGGCCGCGTTTTCTCGTCGATGTTTGATCATTCAGCGCAAGATCACATGCCGCACATTAAATTAGCTCAAGACTCTGATTTGATTTTAATCGCCCCTGCGACGGCCAATGTTATTGGAAAAATGGCTTGCGGTTTAGCGGATGATTTATTGACGTGTATTATTTTGGCGACCAAAGCGCCTGTCTTAATTGCTCCAGCGATGAATACAAACATGTATCAAAACAAAATTGTTCAAGAGAATATTTCTAAATTAAAAGATTTGGGCTTTAAGTTTGTAAATCCTGTAAAGGGTGCATTGGCTTGCGGTACTTATGGTGAGGGACATATCGCTGACGTCGGGGATATTGTTAAAGCAGTTTTACAATTGTTAAAATAATTTTAAAGATACCGGCGAGGTAGCCAAGCGGTAAGGCCGTGGTCTGCAAAACCACTATGCACCGGTTCGATTCCGGTCCTCGCCTTGAATTAAAAATTTTGTTGGGCAAGTGGTGGAATGGCATACACGCAGGACTTAAAATCCTGTGGCCGTAAGGCTGTGAGGGTTCGACTCCCTCCTTGCCCACATTAGAAATTAGAGATTTGATATTTGAAATTAGACAATCAAATTTCAATTTTCTATTTTCATATAAATTTTGGACTCATAGCTCAACTTGGTTAGCCCCCAACTAACCTTAAATTAAAAATTTACGTTAGATAAAGTTGGGGCAACCCCCGATTTATCTGGACATAATTTATATTTACGAGGAAATCGGGGGTAGAGCGTTTCCTTGACATGGCAGCCTCAACGATAGTTGAGGCAGTCCTCACTACAATTAATATTTTAGAAAAGTGAGGGAAAAAGTCACCACTGATTTTTCTAGATAAAAAATTATTGTAATTGGTGCCGCGTTGACTTTCTGAATTTAAATGTGGGCTCATAGCTCAGCTTGGTTAGAGCGTTTCCTTGACATGGAAAAGGTCAGAGGTTCGAGTCCTCTTGAGCCCACCAGATTTAAATGAAGTCAACTGGAAGCTCGAGTCTTGTCGGGTCCATTAATTTTAAGATTAACAGAGAATCTAATGAACAATGATATGTCGACAGTTTTATCCTTTGTGGACTTTGTTGGAATGATCGTTTGTTATGCTCTATTTTTTAGATTGAGGCCATCATTTGAGTAAGGAGATCGAATGAAAATAAAATTAGTTTTTTTGATGTCTTTTATTTTGGCAATAGGATGGACGTATAAAGCATATAGCGACGATGTTGAAGTAAAGATTTTGCCTGAAGATCAAACATGTCAGGTCAATCAGGACTGTGTCTTTGTGTACACAGATTGTTTGCAGGGTGGATGCATTAAAGGAAAATTGGTCAACAAAAAGAACGCACAAAAATATAAAGATTTGTATGAGCAATGCACAAAAGATAATGCCGTTCAAAAGTTGCCTACAACGACATGTGAGCCAGTGACGAAAGAGCAACATGAAAGATGTATGAATAGTGAATGTGTTGTTTTTACAAAAGATATTCAAGGGGCACCCGTTTTAAAGATGGCTCAAGTTAGATCGTTGGCCCGACGGGTCGCGGCAGATCAAAGTTATGATTTTAATGATTTTAAAGATCCTCAAATAGAATATGATCCGGCTCAAAAAGAATGGGATGTTTTCTTCATTCAAAAATGCAAAACACAGTGTATCGATGTCGGCCGATTTGTTGTTTCTGTTAACGATCGCTCGAAGGAAACGAGATTAAAAGTTGTTAGTCCTATTGTTAATGATAAAAAAATACAGCCAGTTCAGGAACAACCTAGTGAGATGTCTTTCCCGAGTGGGCAAAACCAACAACAGGACAACCGTTCAGAAGAAAATTCTATCATTCAAATGGAAGGCAATTCATTGGTTCCCGGAGAATAATGGAATATAAAACAGACTTAGATAAGTTGCGTCATAGTTGCTCGCATGTGATGGCGCAGGCGGTCAAAGAGCTTTGGCCTGACGTGAAAGTGACCATCGGTCCAGCGATTGAAAATGGATTTTATTATGACTTCGAGCGAAAAGAACCGTTTACCAACGAGGAATTAAAGCAAATTGAAAAACGCATGCGCCAAATTATTGAACGCAAACCGAAATTTACGCAGAGATCGATATCTAAAAAGGAAGCGTTGACCCTTTTTGGGAAAATGAATGAAAAATTTAAGGTCGAATTGATCGAAGGGCTCAACGACGGGACGATTTCTATTTTTGATACGGGCAAAGAATGGTTTGATCTTTGTAAAGGTCCGCACGTCGACAACGCTGGAGAAATTAAGGCATTTAAACTTTTGTCCGTCGCTGGTTCGTATTGGCGTGGTGATGAAAAAAACGCGAAGCTTCAGCGCATTTATGGCACAGCTTTTTTTAGCCAAAAAGAGCTCGACGAGTATTTAAAAAATTTAGAAGAAGCTGAAAAAAGAGATCATCGAAAGCTCGGCGTGCAGCTTGATCTTTTTAATTTTTATCACGAGAATGCTGGTGCAGGTCTCGTGTTTTATCATCCGGCCGGCGCTATGCTTCGTAAAATTATCGAAGATTATGTGCGCGAGAAACATATTGCTCGAGGCTATGATCTCGTCATGACGCCGCATATTTTAAAGGGAAAGCTTTGGGAAGAAAGTGGGCATGCGGATAATTATCGTGAGAATATGTATTTTTTTAAGGTTGATCAGGAAGAGTTTGCCGTTAAGCCCATGAATTGCCCGGGGCATATTTTGATTTATCGTTCTAAAATTCGTTCTTATCGCGATTTGCCTGTAAGGTTTTTTGAATTAGGCACGGTTTACCGGCAAGAAAAAGCGGGTGTTTTGCACGGACTTTTAAGAGTGCGTGGCTTTACGCAAGATGATGCCCACATTTTTTGCCGACGAGACCAAATTAAAACAGAAGTCATCAACGTTATTGATTTTGTTTTTGAGGTCATGAATGATTTTGGATTTCACGATTTGCATATCGAATTAAGCACAAGGCCAGAAAATTCTATCGGCAGTGCCGAGAATTGGGAAATTGCTACACGCTCTTTGGAAGATGCTTTAAAAGAAAAAAAATTGAATTATCAGATTAATGAGGGTGACGGCGCTTTTTATGGTCCCAAAATTGATATTAAATTAAAAGACGCGCTTGGTCGTTGTTGGCAATGTGCGACGGTTCAATGTGATTTTAATTTACCGGAAAGATTTAAGTTGGCCTATGTCAATGAACAGGGCGGGGAAAGCCAGCCCATTATGATTCACCGCGCGATTTTAGGAAGCATGGAGCGTTTTTTGGGAACTCTAATTGAGCATTATGGGGGCGCTTTCCCGACGTGGTTAGCCCCAACGCAGGCGATGATCATTCCAATTAAAACAGAAAACGTGCAATACGCCAAGAGCGTAAAAGAACAATTACAAAAAAATAACATTCGCGTTATAATTGACGAAAGAAATGAGAGTTTGGGCAAGAAAATTCGCGAAGGGACCATGCGCAAGATCCCTTATCTGTTGATTATCGGAGATAAGGAACAATCTGAGCAAAAAGTTTCGCTTCGAAAATATGTTAAGGGCGATTTAGGCGCCTTTACCGTCAAGGATTTCGTAAAACAGATAGAGCAAGAAGTTTTAACAAAACAATAAAAGGAGGTGTACTATCCAAAAGTTTATCCGCATTAATGAACGCATCCGATCCCCGGAAGTTCGAGTCATTGGCCCAGATGCAGAACAGTTGGGCGTGGTGAGCATTCGCCGCGCTCTGGAACTAGCTCAACAGCATGAGTTGGATCTCGTTTAGATTTCTCCGAAGGCAAAACCACCTGTTTGTCGCATTATGGATTAAAGTAAGTTTAAATATGATCAAGAAAAGAAGGAACGCCGCATTAAGAAAAACCAGAAAGTCGTTCACTTAAAACAAATCCGGCTTAAGCCGCATATTGAAGAGAACGATTATCAGGTTAAATTAAAGCAGATCCACGCTTTTCTTAAACGAAAAGACCAAGTAAAAGTCAACATGGTTTTCCGTGGCCGTGAAATGATGCACATCGATATTGGCCGCGGGATCCTTGATAGGATCATTAAAGATACAGTGGGTGTTGGTCAAATGGAGAAATCCCCAGCGGTTGAGGGAAAAATCATGTCGATTGTCCTTAACCCGGCCGGCGAAAAGTTGGCCGTCGCTGTTAAAGAAAACAACGAGTAGTTTCTATTTTCAGGAAAGGAAGTTTATGCCAAAGTTAAAAACAAACCGCTCGGCCGCCAAGCGTTTCCGTTTTACCAAAAAAGGTAAAATCAAAAAACGCAGCGCCCATCGCGGGCACATCTTAGGAAAAATGAGCAGAAAACACAAGCGTCAGTTGCGCAAGAACGAATACTTGTCAGCTTCTGATGCCAAGAAAATCAGGAGGTTGTTGCCGTATGGTTAAAGTTAAAGCAAGTGTCGCCTCACGTCGACGGAAAAAAAGAGTCCTCAAGGCCACCAAAGGACAATTTTTACAAAGAAGCAAACGATATCAACAAGCCAAGCGTTCGCTAGCCAAAGCATTAGCGTATCAATTTAGAGACCGCAAGGCCAATAAAAGAGAATATCGTCAGCTTTGGATTGTGCGTATCAATGCTGCCTGCCGAGAAGCCGGCATTAGTTACAGCCGTTTCATGAAGGGTTTGTCTAATGCGAAAATCAATCTCGACCGAAAAATGCTCGCTGATTTGGCTGTCAATTCAAGCGATGCGTTTAAAAAGTTGGTTGAGGTTGCCAAAAAAGGCTAGAGGGTTTTAAAATCCACTCAATCGTCATAAAAATCGGGCTCGATATCTTAAGCGAGCCCATATTATTTTTAAATAACATATAAATTTATGCGTTGGGATTTTTCTAAAATTCGGCTCGATATAAAAGAAGAAAGCGATCGTCTTAAAACAGATCAGGAGCTCGAAGCTTTCCGTGTTAAATATTTAGGAAAGAAGGGCCTGGTGTCTGAAATGTATTCTTCTTTGGGGACATTGTCGGCGCAGGAGAAACCTCTCGTCGGAAAAGAAGCCAATGATCTAAGAAATTTGATTAACGCGCTCATTGAAGAGAAGAAACAATCGATCAAACGAGGACGAAAAAAAGATAGCGGCCCCAAAATTGATTTAACTGTGCCGGGCGTTGCGGGTTCTTTGGGCCATAAACATATTTTAAATCAGACCATTGATGAAATTTTAGAAGTCTTTAAAGGTTTAGGTTTCGTCGTCCAAGAAGGCCCGGAGATTGAAACAGAGTTTAATAATTTTACTGCCCTTAATATCCCGGTCGACCATCCGTCTCGCGATGCCTTCGATACATTTTATTTAGAAGAACCAGACCCGCACAATAAAGGAAGATTTCTTTTGTTGCGTAGCCATACCTCTCCCGGCCAAATAAGGATCATGAAACAATATGAACCACCATTAGCCGTTGTCATCCCTGGAAAAGTTTATCGTCCCGACGCTGTAGATGCCAGCCATTCATTTATGTTCCATCAAATCGAGGGGTTGTTGGTCGATAAGGATGTGAAATTCTCAGATCTTAAAGGGCTTTTGACTGTTTTTTGTAAACGATTATTCGGCGAAAAAATCAAAATGCGTTTTCGACCGCATTTTTTTCCATTTACTGAACCATCGGCGGAAGTGGATATTTCGTGCTACCTTTGTGACGGCCAAGGTTGTTCAGTCTGCGGACGAAAAGGGTGGCTTGAAATCATGGGATGCGGTATGGTGCATCCAAAAGTCTTTGAGGCCTGCGGTTATCCAAAGGGGAAATATACAGGATTGGCGTTTGGATTGGGCGTTGAACGGATCACGATGCTCAAATATGGGATTAATGATATTCGTTTATTTTTTGAGAACGACGTAAGATTCTTAAAACAATTTTAATTTATGAAGCTTAGTTTAAATTGGCTTAAAGATTATATTAAGTTCGATTTGTCGCCGGAAAAGTTGGCCAATCGTTTGACGATGGCGGGTTTAGAGGTCGAAAAAATCGAAACGCTAAATGGCGACACGATCTTTGAATTGGAAATTACCCCTAATCGTCCCGATTGTTTAAATATTCTGGGTCTAGCTCGTGAAACGTCAGCCATCCTAAACATCCCGCTTAAAAAGCCATCTTCTTATAAATATTCTGCCGTTAAAATTAAAACTTCTATTCAAATTGATAATAAAGAAGATTGTCGACGCTATATCGGAACCGTTATTGAAAACGTTCGGGTTTCATTAGCCTAACCGAAAATAAAAGAACGAATTACGGCGTTGGGATTCCGATCTATTAACAACGTTGTTGATATAACCAATTTTTGTTTAATGGAGATAGGGCAGCCTCTGCATGCCTTTGACTATGACAAGCTTGTCGGCGGCAAAATTGTTGTCCGTCGAGCCAAGGAAGGCGAAAAAATAATAACGATTGATGGTGTCAAAAGAAAATTAGATCCGTCCATTTTGGTTATTGCCGATGAAAGAAAGCCTGTGGCTATTGCCGGGATTATGGGCGGCAAAGATACCGAAGTAACCGATAAAACAAAAAATATTTTGCTAGAAAGCGCCTATTTTGATCCTGTGTTAATCCGACGGGCTGGACGCAAATTGGGCTTATCAAGCGATTCTTCTTATCGTTTTGAACGCGGCGTTGATTTTGATGGCGTTAAGAGAACATCCGACCGCGCCATCCAATTGATTTTAGAATCAGCTGGCGGAAAAATTACAAAGCAAACGGATTTAAATTTATATAAGACGAAAACAAAAAAGACAGTCATCCAGATTAAATTAGAGCAGATCAATTCCTGTTTGGGTGCTGATTTAAAGGCATCTTATTGTAAGAATATTTTGGAGAAACTAGAGTGTAAAGTGAGTGTAACGAAAAATAATTTTAAAATCGTCTCTCCAAGCCATCGTGGTGATTTAAAAACATCTGTCGACATTATTGAAGAAATAGGGCGGATTATTGGTTATGATCAATTACCGTCGAGCTTGCCAAAGATAACCATTTCCAGCTTATCTTCCAATAGGCAACGTAGTCATCGGAATAAAATAAGAGAAACATTATTATCCCAGGGCCTGGATGAAACTGTCGGCTATGCCATGATTGATCAGAAATCGCCAAAGAAAACCGGATTGGTTGCTTTTGCTGCAACGAAAATCAAAAAATCTTATAAGCATGTACAAAAAAAGAATGCGATTACTATGATGTAAAGGGGACAATTGAGCAGGTCTTTGATAA
>JACXTT010002707.1_pt1 | contig 27833 bp, 22 predicted proteins | sample 9270951 | NCBI WGS metagenome assembly JACXTT01 (sample SAMN15532306, study PRJNA645909) | rock metagenome | isolation source: weathered quartz diorite | place: Puerto Rico | collected 2017-06-21 | reverse complement strand
TGGGCGGCGGAATTCTTCAGCTCCCTATCTGGGCGTTCCCGGTGAAGTGGGACGGCCTCATGCGGCCAGACTGGATCAAGCCCGGCACCCGCGTGCTGAACCAGTGGAAGCTCGGTGCCGCCCTGACCGGGGAGTTGAAGCTCGATCCGCCGATCAAATCGTTGTTCGTGTACAACGCCAATCCCATGGTCGTGGCGCCCGAGCAGGAGAAGGTCATCGCCGGCCTCGCCCGAGAAGACCTCTTCACAGTGGTGAGCGAACATTTCATCACCGACACCGCCCGCTACGCCGACATCGTGCTGCCTGCCACGACGCAGATGGAGCAGCACGAGATCATGTTTTCCTGGGGCCACTTCTACCTGTCGCTCAATCAGCGGGCCATCTCCCCGCGCGGCGAGGCGGTGCCCAACACCGAGCTGTTCCGGCGTCTGGCGGCAGCCATGGGTTTCGACGATCCGCACTTCAAGCGCACCGACGAGCAGATGACGCTGGACGCGCTCGATTGGTCCAGTCCCGCGCTCGCCGGAATCAGCATGGAACAGTTGCAGCGCTACGGTTTCGCCCGCTTGAAGGTGGGTACACCGGATACCTACGCGCCGCATGCGCAGGGCAATTTCCCGACACCGTCGGGCAAGGTCGAGCTCAAGGCCTCGATGGCCGCGGGCGGAAACTTCGTCCTGCCGCTGTTCCGCCAGGGGTCAAACGAGTTTCAGGACGGCGGCCCGGTGGATCCGCTACCGGCTTTCCTGCCGCCGCAGGAATCGACAGCCAGCAATCCGGCGTTGGCGGCAAAGTATCCGCTGAACATTCTCACACCGAAGAACCATGCTTTCCTCAACTCGGGGTATGCGAACATCGGACGCCAGCTCGGCCATGCCGGTGAGCAGTGCGTGATGATGCATCCGAGCGATGCGCGGGCACGCGGCATTGCCGAGGGTGAGCTCGTAGAGGTCTTCAACGACCGCGGGCATTTTCAAGCAGAGGCGCAAGTCACCGATGAAGTGCGGCCAGGCGTGGTTGTCTCGCCGCTCGGTTACTGGGCTTCCGCCAGTCCGGGCGCGCGCTCGGTCAACGTCGTGAACGGCTCCCGCTACGCGGACATGGGACGAGCCCCTACGTTCTCGGACACGCTGGTGGAGGTACGACGCCTGGAAGCGTGGTCCGACTCCTCCAGAAATTAGCGCCGATCCGGGCTGTCTCCTTGACTGGAGCGAGATGTCACGCCGCGCGTTATACGCGCTGCAATGGAGCGGGCCTGTACCTGGAAAAGCGAAAGCTGGGCTTTGCCTTTTCAAGGGGATATTCACCCTTCGCGGCATCGTGACAGAGTGTGCCCGCGTTGCCCCCGGCCTCGGTCCGGATATCCAGCGCTAGGGGCGATCGTCAGACGTTAGAATGCCTTACCCTGCTGTGGACAAATCGCCATGAATGCACCCGAGACCGCGCCCGTCCGTCTCACCAGCCTCTCCCACGGCGGTGGCTGCGGCTGCAAGATCGCCCCGGCGGTGCTGGAACAGATCATCAGCAGGCATGCACACGGGATCCTGCCGAAGTCGCTGCTCGTCGGCATCGAAACCAGCGACGACGCAGCCGTGTACCAGATCAACGAGTCGCAGGCGATTGTCGCGACCACCGATTTCTTCATGCCGATCGTCGATGACCCCTTCGACTTCGGGGCCATCGCCGCGACCAACGCGATCTCCGACGTCTATGCCATGGGCGGCACACCTCTGTTCGCTCTGGCTTTGGTCGGCATGCCTATCAGCACCTTGCCAACCGAGACCATCCGCCGCATCCTCGAGGGGGGCGAATCGGTTTGCGAGCGCGCCGGTATCCCCGTCGCTGGCGGCCACAGCATCGATTCGGTGGAGCCGATCTACGGCCTGGTGGCGATCGGGCTGGTGGATCCGAAGCACGTGAAGCGGAATGCCGATGCTCGCGCCGGCGACAAGCTGGTGTTGGGCAAACCGCTGGGCGTGGGCGTCTATAGCGCGGCGCTCAAGAAGCAGGCGCTGGGCGATAATCGCTACCATGCGATGATGGCCAGCACGACCCGGCTCAACACGCCCGGCCCTCGGCTTGCACTTTTGGACGGCGTGCATGCCCTCACCGACGTGACCGGGTTCGGGCTGCTGGGCCATCTCCTGGAAGTGTGCAAGGGATCGAAGGTTGCTGCGACAATCGACTGGAACCGGGTCCCTTTGCTTTCCGGCGTGCGCGAATTGGTGCAGCAAGGCCACAGGACCGGTGCATCCGGACGCAACTGGTCCGGCTATGGCGAGCTGGTCGATCTCGGACCCTATGGCGAGCTGGAGCAGGCCCTGCTCACGGATCCGCAGACCAGCGGCGGATTGCTGGTCGCTTGCGCGCCGGAGATCGTGGAGCAGGTGCTCGCGCTGTTCCGAGCAGACGGTTTCGAGCAGGCGGCGGTCATCGGCGAGATCCTCGCCGGCGCGCCAGGCGTTAAGGTGGTGTAGAGATTGCGGGGAGGCGGCATGAACGTTGTAGAACAGGAAGTTTGGGCTGAGCTGCGTCGCACCGCGATCGTAGAGAGCGAACGCGAGCCGGTACTGTCCGGCCACTTGTACGACTTGGTCATCCGGCATCGTGGTTATCCTGAGGCGCTCGCGTATCTCATCGCAGCCAGCTTGGCGAACCACGTGTTCAACGTTGGAACGATGTCGGACCTGACAGGCGACACGATCCGGCGCAACCCTGAGATCGTTACCTCGAGTCTCTACGATCTGGATGCCGTGCTCGCACGCGATCCCGCCTGTGAGACCGCGCTGATCCCGTTCCTCTACTACAAAGGCTTCAAGGGGCTGCAGGGCTATCGTGTGGCGCACGCGTTGTGGACCGCGAGCCGCGCCGGTGTGGCACGCTTTCTCCAGAGCCGGATCGCCGATGTGTTTGCTATGGACATCCACCCAGCCGCGCGCATCGGGCGCGGCGTGTTCATCGATCACGGGACCGGCATCGTGATCGGGGAGACGACCGTGGTCGAGGACGACGTGTCCATCCTGCAATCGGTCACGCTGGGCGGAACAGGAAAAGAGAGCGGCGACCGCCACCCGAAGATCCGGCGCGGCGTCATGATCGGAGCCGGGGCAGAGATCCTCGGCAATATCGAGGTCGGCGAAGGCTCCAAGATCGCTGCAGGCAGCGTCGTGCTGGCGCCGGTTCCGCCGCACACGACTGTTGCGGGCGTGCCTGCAAGACCAGTGGGCAAGCCGCTGGCCGAGGTGCCGGCGTTCGATATGAAGCAAGAACTGGAATGACTCAATCCCCGGGTTACGCTGCGTTCTACGCGGGCTGCGTTGCTTAGCGTCGAGTCACGAATCACGAATCACGAACCACGAGCCGCGGCCATCGTGATTGCGCTCGAAAACGTCTCCAAGGCCTACGGCGCCAAAGCGGTACTGACGCCGATTTCGCTGGTGCCTGCTCCTGGGCGTACGACGGTCCTTCTCGGCCCCAGCGGTTGCGGCAAGTCAACGCTGTTGCGGCTGATGGTTGGTTTGATCACACCGGACTCCGGCCGCGTGGTGTTCGACGGGCAGGAAGTCACGCCCACCAATGTCGACGAGATGCGCCATCGCATTGGCTACGTGATCCAGGAAGGCGGTCTGTTTCCCCACCTCGACGCCATGGGCAACGTCGTGCTCCTTGCCAGGTATCTCGGTCGAGACCGGGCGTTGATACAGCGACGCACTGACGAACTCGGCTCGCTGGTGCGGATCCCGCCCGAGCTGTTGCAACGCTACCCACGTGAGCTGTCCGGCGGCGAGCGCCAGCGTGTGGCTCTCATGCGGGCGCTGATGCTCGATCCCCAGGTGCTTCTGCTCGACGAACCGCTGGCGGCACTGGACGCCATCACCCGCCGCGAGCTGCAAAGCGAGCTCAAGGAAATCTTCGCGCGGCTGGCCAAGACCGTGGTGCTGGTCACCCATGACCTGCACGAGGCGGCCTGGTTCGGCGACGAAATCGTGCTGATGCGCGCCGGCCGGGTCGTCCAGCGCGGCCGCCTGGAAGACTTGCTGGCGCACCCCGCCGAACCCTTTGTCACCGAGTTCGTCCATGCTCAACGGGCCGACGCCCGTCTCGCGGCCGCATGAAAGCGACCCTGATCACGCTTTGTTTGGCGAGCGCGTGGAGCGGCGTCTTGGCGCAGCAGACCCTTGTCATCGGCTCGAAGCGCTTCACCGAGTCCTACATTCTGGGCGAGATCGCGGCGCAGACCGCGCGTGCCGCAGGCGCGCAGGCCGAGCATCGTCAAGGGTTGGGAAATACCGGGATTCTATTTGCAGCGCTGAAGAGCGGGAGCATCGATATGTATCCCGACTACACCGGCACGGTGGCGCGCGAGCTGCTCAAGTCCGAAGCCTCGGACCTCGAGTCGCTCAACCGCGGGCTCAGTTCCCTGGAGCTGGGCGTTGCGGTGCCGCTCGGCTTCGAAGACACCTACGCGCTCGCCATACTGGATAGCGAGGCCCAGCGGCTGGGCGTTCAGACCATCAGCGATCTGGCTGCGCACGCGCAGCTGCGGTTCGGCTTGTCGCACGAGTTCCTCAACCGCAACGACGGCTGGCCGGGGCTGGCCCGCACCTACGGCCTTCCGCAGGCGCCGCGCGGGCTGGATCACGGTCTCGCCTACGAGGCCTTGGCAGGTGGGCAGATCGACGTGATGGACATCTACTCCACCGACGCTAAGATCGCCAAGTACAAGCTGCGCGTGTTGCGCGACGACCGCCACTTCTTCCCGGACTACGGCGCGATCCTGGTCTATCGGCTGGATGTCCCGCAGCGGTTTCCAAAGGCCTGGGCAGCACTGCAGAAACTGCAGGGGCGTATCGACCCCACCGCGATGGTGGCGATGAACGCGCGAGCCGAGCTGGAGGGCAAGAGCTTTGGCGATATTGCGGCCGCGTTTTTAGGCAGCGGCGCGGCGCAAGGGGGTGGCGGGAGCAGGAAGGGATTCTTGTCGCTGCTGTTCGGCAATGACTTCTGGCGGCTTACCCGGCAGCACTTGATGCTGGTCTTTGTGTCTCTGGCGGTGGCGGTGGTTGCAGGGATACCGTTGGGCGTGTGGGCCGCACGCTCGCCCCGGGCCGCGCAGCCGATCCTGTCGATCGTCGGCGTGATCCAGACTGTTCCATCTCTGGCCCTGCTCGCATTCCTCATTCCGTTCCTGGGTACCATCGGTACCTGGCCGGCGCTGGTCGCGCTGTTTCTGTACTCGCTTCTGCCGATCGTGCGCAACACCCACAGTGGTCTCGTCGACGTCGCGCCGGCGTTGCGGGATTCGGCGCTGGCCCTGGGGCTGCCGGCGGGGGCGCGCCTGCGACTGGTCGAGTTGCCGCTCGCGACGCGCTCAATTGTGACGGGAATCAAGACCTCGGCGGTCATCAACGTCGGCACAGCGACCATCGCCGCCTTCATCGGTGCAGGCGGCTACGGCGAGCGGATCACGACGGGCCTGGCTCTGAACGACAACGCGATGTTGCTGGCCGGCGCCGTTCCGGCAGCGGTGCTCGCACTGCTGGTGAATGCGCTGTTCGAACTGCTCGACCGCAGGCTGATCCCGGCGGGGCTGCGCTAGCGCAGCGGCTGCAAGTCACCGAGCAAGGTCGGAATCAACTCGCTGACGGTAGGATGGATGCGCACGCCGCGTTGGACCGCGGTGTAGGGCAGTCCTGCGTACATCGCGTCCAGGAGAGAGTGCACGGCCTCGTCGCCGCTCGTGCCGAGTATCGCGGCGCCCAGGATGCGCTTGTTGCCCGCGTCGACCAGCACCTTCATGAAACCTAGAGTCTCGCCTTTCTCGACTGCGCGCCCAACCCGGGTCATTGGCCGCTTGGCCGTAAGCGCCGGGATGCCAGAGCGTTTGACCTCCGCTTCGGCCATGCCCACGCGCCCGAGCGGAGGATCGGTGAACAGCGCGTAAGCGGTAATCCGATCGGTCCACTTGCGCCCAGCGTTGTTCAATAAATTGTCGGCGACGATCTCGTAGTCGTTGTAGCTCGTATGGGTAAACGCACCCTTGCCGTTGCAGTCGCCCAGCGCCCACGCATTGGGATTGGTCGTGCGCAGCTGCTCGTCCACCACGATATAACCGCGCTGGTCCGTCTCGATGCCTGCAGCCTCTAACCCGAGATCGTCGGTGTTGGGTGTGCGCCCGACGGCTAGCAGGAGATGCGAACCGAACACCTTGGGAGCCCCAGAGGCGCAGCCCACGTTGACGGCGACGCTGCCGCCCTCTTTGCCTACCGACAGACATTCGGCACTGAGGCGGACCTCGATACCTTCCTGTTCCAGAATCTCCCGCACACCTTGCGAAACGTCTTCATCCTCGCGTGCGATCAGGCGCGGCATCATTTCGATAATGGTCACGCGGCTGCCGAACCGGCGGTACATCTGCCCGAACTCGAGTCCGATGTAACTGCCGCCGATCACGATCAGGTGCTCGGGCAGAAAATCCACGTCCATCATCGACACGTTGGTGAGATAGGGCAGGCCATTTAGCCCGGGCCACTTGGGCGCGAGGGGGCGCCCGCCCACATTGATGAAAATCCGCTCTGCTGTGAGCAGATCGTTATTCACGCTCACCGTCTGCTTGCCTACGAAGCGCGCATGGCCCCGGTACACGGTGCCCTTGGCCAGGGTTCGCATCCAGGTTTCCACGCCTTTGTTGGATTTGCCGGACACTTCATCCTTGCGCGCCTTCACACGCTTCATGTCCGCGCGCACCGGGCCGTCGATGTCTACGCCGTACTCGCCCGCGCGTCGCGCCATGCGCACGGCATACGCGCTCGCGACCAGCGTCTTGGTCGGGATGCAACCATTGTTCACGCAAGTGCCGCCGAACTTTCCCTGCTCGATCACGGCGACTGTCATGCCGGCGCCCGACAGCCGGGCCGCGAGCGGGGGACCGGACTGGCCGCTGCCGATCACGATGGCATCGAAGCTGGAATTCATGCTTTACCTCACTGAGGAAACCCTGCCTCCGAGAAAGTCAACACGGTGGACTCGCCGTCGTTCTGAAGCAGCAACGCGCGGCCCTTCAGGATCGCCCGCTCGGTCTTGGGGAGTGCCTGGAGATAGGCGCGCTCCTTTTCCATGAGCTCGGGCGGGCCGGCCTTGCGCGTCGTGACGAAACCAGGACCACCCCAGCTCAACTTGCCGTCCGGGCTGAACGAGTAGGTGCCGTTGAATCGGTTCACCGCGGCAAAGCCCGTGACCTTGCCGTCCGGGCCGAAGGTCAATGTCAGGTTGGCCTCCAAGTCCATGACGATGTCGCGGCTGTCCAAAGTCATCGCTTTCAGCTCCCATTGGCGGTTCTGCAGCTTGGCCGCGTTTTCGCTGGAGACGATGGTGGGTGCGCCGCTCGGCGTCGTCGCGCACGCGACCAGCCAGGCAGCGGACATTGATACCATCCAAGTCGACACTTTCATCGGCAGCTCCTCATTTTCCGGCGGGTTCATGTAGGGTATACGAAGCTTTCTTAACCTGGTTCGCGCTCGTCGCGCGATGGATCGAGGTCGAACGCGTCCGCCAGCAGTTCGTAGGAGCGCAAGCGGCTGGCATAGTCGCCGGTGATCGTGATCACCATAATTTCGTCGGCCTGGAACTGCTCCTTCAGCTCGAGTAACCGGGTCTTGACCAGCTCGGGTGTGCCGACCACGGCGCGGGCGCGGTCCTTCGAGATGATCGCACGCTCGGCTTCACTGTAGGAGCGGGCCAGTGCTTCGTCAGTGGTCGCAACGGGCTCTTCATGGCCGCGGGCCATTTGCAGCCGGCGCAGGTCGATGCTCGCTGCCAGACGCTGGGCATGCTCTGGCGTGGACGCGCAGATAGCGAACGCCGCCACCATGCAGTAGGGATCCGGGTAGCGATAAGCCGGGCGGAAGTCGTTACGGTACGCTCGCATCACTGCCGGGCCGCCGTGAGCGCTGATGAAGTGGGCGAAAGAAAAGCGCAGCCCCAGATACGCTGCCAACGAGCCGCTGAAGTCGGACGAGCCCAGCAGCCACAACTGCGGCGATGTGGGCCCGGCCGGCATGGCCTTCACCGCGTGGAACGGGTAGTCGGGTGGCAGCGCGTCGTCGAGGTACCCTATGGTTTCCTGTACCTTCGTCGGGGATTGGTCCTCGCCCGCTAAGGCCTCGGCCTTCATCGCATGGGCGGTCCGCCGTTTTACACCCGTCGCCCCCCCGATGCCCAGCTCGTACCGCCCCGGGAACAGCGCCTCGTACATGCGGAACCCCTCGGCTACCTTCAACGGGCTTTAGTAGTGAAGCAGCACCCCGCCGGTGCCCACCCGGATGCGCGTGTTCTGCGCAGCCACCTGCCCGATGAGAATCTCGGGACAGGGATCGGCTAGGCCTTTCATCGCATGATGCTCCGCCAGCCAGTAGCGATGGTAGCCCAGGCGGTCGGCGGCGCGTGCGAGCTCGAGCGTCGCGTGGATTGCCTGCGCTGGAGCATGGCCGCTGATGATCGGCGACTGGTCGAGAATGGACAGGCGCATAGGTGGCGTCCTGTCTCTACCGATCCGTGGCGGCAAACAGGATGACGAGAATCAACGCAACATTATGCAGTGTTACGAATCTACGCCGCAAACCTATCTGCCGCCTCGCGATTGCCGCGCGCCCCGCTCTGTGGGGCGGGTGGTGGGTTCGCGCCTCCCGCATGGGGCGGACAAACGATTACACTAGTCGGTCGAGCAGGGCCAAATGAACCGGCCCAGGCTCCGGGCCGGCCTTATTTTTTTGAACAAAGCTCTAAAGTGATGCGCTCTCTGGTCCCCAAACAGCACTGGGCGGTTCTGCCGGCGATGGCTGCGCTCGCCGCGCTCTGCTTGCCGCACTTTGCGTGCGCTCAGGACATGGACGGCCCGGATGCGCGCGGGCAGACGGGTGCCGCCGCGGCAAGTCTCGAATTCACTGCCGCCGAGAAAGCCTGGCTGGCTGCCCATCCGCTCATCCGCGTGGGCGCCGAGATCAACTATGCCCCCTACGAATTCCAGGACAGCCGGGGCCATTTTGCCGGTGTGGTCGCCGACTACATGGACATTCTCAAGCGCAGGCTTGGCGTGCGCTTCCAGGTCCAACAGATGGCCGACTTCACAGCGGTTGAGAACAAGCTGCGGAAACGGGAGGTGGACGTCGTCCTGGCTGTCGCACCCACCGCGGAGCGCGAGGAGTATCTCCTGTTCACGAAGCCGTACCTGCACTATGTCAATGTAATCGTGACACGCGATGACTTCCCTTTCCTGACCGGGCTCCGGGACTTGTCGCTCGATCGCGTGGGCGTCGTCGTGGGGCACTCCTCCCAGCAGTTGATTTCGCGCGCTTACCCGAACTCGAGGGTGACCGCGTACTCGGATCTGCTCGACGGGCTGGTGGCGGTCTCGACCGGCAAGGCAGACGGACTGGTCGATGACATCTTCCCGATCGTGTACAACATCAGGCATCACCAGATCAGCAATCTGAAGATCGCCACCCCGCTCGAGAAGGTCCTGCAGCCGAAAGGCTTCTCAGTAGCGGTGCGCAGAGATTGGCCCGAGCTGGTCACCATTCTCGATAAGGTGCTCAGCAACATTACGCATGAGGAGGAGCGGGAGATCTCGCAGAAGTGGCTATCGGTCCGCTACGAGAGCAAGGTCGACTACCGCGCCATATGGACATCCCTGGCCGTGTTCTCGGCGATCTTGCTGGCGGCGGTGCTGTGGATTACCGTGCTGAACAAGCAGCGCAAGGCGCTTGTGGCGGCGCGCGCCGAGGCGGAGGCCGCCAACCGCGCAAAAGACCAGTTCCTCGCCAGCATGAGCCACGAGCTGCGCACGCCGCTGCATGCCATTCTCGGCTACGCCGATCTCATCCGAGAAGGCGCGCTGACCGAATCCGCTCGTCAGGACGCATTGAGCACGATCGCGGGCAGCGGCCGCCATCTGCTGTCCGTCATCAACGATCTGCTGGATCTGTCCCGCATCCGTTCCGGCCATCTGGATCTGAACCCGACCACGGTTCAGCTCCCGGCGCTGCTGGAGGAGATCGCGGCGATGGTCCGGGTGGATGCTCAGAAGAAGGGACTCATCTTCGTCCTGGACGCACCGCTCGACCTTCCTTCTCTGGTGCGAGCGGACGACAAGCGCATCCGCCAAATCTTGCTGAACCTGCTGGGCAACGCAATCAAGTTCACCGATGCCGGACGCGTCATCCTGAGCGTACAGGCCGTCCCCGAGCGCGAAGGCCGGATCGAGCTGCGGGTGAGCGTCGAGGACACCGGCATGGGCATTGCGCCGGAGGACAAGACGCGCATCTTTGCTGCGTTCGAGCAGACCGAGCAAGGGCGCAAGCGCGAGGCGGGCGTGGGTCTCGGGCTGGCGATAAGCCAGGAGCTCGCACACCGGATGGGTGGTGTCATCGCGGTTGACAGCGAGCCGGGCTCCGGCAGCAGATTTTCCTTCAGCGTAGTGCTTCCTGTAGTCGAAGTACAGGAAGCCGCCGCACCCACGCGCGCCCAAATCGCGGGGTACGAAGGCGAGCGGCGGTCTATTCTGGTGGCAGACGATCAGGAAGAGAACCGACAGCTGTTGCGGCGTATGCTCGAATCGTTGGGCTTCGACGTGGTGCTGGCGGGAGACGGCCGCGAGGCAATTGCGGCCGCACAGGAGCGCCACCCGGACCTGATCATGATGGATCTGCGCATGCCGGAGACGAACGGCTTTGAAGCGGCGCGCATCATCCGCTCCACGCCCGGGCTCGAGACGATCCCGCTGTTGGCCGCTTCCGCGAGCACTGCGGACCTCGAGCATGCCGAAGCGGATCCGGCTACGTTCGCCGCGTGTCTGCGCAAGCCGTTCCAGACCAGCGACCTCGTTGACGCGATCGAGCGCAGCCTTCATGTGCAGTGGCGCTATGTCCTTGCGGCCATGACGCCTGCAGCCCACGCAGCGCAGCCGCAGACGCAGCTCGTCGCTCCGCCGAAAGACGTGCTCACGGCGCTGCTCGAGCTCACGCGCCTGGGTAAGCTGGTGCGCGTGGAGCAGATGGCTCTGGAGCTGGAACGAGAGGCCGCGCTGCGCCCCTTCGCTCGTCATGTGTATGGCCTGGCGCGCCGCCTCGACGAGGAGCAGCTGATCGTGCTGTTGGAGGAGTATCTGGGGGCGCATCGCGATGCCGTTACCGAGTGAACCGAACGGCACCACACTGCTGATCGTCGACGACAAACCCCAGAACCTGCGCCTGATCTCTGACTTTCTGGCTGAGCACGGCTTCGACCTGATGTTGACCCGCAGCGGAGCGCAGGCGCTCGACAAGGCGCGGCTGGCAACGCCCGATCTCGTGCTGCTCGATGTCCGCATGCCGGAAATGGACGGCTTCGAAGTTTGCCGCCAGCTCAAGGGCGACCAGCGCACGGCCGATGTCCCCGTCATCTTCATGACCGCGGTGGACGATACCGCACACAAGGTCGAAGGTTTCCTCCTGGGTGCTGTCGACTACATCACCAAGCCGATCCAGCGCGAGGAGTTGCTGGCGCGCATCCAGAATCATCTCCAGCTGCACCGGCTGCAAAAGGAGCTGGTTTCCAAGACCCAGGACCTGGCGCTCAAGAATGCCGAATTGGAAGCTTATGGTCACACCATCGCGCACAGCCTGAAGACACCGCTGGCGGCCGCCAACCGCTTCCTCGAGATTCTCTACAAGTTCAAGGCCGACAATCTTTCGGACGAGCAGCGCCACCTGGTGCGCCAGGCGGGCGACGCGCTGTCGATGACCGGAGAGGTGGTCGATGCCTTGCTGCTGTTGTCGACCGTAGCGCAGCAGAGTGTGGAGGCGGAGCCGCTCGACATGGGTCGCCTGGTCGGGCAGGCTCTCAGCCAGCTCGCCGATCTGCAGGCGCGCACCAGCGCCAGCGTGCAGCAGCCGAAGACCTGGCCGCGTGCGTTGGGGTATGCGCCATGGGTGGGCGAGGTGTGGGTGAACTTGCTGAGCAACGCCTTCAAATACGGCGGTTCGCCGCCGCGGCTCGAACTGGGCGGTACGCCCCACGGCTCACAGGTGCGCTTCTGGGTGAGCGACAACGGTGAGCGGCTCTCGGAAGAAGAGCGCAAGCGCGTCTTCGTTCCGTTCACCCGGCTGCATCAGGAGCGTGCGGCAGGACACGGCCTCGGACTCACCACCGTGCAGCGCATCGTCTCGAAGCTGGGCGGCATGGTCTGGGTCGATGCGGCCGCGGGTGGCGGGAACGAGTTCGGCTTTACTCTCCCGGCCGCGCCGGCGACGGCACGAAAATGACGGCAGAAGTGCACCCGTCCGCGACCCGTAACGTTACGCCTTCTGGCGCCGGTGGCGCGACGTGCGAGCGATGGGGACCACGATGAAGATCCTGCACGCCGACGACCACCCGATGTTCAGGGAAGGCGTGCGTTTCTTCCTCAAGCTCCTGGACGCCCAGGTTGTGGTGCTCGAGGCGGGCAATATCCAGGCGGCGCTGGACAAGCTCGCCCTGGAGGGCCCGGTCGATCTCGTGGTGCTCGACCTGCAGATGCCGGGTACCAGCGAGCTGGATGGGTTCTTCGCGATTCACCGGCGTTATCCGAGCGTACCGATCGTGATCGTCTCCGGGCTCAACGATCCACGCACGATTCGTGCGCTGCTCGATGGCGGCGCCCGCGGGTACATTCCCAAGCTCGCCAGCAGCGAGCAACTCATGGATGCCCTGCGGCGCGTTCTGCGAGGGGAGGTCTATCTTCCCGATGCGTTGTTCATTCCCGATTCACAAACCGCCGCCAGCGATGAAGCGGCAGCGCTCACCGCCAGGCAGCTGCAGATTCTGCCGCTGCTCGCCGAGGGAATGCCCAACAAGCGGATCGCCGACGTATTGCATGTCGCCGAAGGGACCATCAAGCAGCACCTGAAAGACCTGTTCCGGCGCCTCAACGCGCGTAACCGCACCCAAGCGGTAAAGGAGGCGCGGCGCCTGGGCCTGTTGCGGAAATAGCAGCGCAAAAAGAGAAGGCAGGATAACCTGCCTTCTCTGTGTTACTCGTGAACTAAGCTTGTCGGCTCGGCTCTACCGCTTCCGCCCGCTATTACTTGGAGGCTTTTTCGTCGGCTGCGCGGCCCGGATCGCTCAGCTTCTTTGGCTTCGCCTTCACCGAGTCATCCGCGGCACGGCCATACTTCGCCGGCTTGTTGGCCTTGACGGTGCCGTCGTCGATCGCACGGCCAGCGGTCTTGGCCTTGTTGGGCGCCTTGACGGTGCCGTCGTCGATCGCGCGGCCAGCGGTCTTGGGCTTGTTGGGCGCCGTTACGGTGCCATCGTCGATCGCGCGGCCGGCGGCCTTGGGCTTGTTCGGGGCCGTCACGGCGCCGTCGTCGATCGCGCGGCCGGCAGCCTTGGGCTTGTTCGGGGCCGTCACGGCGCCGTCGTCGATCGCGCGGCCAGCGGCCTTGGGCTTGTTAGGCGCCGTAACCGCGTCGTCCGCAACAGCCGGGAGCGCGAAACCGACCACGCCGGCCACTACTAGGGCTGAAATCAATGCACGCATGAATTTCTCCTGTTTGAGGTTCCACCGCCGCCTGCCGGGGGTATGCATGTCGGTTGCGGTCATCGTCGTTTCTTTTCCTTACGACGCCGGGAAGAGGCGGGCTTCCGGTGCGTATGGTCTCAAGACGCTGCCAAAACGGGAATTCCACATCGGGACAGGGCCCTATCACTTTCGTGATAGATACTGCCCTAAGCCTCAGGGTTTGTTGTAGTAGGCGTACCCCTCCAGGGGCACCTTGGATTCCTGGTCACGTTTGAGATCTTCCAAGGCTTCCGGTTTGTCCCACCAGGTGGCGCGGGCCTGCTTCTGCTTTTCCACCACAGCCGGGTGCCGGTCGAGAAATTCGCGCATGAACTTGGTGAGATCGGACTCGTAACCGGTCTTTTTCATGAGATTTCGCTGCAAAGGCGAGAAGTTGGGGCAAATATTCTACTCCAGCTCTCACGGTTCAGTATTGAAATGCTGCCCGCGGCCCCCACCTCCGAAGGACCCGTGCGATTCCTGTTCTGACTGGCCACGAGAGCTGGAGGCCCTCGGCGACACGTCAGGTATCATCCATAGTTGATCGCGGTATCCCCCGAGCCATGTCCTCCCCCTCACCCGATCTCGAGTCTATTGAAGCCCCGCAGGCATTGCGGGCGCCGCGCACGACTTCGGTTCATGGCCGCGCGCTTACCGACGACTACGGTTGGCTGCGTGACAAACAAGACCCGCGAGTGCGTGCATATCTCGAGGCTGAGAACGCCTATACGCGGGGCATGATGCAGGCGACCGAAGCGTTTCAGGAATCTCTGTACCAGGAGATGCTCGCCCGCATCAAGGAAACCGATATGGGCGTGCCCTACCGGTATGGCGATTACGACTACTACAGTCGAACCGAGGCCGGCAAGGACTATCCGATCTACTGCCGGCGCCGGCGGATCGAAGGCGCGCCCGAGGAGATCATCCTCGAGATGAATACGCTCGCCGAAGGGCACGAGTTCTTCTCTCTCGGCGCGTTCTCGGTCAGCCCCGACGCCAACTTGCTGGCCTATTCCACCGACGCCGCCGGATTCCGCGAGTTCACGCTGCACGTGAAGGATCTGCGCAGCGGCGCACTACTGCCCGAACGGATAGAGAAAACGCGCTCGGTAGCCTGGGCTAACGACAGCGCGACGTTGTTCTACGTTAAAGAGGATGCCGCCAAGCGCGCTTGGCGCCTCTTCCGCCACACGGTCGGCCGCGACCAGGATGAGCTGGTGTTCGAGGAAAGCGACGTGCGCTTCAGCATCGGCGTGCAACGCTCACGCAGCCGCGGCTGGATCTTCCTCGGATCGCACAGTGCTACCACGTCCGAGGTGCATTGCATCCCGGCCAACGAGCCTGCAGCGCCGCCGCGCTTGATCGCTGCGCGCACGCCCGAGCACGAGTACGACGTCGACCACCGCGGCGAGCTGTTCTACATCGTGACCAACGATCGCGGCCGCAACTTTCGCCTGGTCACCGCGCCGGTCGCCGACCCCGGCCCCGAGAATTGGACCGAAATCATCCCGCACCGCGATGACGTGATGCTGGAGGACATCGATCTATTCTCGCGCTACTCGGTGATCCATGAGCGAGAAGGCGGTTTTCCGCGCCTGCGAGTGGTGAGCAGTGAAAGCGGAGAATCCCATCCGATGGAGTTTCCGGAGCCTGCCTACTCCGTCTTCGGCACCGGCAACGCCGAGTTCGATACCGACACCTTCCGCTTCGCCTACGAATCGCTGGTGACGCCGGATTCGGTATTCGACTGCGACATGAACACGCGCAGCCGCAAGCTTCTCAAGCAGGAGGAGGTGCTCGGCGGTTACGATAAAGCGCTGTACAACTCGGAGCTGGTATACGCTACCGCCGAGGATGGTACGCAGCTGCCGATTTCCATGGTCTACCGGAAGGGTTTGCGCAGGTCCGGACCGCAGGCCTTGCTGCTGACCGGGTACGGGGCATACGGGTATGCGTCGGACGTGCATTTCAGCTCGACGCGGCTATCGCTCCTCGATCGTGGCGTGATCTTCGCCATCGGCCACGTCCGCGGCGGTGGCGAGATGGGGAAGCGCTGGCACGACCAAGGCCGCATGCTGAACAAGCGCAACACTTTCACCGACTTCATCGCCGTGGCAGAGCGACTTATCGCAGCAGGCTACACGTCGCGCAACGAGCTCGTCATCCAGGGCGGAAGCGCCGGGGGGCTGTTGATGGGAGCGGTCGTCAATCTGCGGCCGGACCTGTTCAAGGCAGTGGTCGCCGAGGTGCCGTTCGTGGACGTGATCAACACCATGCTCGACGCGAGCCTGCCGCTCACCACCGGTGAGTACGAGGAGTGGGGCAATCCGCAGCAGCGGGAGTACTTCGAGTACATGCTGTCTTACTCGCCTTACGACAACATCGAGCCAAAAGCCTACCCCGCGATGCTGGTGGAGACGTCACTCAACGACAGTCAGGTGATGTACTGGGAGCCGGCCAAGTACGTGGCCAAGCTGCGCGCCACCAGGACAGACAGCAATCCCGTGTTGCTCAAGATCAATATGGGTGCTGGCCACGGCGGCGCTTCGGGGCGCTACGACTATCTGCGCGAGCTCGCCTTCACCTACACGTTCATCCTCTCGCAGCTGGGGCTGGCGCCGCAGCCGACCGGTTGAGGGCTTAGTTCAATTTTGTAAGGTCGCTCGGCTTCCAGGTCTTGTCGAAGAACGCCTGAGTTGGACCGTAGATCCGCAGAATTACGAAGAAGCCCTTGTCCGGGTTGGTCGTCAGCCAGTTCTTGCTCTCGCCGGGCGAATCGGGCCCGAAATAGATGTCGATTGAACCGTCCCTGTTCTTGACCGGCTTATCCATCGTGTTGATCGAAGGGAAGGGCTGGCCGTTGTCGAGGCCCGAGGCGGTAATCGAGTCATAGACGCTCACGGACCAGAACAGCGCGGCGGGAATTCCCTTCGGCAGATGCAGCTTGTACCGTTCCGATCCTGACAGGAAATCGCCGCTGGCGTCCACGAAGGTGGCGGGGTACTTGGCGCCGACGTTGAGCATGGTTACGGCCATGGCGGGGCTGGCCGAATAAGCGTTGGTGAAGAAGCCGGTGCGTGGATCGATGAAGTTGAACGTGTCTGCCGTGAACGTAGCGTTGCCTGGGAACGCGTTCAGCCAGCGCCGGTCCTTGTACCAGAGGCCGTTTGGCACAATCGACTGCGGCTCATAGGAAATCGCGTGGCTGATGCGGCTGGCTGTCTTCGCGGCCTTGTCCAGCATGTCGCGGCTGTGTGAGTCCGGCTTGAACGGCTTTCCTTTGACGATCCCGAGCGAGGCGAGCATGCCGCGCATCTCCATGTCGGCCGGATCGACGTACTCGTGCGCGATGAATCGCGCCAGCATGTCGAAGGCGCTGCCGTCCGTGGGGTAGAGCATGTTGGCGGGCACGTTCGACGCGTTCGGGAACTGCATGGGCTTCGCGCTCTTCTTGTTGCCGAGCGGATAGATGCGGGTCTTCTCCATCACCTTCACCGGAGCGCCCAGCTGTTTCGGGTCTTTGAAAAAGCCGCGCCAGAAGACGAAGACGCCGTAGGTGTGCGAACGCAGCGCAAAGAACTCTCTAGGCACATCGCCTTTGTAGTCCGGCGGCAGGATCAGATATTTGCCTCCTTTGCCGTGATCCGGCCCGGGCAACCCGACGTCCCCGCACCAGATGCGCCCCTGGATCTTCCGCTCCGAGCAGATCGGCCGCTGGAAGAAGTCATCCAGAATTCCTTGCAGGCCGGGCGGAACCTCGATCACCATCGGGCCGTCCGCTTTCAGGTCCAGATACCCCATCGCGTAGATCACGTCCGAGTTGGGCGTCGTGACCAGGGTCTTGGCGTTGAGCCGGTCCTTCCAGATGGGCAGAACGTTGTAGCCCTTGCCGAAAACTTTCTCCGAACCTTCTTTCATGGCGTACACGTTGAGGGCCGGCAGCGCCCAGATGTACGACTGCACGGCACGCTGGAACAGCAGCTCATCCTTGAGCGTCGCGATGCTTTCCTTCGATGGGTAGCCGTTGGGGGAGGGCAGCTCGGCGAGCTCGTCGTAGCGCGAGCTCTGCGCGAGCGTCGGAGCGGCCAAGATGGCGCTCAGCCAAAATGCAGCGAGGGTTAGCCAAATAGGCCACATGCTTTTCACCGGTTGACGATCGTTCACTGCAAGCTGCTTTGTTGAGGAGTCGCACATTCGGGTTCGAACCAGTTTGCCACAGGCTCCGGAAGCGCGGCGCCCAGGAGTTTAACGCAAGCCCAACGCCGAAACTTTGTCCAAAATATTGCAGCCCGGCGAATGAGACCCATTGCGAGCGGGCAGCCTCGCAGATATGCTCGCCGCAGTCATGGAAGCTAGCCTAACTACTCTGTTTCTCGTCGCGCTGATCGCGGTTGCCGCGCCGCTGGTGTCCGAGCTTCCCATCGGCTTACGTTTGCCCATCGTAGTGGTCGAGATCGCATTGGGCATCCTAGTGGGTCCGTATCTCCTGGGATGGGCGGACGCGACCGGAGTGCACGCACGAGCACACAACCTGGCAGCAGACTCTCCTGCTGCTCGGTTTCGCCGGCGTGGCGCTCATCGCCGCTCTGGCGACGTTGCTGGTGCGGTTGCGACCGGTGTGGCGCTTGCTCGAGCGCACGCTGCACGTCAGCAGCCAGCTCCCAGTGCGCATCTGCATCCTCCTCATGGTCGGTCTGGTCGTGCTGGCACGCGAGTTCGGGCTCGACTTGATCCTCGGAGCGTTTGCGGCAGGAATGGTCGTGCGCCTCGCGAGCAGCGGCGACAGGGGTGAGGTGCTGCGCCAAAAGTTGGATGCGATCGGCTATGGCTTTCTGGTCCCGTTTTTCTTCGTCGTCAGCGGGATCAAGTTCAACCTCGGTTCGCTGCTCGAGAGCGCGGACGCGTTGCTGCGTGTCCCGCTGTTCGTCGCCCTTTTCCTGCTTTTGCGCGGATCGCCCTCGCTGCTGTTCTATCGCAAGCATCTCCTCAGGAGCGAGCGGCTGCCGTTCATTCTCTACATCTCCACCGCGTTGCCTCTGGTGGTCGCCATCACCGACATCGGTGTGGCGACTGGCCGCATGCGCAGTGAGAATGCCGCCGCGCTGGTAGGCGCAGGGATGGTCTCCGTGCTGCTGTTCCCAATGCTCGCGCTCGCGCTGCGCAGGCGCGTCGGCGCCGTGCAGCCCGGGCCGGGAAGGGGAGACGATGAAGAGGCGCTGTGGCCGATTACGCGGGAGCAGTGCGGCTTTCCGAGCGTTTCTTGAGCCGCAGGCCGAGCCAGATCAGAAGGATCCCGAAGACGATGGCATAGGTGGCGATCACCCAGATCACGGCGAGGGCACCGGCACCAGGCTGTACGAACATGATGATGCCGAAGAGCACGGACAGAACGCCGGAGAGCCCCAGCAGCCACTCGTTCCGGATCTCTTTGCGCAGGCGGATGGCGGCGACGATCTGAAAGACTCCCATCACGACTGCCCATGCCGCGATGAACATGAGCAGGAGCAGCGCAGTCATGCCTGGCCAGATGAAGGTTACGATGCCGGCTGCAATACCGAGCAGCCCTACGATTACCAGCGACCAGAACGGCTTGCCCTGATCTCGCACGCGGTATGCCGCGACTAACGCCAGGACACCGTCGGCCAGCGCGTACGCGCCCCATACGATGACCAACACGGCCAGAGTGATCCCGGGCAACCCGAAAGCAAGGACACCGAACAAGACAGCGGCAACGCCGCGCAGAACGATCCAACTCCAATTGCGGCCTAGGTGCTCCAGCATCGTAGCTTCCATGGTCTCCTCCCTTGACTGCGATGGATCACGAAACGGACATGAACCCAGCTGCGTTACTCACGAACCTCCCTCCGACATCCGCTAAGCATACTATTAAGTCCCGCGCTCACGTATTGGTCGGGCCGTTCGCGCGAACCGCTCCTCACTACGCCACAGCCCGTCCTTGCATGGGCTGAACGGACTCATGCCACGTTGCGCATGCGCACCGCCTCTTCTGGGGGCGGATAGCCCGCCGCCCCGAAAGTGTCTGCAATCGCCTTGTTGGTGTCGAAGTACACCTGCCGATAGTGGTTGGTGTGCGCGTACGGGCGGACCGCCAGCACCGGCCCGCGCTGGTTGAAATCGACGATCTCGACGTCGGGTGCGGATTCGTTCTCGACGTTTGGGATCTTCGCCACGACCTCCTTGAGCCGCCCGATCGCGTCATCCACTTCGACGGTGTGCGCGAGTTGCGCTGTGTTGGCAGTCCATGACTACCCCCTTTGTGCAACGTTGACTAGAGAAAGATCAGGACGCCGAGCTGTCTCCCGCCAACTGGGCTGCTGGAAGAGGTCCAAGCTCGCTCACTCGAGCCTTACCACTGCCGGCGGCGTCCAGGTGCCATTGGTGATCGAAGTCTGGGGCCAATAGGCGCGCAGATACAGCGAAAAGTCGCTCTCCGGCGCGGGAAGCCAGTTGGAGCGCTTCTCTTCGGCCGGGGGCTCTGCCTGCACATACAGTGTGAGAGACCCGTCGGCGTTGTACTGTAGCGCTTTGTTCTTGGTCCCCAGCGAGTAGCGCTTCAGCTCGTTCGGCGCGAAGAAGTGGTGCTCGTTGTAGAGCGTCAGCGACCAGAACCCCTTGACCGGCGGCAGCTGCCCTTTGGCGAAAGTGACCGTATAGCGCTCGTAGCCGGTGAGGCGCTCACCGCTGGAGTCGAGGTCCTGGTAGAAGTACTTCGTCTCGCCGTTCTTGTTGACGAAGATATTGGACTTCGCCACCGCGGTGCGGGTGAAGTAGTCGAACCCGAACGCTGCACCGTTGTTTATCGTGGTCCAGTTATTCGACAGCGGCACGCCGTAGTTGCGAAATTGGAACAGAGGAGCGACGAGCTCTTCGTCGGCGTCGATTGCCGTCTGCTTGAGGATCTCCTTGACCTTTGGCTCCTTACCGGCGGCGTCGAGTACGGCCCGCACGTTGGCGTAGAGCGATTCTTCGCCGCGCAGAGGCGGCAGCTCGTCCAGCACTTGCGGAAGGACGTCGAAGAATTTCTCCGGCACCACCCACTTCGTCTCCTCCTCCCCCTGGCTCGCCGAGGGGAACTTCGGTACCTGGGCCCAGTCCTTGGTCTTCATCCTGCCGTCGTACCTGCTCAAGGGGTAGGCAAGGATTTGATTGATCATCGGCTGCACCGCCTGCTTGTCAGCTGCGTCGTCGCTGACAAACACGCGGGGGGCGACGTAACCGAGGTTCGTGGGCGAGCGGAAGACTTTGGCGATGCCCTTGGGCGATGCGCCTTTCCAATTCGGACCGGCGAGCAGGTAGAACCCTGGCTTGCTCGCATATATCGCTCCCAGGCTGGCGAAGCCGTCGGTGCGCTGATCTCCAATCTGATAGACCCAGAAGCGGCCCTTGAAGTCCGGGACCTGAATCACAACCGGCTCGGCTTCCAACGAAAGGATGCCGAAGCCGTAGACGACGTCCTGGTTGGGACATGCGACCAGGCGCTCCTGGGGTTCGATATAGTCGCGCAGCATCGCGAGCTGGTTGCTCGGGGCAACCGGTACAATCCCGCCCAACAGGCCCGGCTCCGCGATGTCCTTGAACGCGGCTCGGCGGTTGTGCAGGTTGGTCATCGGCCAGGCCCAGAAGTAGGCGAAGCGGCCCACCGCGCGCACATACGCCTCGCTCATGTGCGTGCCTGCAACGGATTCGTCGCCTGGAGTGCCGGCTCTTGCGGGCAGCCACATCGCCAGGGTGGTGAACAGGGAGATTACGCTGACGCATCCTCGGCTCCTGGAATTCATTCGCAATCCTCGACGTATCGGCATGCCCTGCTTATCTAGTTATCGTACTGTTCGCGGATGACGCGGCCGAGGCTCGAGCTTGCATGGGAGTAAAATCTGCGCCCACTGCGACCCCATCGACATCGCCCACGAAGCAGCTCCATGCGCAGGACCTCCCTTGCCGCTCTCGTAGCGGCTGTGATGCTGTCTGGTTGCTGGACAACGCACCTGGTCCTCAAGTATCAAGCGCCGCCCGACGTCACGCCGGCCGCTGCTGGGACGCCCACGCTCATGGTGGGAGCGTTTGCGGACATGCGCGGATACAAGCCGAACTGGATCGGGCGCATCCGCGGAACCTTCGGCAATTCGCTCGAGAAGCTGGTAGTCGATGAGTCGGTTGCGACTCTGGTCCAGACGCAGTTTCGGGATGGCCTCCTGGCGCGCCAATTTCCTGTGGTGGACGCCGATGCAGCGTTTGAAATCTCCGGCGTCATCCGCAAGCTCAGCTCAATCCAGTATGTACACGTGGAAACCGATGTCGAGATCGAAGTGCAGTTGCGCCGACTGTCAACCCAGGAGGCGATTTTCACGCACACTTATTCCGCTCACGCCGTCCAAGCGTCCCGTGCGTATACCGTGCAAGCGGTCGAATCGGCGCGACCGGTCGATGCGATTCGCACGTTGACGCAAAAGACGTTGCGTGACGTGGTGAACCAGGTGCTGGACGATCCCGCTCTGCGCCAGGTGCTTCGGCCGCCAGCGCCGATTCACTGAGTCGCACCGGCTCTTGGCTTTGGCCTTCGCTGCCAACCGGCGGAATTGTCGAGGGTTCAACTGGCCGCTAGTCGCAGCAACGCGATCTCGGAAGGGACTGCAAACCGATGCGCGGGCCCCCAGTATCCTGTCCCTGAGCTTACGAATATCCACATGCGTCCATGCCTGCTCAATCCGCGATAGTACTTGTACGCCAGCGGCATGAATACGCTCCAGGGAAAAAATTGTCCCCCGTGGGTGTGGCCGGAAAGCTGAAGATCGAATCCGAGGGCTTCCGCCTCGGACCAGTTGTTGGGCCGATGAGAGAGCAGAATCCGGAACTGGCATTCCTCGGCCGATCGACTCGCCTTTGTCGCATCGGAACGGTGGCCGGGAAGGAAGTTGCCCCCGGCGGAGTCGGTAACGCCGGCGAGAAGAACTTTCGCGCCATCGACGGTCAGGACGCGGTTCTCGTTGAGGAGCGGGAGGAGCCCCAAGCCCGTGATGCTCTCCAGCCATCGCTCCACACCCCAATAGTACTCGTGGTTTCCGGTGACATAGTAGCTTCCGAAGCGTGACTTCAAGGCGGCGAAAGGTTGCAGGTACTCCCCGACCACTGCAGGCGAGCCGTCGGCGATGTCGCCGGTCACTACGATCAAGTCTGGCTTGAGCGCGTTAGTCCGACGCACAACCTCAGCCACATACCCGCGTTCAATCGTGGGGCCCACATGCAAATCGCTGATCTGCGCGATGGTGAAGCCTCGCAGGGCCTTGGGAAGTTGCGGTACGGGGACCAGGAGCTCCTTGACTTCCGGGCCGCGCATGGCCTCGGCGAATCCAAGCCCGGCGATGCCGGCGGAAGACCAGGCAATTCCCGCTGGAATCCAGCGCGACAGAAAGCTTCTGCGCTCGGGGTCGACTCGGGCGGTATTCCCGAATCGCCGCACGCCCCAACCGGCAAGACGCAGGATATCCATCGCTGCTGACAGAAAGATAAAGGTAGCCCAGATCCCCATACAGAGGGAACCTGCCCAGGCCAAAGCGCGAAACCAGCCGGAACCCAGTATCCCGGGATCCGAGCGGTACAGGAGCCACCAACCGACGGTCAAAGCAACGAAAGCAGTTGCCAGGCTCCACGCGATCAGCCGGCGCGTAGGCCACATCTGGCCCGCCTTGTAGGCGGTGTAGACGAGAAGCAAGGCCAAGACGGCGAAGAAGATCATCGATTGGGGCCGCGTCGATGGTCAGGACTTGCCCGCGACCTCGGCAACGAGATAGGTCTCGCGCAGCGTGCGCTCGATGAAGGCGCGGGCAGCCGCGCGGTCGAACGCTTCGCCCTCGGCAAGCTGTTGCGCGTACTCGAAGAACGCCACGAACAGGTGAGCCTGATCGACCGGTGCCCGGAGCGTGAAGCGAGGCCCGCGCCGCTCGATATCGCGCCAGGCGGCGCGCACTTCAGCCCAGAATGGCTCCGTGCGCTCGAGGTAGGTCTCGCCGGCGGTGAAGTCGTAGTCTTTGACGCGCTCGTAGCGCGCAACGCCGTATTCGCGCCCGAGATACGGCAGCTTCTCGCGCGCCTTGCCGCTTTGATCCAGCGCGAGTTTGAGATTGTTCTCTTCCTGTACCCAGCCGGTTGGCGTGATGGTATGCCGATTGGTTCCCACCAGCACCTGGTAATCGTTGCGCACGCTGAACTCGCGTCGGGGCAGCGGACGCCAGGTTTCGTCGCTGATCCAAGTGGAGGCGCCGTCGGTGTGCTGCCAACGTCCGCGCGCAGCGTAGCGCGGGGAATCGTCGACCTGAAATACGCTTTGTACCCATGCGCTGCGGCGCTGATCTTCGGACAGCGAGCGTCGCGCCCAGGTGTTTGCGCCCTCGTAGGCGAGCAGGGTGTCCGGCTGGTAGCGCCATTCCTGCCGCCAGTGGCGCATGACCATCGGCTCGCCCACCGTCCCATCCTCGAGTTGCATGCGCATCACGAGAACGTGCTGCAGAGCGATGAAGTCGCCGCGATCTTCGCTCACGAATATGTGCTCGGTACCCCAGCTCTGATACGGCGCGTCCGCTTTGAGGCTGGGATCGAAGCGCACGACTTCCAGGAAGTCGAAGCTCACGCGATAGGGACCGGCCATGGCGAGTATCGCGCGCCGATCGCGCTCGAAGGTGCTGAGCTCGGCCTCACGCAGGCTCTTCCATGCTTCCCCGGGTGCGGTGTCCAGCACGACAGGAGCGCCGTGCGTGCTGGCGCCACGAGGCTTCAAGGTGTGCTCGCCGAGCGGCCAAGCGAAGGTGAACTGGCCGCCGGGCGCAGCGCCCGGGTAGGGCTCGCGAGCCAACGCAAACATCGGCAGCAGGAATACAACTATCAGGATTCGCAGCGAGAAAGACATAGCGACAATTCCGGTGAGGATCTACACATGGATTGTACCGCTATCGGACGCAGGCCCCCTCCACGCCTGGGTGGACTGGCGCTTAGGCTCTAAAGCCCGGCCCGTCGGCGCCGATGGTTGTCCATCGATTCGGCCGCACCTCCTGCGGCCGGCGGCGAGCGACAACGACATGGCTCTGCGCATCCATTTTCCCTGGCAATTCCTCCTCACCGTGCTCGGCTTTGTCGCCGCGGGGGCCGGTGCGGCGTGCCTTCTCGCGCAGGACTTTCACGGCCAGCTGTACCACCAGTGTGCGATACAGGCGGCGGGTGCGGGGTTTCTCGGTGCGTGCGGTTGGTTTATGAGCGAACGCGTCGCTCACGCCGCCAACCTGAACACGTCGCCGTTGCTCAGGTTGGTCCTGGCGGGTGCGGCGGCGGTTTGTGCCGCGGCCGCAGTCGTTGCCCCCTTTACTGAGTTCACGGCAGGCTCCAGGGTGCTGTGGATCTATCCCGCGGCCGTCGTTCTCTATGTGGCCGCCGGGATCCTGCCGATGCTGGCCGGCGTGTCGCTGGTGGCGGTTGGCGAGGCCCTGGTCGCAGCACAGCGCGGCAGCGTCGAGCTGAAGACTGCGCTGCGCCCAGTTCTGCGCCATGCCGCCATCGGAGTGTTGGCGGGCGCAGTGGTAGTGTACGGCGTGCTCGAGCTGCGCATGCATATCCGGGACGTCGTGCTTGCACTGGTGCCGGAGCGTTCGCGTGCCTCTGGCTGGGTGGAGCGCGAGAAGTCGCTCTTCACGCAAATACTCAGCGGGGACCAGTGCGAAGTGCTGGTGGTGCCGTTCGAAACCGGCGAAGCAGCGGAAGCACGACCCGCGCACTCGCTCGATCGCCCGGCGCGGTCGCTGATCACGCGCCAGATCGCTGCCGGCATTGCCACACGCACAGGCCGGTGCGTGGTGGATCCGACGCTGGCCGCCCGCGCGCTCGGCACTCGCGCACGGAACTACGACTGGCGACAGATCTCGCGCCTGGCCGAAATCTCCGGCGCGCAATGGATCGTGCGCGGGGGGGTAAAGCTCGACAGCTCGCAACAGGTCTACGACGTGACCGTGCAGACGTACGCGCGCGCGCCAGGTGAGAAACGTCGTTGGGGTGCGGGCGACACATCCGAATGGGGCCCGTTTGCATTCTCGGACGAGCTGCCGCCCGAGGTCGCTTTCGAGCCAATGGTAACCAGCGTGGTCGAGCATCTGGGGTTGCCCGTGGACGGTCGTGCGCAGCAGGCAGCCACGGGATCTCAGCTATCGGGTCTGCCGCCCGCTCCGAGCGAACTCGTGAACGACCCGGGGTCGGCGTTTGCCCGCGCCGAGAGACTGCAGCTGGTGGCGGTAACTTATCCATCTGCGGACGTCAACGGCGAGCATCTTTGGGAGCGCTCGCTGATCGCGGTGGCGCACCTCCCACCCCAGGAAGAGACGGCGCGAATGGTGCGCGCGCGCGCAGCATTGCACCTGTATCGCCGGCCTTATGCAGTGGCTCTGCTGCGGGGGCTTAATCGGCCCGAGGCTCGTGCCCTCTCTGCGCTGGCTCAGGGCAACCTGTTCGAGGCCGAATCGTTCGTGGCGCACATGACGGACCCGGTCGCGGCACTCATCACCGAAGTGGAGCTCGAGGTCATGCGTGCACGCTATGCGCGCAGCGCCGGGTTCCGCGAAAGGCGCCGTGCCCTGCTCGACAAGCAGCCGGCCTACGCGGCGTTTCTGTACGTCGCATTGTCCAGCGACGAGTGGTTCCAGGCGGCGCCGCACGAGCGGATCTGGCGGGAGCTCACCACACTCGGCGTTCCGCTGGCAGAGGAGGCGCCGACGGCGGCGATCCGCAGAGTCGCCGCGCAGTTCACCCAGCAGATGATGTTTTCGAAGGACAGCGTGCGCCTTCCGCTTGCCATCGAGCGCAGCTACGCGCCGCTGTGGCTTTCGCGCGCGCCGCAGTGGCGCGGTGCGCGAGCCTTCGATCGTTTGGCGCAATGGGATCTGTACGACGCGCTGTACGGAGCCAATCGTGCCGCCGTCGCGGCCTCCGTGCGGTCGCTGAGCTCTCGGCAGGCTCGCCCCGAGGAGTTCCTCGCCTTCGCCAGAGCGCTGGGACAGAGCTTCGCTGGCGATCCTGCGCTGGAGGAGGGGTCCGCCTGGGCGCTTGGCCAATTGCGCTACGAACGCAAGACCGCTCCCGACCGCATGCTGGACGAACGGCAGCAGCGGCTGCTTCGGGACTTGGTGGTGTGGGGAGGCGGGGAAATCGAGACCGAGCGAACCCTGGCCTGGGCACTGCCAGTGAGCCTGCGGCGCGCCTATCTCGACGAACCCCCTCGGGACTGGCGAGCGCCGCCTTCGGCGCGATCCGACTCTCCGCAGGCGTCCCACGAGGCGAACAGAGCCGACCTGGAGAGCGATCTCGCGCACCAGCTCCGAGCTCTGAACTTCTCGCAATATGATTTCACGCATGTCAGCGACGCCCAGCTATTACTGGACCGACTTGGAAACAGACAGGCCGCCGAGCAGGTCGCAGCGCAGGCGCGGGATCGCTTTATGGGCAATCCAGCGCACGATGATTTCCTCCTCAGATTGGCGGAGCACAGGCGCGACACCGCCGCGTACGCCTCGCTGGTCGAACAGAAGATCCGCGAGCAGCCCGAAGAATGGCCGCTCTACTACCGTCTGGCACAGGCTCAGCTGCAGGCGCGCGAGCCGCGGCAGGCTCAGCGCACCCTGCTGGCTTATCCGCTCTGGCGGCGGGAAAAAGGCGATGCCGTCGCCCTGTCGAACCAGGCGCAGGAAGGCGGCATGCTGCTGCTGCGCGCCGGCGAGGCGGAGCTCGCACGACCGCTGTTTCAGATCGGTGCAGCATACGCGACCGGGTCCGGCGCGGAGCTCTGGAGTGGGCTTTGGCTGGCTCGCCTCGACCACAACTGGCCCGAGATTCGCAACTGGGGTCGCCGGCTGCACCAGCAGCACAAGGACGGGTGGGGTCTCTCGGATGCGGCCTACGCGTCGTTCCTGATTGGGGATCCAACCGAGGGCTGGCGCACGTTTTACGAAGCGTCCAAGCAATTCGAGGACGCGCGGCCCTGGGTTGCAGCGATTGCCGGTCACCGCATTGCGGCGACTGGTGATGATGAGCTGGTGGGCTTCGCGAAGCACTGGAAGAGTTTGTCGGGAGACGCCGCTGCTGAGGCAATGCTCCGGCAGCAGTTTGTCTTCAGCGCGCTCATGCTCGACCGGACACCCGGCGACAAGACGTTCGCATATGTGGTCGCGGCTGCGGGAAATGCAGCCGACCCGGTCTACGTGTCGCT
>JACXTT010002706.1_pt1 | contig 27841 bp, 25 predicted proteins | sample 9270951 | NCBI WGS metagenome assembly JACXTT01 (sample SAMN15532306, study PRJNA645909) | rock metagenome | isolation source: weathered quartz diorite | place: Puerto Rico | collected 2017-06-21 | reverse complement strand
CGGGTCGTCGAGAAGATCGAAGCGTTCAACCCTGAGACAACAAGTCGCCTCAACACCTGGCTCAAGCGTATCCTTGGCATTCTCGCCGCCAGTAATATTTATGCCGGTCTAGGCGCCGCCTCCCTCACCCTCGCCTCCAGCCTATTGCTCCACCCGCCGATCTCACGCACCGAACTCATGCCGATTCTCCTTACCGCAGGGCTCTTTATTCTGGCCATGCACACGGTAAACCGCTATCAAGAACGCTCGCACTACAGCGGTTGGGGATCCTTTTCGCCGCGCTCGTTTCAACGCCTTCAGCAAGTCATGCTATGGGTGGGCATCGCAGCCCTTGGCACGGCCCTCGGACTTGCTTTCGCTCTTGGCGTAGACCAATTTTTTGCGCTTGCGGCCTTTGGGCTGCTCGGTGCACTCTATGGTGTGAAAATCGTTCCTTTGTCCTGGGCGCGTCACATTATGGGTATCCGTCGCTTGAAAGACCTCCCAGCATCCCGAGACCTCGGTACTGCCCTAGGTTGGACTGTCGCCGCCGGAGTCATTCCTTTATTGACAGTGGGCTCTTCATCTGTACTGCGAGCAGCAGGAGTGTTGGGTTTCGTTTTTCTCCTGGTGTTTCTCCGTTCTGCGCTTATCGGCGTACGAGATGTGCAAGGAGATAAGATCATGGGAATGGAAACTATTTTTAAAGTCGTGGGAAAGCGCAGAACCAAAGCGGTTCTTACCAGCGTTGTGGGTGCGCTTACCATTCTCCTCCTCGGCCTCACATTTCCATGGCGAGAATTGCCGCTCGCAGGATTTCTGTTTACGGTTATTCCTTATATCTGCGGCGTGAGCTGGTTATATCATCAGCGGTTACTGCCCAAAGGCGTTACCGGGGAAATTATCGTTGATGGACAGTTTCTCTTAGTAGGCGCTATGGCGTTTGCTTGGCATCTCCACCAGAGCTGACAAGCGTAGGGAATCCATTAGAATAATCGCTCCTCAATGCAAACTCATAGAAGTTGGCGACGGAGGATTAGGCAAGTGTCCGGACGGTTCTCCGCGAAAACGAGTGCGCAGAGCTTGAAACCCGCGTTTGGCGAGACGAAATAAACGAGGCAGGAGCCAGGCAGCAAACGCCGTAAATGCCAGGACGACAATAATCATCCAAACAGGGTGATGAAAAGCTAACCAGACTCCGCCGAACGCAGCTACATCTTCGCTCACACTAGCGGCCCAATTGCTGAACGGCTCTGGGCTCGCATTAATCGCGAGACGCAAAGTGGCTTTGGTCCCATGAGCAGCAAAAGCGATTGTTCCTCCCGCCAAAAGAGCAGCAAGTTCTAAAGCTGGGTTGACGTTGCCGATCGCACGTGCGGCTAAGATCGCTCCTGCAGGAATGCGGATGAAGGTATGGAGGACATCCCAACCGCTATCCACAAGAGGGACCTTATCAGCAAAAAACTCAACCACATACATTAGACAGGCAACGCCAATCACGAGCGGATGGGTAAGGATTAACAAATCTGGCGGGAGTTGGATCATTCCCGCACTGCCGGCAATCCCCAGGGCAGCAACAGTTGCGTAAAGATTGAGACCAGATGTCCACGCCGTCCCCATCGCCAAACTTAAGGTGTCCAGTACGCTCATCACAACCCTCGCTTTATACGGGAAGATCGCCCTTCCCCTCTTTTATCTAACGGTCTGCTGCGGACTCCCACAGGTAGCTGTCACCATCATAGGGCTGCTCTTGGTGACGCCGATATGGAGGACGGGACAGATAATCATCATCGCGGCGATAGCGATGATTCCACCATCCCTCACGCTCATAGTAGTAATAACGAAGATCATCTCTTCTTCTATCATGCCATCGACTGCTCTCATAATACGGGGGACAAATATAGAGAGGACATTGAGGTCGCGGTCGTCCACCAGCATCAGCAGCTGGAGCTGACATCAGCACTCCTGCTAACGGAAGAGCAGCCAAGAAGATCTTTACCAACGCGCCTTTCATGATCACCTCTTCTCGTCTTGACCTTTGCAGACTTTCTTTATAAAACACAACCCATTTAGAAAGGTTGCTTCGCATGGCGCCTTGACTCATCGACTTTTCTTTACAATAAAGACAAGAAACTGAAAGAGAGGGATGTATGAGAAAAACCCGTGAAGCCGCCCGGCTCATCTACGTTAGTGCATTGGCTTTCCCCACTATGCTGTTCAGCTTTCCTGTTCACGCGGAAGAAGTGCAGCGCTTCGTTCACCCCAAACAGACAACGACCTATCTTGAACCACAGAGTAAAAGCACCGTGCGGGTTGTCATCAACGAGCAGCTTGGTGGGACCAAAGATGTTTCTGTCGCGGAGCTGGTGATTCCACCCGGCGTCGATGTTCCGGATCATGTGCACCAGTCAACAGAAATTTTCTACATTTTGTCAGGAGAATTAGAACAAACGAGCGAAGGAAAAGTCCAAAAACTTACAGCGGGCATGGCCGCCCTTATGCCAGCCAACACGACGACGCATCATAAAGTCATCTCCAAGAAGCCGGTCCACGCTTTGGTTATCTGGGCTCCAGGAGGAGAAGAACAGCGGATCGTCGAACATTGGCAAAAGAAATAGTCTTTCGGTGCGCTCATCACAACCTGCACTACAAGTGGGGAGGGCGTCTCTCCCCACTTTCCCTTAACGAGGTAGCCATGCGGACCACCACGGATAGCCTCCATAATAACGCGGTTCCTCATAGGGTCGGTACTGATATCGGGATGGATAATCATCATAACGATTTCGACGATCTTCATACCATCCCCGACGGCCGTAGTACCTGTCATTATAGCGGTCACCTCTGTACCAGCCCTGTTCAGCATACGGGCGACAGTGGTGATGCTGATGTCGCCAAGCATGAGCAGCCGGGGCCGCCATCAGCACTCCCGCCAAAGGGAGAGCAAGCAGAAACAATTTTGCTAACGCGCTTTTCATAATAGCCTCCTCTTATTTCGGCTTTTGTAGGCTCTTGGCTTTATCAACACAGCGCTTTCACAAAGGTTGCAGACTGAAAAACAGAGGAGGGATAATCCATGGCCAAGTTGTCGCCAAGAAATCTATCAGCGCCCTAATCATCGTTAGCAGAGCATGAAAAGAAGCACGAAGGTTGGCCTGATGTCATGATCTAAGATTGAGGCTCTTCAACACAGTTTCGGCTGCAGTCTCGCCGATATGAACACAGTCAGCAATGCCGACGCCCCGATAGGCGTTACCGGCAAGCGCAAGCCCAGAGTAGCGAGAGGCAAGCTGCTCAATTTGATCAACCAACCCCAGATGCCCCACCAGATACTGCGGCATCGAGCGCGGATACCGAGCAATACGGACGAACAGCGGTTCGGCGTGAATCCCTAGTAGCGACGCAAACTCTCTTCGCACCGCCTGCTCCATGGCATTGTCATCAAGGTGAAACAGTTCCTCTTGTAACGAACCGCCGACAAACGCGCGCAGCAATACGGTCCCTTTTGGGGCGCGACCGGCATACTTCACACTGGAAAACGAACCGGCGATAATCGTGCGCTGTTCAATAAACGGCGCGACAAAACCAAAACCGTTGAGCGGATGCGGAATCTGCTCCCGGCGGTACGCCACATTGACCGTTGCCGCAGAACTATAAGGGATGCTATCCAAGAGACCAGCCAGTTGTGCATCAAGGGATTGAACGAAACGGGCAGTTGCAAACGCAGGAGTAGCTAAGATCACGCCGTCAGCTAGCAAGGGCGAGCCATCTTCACATTCGATGATCCACCCCGTTTCTCGCTTGTTTACCAAAGCAACTGGCGCGCGACATCGCACCTCCCCTAACGACAATCGCGGCGCAAGTGTTTCAACGAATTGCTGTAACCCATGCCGTAGGGTGACGAACAGACTCCAGCGCGCCCCGCTGGCATTCTTCGCATCCTGCGGTCGTTTACGAGCGGCCCGCCACATCGCCGAGATCACACTACGGTGGTCGCGTTCCATCTGCAGAAAACGCGGCATGGTCGCAGCAAGACTTAACCGTTCGGGATCAGCAGTATAGATGCCGCCGATCAACGGCTGGGCTACACGCTCCAGAACTTCCCTGCCAAACCGCCGACGCACAAACGATCCGAGGCTCTCATCTTCTCGACCACCGCGAGGCAGCACTAAATCAAGCGCCATCCGCAATTTTCCCGGCCATGAGAAAATACGCGAGCGCATCAATGGCCTCAACTTGGTTGGCGCCAACAGCATGAAGCCGTCCGGCAGCAGCTCTAACTTGCCGTTGTGGACCACAAAGGTAGCGCGGTGTTGGTCTTGCGTGCCAATCAACTCTGACTCAAGCCCAATGCGTCGGCAGAGCGCTAACGCCCAGGGTTTTTCCGAAATGAACGAGTCCGGACCGAGTTCGAGCAAGAAGTCTCCTCGTTGCTCCGTGTTAATCACGCCACCGAGTCGATCACTCGCTTCAAGGAGAGTAAAGCGTAGAGGCAGTTCGCGTTCACAACTGAGTTCGACCAAACGATGAGTCGCAGCCAAGCCAGCCACGCCGCCGCCAACGATGACAATATGAGGAATCCGCTCCGTAGCCATAGTTCGTTAGGCCTGAAGCGAAGCGCGCACCACATCCGCCAGCATACGGATAAAGGCGGGATGATCATTCACCGTTCCAGCGCGCACCATATTAAGGTTATGTTGTAAAGCAATCTTCCGAGCCTCTGTGTCTAGATCGTAAAGTATTTCGATATGCTCACAGACGAAACCAATCGGTGACACAACGACATCCTGCACCCCGTTTGAGGCGAGCTTTTGCAATACGGCGCCAATGTCTGGCTCCAGCCATGGAGTTCGCGGGTCACCGCTGCGACTTTGATAAGCGATGGACCAATTCTGTTGTCCGATTTTTTCCGCCGCCAGCCGCGCTCCTTCCTCAATTTGTTGGACGTAGACAGGCGTGCTTGGCAATGCAGTCGGCACGCTATGCGCTGTAAAAACCAGCGGAGTGTTTGGCCTCCGTATGCCTGGAATGTGCTCGAAAGCGCTTTGGGTCAGATCCGCCACTGCATCAATGAACAATGGATGGTTGTGCCACCCTGGAGTATACGTCACAATCGGCGCCAAACCGCCAACTTGTGCGCGGGCTTCAGCAACGTTCTGCTGATATCGCTCCCAGCCAGCCTCGCTTTGCTGCACTGAGAGAATTAACCCAAGCGCCTGTTTGACGCCGTCTTGCGCCATCTGAGCAAGCGTCTCAGATAAATAGGGACGCCAGTTACGCATGCCAATATACACTGGCAATTTTGGTCCCTCACGCTCAAGCAGTATCTGCAAGGCCCTTGCCTGGCGACGAGTGATCTCAGTGAGAGGAGAACACCCCCCAAACAACTCATAATGATGAGTGACTTCTTCAAGCCGCTGCGGCGGAATCGGTCGCCCCTTTGTCACATTGACCAGAAATGGGCGAACGTCTTCTATTTTCTCGGGACCGCCAAAAGCGATCAGCAACACTGCATCATGTTTCATTGTCAGCCTTATCGGCTACTGAGTTCGTGCACCATGTCAACTAACGCAATAACGTGATCAACCGGAGTCTGCGGCAGAATGCCATGCCCCAGATTGAAGACGTGCCCCGGTCGTCCCGCCGCCAAGCGCAAGACTCGTTCTGTTTGTCTACGTAGTTCGACGAGCGGCGCAAACAAGGTGACAGGATCTAAATTCCCCTGCACAGCGCGATCAGCACCAATTCGCCGCCAAGCCACATCAAGATCGATGCGCCAATCTACACCGATGACATCGCCTCCGGCTTCTGCGAGCAACTCCAGCAAGCCGGCAGTTTCCACTCCAAAGTGGATCACCGGGGTTCCAGGAGTAATCCCCTGTATAAGCGTTTTCATATGTGGAAGAAGAAACTCGCGGTAGTCAGCCGGCGATAGACAACCAACCCAGGAATCGAAGAGTTGAATAGCCTGCGCTCCAGCCGCGATCTGACCATTGATATACGCTGTCGTCACGCGCACGAGCCGCTCCATCAACGCACGCCAAGCGCCGGGGTCGCTGTACATCAACCGTTTCGTTTCGATGTAGTTCCGAGAACTACCGCCTTCAATCAGATATGACGCCACCGTAAATGGCGCTCCAGAAAACCCGATCAACGGCTTCGCGCTCGATAACCCAGAACGCGCCAACCTAATCGCCTCGAACACAAACGACAGAGATTCGGCAGGCGTGACCTCGTATAACTTGTCAACATCGGCGCCTGAACGGACAGGGCGATGAATGACAGGACCATCTCCCTTAGAAAATTCCAACCCCACGCCCATCGGCTCGACGATCAATAAAATGTCAGCGAAGATGATGGCGGCGTCAACGCCGAGTCGTTCGACGGCTTGTACTGTCACTTGCGCCGCGAGCTCAGGGCTTTTACACAGCGTCAAGAAAGGCACTCGCTCTCGGATAGCGCGATACTCCGGCATGTAACGTCCAGCCTGGCGCATGAGCCAAACTGGCGTGTAGGGTGTCGGGATGCGGCGACAAGCTTGCAAAAATATAGCATCATTCATGTAGGTTTACTCTATCACAATCATCCATTCGCGGTTAGCGCTCAGCAGCCTCTAACAAGCGCCAAGAGGCCGTCCTTATTGCCTATATGCCTCTTTTGTTTTGCGTGGAAGCTGCTAGCTAAGAAAAGACCCTAAAATAAGGAGAAGAAATATGGCCGATCCCTGGACTCATCATTCAGCGCTCGTCAATGGTTTTCGTATGCACTACGTTATCGCTGGTTCCGGTTTCCCGCTCGTGTTGCTGCACGGCTGGCCCCAGAGCTGGTATGAATGGCGCAAAGTCATTCCCGCGTTGGCCGAGCGCTTTACAGTCATTGCTCCGGACCTGCGCGGTCTCGGTGATTCCGAGCGTCCAATGGCAGGATATGACAAGCGTACGCTCGCGTCCGACGTCTATGCGCTCACCCAAGCGCTTGGCTTTAGCAAAATCGGACTCACTGGCCATGACTGGGGCGGCGCTGTCGCCTTCTACCTTGCGTATGACCACCCAGAATTGGTGGAGCGTTTGCTGATTCTCGACATGGTGCCAGGATTGGGACGCAAAGATGGCCAAATGAGCATATCAGCGGCAAAACGTTTTTGGCACGTATTTTTTCATGGCGGTATGCCAGACCTCGCTGAAAAGCTCGTCAGCGGGAATGTCGAAGCGTATCTCACCTATTTCTACACCTCGACGACCTATAACTACAGTCCGACCGTCTTTTCCAAAGAGGATATTGCCGAGTATGTGCGCGTCTACTCACTCCCTGGAGCATTGCGCGCCGGTTTCCAATATTACCGCGCCGGCATACAGGAAGACCTGGAAAATCTGAGTAACTGCGCGAAAAAACTACAGATGCCCGTACTGGCATGGGGCGGCGACACGTTCAAGGCTGACATCACTGCCGTTTGGCAGACCGTGGCGGACAATGTCCAAGGCGGCAAGGTCGAACGCTGTGGGCACTTTATTGCGGAAGAAAAGCCAGAGTTTGTTATTCAACAAGCAACGGAGTTTTTTGCGTCGCTACGGAAGTAAATTTTTATAAAAAGAGATTTTACTTTCACCTTATCTTTGCCTATAATCGGTGTCGTGGAGGATGAGAAATCATGAAGCAGTCAGCGGCAGAGAAAATCCTCACGGCCGATCTTGGGGTTGAAGCCGAGCAACGTTATCTCAATTACGCGTTAAGCGTCATCACGTCTCGGGCCTTGCCCGATATCCGTGACGGCCTCAAACCCGTGCAACGGCGGCTCTTATACGCCATGTTTCAAAACCTGCGCCTGGGCGGCGATGCGCGTCCTCGCAAATCTGCTGCTATCGTCGGCGAGGTCTTGGGTAAGTATCACCCGCATGGAGATCAAGCCGCCTATGAAGCGATGGTGCGCCTGGCGCAACCGTTTTCCTTGCGTTATCCCCTTGTGCACGGAGAAGGCAACTTTGGTTCGCTCGATGGCGATGGCGCAGCAGCCATGCGCTACACCGAAGCGAAACTCGCCCCGATAACGGACGAACTCTTTCGCGATTTGCGTGGACAGACGGTTCCGTTCCGAGCCAATTATGATGCTACCCTTGAAGAGCCAGGGGTGCTTCCCGCTGGCATTCCTCAGCTTTTACTTAACGGCGCTAACGGCATCGCCGTAGGCATGGCGACGAATATCCCGCCACATAATTTCACTGAAGTGGTCAATGCTCTGGTCGCCATGATTGATGACCACGACATTACGACGGCGAGCCTTTTGAAATATATCAAAGGGCCCGATTTCCCCACCGGCGGAGAAATTCTCACCAGCAAGCGTGAGCTGCGAGAAATCTACGAAACCGGTCAGGGATCAATCAAGCTGCGTGGAGAGTGGCAAGTCGAGACGCTGCCGCGCGGCAAACGCCAGATTGTTATTACCTCCCTACCCTACACGGTCAATAAAGCTCAGCTTGTCGAAAAGATCGCTGAACTCGTCGGCGGACGCAAAATCCCGCAGATCATTGACGTGCGCGATGAATCAACGGACGAGGTTCGCGTCGTCCTTGAACTCAAAGGCGAGGCCCCTGATGAACTCGCTATGGCGTACCTCTGTAAACATACGCCGCTGCAAATCTCTGTGCCGGTAAATCTGACCTGTCTTGTCCCGACCAGCAATCCCTACGTCGGGCAACCGGCGCGCGTCACGCTGCAGGATTTATGTCGCCACTTCTTGGATTTCCGCTTGGAAGTCGTCACCAAGCGCTTTGAGTTTGAACTCGCTGAAGTCGAGGCGCGCCTGCACATTTTGGCAGGTCTCGCGTTAATTGCCGGCAGCCTTGACCAAGTGATCAAGATCATTCGCAACTCCTCGTCGCGCAAAGAAGCGCGCGAGCAGTTAATGGCAGCCTTCCGCTTGGACGAAGCACAGGCCGAGGCCATTCTCGAAACTCGCCTGTATCAATTGGCGCGGCTCGAAGTTGATAAAATTAAAAATGAACAAGCGGAAAAAGAAAAACGTGCGGCTGAACTCCGCGCACTCCTCGGCAATGAAAAGAAACGCTGGGCAGTGATCCGCACAGAACTCCAAGAATTAAGTAAGCGCTATGGAGACAAACGTCGCAGTGCCTTGCGGGCCGGAGAAGAACTCACGTACGATCCAGAAGCCTACATCGTACATGAAGAAGCCACGGTGGTGCTCAGTCGCGACGGCTGGCTCAAACGCCTACGCGAGCTGAAAGACCCAACGAGCACGCGTCTGCGCGAGGGCGATGCGATCCACAGCGTACTCATTGGCACAACACGCGACCGGCTCGTGTTGTTCACCAACAAAGGCGTGTCGTACATCTTGAAAGTCTATGATGTCCCCGCTTCGACTGGTTACGGAGAACCAGTGCAAACGATGCTCAATTTCCAAGACGGCGAGCGCATCATCAAGGCGCAGATCCTCGCTGGCGAAACACCTACAAAAGATCCTGAAGGAGAGTCTACTCAGGGCGAAATCCAAGGTGAACTGTTTGCTTCTCCTAACGGCAACGGAGCTTCACCTGAAGGTCCTCTCTATTTGCTCGCAACAGCACAAGGGATGGGGTTTCAGTTTCGTCCCAATTTTGAAGAGACTACACGAAACGGGCGTAAAGTCGCTCGTCTCGGCGATGACGATGACGTGGTGTCCGTTGAACCTGTTACCGGGGGACGCGCTACCTGCGTGAGTGCAGCAGGAAGGATGCTTGCGTTTCCGGTCGAAGATATCAACGAATTGACTGGCCCGGGGCGCGGGGTGATACTGATGCGACTGGATGACGACGATCGTCTGGTGGGCGCTGTCACGACTCTCCCTGGCCGCGGCATTACCGTCATGACGACAGAAGGCCAGGAACGAGAGGTGCCCTTGAAAGAAATCCCACTAGGACAACGAGCTGGGAAAGGACAACGTGTGATCAAACGGCTGACGCTTGTTAGTGCGCGTGGAGCGGCGGCGGAAGAAGGAGCAAAGAATGTCAGGGCGTAGCGCAGCAGTAACAGTCAATAACAGTTACACCGCGAAAGACATCACAGTTCTGGAAGGATTGGAGCCGGTCCGTAAGCGACCAGGCATGTATATTGGTGGCGTCGACAGCGCCGGGCTTCACCATCTCATCTGGGAAATTCTCGACAACGCCGTCGACGAAGCCATGAACGGCCACGCCAGCCGTATCGAAATCACCTTGCATAAAGACGGTTCGACTGTCACCGTTAGTGATAACGGCCGCGGCATTCCCGTCGACATTCATCCGAAATTCAAGAAGCCTGCCCTCGAACTGATTTTGACAACTCTGCATGCCGGAGGAAAATTTGAAGGGCTCAATTATTCTCACTCCGGCGGATTGCACGGCGTTGGCGCTTCCGTTGTTACCGCACTCTCGGACCAACTGATTGCTCGCGTCAGGCGAGGCGGGATGGAATGGGAGCAAACCTTCGCCCGCGGCGTCACAAAAACGGGTCTCAAACAAATCGGCCCCGTGCGCGGCAGCGGCACGACTATTACCTTCCATCCTGATGCGGACATTTTTCCGTTGATCGCCTTCAAACCGAAACTCATCGCCGAGCGCCTGGAGGCAAAGGCCTATCTTCACAAAGGGCTCACCCTCATCTTCCATGATGCTATCACTGGCAAAGACACGAAGTATTATCATGAAGACGGACTCCGGGCCTATTTGACAAAACTACTTGCTGACGGAGAAAAGAAAGCTGTCATTCCCGAAGTCTTTACGTTAGATCGCGAGGAAGATCCTCCACTTGAATGTGTCCTGACGTGGACAGAATCTCCAGAGGAAAGCTTTCATACGTTTGTGAATGGCATCCCCACTCCGTTCGGCGGCACACACGAAGCGGGATTGAAGTCTGCCATCGTGAAAGCGGTCCGTAATTACATCAACGTCCATGAGTTGACGCCCAAGGGCCTGACGATTACGGCGGAAGACACGCGTGAAGGCATAGTCGCCATCTTGAGTCTCTATCTCAAACAACCGCAATTCCAAGGACAAACGAAAGAGAAACTAGGAAACCCTGAAGCCACAGGACAAGTTGACGCTATTGTCCGCACGGCATTAGAAAATTTCCTGCTCCATAATCGCTCACAAGCCGACGCCATCGCGCAGCGCGTCATCCTCGCGGCGCGAGCGCGCACGGCGTCCCGGGCGGCGCTTGAAACGATTCGTAGTAAGGGCTCAATTTCCCATCGGCTGAATCTCCCAGGGAAATTGGCGGACTGTTCGTCCACCAATCCGGAGATGAGCGAGCTTTTCATCGTTGAAGGCGACTCAGCCGGCGGCTCGGCGAAACAAGGACGAGACCGCACCTTTCAAGCTATCCTCCCCTTGCGAGGGAAGGTCTTAAATACAGAACAAGCATCATTGAACAAAATCCTCACCAACAAGGAACTCGGCGACGTCGTCTCAGCGCTCGGGTGCGGCGTAGATAAGAGCTTTGACTTGTCGAGATTGCGCTATCACAAAATCTGTCTGTTGATGGACGCTGACTCCGACGGCAATCATATTTGCACGTTGCTGCTCACCTTCTTTTACCGCCACTTGCTCGAACTCATTCGTCATGGTCATGTGTATATCGCCAGACCACCTTTATACAAAGTTGAAATTGGCAAAGAGGTGCATTGGGCAATCGATGACCCAGAGAAAAACCAAATATTGGCGCGCCGGAACGGACATGGAGGCAAAGCAAATGTCCAACGTTTCAAAGGCTTGGGAGAAATGAATCCATCCACCCTGAAGGAAACGACGCTCGATCCGCGCTCTCGCACCCTCCTGCGTGTTTCGATCGAAGACGCGGAACGCACCGAAGCGGCTATTCAAACGCTCATGGGGAAAGATGTACAACCACGCTTTGAGTTCATTATGCATCATGCTCCTAACGTAGCGGAAATTGACGTATAAATAGCGACGAACACCGTTTTTCTCGCGCCTTGTGTTGTAAGGAGGGTTCTGCTAGGTTTCTCTAATCACGGTCTTCCGTTCGTTTACTGAGTTTGGTTCGAGAGAGATTAGGCCCCTGGAACCGCACTCATGGTTCCCGGGGCCTTTTTTTTTAGTTCAGCGGAGGTTTTGTGGCAACGAAGTTATTTGTAGGCAATCTCTCTTTTAGCACGACCAGTGCTGATTTAGAGTCGCTGTTCGGCCAGGCAGGGTCAGTCGTTTCGGCCAACGTTATTACTGATAAGTTTACTGGTCGTTCCCGGGGATTCGGATTTGTTGAAATGGCCAATACTCAGGATGCACAGTCCGCGATTGAGCGTTTCAACGGCACGGAATTGCAAGGCCGAGCCCTGACCGTAAACGAAGCCAAGCCGCAAGAACGCTCAGGCGGCGGTGGTCGCTCATTCGGCGGCGGCGGTGGCGGCGGCCGGGGCGGCAGTGGCGGCGGCGGCTGGAACAAGGGCGGCGGTGGCGGTGGTGGCGGTGGTGGCCGCGATCGTCGCTGGTAATAAGAAGTGCAACTGCCTCATAGGCAACTGCTCGTTTACCAATCGTTCATAGACAAAGAGAAGCCCCGTCAGAGCAAAAGCTCGACGGGGTTTTCTTTTCTCCACCGTTTTGCTTTAGCATTGGTGGGGCGATGCTAGGTCACTCTACGGGACGCCCTGCTATTGATGGAACTCTGTTGCACGATGCGCACGAACTGCGTACACTCACCACCGTCTACCGCGGCGGCGCTATGGTCCATTGGTAAGTTTGACTCAAGCGCTCAAGTCCGAGGCGGTCAATTTTTCAACGTAAGGAGGCGCAAGCATGAACCTGCTCCACACCATGATTCGTGTGAACAATATGGATGAGTCGCTCAAGTTCTATTGCGACAACTTGGGGATGAAACTCCTCCGCAAGCAAGATTATCCAGGCGGAAAATTTACACTCGCGTTTGTTGGCTATGGCGACGAGAAAAATAACTCCGTGGTGGAACTCACCCATAACTGGGATACGTCAAGCTATGATCTCGGCACGGCTTTTGGGCACTTGGCGATTGGCGTTGACGATATCTACAAGACCTGTGCCGGCCTTAAAGAGAAGGGCGTCAAAGTGGTCCGCGAGCCCGGACCGATGATGCACGGCGGCGCGGTCATCGCCTTCCTTGAGGACCCCAACGGGTACAAAATTGAGTTAATCGACCTCAGCGGAGCACGAGGGTAACACGATAACACGCCAGCACGAATCCAAAAGGAGGAACCTATGGCGCTACAGGTCGCAAAAGATTCAATCGACGTCGGCATCTTTGTCAGTGACATCCAAAAAAGCCTGGCTTTTTATCAAGGCATCCTGGGGCTGGAAAAGATCGAAGAGCTGGCTACAGGCTTCGGCACGCTCCATCGCTTACGGTACGGAACAAGCGACATCAAGCTGATGGACCCGAAGAAAATCCCACCGGTTGGAGCAATCGGACTAGAAAAACAATTAGGTATTCGTTATCTCACGTTTGTGATTAAAGACCTCACCGGCCTCTGTGCTGCACTGAAAGACAAAGGCGTTGAGTTCACCATTCCGGAAATGCAGATTCGTCCAGGAACACGAATCGCCATGGTGAAAGATCCCGACGGCAACATTCTTGAATTTGTTGAACGCGGGTAGAAAAATCGGGGCACGTCGGGTGCGTGCTCCGGTCACCTGCTTTGAAGCACGGTTTTCTTCTTTATCTTTAAGCAACGTGTTTCCAAGCGTGGTACGAGCTACGGACCAGCGGCCCAGACTCGACATGGCGGAACCCGAGCTTGAGCGCTTCTTCGCGCAACGAGGCAAACTCGTCAGGATGGACGTATCGTTCGACCGGCAGCTGATCTTTTGAGGGGCGCAGATATTGCCCGAGTGTAAGGATATCGCAGGCAACCGCCCGTAGATCACCAAACACAGTCAGGAGTTCTTCATAGGTCTCCCCCAAACCAAGCATCAGGCCGGTTTTGCTCTTGAGGTCAGGGCGGACCTCTTTCGCTTTCTGCAACACACGCAGTGAGCGTTCATACTTGGCCCCAGGGCGCACCTGTTTGTACAACCGCGGGACAGTCTCAGTGTTGTGATTGTAGATTTCGATGGGCGAGCGCGCCACGATTTCCACAGATGCTTCATCGCCCTGAAAATCAGGAGTCAGCACTTCGATCGTACAATCGGGCTTGAGCGCTTTAAGCGCATACACCGTCTCGGCAAAATGCGCCGCGCCGCCATCGGGAAGATCATCGCGATTCACCGAAGTCACCACGATATGCGCTAGTCCCATTTTCAACGCCGCTTCGGCCACGCGTCGTGGTTCGTCTAGGTCAAGCTCAACCATGCGTCCGTGCGAGACCGCACAAAAGCGACAATTCCGCGTGCACACATCGCCCATCAACATGAACGTCGCCGTGCCATGTCCCCAACACTCGCCAATATTCGGGCATTGCGCTTCTTGGCATACCGTATTCAGCTTGAAAGCAGAAACAATCGCTTTCGTTTTTGTGTAGCCAGGTCCACCAGGCATGCGCACTTTCAGCCACTCAGGATGCCGCCGCACCGGCTCTTGACGCTCGACGTGAGCTACAAACTGAGTGCTGGGTCCTGAGTTGACAAGTTGTTCCGCCATACAATCTCCTCATAACCAAAACGACGCAGACATCTCTCAGCAACACGGATTTTCACCGTGTCCATATCTACAGCATGGCCCAGTTCTTCCCTCATCGAGGTGACGCGCACTCCCTTAAGACCACAGGGAACGATATCAGCAAAATAAGAAAGATCTGGGTCCACGTTAAGGGCAAAACCATGATACGTAATCCAGCTACGTACCCCTACCCCAATCGACGCCATTTTCCGATCCTCCAACCAGACGCCGGTGAGACCGGGGTTCCGTCCAACAGATAAACCATACTCCGTAACAACATCAATCAACACGGCTTCCAGGGTGCGAAGATAAGCGTGTACGTCTCGACCATGCGCAGTCAAATCGAGGATGGGATACCCCACCAGTTGGCCGGGACCATGAAACGTGACCTCACCGCCGCGACTCACGCGATAGACCGGCGTCTCACAAGGAGTTAGAAGGTTCCGCTCATCGGCGCCGCGCCCTAACGTGAACACCGCCGGATGTTCCAGCAGGAATAAAGTATCTTCTCCTTCGCCCGCACAACGCTGCTTGACCAGCGTTTCTTGCAGAGCAAGCGCCTGAAGATATTCGACAAGGCCAAGATCGACACAGTGCAGAATCATTGTAGTTTTCAGCTCCGAGCAATCAGATTTCAGAGCAGACCCCGTTCCCTATTCTCCAAAACCCAACTCCTAAAAATTGATTCCTCTTCCCTCCGCCTGCAACGCCGCTTCCATGATTGCTTCAGACAGCGTCGGATGCGCATGCACCGTGCCGCTGAGTTCCGCAGTCGTTGATTCCAATGTCCGTGCAAGTCCCGCTTCAGCAATCAAGTCAGTCGCCCCGTGGCCGATGATATGGCAACCCAACACCTCGCCATATTCTTTATCAATCACTAACTTAACGAATCCCTCTTCATGGCCTGCCGCAATCGCTTTGCCAAGCGCCCGGAAAGGAAATTTTCCAGTCTTTACTTCGTAGCCGCGAGCTTGAGCCTGTTCTTCACTCAAGCCGACAACCGCAATCTCTGGTTGACAGTAAATACACGCAGGAATGCGCAAATGGTCGAGCGCTTTTTCCCGATTCCCGGTCATGAATTCAACTGCGGCAATCCCTTCTTCTGACGCTGCATGCGCCAACAATGGTGGACCATTCACATCGCCAATGGCATAGATCGCTTCATTGGCCGTCTGCAGGCGTTCATTAACTTTGATGTAGCCGCGGTTCAATTCTACTCCCAGCGATTCCAGCCCGAGCCCCATACTCAGCGGAGAGCGGCCCACCGCCACGAGCACCTTGTTAGCGGTGCGGTGCTTAAGGTCGCCATTACTGTCAAGCGTTACTTCCACACGACCCGGAAATTTCTTGACGCTCTGAAATTTTGTGTTGGTGAGGATGTCGATCCCTCTCTTTTTGAAGATGCGTTCCAGTTCCCGCACAACCTCGCTGTCAGTGCCAGGCAGGAGCTGTTTTTCCATTTCTACAACAGTGACTCGACTGCCGAAGGCGCTATAGATGTAGGCAAACTCGATTCCCACGGCGCCGCCGCCAATAATGAGAATTGCTTCCGGCACTTCAGGATCGATCAACGCCTCACGACTAGTGAGAATCTGCTTTCCATCGATATCGAGTCCGGGAAGCGAGCGCTCTCCAGAGCCGGTCGCGATCAGGATGCGGTCAGCTTCAACCTGCTGCGTTCCCTGACTTGCCGTCTCGATTGTCACACGGTTCTTGCTTTCTAATAGCCCGGTTCCCGCCAGCAACGGAATCTTGTTTTTTTTCAGGAGATACTCCACGCCTTTCGCCAGACGTTCCGCCACATCACGGGAGCGCTTGATAACCTGTCCATAATCAAAAGAGAGCCCCTGCACCTTGACGCCAAAGTGTTCGCTTTCCTTAATGCTTTCGTACAATTCGGCTGAGGTCAAAATTGCCTTTGAAGGGATACAGCCCCAGTTCAGACACACCCCGCCGGGTTTATCTTTCTCTATGACTGCAGTTTTAAGTCCCAGCTGAGCCGCACGAATCGCGGCAACGTACCCCCCGGGACCTGCGCCAATCACCACCAGATCGTATCGTTCCATGATCTCCTCTACACCATCAGCCCGACCGGATTTTCCAGGAGTTTTTTCAGGTCAGCCACGAACTGCCCGCCAGTTACACCGTCAAGAATGCGGTGATCACAAGACAGTGTCGCCATCATCGTATGGGCTATACGAACCTCGCCATTACGGGCCACAGGCCGTTCCTTAATCGCTCCGACCGCCAGGATAGCGCCTTGCGGCTGGTTGATAATCGCAGTGAAGTGTTCGACCGGCAACATCCCCATGTTTGAAATCGTAAACGTTCCACCAGACAAATCCTCTGGCGTCGGTTTCCCAGTGCGCGCGCGTTCGACAAGGGCATTGGCTTTTTCAGCGATTTCCAGCAGCGACAACTTATCGCAATGATGCAGCACTGGCACGAGCAGACCATCCTCCAGCGACACCGCGACGCCAATATTGATATCCGCTTTGAATTCACGACTATCTTCAGCAAAAGACGCATTGACCCGTGGGTGTTGTTGGAGTGCAATGGCGAGCGCTTTGATAAGGAAATGAGTATAGGTCACATCAACCACAACCCGTTCGCTCGCTTTCAGGGCCGCACGCATGCGCACGGCTTCGGACATATCGATCTCCACCGTCACATAAAAATGCGGAACCTCTCGCATACTCTCGGCCATGCGTTTCGCAATCGTGGCGCGCATGCGCGAGAATGGCTCTTTTCGGCTGCCAAGCGGAGCGGCAGGCTGAGGCGCAGCGTGGGGCTCAGAGGCAATTTGCGGTTGTTCTGTCACCTTCATTTGGACAGTCGCCTCACTCTCATGATCCATGTAGGCTTCGATATCCTGCTTAACGATCCGCCCTCCAGGGCCGGTGCCCAGCACTTTATTGAGATCGATCCCTTGTTCTTCGGCCATGCGCTTCACTAACGGTGATGCAAACACACGATCCGCAACTGTCACAGGGGCGGGAGCTTCCCGCCGAGAGCGCGACTCACGCAACTCACGCACCTTACGTTCTGGGGCGGGAGTCACTTGACGCGCCGCCGGTTCGGCGGCGACCCGTTCTTCTACCCGCCGTTGCGGAACAGACTTAGATTCTTCACGAGGGGCAACAACCACAGGCGGAGGCTCCACCGGCGCACTCACCGGCGTCTTCGGTGTACTTTCTGCCGCTTTTGCTGCTCCAGTCGGCGCGATTTCAACGCCCTCTTCGCTCAGCAAAGCAATCACAGCATTCACCGGCGCAGATTCACCCTCTTTAACGCGGATCTCCGCCAGCACGCCAGCATCGAGGGCTTCCATTTCCATATCAGCTTTGTCGGTTTCCACCTCTGCAATAATATCGCCGACTTCGATTTTATCGCCTACTTTTTTGAGCCACTTGAGGATCTTTCCTTCCTCCATGGTGTCGCTCAAACGGGGCATCAACACCTCAATCGCCATACAGCACCTCCTCTCTCTTTTTGTAGTATAGCGAGGTGTAGTGAGCGGTTGAAAGGCCGTTACAAGAATAGTTGCCTGCTGACTGTTATAGTAATCGGAACGAGCGACGATGCACCGGACATGGACCAAATTCACGTAAGGCTGTGCGATGAGCAACCGTCCCATATCCCATGTGCTTGGCGAAACCGTATTGAGGATACTTTTCGTGTAGGTTCACCATAAGTTGATCGCGATGGACTTTTGCGACGATCGAAGCGGCGGCTATCGAATAGACGTCCCGATCCCCCTTGATAAATGTTGTCTGTGGATAAGGAAGATCAGGGAGGGTGCGCCCATCGATGAGCGCCTGCTCCGGCGATTGCGGAAGCTGCGCTAGCGCCAAGCGCATGGCTTTCAGTCCAGCCTGGTAGATGTTGATGCGGTCAATTTCTTCAACCTCTACGAGCCCAATCCCTACACCAACAGCGCGCTGACGAATTTCTTGGTCTAATCGTTCTCGCACTTTGGCCGAGAGCGTTTTAGAGTCGCGCACCCCTTGCGGCAATACCTCAACAGCATGGGCAGGAAATATCACCGCAGCAGCGACGACCGGCCCGGCTAATGGCCCCATGCCAACTTCATCGACGCCCGCCACCAACCGTAAGCCCTGCCGCCACAAACTGTATTCAGCAGTCAGTTGTGGGAGAATCATGCGAGAAGCCAAGCAATAGTCCTAGGCGAAGAAACCTCACGCAAGTTTACGCGCACAGACGGCATAGAGCGGATCAGTTACTCCGGGGTTGGGACTGAGGTCATGTACGACTGCTTCCTCAAATCCTTCAGCAAACTGAAAGTACAAGCGCACCAGTTCGGCCCGGCGTCCATCACGGATCATTTGCCATATCCGTATCGCTTTAGTGGGGAACATACGGTTGGAGAAAAAGACAATAAACGGGGCTCCTGGCTTGAGCACGCGCCGCACTTCGGCAAAGGTCTCAAGCGGACGGATCATGTATTGCACTGAGACAGTAACGACAGCGCCGTCAAAGTGGTTATCAGAAAACGGGAGTTTCGGGTCGACGTTGATATTGTGCACAACATATTCATCGAGGTCTGGATTGTCCGCCATCTCTTCTGCATTCAATCCGAGCCCGATCATACGCTGTTTTACAAATCCGCTGGGGAGATGCGACCGCCAACTACTCATCAAATCGAACAATACGCCACGCGGAGGAAACGTTTCCGCCATGAACTTCCCTGCTGCAACAATGGCAGGTTCATCAATATGCACAACTTTGCGGGGAAACTCATAGAAAAGCGTATCCTCGCTGTCGTCCATCCGTTCAAACATGTCGGGGGTGAAGGGATTGTCCATAATGCACGTATCCTATGTTGCGTGGTGCGTGATGATCTACAGCACTGCTGGACAAGCCAGCAGTGGCACCCGATATCGTTTTGCCTTTCTAGGCTTGAAAAAATTCGATTAATACCGTTACTGCCTCTCCCATCTCACATATACATTCCACCGTTGGGACTCATCACTTGCCCAGTAAAGAAGCTCGCGTCCTCAGACGCCAGATAGACGCACGCAGCAGCAATATCATCTGGCGCGCCATTGCGTCGGACCGGGGCCCGATTGGCGGTAATCTGCATAAACTTCTGCATGCGACCACTCAACACTCCATCTTTCAGCAAGATAGGCGTATCGATCAAGCCAGGCGCAATGGCGTTTACGGTAATTCCCATCGGACCTAATTCTGCCGCCAGTCCCTTGGTAAATCCGATAATCCCGGCCTTTGCCGCAGAATAATGCACCAGGCCGGCAGCGCCGCCCAGGCCGGCAGTCGAGGAGATGTTGATCACCCTTCCCCACTTGGCGTCGATCATGTCTTGCACGACCGCTTTGGTGCAATTAAACGTGCCTTTGAGGTGGATCGCGATCATCTCGTCCCAGGCCTCCTCGCTCATATCAGAGAGCAGGACGAACTTCCCGATCCCGGCGTCGTTGACCAGAAGGTGAACAGGTCCAAGCTCTTTCCGTACGCGTTCGACGGCTGCATTGACCTGTGCTCGATTGGCTACGTCAGTCTGACACGCAGCAGACGTGCGCCCAAGCGCAGCAATTTCTGCAGCGACGTTTTCCGCGCCTGCCAAGTTGAGATCGAGGATCGCCACATTCGCGCCTTCACGCGCGAGCCGCAGTGCAATGCCGCGCCCAATACCGGAAGCGCCGCCAGTCACCACTGCATTTTTTCCTGCGAGACTCATATAAGCCTCCTCATGTCTTACAGCAAAGCGGGGAATTTTCCCCGCCCTCCTGTAGCATATCTGCATCAGCTTGCCTACAGAGGAGACGATAATGAGTAAGAGGCGATAGTAAGGAGAGCGTTACAAAGGAAGGAAAAATAGCAAATCACATGAGGCAGAGGGGACACATGATGCTGTTTACACACTAAACAGAGTATTGTCCGCCGTTTCTCGCTCCAGTCGCTTGAGCGCCAGGCTTACACTCGCACGGCATACCGGGATATGGTGCACGTCTCGTAAATAGTGCACTAACAACGCGGGTGTCCACCGATGCGCTTCATATCCATATTCAAGCGGCTCATGGGGAAAAACAGATTTAATAAGTGGATCGATTATGGGAGGGAACACGCCTGGACGACCACTACGTTTTTCATCTGCTAGACGAGCAGGAATATCAAGCCTGCCCCGCTGCATTTTGAAACGCGCCGCCCAGTTGTACACGGTTTGACGGCTCACGCGCAGTCGTTCCGCCACGATTTGTGGCCGCTCCCCTTCATCAATCCACAACAGCGCTTGGGCGCGACGCACCTCATTGGTGAGAACAGTGGGGGCGATCAATTGTTCCAACACTCCCCGCTCCTGTAAACTGAGAGCTAAAAGTGACATCGGAATACCTCGTTCGGTCTTGAGCATTGAGTCCTGAGCAAAACAGTTTCGTTTTCTCTCAGGACTCAGTACTCAGAACTTAGTCTTCAAGACTTAATAAAGTAGATATTGGAACTCGATCCAGAAATTGTCCTTCACCTTGGCGAAGCCGATGCCCCCTGCCCCACCGCCATTGTTGTTCCCATCGAGCCAATTGTAGCGGACACTCACGCGGAATGGATCGTAAAATGTCCAGTCGAGCCCCGGCTGCACCAGCCATGCCCCTTTCCAGTCGTAGAAAAACGTGAAACTCGGACGTACGTTGCCGCCAAAATACTGCGTATTGACCCCAAACGTGAAAATTTCTTGCGTATCTGCGACCGGCACCAGTCGGCGGATGCTACACGGCGGGTTGCCTGCCTTCCCATTCACAATACAGGTCGGGGCGTTAAGGCCGAGCCCGAGACCTCGCGCAGCCCGCTGGGCGAGCACCTCCGGGCTTCGACCGGGTCCGATCGGAGTCAGGAACCGATATCCAACCCCCGTAGCGAAGTAATCGTTCGTCAGACTCGCTGGCTTCCCCGCATCATAGTTCCGCCGGTTATTCAGCACATGAAACATAAAGATCTGCGCCGTAAACGCGAAGGTGTTATTCGGGTTCAGCCAGCGAATCCACTGGTTATGGTCAATACCGATATTCCACGCCCACACGTCGCGGCTTTTGAAACGCCCGCGCCGACACCCTCGTACGCCTAAGTCATCGGTGCAATCTCCCTCGCTGGCAAAATGTCCTCCCGGAAGAAATTCCGGATTGTAGAAAGGACTACTCGTAAAGCCGTTCTTCGCTAACGGAAGCGTAAGAAACCGTTGCAGAAATGCGGTGCCTGCTCCCCCATCATGAATCATCGATCGGAATCCCACGTTGCGAAAGTAGGCAAACTCACCGCGGAACGTCGAGTAGAGGTAGTACAAGGGATTGTCACTCCCTACAAACATCCCCGTCAACGCATTCACCGGGAACGACAGTGAGGCCCCCGAGATCTGAATGCGCTTCTCCCGGATCGGCACCTGGATGTTGCGCTCGCTAACGGCTGGTACGCCTGTCCCCCCACCAGGGGCTCCAGCAAGTTTGCCGGCTCCTATGACCTGATCATTCGACCCCCACGGATTATTGACAAACCGGCCCGACGAATCTTTTTCAAAAGCGTCTTTCCCTGTGATCTGCTTAAATAAGGTCCCTGTCGGATCGAGATCCCAGGCTAAGTGGGCCGGCGTGGGCGAGAGGACCGCACCTTCTGAGGTCGCCTGGTCTTGCCAGGTGTAGTAATGGGCCAGCGAGAACGTGAAGTCATAGACCGTTCCGACCAGCCGCACCCCGCCTCGCGCGTCCGCGAGGCTGCCATGCGGCCCCTGCGCCCGGACACTACAAGGAATCCCATTGCCCGCCTGATCGGTTGGTCCCGGATTTTTCCGCCCGTATAAGGGACCTCCACACGGCATCCGCCCCACTAGCACTTGCGAGGTCGCCGTCGGAGTGTTCCAGAAACTGCCTTGGTTTAACGCATACCAGGCGTTGGTATTACGGTCCGGCGATACAAACCCCTCCAACGTCAGATCGCTGATCGGCCCCACCGTGCCGAAATTCCATTGCGCCCGCAGCATATTGAGCGGCACTCGCCGCTCATCTAAGGAGACCAGAAAGCCGCCGAACAGGTTATCGAGCGGATTGATCTGGTCCAACAGCCGAAAGCCGTCGGTCTCACCCCAGGACAGGTTTTGACGGCCAATACGGATGAACAAAGGACCTTTGCTAATGTTGAAGTACCATTCAAACAGCCGGGTTTGGTTGACCTTCTTGTTCATCCAACTAATGGACGTCAAATACTCAAAATTCTTAAAGCGGTTGAATTGGCCGGGATAGTGAGGAGGCTCACGCCCAAAATACCTATCCCAGTAAGTTCCAGTGAAACGGCTATTTGTACCGCCATCCCGCTGCTTGCGAAGGGTTTTGGGTCCGTAGTCCCACACGCCATCGTACTCCTCGCGCCCATTGAGGTAGTAATCAAATCCGTCCAGGTTGAGGAACTGCGCTAGCGGCCCGATGGTAGGCATGTCTCGTATCACCCGATTGATGTTATGACGCCACTCTAAGGTGACGAAATTCCGGTGTTGCACCAGATTGCCTACTCGATATTGCCCCTTTCCGGTGCCGATGCTGTCATCTGATAGCGCAAACGCTGCTCGTGAGTAGGCAAACCCCGATAAACTCATCTCCCGTCGGTCATCGAAGAAATACCCCCAAGCAGTGCTCGCCGAGAATAGGAATGCAAGAACTGCCGCTCCTAGCGCCCTGCCTTTCCAGGTCGCCGGTCGATGTCCCCTCATCATGTGCCCTCCTTCCCTCCTGGCCGTAGCCCGGTGGGTGTCGTTTGAAGTTAAAAAAATTGACTTCCTACGGCTTTTCTTACCCGCCCTTCTTGTGCTATAACCCCTCCTGCTCTCTTGCAGGGCACAGCATGGAGAGCGACATACCAGGGTTGTAGTCGGAAAGTCATAACATTTCGGTTCAATTTCGGTTCAATTTTCCTTGAACTGATAGGGGAGACAAAGCAATGGGAACCGCACATGACATACTTTTCCGTCCCTTTCGCCTTGACCTCGAGAATGAAATCCTCTGGCGCGGCTCACGGATTCTCGCGCTCCGACAGAAAAGTTTTGCATTACTTCGTTATCTGGCGGAACGCCCAGGTGAGCTTGTTTGCAAAGAAGAACTCCTGAAAGCCGTGTGGCCGGAAACCCGAGTGAGCGATATTGTCCTCAAAGTATGTATTCGCGAGGTGCGCCAAATTTTGGGAGATCAACCGCAAACACCCTCATATATCGAAACTGTGCAGCGACGAGGGTATCGCTTCATTCGCCCGGTGCGCATTCGAGGACTCGCGAGCGGCCCCCGTCCGAAAAGAAATCAACAGACAGAGTCGGAAGGAAGATCCCCTGGGAGAAGCAGTGATATAAAACCCCTAGAGCCGCCATTGGCCCTCCCTCTTGAGGATCACCAAGACCTCGTTCCCAACGCTGTGGGACGCGTCGCGGAACTCCAGCAGCTACAAAGTTATTTAGAAAAGGCCTGGCGCGGAACACGCCAAGTTGTCTTTCTCTCGGGAGAGGCGGGAATCGGCAAAACAACGCTCATCGAGGCCTTTCTTCAGAATCTAGAGTCTAGAGTGCAAAGTCTAGCGTCAGAAAGTCAAACCGGGAGCTCTGCAATCGCTCAGACCCTCGACTCTAGACGCTGGACCCTAGACGCTCGTCCATGGATCGCTCGCGGACAATGCATCGCCCACTATGGCGTCGGCGAAGCCTACCTGCCAGTGATTGAGGCTGTAAGCAGACTCTGTCGAGAGCCTGCTCACGAGCATTTCCTTACTCTGCTCAATCGATACGCACCCATGTGGCTGGCGCAAATGCCTTCGCTGCTCTCACCCCATAGTCATAATCGTCTACAACGTGAAATACGCGGGGCCACGCAAGAACGAATGTTGCGCGAACTAGCGGAAGCCTTAGAGGCGTTGACGGCGGAAGTTCCGCTTGTGCTCATTTTGGAGGATCTCCATTGGAGCGACTATGCAACGCTGGATTTGCTTTCTTTTTTGGCGACACGACAAGAACCAGCACGTTTACTTATCCTTGCCTCCTACCGTCCCGAGGAACTCGACCTGAGCGGTCATCCACTGAAAAGCGTGACCCACGAGCTGCAGAGTCACGGCCGTTGCCATCACCTCGCGATACCGCTGCTCACCCTTGAGGCGATCTCTCAGTATCTGCACGCACGCTTTCCAGGAAATACCTTCTCTGCTGGACTTGCGCGCACGATTCATCAGTGCACTGAAGGCAACCCCTTTTTCATGACAAGCCTGATAGAACATCTAGTGACACGCAGGGCGCTCACGTTCCAAGAACAGCAGTGGACGCTCACCATGTCTCCAGAGGACATTCAGCTTGAGAAGCCTACCAATAGCTCTGAGATCATTGAACATCAGCTTGCGCGGGTAAACCCACAAGAGGAGCTTGTGTTGAAAGCTGCAAGTGTGGCGGGAGTAGAATTCTCGACAGCCGCAGTCGCAGCCGGCCTGAACGCCCCAGTAGAAGAGGTAGAAGAATGTTGTGAGCGGCTTGCGCGGCGCAATCAATTTCTCCGCGCACAGGGCGTCGACCGCTGGACCACTGGAACTGTTGCAGCCCGCTATCGTTTTATCCATGCGCTCTATCAACAAGCATGGTACGAGCGAGTGACAGCGGCAAGACGAGCGCAATTACATCAACGCATTGGTGAACAAAAGGAACAGTGCTATGGCGACCAGGCTTACGAAATGGCCGCGGAGCTCGCCCCCCACTTCGAACAGGGGCGGGACGTGCAGCGTGCGATCCACTACCGCCGCCAGGCGGCAAAGAATGCGACGCAACGGTGTGGCTATCACGAAGCGATCAATCATTTGTCAAAAGGTTTAACCTTATTGCCACAGCTCCCGAATACACACGAACGCGTGCGACAAGAAATCGCGCTGCAGAGCGCCCTCGGCGCCGCCTACATGGCCACGCAAGGCTATGCCTCTCCAACCGTAGCGCACACCTACGGACGCGCTATTGCTCTCTATCAAAGTATTGAAGTTGAGGAACAACTTGCTCCCGCGTTGCGAGGCCTATGGGAATTCTACCTTACGCGTGCAGAACTCCAGACTGCGCGCACCTTGGCGGAACAGCTCCTCAACGTCGCCCACCAGACACAAAACCAAGCCTCGTTACTTGAAGCAGAGCGTGTGCTCGGCCAGACCCTGTATTTTCTCGGAGAGTTTGCTGAAGCACGCCTACATCTGGAACAAAGTATAAAATGGTATGATCCGAAACAACACGCCGATCATGCGCTTCTCTATGGGCAAGATCCTAAAGTCGTGTGTCTTGCGCAAAACGCCAGAGCTCTCTGCTTACTAGGGTGCTCAGATCAGGCGCGTCAGCTCAGTCAGGAGGCTATCTTTTTCGCCCATGAAAGCGCCCATCCCTTCAGTTTAGCGCTCGCCCAATATAATGCGGCTGTCGTGGCACAGACCCTCGGCGACTGGCGGCGCGCTCAAGACCTCACGGAAGCAACCTTTGCGCTTTCAGCCACACAAGGGTTTCCGTATTGGCAGTTTTCCGCGCTCGCACTCTACGGATGGACGCTCGTTCAACAAGGACGACTCGTCGAAGGCATCAACCAAATGCACAAGGGCTTGGAGGCGTACGCTGCTATTGGCGCGTCATTGAATCGCCCTTATGCCCTCACTCTGTTAGCTGAAGTATACAGCACAGCGGGGCGCGCCACGGAAGGCTTGGCGCTGCTTACCGAGGCGCTTGCCTGCGCACATCACAGCGGGGGTAACTTTTATCAAGCAGAAATGCTGCGCCTCCAAGGTGAGCTGACATTGCAACAATACAGGGATCAGGCGACAGGAAACAAGCAACGGGAAGGAGTGAGCGATCCCCAACCCCTGTCTCCCAATCTCTATGCTGAAGCCGAAGCATGTTTTCAACAAGCTATTGCTCTTGCACATCAACAGGGCGCCAAGCTTTTAGAACTGCGTGCAAGTGTGAGCCTGTGTCGCTTATGGAGGAACCAAGGCAAGTGCGCTCAAGCCCGGCAACTGTTAATGGGCGCCTCCGCTTGGGAGAGTGAAGGAGTTGACACGGTAGATAGGCAAGCCGCAAAGGCGCTCTTGAGTACACTCTAGACGATCGTGTACCAACTCTTGGCAATGCGTGCTTTAAAGCCCGATAAGGTCGCTCGTAGGGTGCATCCACAGACCAAACCGCAGAGCAAGGCGCGCGATGTTTAGGGCGTTTGCTTCTGCGTCATGACCTTCAACGCCTGCGGTACGACCCTTAGCACGATTGGGAGTGAGCCGAAACACTCACCATCAGCATAGATCTCACATGGATTATCCGCGCTGACGGAGATCTCTCGTCCTTGGATGGTGTCGATACCCGTGTGATAAATGTGGCGACCTTTGAAAACGCGAGGGAAGGTATACAGTAATTCCCATCTACCCATGCCATTGATGATACAGGCATGGAGCAAGCCATCATCTGGGCGCGCCGCCGGCACTAACGCCATGCCGCGCGCGCTGCTCCACGTATTGCCTACCGCTATCATCCAGCTCAGGCAACGTCGCTCTTGCCCATCGTAATTCACAGTGAAGGTTAACGGCTCGTACGACAACATTGTCGTGATCGTCAGAAACGTGTATACAGAATTGACTCGAAATCGCCGCAACTGATTCGCTCTTCTATTGATTTCGGCGCCAAACCCCAGCACCGCGACAGAAAAAAAATAGCGCGCCCCCGCTTGGCCCACATCAATAGTCCGCGCTTCTCCTTGCGCAAGAACATGGCACGCGCCGACCAGATCAAGTGGAATACCTAAGCCGCGAGCAAAGTCGTTTCCCACTCCGGCAGGAATAAGACCCAAGGCGGTATCATGACCAACGAGTTCGTTCGCCACTTGATTGATCAGCCCATCGCCGCCGACTCCAACAACCAGTGAGCAACCGTCGCGCACGGCGGCGCGCGCTAGTTCCGTGGGGTCATCGGCAGAACGGCTATAGAGCACCTGGTGGTCAATCCCGAGTTCATGCAATAAACGACTTGCGTGAGCCGCGACAGTTGCGCCGCGACCTTTACCTGAGACAGGGTTGACAATCAATCTTGCTTCGCGCATATAGCCCGCTCCCTCCGGTCGCTTAATGGCATATAGCACCTGACAAAAAGGGACCTGCCATAGAGTGAGCGCAGCAAACGAGCTATCTGCTATAGAGCAAACGCAGTGAGCGGGCTATCGGCGCTCTGCCTCGTTAGCGCATCCCTCCACGTTCGAGA
>JACXTT010002705.1_pt1 | contig 27848 bp, 21 predicted proteins | sample 9270951 | NCBI WGS metagenome assembly JACXTT01 (sample SAMN15532306, study PRJNA645909) | rock metagenome | isolation source: weathered quartz diorite | place: Puerto Rico | collected 2017-06-21 | reverse complement strand
AGCGACCGTGCTCTGAGAAGTAGTCGCTCCCGGCATCCTGCCTCCCGCGACACTAACAGGACCCTTCGCTACCGCTCTTCCCTGTGCGTCGCAGGATGGACTTATTCAGAGCTTCCCTAAGGCATCTCTGAATAAATCAGAAATTCCCTAAGGCAAAAATTCTAAGGGGTACCGATCGGTACCCCTTTTTTTATTTCTTTGTTTCCTCATCGTGCGGAGAACTACGCGCTTGAATATAACTATAAAGAGTTATTTTTCGGCTAATAAAACTATAAAAATACACTTTTTTGGTTATTGTAAAAAACGTGTAACATGACTGTAATGTCTGCCAGCGTCACATAGGGTATTTCGTCTACGTTCTCTGCCTGAGGAAAGTACATGTTAAAACCAAAAAATAGGGGAGTTGTCATTCGTGTGCTGCTCGCCGCCTGCGCAGTGCTGGCGGGTTACACGCCCACGGTCTTTGCCCGCCACGGCGAGGCGAATTTCCTGCCTAATCGCATTCCTGAACCCGCGGCCTACGAGTACTCGGAAACCATTGGCGGTGGGGGACAAACACAAAACCCGCCGTTTGAAAACTTGTGGACCACGAAAGACGACGTCGGCTCCTGCTCCGGCTGTCACACCGGCCTCTATGACCAATGGAACGGCTCGATGATGGCCAATGCCTGGCGCGACCCGGGCTGGCGCGGTGCTTTCTTGCTGGTAGCACGCCTGACCTCGACGGACGGATGTAACGATATTACGCCGGCTTTGGACGCTAACGGTAACGCCAGGGATGGTTCGGCTGGTTTCGACTGTAGCACCGCCACACGCAAGCTTAACCCCTTCGCCGGCACCAAAGGCACAACCGCCGCGGGTACATCAACCTTTTATATCGAGGGCACAGGCACGGCCACCTACAGCGGTGCCTCCAACTCGGGCTCGCTCATGGATGACTTCTGCTCTCGCTGTCACATGCCTACCAACTATGTGGACGCGACGGTGTCAGTGGGCCCGGATGCCCCCTCAGGTCAGGAGCACGGCCTCATCAGCCTCACCTACGATCCGACCTCAGTGGCGCCGGGTAGCTTGGCACTGAATGACCCCGCCATCGCCGCCTTCCCAGCTTACGGTAGCGCGCGTGAGGCATTCGGCACCCGTCTGGACGGCACCCGTCCGGTCAACAGCAACAGCGGCAAGATCGGTATCGTCTGCGAGGTCTGCCACACCAACGTCGCCTCGCGCTACACGCCTTACCATAACTACAACAAGGTAAGCGGCACGAATGTTTCCGATTACTATGCCGCCACTAAGAGCGTGTCCCGCGCGGATGATACTCAGTTGGATCAGTTTGGTCAGGTATTGCTGCCGCAAGGAACCGCCGCAGCCGATCCCAACACCGCGCATGAGGATATGATCTACCCGCCCGAGCCCAACTCCAAGAATTTGGGTTACGCCGTCGGCGCCGGCGCCTTCCGCCTGTCGCCGCATGCCTTGGCCAAGCCGGAGCGCTTCGGGCCACTGTCTTGGAGGGACTTCACCAGCACGCTCGATCAGTATATGACGGAGGTGTTTACCGGAGGCACTCGCGCAGCCACGGGCGGACCTACCGATCCGGCGGCAACCAACATCTACTACTATCGAGCTAACCCCCCCGGCAAGCACGAGACCTACTATCAGGCAAAATTCGAGCGCGCCGAGTTCTGTGCGAGCTGTCATGACGTCACCAATCCGCTCACTATTAAAAATGCCGCTTCTAACGGGAAGTGGGCCGGTGGCTTCCCGATTGAGCGGACTTACACGGAGTTTCTGAGCAGCCGCTATGCCGATCGTCCGGGTAATGCGAACTTCGACGCGAACTACAAGCGTGATTGTCAGACCTGCCATATGCAGCAGACCTTCGGTGAGCCGGGTACGGCGCTGACTTTGTACACGGTCACCGGTACCCCGGCGGCGCCGATTGTGACGCCGGATGCGCCTATCCCTGAGCCGAGCTGCGACCGCGTGCAGCACGTCACTGGCTTCTCGCATCACTTCGTGGGCGGCAATGCCTATATCACCAAGATGATCGGCGCCGATGTAAATGGCGGCACGGTGCAGCCGTATCCGGAGCTGCTCGAAACCAGCTTCAGTTCGGCTGAACCGACCAGCCGCTTCAATTACGCGCGTTTCACTCCCACCGGTACAACGACCAATGCCGTCGCTACCCAGCATCAGCGTTTTGCCTGGGATCGCCTGCGTAATGCACTGACGATGAAGCTGGTCGTGCCGACCAGTGCGGTGCGACCCGCGGCGGGCATCACGGCCAATGTACTTATCCCCGAGATTGCCGTCTTCAACGAAGGCGCCGGGCATAACTTCCCAACAGGATTCCCGGAAGGCCGTGCGGCTTGGGTGGCCGTGCACGCCTATGACGCCACTGGACGTGAGCTACCTATCCTGGACAGCGCGCGGGCAACTACTCTTGCCACGGCGGATTTCCCCAATCCGTCACCCAAGGGTATAGGCTACTTGGTGGAGAGGGAAGGGTTGTTTGACCCGAACTATCAGACCCCCGTCAACACAGTCAACTGTAATTGGCCTGTGCCGCCGGGTGGTATTGACCCCTACGCCATAACGCTCCGCGCCGTGGCTAGTAAAGATGGCGTCTGTCCGACGCTCGATTTACCCTATGCTACACCGCTCAATATCGTGCCCGATGCCAGCGGTGCGCCGACAGGCAAGAACGCAGCGGGTGTTGTAGTGACTGTAAACAGGACTAACCCTACCGCTTTGCCGACCTATTTGGATGGTACTACGGTAAATGGCGTAGTCAGGCCCGCCAACGGCGATTTCTTCGATGATGCGTATCTGAAGGATACCCGGTTGCAGCCGATGAAGGGTGCCGGGAATCTGTACAAGACGGCGACCAGTAATAATCCTTATGCCGAAGCCCATATGACCAACCGCTACTCTGTGGTTATTGACTCCACCACAGTCGGTCCGGTCGCGGTTTCCGCGACGGTGTATTACCAATCGTTCGAGGCCGAGGTCGCCCTCAAGTTCCTGGGTAATCTGGCCAATCTTGATGATGCCGATACCGATGAAGGCTTCCCCGGCGGCAGCCCGAAGCTGGAGCCCTGTGTATTGGCAGGCGCTTGCGATCGCATCAACGATGCCAATGGGACAGTCATCAAGCGCGAGACTGAGGTTCGAAACGCGCTGAAGTTCGATCCCGTGGTCATCGAAGGTGCACCGCCGGTACCGGTGATCGTGAAGAGCGCCGCCATCCAGTTGACGGGTACCGGGACCACACCGGACACTACCCGCCCCACGCTGGTGATCAACAACTCGACGGCAAATCCGAACACCACGGCGCTAATTCCGCGCAACCGGCACTGGTCGCCCTCGCCCTACGGTGGTACCCTGGGCAACTATCGCAACCCGGCTGTTAATGTGACTGAGGACAGCATCGGCGAGCAAAATGTGGATCCGGCGCGTATCGTGAAGATGACCTTCAGCGAGCCGGTGCAGGAGTGCAGGACGGTAAGCGGAGCAACCACTTGCGGTCCGCTGACCTTGCAGACGTTCTATATTGCCGATAGGAATGGCGTCTCCTCGCCGGCGCTGCTCGACCAGATTGATACCACGACTTGGGCCTTGTTCCCGTACACGACGACGAACCAGACCTTCTTGTCGGCCAGTATCAATGTAATCCATGTAGTGCCCACCAAAACGGTTACCGAGACGATTGGGGTTACGCCGACACTGGTCACCTATCAGATCAGGGATGCTGCCGGAAACATACTGCCCAGCAACGCGGCGTCGGCCGATGGGCAGTACACCTTCGGCTTTAAGATCATGTAAACCGCTTTAGGAAGCGCTGAATAATTCCATCCTGGAATTCTCAGCGCACGGAAAGCAAAAATTGTGATTTTTGCTTTCCTTCCTTTTCAGTGACTTGCGTCACTGAAAAGGGTGGCACATCCTTGTGCCACACGGAAACGCTGATTAAATCAGCGTTTCCTTTACCGTTATTGTGCTTAAAAGAGGGGAGGCTTTGCCTCCCCTCTTTCTTTATGAAAGACAGTGACAAGTAAATGAGCTTCTTGTAACTTGTTACTCTTTTAGGAGTTTGTCTGTGAATGTTCCCGCCATCGCTTCTCGCGCCGTTGTTGTAATAAGTTGTGCACTTTTCAGCGCCTCTGTATTTGCAGCGCAACCCCTGGTTGCCTATGTGGCGAATGCCGGCAGCAACAATGTTGAGTTGCTCGACGTGCAAAGCGGAGCAATCATCAATAAGCTTTACACCGGCGCGGCTCCGTGGCGGTTAGTGTTGGCGCCGGACGGCAAACGGCTCATCGTCCAGCATTGGTATGCTGAGACCTCGGCCGTGGTTAATCTGTCCACTAATGCAATCGAGAAAATACTGCCAGTACGCGGCCCTTCCGTGTTCAGCCCCAAAGGCGATGTGTTGTGGAGCCAGTCCTGGCCTGCCGCGCAACTGCTGTCATTCGACGCCAAAACCTTCGGCCAGGCCAAACAGTACGGCGGCGAGGACAAGAACGTGTATGACATGGTGTTCTGGGATCAGCAGTTGGCGAAGGGGCAGTATGACCCAGTCGCCAAAACCGGACGTAAGGTGTTTGATAATATCCTGACCGCCAAGCTCGATGATCCCAAGGCCCTGTCCGCGCTCACGCCGTCGGGCACCAGTCCGGCCAGGCTGGTGGTGGACCCTACGGGGGATTTTCTGCTGACCGCCAATTACGATGATAAGAGTGTGTCGATCGTGAATGCCTTGGGCGACGGACGCCGCATCACGCTGGCGCCTAATCCGCGCGACATCGTGTTTAACAAGGACGGCAAACAGATGATCGTCATCGCCTGGGCGCGCAACAGCCTGAGCAGCGATATCTTTACCCTCGATACCGATTTCAAGCAACGCCCTTGGCCCGCCATCAAGGCCCATAACGCCAAACATCTGCGCGCGGGTTTGACGGATGCCGAAATGGGGCCGGATGGCCTGCTGTATGTGCTGGATCGCCCCGGCAAGCGTCTGCTGGTATTGAATCCGGATAGTCTTGAGGAGATCAAGAGTATTGCGGTCGGTGATGACCCGATGGCGTTTGTGTTGCGTAAGGTCAGCGACGCGGAGCGTGCGCAAATCGCGCAGAAGCCGGCGAGTCGCAAGCGGCTGGAAGAGATCATCACCAAGTTGAAAGACAAGGCCGTGCCATTCAAGGATGTGAGTTTCACCGAGAGCCTGGTTCAGCAAGCTCCGGATGAGACTAAGGAGGCTGTAACGAAAGATAAAAAAGACGCCGCTCAGCCCAAGACGGCGACTACGGTCACCAAGACCCAAGTCCGGCTGCCTGACAGCGTGCGTCAGGACCTGGCCAATGGCGCCGTGCGTCTAGGGCAGGGCGGGCAGGCGACGCTGATCGTCAAGGGCGGTAGTTACAACACCACGCCACGCCAGGAGTTGATGCACGTGCTGTATGTATTGAATGCGCTGCCGGTGGACGAAGTCATCCGCCAGCTTGCGGGCGATGTGCCAGGCAGTGTGTTTTTGCGTAACGGTATTGCCGTGGATATCGTCAACAGCGTGGAAGAGAATGGCCACACGTTTTATGCCATAGGCGCGAGCGCGCGCGGCGAGCCAGTGTCTCAGCTTTGGGTGAGTGCCGAGAGCGGGTTGCCGGTGGATCTGGTGGAGCAATACCCCATCATCCGTTCCAAGAACCCACACGGCGAGCCGGAAGGTATTCAGGGTCTCGCCGAGACCAAGCTGCATTACCACGAAGTGCAGGGCCGCCAGTTTCCGGTCGAGTTGACCCGTTATCTGGACGGTGTCGAGGTAGGCGTGGTGAAAATCACCGACATTGCCTTTGACAAAAATCTCCCTGCGGAAAGATTCGACCTCGCACGGCTGGGCAATGCGGTGAAGCCTTTCTCCACCTGGCCCGCATCGGAGAAGGGCGAGCAGAGCGGGCCGGGGCTTGCACTGCTGAGCCAGGGCACCGCCCATGTGGACACGCCCCTCGATCTGCACCCCGGCTATAACAGCAATCCGGCGACCTCGGGGTGGCATACCCACTATGCCGCCGATCCGGGGGCGCATACCATTCCCATCCCGCCTGAGTTACAAGTGGGCAGCCTCATCAACGGCGCCGTGCTGGTGCAATATGCCTGCCCGCAGCAGTGTCCCGAGCTGGTCAAGCAACTGCAGGGTATGGTGGAGAAACACGAGCAGGTGATTGTAGCTCCTTATCCACTGATGGAGAGCAAGATTGCGCTCACCGCCTGGCAGCGCATCGAGACGCTCAAGGAGTTCGATGAAAAGCGCATCAGCGCCTTTATCGAAGCTTATGCCGGTAAGCGGCACCCACACAACCCGGAAGATCTGCCGCAGACCGAGGACTCGGAACCCATGATGATGCCTCCCGGTCATCCTGGGATGCAGGGGGTGCATTAAGCATAAGAAATCTCTGATTTATTCAGAGATTCCCGCGGCAGACAGAGGTGCCGCCATTTTTCAGTGACGCAAGTCACTGAAAAGGAAGGAAAGCAAAAATCACCATTTTTGCTTTTTGCCGGGCAGGACGCCTCAACATCAGCGACCGTGCGCTGAGAATGAGTCACTCACGGCATCCTGTGCGGCACAGGATGGAATTATTCAGCGCTTCCTTAAGAACTCCTCCGGCTCGACGCCCGCCTGCTTGAGGATGGCCCGCAGCGTCCCCTCCGGCATGTCGCCCGGGTGGTTGGGGATGGTGGTGTAGCGGTGGGTTTGCGGGTGATACCAGATCTCGTGGCTGCCCGCGGCCTGCCGGTCGAAGGCAAAGCCGAGCCGCTTTAAGTGCTTGACGATCTCCCGGTACTTAAAGCCGGCGAGCCGCCCCATCAGGCGTTCACGATCAGCGGATAATCCAGGGCATCGCCCGCCGGCACGAGCTTCGGGGTCTCTTCGCGTTCTTGGCGTGCCTCAAGGAGCTTCTTCGCCACGTCGCGCGCGATCTCGATAGTCTCCTGAATCGTGCGCCCCTGGGCAATCAGCCCTTGGACTTCCTCGGAGGTAGCGAGATACACACCCTCCGGCAACTTCTTGATACGCAGGTGTACGATCTTCTCCATAACGGGTTCCTCTTTTTAGCCTTTCGCTGCTTTACTCAAGAGTAGATCAATCGTGCGCAGCAACGCCTGCTGATCGCGCTTACTGAGCTTATCGCTTGGTTGACCTTCAACCGCTCGGCCTATCCCGGCCTGCATCAGGCCCCAGTCGTTACGAAACTGCGCGTTACGTTGACATATCTCTCGCCTCTTACCTAAGTATAGGCGAAACCTGTATTTTTAGGCCTGCCTTTTTTACGTTTAGCGTTTAGGGGTCAGTTTCGACGATGCCATCCTTGGCGGGGATTCAGTTTTTCGTTGAAGCCCCGGCCCGGCCTTCCATGGCCGGGCGTTCGCGGCTCCTAAGCCCGCCGCTCACCCCTCGTTCAGTTTACTGACGCCAATCCGTGTGCCAAACCATTTGTTGTTGGCGGTGTCTACGCCTATCGAGTAAACGAAGTCGTCTAGCATACCGTCTGCGCGGCTGTAGGTATGCCACTGGTTGCCGTCGAAGCGGCTGACACCCTTGTTGGTGCCCGCCCACAGCACCCCCTTCTTGTCCACGGCGAGTGAGAAGACAAAGTTTCCGGCCAGACCATCAGCGGCGGTATAGGTCTTCCAGGACTTGCCATCGAAGCGCGACAGGCCGCTGCCCCAGGTGCCGAACCATTTATTGTCGTCGTGATCTATGGCCAGCGACATCACGTAATTCGGGTTGCTCTCCATATTTCCTTTGTTAGGGTCAGCGTGGTGGCTCGCCGCGCTGGGCGTGTGCGGAGAGCCTGGGAGAGATTCTTTAGTATCGGCGCCCAAGCCGTCTTTGTGGGTGTAGCGCTGCCATTGCTTGCCGTCGTAGCGGGTCACGCCGCCCTCGGTACCGAACCAGAATACGCCCTGCTTATCAATGCCCAGGGCGTAGACCCACTTATCCGCTAGTCCGTCCGCCACGCGATAGGTCTTGAAGCTGTTATCGTGGCGGTTAAATTGGCTGGCGCCCCTCCAGGTAGCGACCCACATGGTTTGGTTTTTATCGAAGGCGACATCGTAGACCCACATATCGCCCAGCCCGTTGCCCTCCTGATAAGCTTGCCAGCTATGCGGCGCGTTAACGCCGTGCCCTTCCGGAGTAAAATTAGTCCATTGCTTGCCATCGAATTTGCTGAGGCCTCCGCCGTAGGTGCCGAACCATTTGTTGCCTTGCGCATCTACGGTGATTTTATAGACACCCGGACTCATGAGTCCGCCATGCGTATTCTGGACCGTGTAAAGCTCATGATCCTTGTAGGTGCGCAGGTCGTGCTTGATGACCCCTCCGTTAAGGCCGAGCCATAGATAATCGCCCTCAAAGGCAATGCTCATGACCTTGGCGCGCGTGTTAATGTTCTCCCATTTATAAGGCAAGCTCGAGGGCGCGGCCTGTTGGGGAGTGGCGGCCGCCGCACCGGGCGGTGCTACCGCGCCGTGGGCCAGGGAGAGATTAAACAGGGCGCCACCAAGCAGGCCCAGGGGCAGGTATTTCGGAAGGTTCATGGAGTAGGATCCTGATAAAAAATGTAACCCTTATCATAGCAAAAAGCGGTGGGATACTTCAGCCTATCGGCCTTTTACAGGCTGTATTTATGTTACAATTCTATTTTTTTAGAGGTCGCACAACAAACCCCCTCATCAGGCCGCAGTGTATTGAACTCAACGCAGACACAACCCCGCAGGTCCGAGACAGGTAGCGCTACAACTCTCCATTTAGAGGCCGTTGATCTGGAGTGCATACGCAGCGATCGGCAGTTGTTCAGCGGCCTGAATCTATCGCTGCGGCCCGGGAACCTAATCCAGATAGAGGGGCCTAACGGGAGTGGCAAGACCAGCCTGCTGCGGATTCTGTGCGGATTGACCTCACCCTCCCAGGGTGAAGTGCGTTGGTGCGGCCGGGACATCAGAGCGGCGCGGCCGGAGTATATGGCCGCCGTGGCCTACCTCGGTCATAGCCCCGGACTAAAGGGAGATCTGACGCCGAGGGAGAACCTGGCGATAGCGCGCGGATTCGCTGCCGCCAATGCCGCCGTCTCCGTGGACGAAGCGCTGCAGCGTCTGGAGATGAGCGATTTTGACGACCAACCGGTACGCACCCTCTCCGCCGGGCAGAAGCGGCGGGTGGCCCTGGCCCGGTTGCTGGCCATCGAGAGCGCCGTATGGATACTCGACGAGCCGTTCACCGCGCTCGATCGCAGCGGCGTGAGACTGGTAGAGAAAATGCTCGCGGAACATCTGCTACGCGGCGGGATGGCGGTATTGACCACACATCATCCGGTGGGGATCGCCGAATCGCATGTGACGCGGCTGGATTTGGGCGGCTGAACGAAGCAACAATGTTTAAGGTCTTCCAAGTGATTGTGCGCCGGGATTTGACCTTGGCCCTGCGCCGCAGAGCGCAGATCGTCAACCCGCTGGTGTTTTTTGTCATCGTGGTGAGCCTGTTCCCGCTCGGCGTGGGCCCGGAGCCCAATTTATTAAAGACGCTGGCGCCGGGGGTGATCTGGGTGGCCGCGCTGCTGGCCGCGATGTTGTCGCTGGAAGGGATGTTTCATTCCGATTTCGAGGACGGTTCACTGGAGCAATTATTGCTGAGCCCACACCCGGTATCGCTCACCGTGCTGGCCAAGATAGTAGCGCACTGGCTGGTGGCCGGCCTCCCGCTAATCGTGTTGGCGCCATTGCTGGGTGTGCTGCTGCACTTGCCGGCGGAATCCATTCAGGTGCTGGCCGTCACCCTGGCGTTGGGAACCCCGCTACTCAGCCTGATCGGCGCGATCGGCGTCGCGCTCACCGTAGGGCTGCGGCGCGGCGGCGTGTTATTATCGTTATTGGTGTTGCCCCTCTATATCCCCGTGCTCATCTTCGGGGCCGGAGCGATAGACGTGACCAGCAGCGGCGTTTCGGCGTCCGCGCATTTATTTATCCTGGGCGCATTGTTGACCCTGGCCTTGAGTCTGGCCCCGTGGGCGGCCGCGGCGGCGTTACGAATCAGTGTGGAGTAGTGAGACATAATAATGTGGGTATGGCTACATAAATTCGGTTCACCCAGGTATTTCTTTACCGTCTCCGGGCGGTTGCTGCCCTGGTTAGGCGGCGCCACCCTGGTACTGCTGGCGGCGGGTCTCTATCTCGGCCTGCTTGGCTCGCCGGCCGATTACCAGCAACGCGACAGCGTGCGCATCATGTACATCCACGTGCCGAGCGCGTGGAACTCCATGTTTATTTATATCTTGATGGCGGTCTCCGCGGCGATAGGGCTGATCTGGAACATCAAGATCGCCGATATCGTCGCCGCGGTTTCGGCGCCGATCGGCGCCTCGTTTACTTTTCTTACGCTGGTCACCGGCTCGCTGTGGGGCAAGCCCATGTGGGGCACCTGGTGGGAATGGGATGCCCGGCTCACCTCGGAGTTGATTCTGCTGTTTTTGTATCTCGGCTACATGGCGCTGCAATCGGCTTTTGAAGACCGCCGCACGGCGGCGCGTGCCTCGGCGGTGCTCGCCATCGTGGGCGCGGTCAACGTGCCTATTATTTATTACTCGGTGCAGTGGTGGAACACCCTGCATCAGCCGCAGAGCCTGGGCGTCGGTATGTCCACCATCCACCCCAGTATGCTGCTGCCCTTGCTCTTGATGGCGCTGGCCTTCAAGTTGTTTTTTTTCACCGTGATGCTGATCCGCACGCGCAGCGAGGTGCTGGAGCGTGAGCGTAATAGCGGGTGGGTGCAGGAGGTTATCGAGGAGATGACGGCCAAAACAGAAACCGGTCTCGGCAGGAGTGGTAATGAATATCGCTGAATTTTTTCACATGGGCGGGTATGGCTTTTATGTGTGGGGCTCTTACGCTGTCGCGCTGGTGGTGCTCAGCGCGAATATCGTCTCGGCGTTGCGCAACAAGCAAAGGGTGTTGCAGAGCCTGATGCGTAGCGCCGCCCGTAGCAGGAGCCGCGCATGACCCCGCGCCGCCAACGCCTGATGCTGGTTATTCTGGTATTGCTGGGCGTGGGCACCGCCGTTGCGCTCACTCTCAACGCCTTTCGCGGCAATATGGTGTACTTTTACGGCCCCAGTCAGCTCGCCACGGTGGAAAAGGCGCATGAACGCAATTTGCGTCTGGGCGGTCTGGTGGAGAAGGGCAGCGTAAAGCGCGAGGGCGATGGGCTCACGGTGCGCTTCATGGTGACGGACACGGTGAAGAGCGTGCCGGTGGTTTACAAAGGCATCCTGCCGGATCTGTTCCGCGAAGGCCAAGGTGTCGTCGCGCAGGGCAGGCTGGCGCAGGATGGTGTGTTTGTGGCGAGTGAAGTGTTGGCTAAGCACGATGAAAATTACATGCCGCCCGAGGTCGCCAAGGCGATGAAAGAGGCAAAGCAAGCTGCGCCGCAGTTTTCCAGTACGTTGATGCAAGGAGGGGTGGGTAAATGATTTCTGAAGTTATTCCCGATATCGGTCATTTTGCGCTGATTCTGGCGCTGGGTATGGCCTTGCTACAAGCCACACTCCCCATCGCTGGCGCTGCGCGCGGCATCGCTTCCTGGACCACGGTCGCCCGGCCGGCGGCGCGCGGGCAATTTGTATTTCTGACGATTGCGATGCTCTGCCTATGGTATTCGTTTATCACTAACGATTTCTCCGTACGCTATGTCGCCAGCAATTCCAATTCGGCGCTGCCTTGGCAATACCGTATGGCCGCGCTGTGGGGCGCCCACGAGGGTTCGCTGCTGTTGTGGGTGTGGATCCTGGGGATCTGGACCGTGGCGGTGACCATCTTCAGCCGCAGCCTTCCGGAGGTCTTTGTGGCGCGGGTGCTGGGGGTGATGGGTTTGGTGAGTATCGGCTTCTTGTTATTCATGCTGCTCACCTCCAACCCCTTCGAGCGATTATTTCCCGCCGCTGCCGAAGGCCGCGATCTGAATCCGCTGTTGCAGGATATCGGCCTGATCGCGCACCCGCCGATGTTGTACATGGGCTATGTCGGTTTTTCGGTGGCCTTTAGTTTTGCCATCGCCGCTTTGTTGGGCGGCCAACTGGACGCCGCCTGGGCGCGCTGGTCGCGGCCTTGGACCACCGTTGCCTGGTCTTTCTTGACGCTCGGTATCACGCTGGGCAGTTGGTGGGCCTATTACGAACTCGGCTGGGGCGGCTGGTGGTTTTGGGATCCGGTCGAGAACGCCTCATTCATGCCCTGGCTGGTGGGCACAGCCTTGATTCACTCTCTCGCGGTGACCGAAAAGCGCGGCGGCTTCAAGTCCTGGACCGTGCTGTGCGCGATCTTCGCCTTCTCTTTGAGCCTGTTGGGAACCTTCCTGGTGCGCTCCGGCGTGCTGACCTCGGTACACGCCTTCGCCACCGATCCCGAGCGCGGGTTTTTTATCCTGATGTTTCTCGCCATCGTGGTGGGCGGGTCGCTGTTGCTGTATGCCTGGCGCGCACCGAGTGTCGGCGTGGGCGGCGCCTTCAGCTTGATTTCGCGCGAGACGTTCTTGCTCGGCAATAATGTCCTGTTTGTCACCGCCGCCGCTACGGTATTGCTCGGCACACTTTATCCGTTGGGACTCGATGCCTTGGGCTTGGGGAAGATCTCGGTCGGGCCGCCTTATTTTTCCACCGTGTTCGTTCCCTTGATGGTGCCGATCGTGTTTCTTATGGGCGTGGGCCCCATTGCGCGCTGGAAGCAACAGAGTCTGCCCGAGCTTGTTGTGCGCCTGCGCTGGGCCTTGGCCGCAAGTGTGGTTACTGCCCTGGTGTTGCCTCTGGTAATGGGGAAATGGTCGTTTATGGTCAGCTTGGGGCTGTTGATGTCGGCGTGGATCATAATTACCGCGGGGCAGAGCCTGTGGTCCAAGTTGATGCGTAACGGCGTGTCCGGATTCAAGGCAGCCGCGCTCGGCATGCCGCGCGGATTCTACGGCATGTCATTGGCCCACTTTGGGGTCGCGCTGTTCATCATCGGTGTGACGGTGTCCGGCGGATACAGTCTGGAGAAAGACTTGCGCATGGCGCCCGGGGACAAGGTGGAGCTGGCCGGCTACAGCTTCGTCTTCCAAGGCGTTTCCGAGACGCCGGGCCCGAATTACCAGGCGGTGCGCGGCAGGGTAGAGGTCAGCAAGGCGGGTAAAGCGCTTACCGTGATGGCGCCCGAAAAACGTGTTTATCGGGTGCAGCAGAATCCTATGACCGAGGCGGCCATTGATGCCGGTCTGTTCCGGCACCTGTACATCGCGCTGGGTTCGCCGGCAGGTGAGGGCGGGGCGTGGAGTTTACGTTTGTATTATAAGCCCTTCGTGCAGTGGATCTGGATGGGACCGTTGTGCATGCTGTTCGGCGGCTTGCTCGCCGCCAGCGACCGCCGCTACCGTCTCGCCGCGCGCCGCGCTGTCAGCGAGACCTCGGCTCCCATCGGAGGTCTGTCGGCCGCGGCCAGCAAAGCTTCGGGCTAATCCGCGATGGCACGTTATCTCCTCCCGCTCGGGATATTTATTGTCCTGGTGTTGTTTTTGGCGCGCGGTCTCATGCTTAATCCGCATGAGGTGCCGTCGCCCCTGATCGGCAAACCGGCGCCGGATTTTATGTTGCCGCAAGTGCAGGATGCCAATCAGCAGTTCGGCCGCAAGGATTTGCTCGGCAAAGTCACGCTCTTGAACGTGTGGGCCTCGTGGTGCGTCGCGTGCCGGCAAGAGCATCCATTGCTGGTGCAGTTCGCGCGCTCCGGCCTGGTGGACATCTACGGCCTTAATTACAAAGACACCCGCGAAGACGCCCTGCGCTGGCTCAATCAGTTGGGCAATCCTTACAAGGTGAGCGCCTTCGACCAGGAGGGCAAGGTGGGGATTGATTACGGCGTCTACGGCGTGCCGGAAACCTATGTGATAGACAAACAGGGCATCATCCGCTACAAACTCATCGGGCCGCTGACGCCCGAAAATCTCAACAAGGATATCCTGCCCCTCGTTAAGGAGTTGCAAGGGTGATGCGTTATTTATTGTTGGCCGCGATGCTGTGTCTCTGCGGCGCGGCGTGGAGTGAGCCCGAGTCAATAGACAAGGTGAGTAGTGATCCGGTGATCGAGCAACGCCTCATGACGCTGGCCGAGGAATTGCGCTGCCTGGTATGCCAGAACGAAACCTTGGCCGCCTCGCGCGCCGGTCTGGCGATAGATCTGCGTAACGAGATCCGCGATCTGATGGTCAAGGGTTATACCGACAAACAGGTAGTGGATTATCTGGTCGTGCGTTACGGCGACTTTGTGCGGTTTCGGCCGCCGCTGAAAGCGACGACATTTGCTTTGTGGTGGGGACCGTTTGCGCTCGCCGCGTTGGCGATAGGCGTGCTGGTGTATTATTTGGCGCGGGTTCGGGCGCGTATGGCCAAGAGCGGGGCGTTATCGAAGCAGGACTATGACCGTGTCAATACATTATTAAACAAGGTGCGCGAGGATGGTAACACATGACGTTCTGGATTATTGCGAGCGCGATGATTATCGTCGCGCTGGTTTTTGTGCTACCTCCGCTGTTCAGACAGAGCCGTGTACGCAGCGTTGACCGTGACAAGCTCAACATTACGATACACAAAGATCAATTGGCCGAGCTGGAGGCCGATCTCAGAAACGAGGTCATAAGCGCCGAACACTATGAGCAGAGCCGTCAGGATCTGATGCGTAATCTGCTCGGCGATGTCGAGGTCACGCCCCAGGATAAGCGACCCGGCGGCGAAAAACCGGGCGTCGCGCGCGCCACCGCTATCGTCGTCGCGGTCGCCATACCGGCGCTCGCCGTGGGCCTGTATTCGATACTGAGCCAAGTGAATCTGACGCACGGGCCGCAACCCATGGAAGGCGCCCAGGGCGGCGGTGTTTCTCCGCAGCTGATGGTGCAGCGGCTGGCAGAGCGCCTCAAGTCGAACCCCAATGACGGCGAGGGTTGGGCGAGATTGGGATTGGCTTATGGCGTGCTGGGGCGTTACAAGGACGCGACGGAGGCCTATGCCAAGGCGCTGCCGCTGTTGGGCGACAACCCCCAGTTACTGGCGGATTATGCGGAGGTCATGGCCCTGAGCAACGAAGACCAGCATCTTGCCGGGCAGCCCACCGAGCTGTTTCAAAAGGCGCTGAAGCTGGATCCCGCTAATCAAAAGGGGCTATGGCTGGCCGGCATGGCATCGTTTCAGAAAGAAGATTATCGTAGCGCGATCGCCTATTGGGAGAAGTTGGTCGCCTCGCTTCCGCCCAGTTCGGCGGGGCTCGACACGGTTAAAAAGCATATCGCCGAGGCGCAGGCCCGCGCCGCCAATCCGCTGACGCCTTAATAATTGTAAGGCCGAATTCATTCGGCCTAGAGCAGGGAGTGATTCGTGCAAGTATCTCAAACAGAACAAGAACAACTCGAAGACCTGAAAAAGTGGTGGAAGGAAAACGCCAAGTCCGTGATCGGCGGTGTGGTAATCGGCCTCAGCGTGTTGTTTGCCATATGGACCTGGCGCGATTACTCGCGCAGCCAAGGCGAGGAGGCGGCGGCGGTGTATCAACTGCTGCTCGGTGAGGTGAATAAGGGCGATACGCAGGCCGGCCTCAAGCGCGGGGTAGACATCATCAACCACTTCAGGGCGACACCCTACGCGGTCTTCGCCGCCTTTGCGCTGGCCAAGCTGGAACTGGAGCGGGGGGAACTCGGCGAGGCGCACAAACATCTGGAGTGGGCGCTGAATCATGCCAAACAGGACGAGCTGCAACACATCGCTCGGCTGCGGCTGGCGCGCGTGATGCTTGCCGAGGGCCAACATGACGCGGCGTTAAAACTTCTCTCCGCAGCGCAACCCGGCAGTTTTCTCTCCGCGTACGAAGAATTGAAGGGCGATATTTATCTCGCCTCGGAGCAACTCGCGTCAGCTCAGACAGCATATCAGCGCGCCTTCGGCGCCGCCGTGCAAGACGATGCCAAGAAACTCATTCAGACCAAACTGGATGACTTAGGCGTTCCCCAGGCCGCTGCCAAAAAAACTCCATGATGCGACCTGCCACGAAGTATCTTCTCCTAGCGGCTTTGCTGGCTTTAGGTTCCGGCTGTGGCACCGTTAAGGATTATTTCGCCGGCAAAGACAACACCACTCCTCCCGCCCCGTTGCCTCCGTTGGCCGCCACGCTGAATGTCCAGACGGCGTGGTCGGCACGTGTGGGTGTGGGTAGCGCCAAGGAATATGTCAAACTCATGCCGAGTATCGGCTCCGATAAGGTCTTTGCCGCTGACAGTGCGGGGTTGGTCAGCGCCTATCAAACCGGCACCGGACATATCATCTGGAGTACCCAAACCAATGCGCCGATCTCCGCCGGTGCGGGCAGCGGCGAGGAACTGGTGCTGGTGGGTACGCGCGATGCCGAAGTGCTCGCCCTGGATGCGGCAAGCGGTGCGGAAAAGTGGCGTGCCAAGGTGTCGAGCGAAGTGCTCTCGGCGCCGCGTGCCGAGGTGGGTGTGGTCGTGGTACGCACGGTAGACGGTAAGCTGTTTGGTTTGAAGGCCGACGATGGCAGCCGTCTTTGGGTATATCAAAGCTCCACGCCGGCGTTGACCTTACGCGGAACCAGCTCGCCCTTGTTACATAAGGGGAAGGTCATAGCGGGCCTCGCCAACGGTAAGCTCGCCGCCCTCAGCCTCGCCGACGGCAAGCTGTTATGGGAAGCGACTGTTGCAGAACCCCGCGGTCGCAGCGAACTCGAACGTTTGGTGGACATCAGTGGCGAATTACAGATCCAGGGTGACATCCTCTACGCAGCGAGTTTTCAGGGGCGGCTCGCCGCCGTGGATACGAATTCGGGCCGCCTGGTGTGGGTGCGTGAAATCCATGCTCAGTCGGGTCTCGCCGTGGATGAAGACGCGATCTACGTGACGGACAGCCAAAGCCACGTGCAGGCGCTGGACCGGCGCGACGGCGGTGTGTTGTGGAAACAGGACAAGCTGCATGACCGCGCGGTCACCGCCCCGGCGGTGTACGGGAATTACGTCGTGGTGGGTGATTTTGAAGGCTATCTGCACTGGCTGAACCGCAGCGATGGCGCGTTCGCAGCGCGCGTCAGAGTGGATGACGCTGGCCTGCTCGCCGCGCCCGTTACGATGGATGATACGTTCTATGCGCTCGGGAAAGGTGGTGCATTGACCGCGCTGCGTGCTTCCCAAGCAGCTCAGTAACCATATGCGCGATCCTCACGTCTTGAATAAAGCCGGATGGGCAAGTTGTTTATGCCACGTTCCAGTCTTGAGTTTTCCCTTGCCATATTCCGCCTTTATACATAGCGACATAAATCGTAGCGAGCGGCTTTCAGGCGGGGGCGGCGGAGCACAGGAACCGGAGTGTACATAGAAGTACATGAGGATTCCGAGCACCGCACGCGCCCGCATCAAAGACGCGCAGTAGATTTATGTCGCTATGTATAAATCCCACTGTTTACGGGGATTGCTTGGTCTCGATCCTTCGTAGCCCCTCAGCCACGTCAACGATCTTGATGCCCTGATACTCGGCCACCGCGAGTAAAGGGTAATCCCCGGTGACGAGCAGGTCGGCCTTGGCGGTGAGCGCGGTGGCGATGACCACATCGTCATCGGGGTCGGGTGCGACTCGCGGGAGCTGCATCGGACGCACAACTGCGGTGAGCTCGGTGTAGCGATCCACCAACTGATCGACAGAGAGTATCGACGCGGCGATTTTCTTCTCGAATTTGCGCCGGCTCAGGATATCGGTCAACTTCGCCAGCAGTGGCATACTGGTGTAAAGTTCGATCCGCTTCTCACGCCCAGCCAGCAACAGCCGGTAGGGATTGCCGCCCCACAACATAGCCGAAGCGACCACATTGGTGTCGAGCACCAGCCGCATCAGCCGGAGGCCTAGGCGCGGCGCTCCGCGCGCATGGCGCGCATCTCCTCGGCCAATTCCTCCGGCGACATCACGGGCGGCGCTTCGACCTGTGCCATCCGCTCTAGGGCCGCAAAGAACTCATCCCGGCGCCGCACCTGCAACTGCTCGCGCAGCAGTTTCTCCATTTCCGCCTGCGACAGTAAGCCGGCGCGTTGCGCCTCCTGCGCCAATTGATCCGGCAGGGTGATTTTTACAGTGGTCATGTTTATCCTTATGGGGTCAGAGCCCTTTTAGCAAAATCATGTGTCAAGGCGACGCGCTTTTCATAGGCCTCGCGCGCAATCCTCACGTCTTCAATAAAGTAGGGCAGTTCTTCCACCAGCAGGGCCTGCGGCCCATCCACCAGCGCCTTGTGCGGCACCGGGTGAAAGTCCACCAGAATCATATTGGCGCCGGCTGCCACGCCTTGCGCGGTGACGTGCAGGACATCGAGGATACCGTCCGGCGCGCGATCGCGCGAACCCACCGAGTGCGAGGGGTCCACGCACACCGGCATGCGGGTGAGGCGCTTGATCACCGGCACGTGGCTGAAGTCCACGAAGTTGCGGTGCGGATCGCCGGCGTTGGTCTTCATCCCGCGTAGCCCGAACACCACGTTGCGATTCCCCTCGCTCGCCAGATACTCCGCGGCATTGAGCGATTCCTCCAGGGTGATGCCGAAGCCGCGTTTCAGCAGCACCGGAAATTCTTTTTGGCGTCCGACGATTTTCAATAACTCAAAGTTTTGGGTGTTGCGCGTGCCGATCTGCATCATGACCCCGGTCGGATTTCCGGTCTGGCGCAGCGCCTCGCGGATTTCATCGAGGTGCGACTCGTGGGTGATCTCCATAGCGATCACCTTGATGCCGTATTTTCCGGCGAGTTCGAACACATAAGGTAAGCAGTTCTTGCCGTGTCCCTGGAAAGAATAAGGATTGGTACGCGGTTTGTAGGCGCCCATGCGCGTGCAGACCTGACCGTTGTCGCGCAGCGCCTTCATCATCATCTCGACGTGCTCGGGTGTGTCCACTGCGCACAGCCCGGCGAAGATGTTGAGGTTATCCTGGCTGAAGGTGACGCCGTTGTAATCAAAGCGGGTATTGCGCTGATCGTCGTGATGGCGACCCAGAATCCGGTATTCTTCGGTGACGCGCACCGCGCGCTCGACACACGGCAGGGTGTTCATGTCCTCCAGACCCAACGCCAAAGTGTCGCCGATCAGATAGATTTCGGTGAGGGTGCGCTGCGCGCCGACCTCTTCATGGACCCGAATCTGGATATTCTTGAGATTATTCAGGTGATCCAGCAAGCGGCGGTATTCGGCGCTGGTTTTGTCGGTGTCCTGTTTCAGGATAAGTATCATGGTGTTACGTCCAGGCTATTCAATCAGGCCTATTATTATTTCATAAAACGGCTGGACAGGGTGTGTTTTAAGGAGGGGTGGCATTCAGCGCAATAAGGCTGCTCTACCGACTCCCCGGCAACCTGGCACTGCTCAAGGTCTTGAGAAATTCCACTAGATCAGCCTTTTCCCCTGGGGTAAGAATCAGCGGACGGCCCGTGCTCAAACCACGATAGTACACTTCGCGCTCCACGGCTTTTTCCAGGGTCGGAATCGAGCCGTCGTGCATGTAGGGTGCAGTCAGCGCCACGTTACGCAGGCTCGGTGTCTTGAACCGGCCGATATCCACGGGATCTTTAGTCACCAGAAACCTGCCGAGTTCCGCCACTACGGGATCGGTGGCGATCAACAGGCTGATTTGCTCCGGCTTGGTGTTGGCCACCCGCGTGGTGAGTGTTGCGAGTTGCGGCCGGATGCGCTCCAGCCCGACGCCGACACTGTGGAACTGCTGATCGGTGAACAATGCGTTGTGTGCTCCAATCAGGTGACAGGTGGCGCACTGTCCCGTGCCCCTGAATATCTCCAGACCGCGCTGCGCCGGCGCAGACAGCGCTCTCTTGTCGTTAGCATAGTAATAGCGGTCGAAGGGTGCATCGCCGGTCGTGAGTGAGCGGACGAAATCTGCCAGCGCCCGCGCCACCTGCTCTTTAGTGATGAGTGGGTCTTGTGACGTATAGGGAAGAACTAATGTCGCGGGTCGCTCGCGGCGTTCTGCCTGCCGCGACATTAGTTGTTCCCTGTACGTCAGAGGCAGGGCGCCGGGAGCGCCCTTAAGATCGAAAGCCCGGGCGAACTGCCGCCGGTAATCCCGGTCGCCCTGCAGGATGTGTAACAACGCGGCGTGATCTTTGAATCCCTGTTCGGCCGGTCCTACAAACGCATCGAGTACCTGTGTCTCCAAGCGGCTGCGCCGGCCGTCCCAGAAAAAACTACTCTGCCATTGCAGGTTCAGCACACTGGGCGTGTTGCGTGTACCCTGTTTGCCGTTGACCCCTATCGCAACCGGCTTGCCGTCGCTAAAGGCCTGTCCCGGCACATGGCAGGTCGCGCAACTGACCTGACCATCCGCGCTCAAACGATTGTCAAAAAACAGCTGTTTGCCCAGCGCAATCTTCTGAGTGAGGTGAGAATCACGTATGGCGGTTATAGACACAGGCAAGCCCAAGGCCGGCGCGGCGTCGACCGGCCCTGCCATGGGCAGCAGGGTGCCGAGTAAAAACACAGTTAGTCTGGCGCGCAATAATAGGATATCGCCTTTCACGCAAAAATAGTGCCTATAATTTATCTTGACAGGGGACAAGAAATCGAGTTCAAATTACACCAACAAACTCAGTGTAACGATCTTAACGCAGTAAAGCGGCGGACAGCAACCAACCTTCAAGGGGGCAGGGGGTATGCCAACAAGATCTTGGGGCCCAAAAGGTTTTGGCGCGGCGATGCTGCGCGTCACTGGTTTCCCGCTTTCCTTGCTACTTAAATCCCCCCTCGCTGACGCTCGACCCCCTTTGAAAAAGGGGGTGACCGCAAGCCGGGTGATTTTTGCGAACAGCACCCGCAGCGCTTCAAAACTCGGCGTGCTGCTGCTCAAACTCATCCTGCTCGTCTGTATCAGCGTTGGTACTGCCCACGCCATCTCCTATACCTACGATGAACTCGGCCGCCTGAAGGCGGTCACCGACGACGCCGGCAACAGCGCCGAGTACCTCTACGATCCGGTCGGCAACATTGTCCAGATTAAACAAGTCCCCAGCGGTACCCTCTCCATCACCGAGTTCACCCCCAACAGCGGCCCGATCGGTGCCTCGGTCACTATTTTTGGAGCAGGTTTCAGCACCACGGCCGCCAGTAACGTGGTCAAGTTCAACGGTACAACGGCCACGGTGATCTCAGTGGCTATCAACAAATTGGTCGTGAGCGTACCGGCAGGCGCCACCACCGGCAAAATCACCGTCACGGTAGGGGCGACCACAACTACCAGCATCGACGACTTCGTCGTCGCCGCCAACACCGGCGCCCCCACCATCACCGGTTTTACCCCGACCTGCGCCGTGTACGGCTCCACCGTAACCCTCACCGGTACTAACTTCGATACCGCAACTAATGCGACGAAGGTAGAAATTGGGAACTCGATCGTACAAGCCACTGTTAACAGCGCCACATCGATCACTCTGATAGCCCAGAGCGGTATCAGTAGCGGCACTATCCAGGTAGTTACAGCGGCTGGCAGCGCGATGAGCGTCGCACCGTTACTTATTGGCCTGACCTGCGTCGACCTCACTCCTACCACACTGACCGCTCCGGCCCAGGTAGGGTATCAATTCAGCGTCTCCTGGACGGTGCAGAACAGCGGCACTAGCAGTACCAGTCCTTACAACAGTTGGAATGACCGCGTATATCTCTCCAGCGATGCGGTATGGGATGCTTTGGATAGCCAAGTGGCGACCTTTGATTATAACACCGCCCTGGCGGCAGGGGCGAGCTATACCCAGACCGCTACAGCCAGCGTCCCCACCAGCAAGCCCCCGGGCAATTACTATCTCATCGTGGTCACCGACACATACGGCCAAGTGCCCGAAACCAATGAGACCAATAATGCCAAGGCGATACCCATTAGCGTGGTGACGCCTAACCTCGACCTCACTCCTACCACACTGACCGCTCCGGCCCAGGTGGGGTCCCAATTCAGCGTCTCCTGGACGGTGCAGAACAGCGGCACTGGCAGTACCAGCCCTTTCACTTGGATAGACCGCGTATATCTCTCCAGCGATGCGGTATGGGATGCTTTGGATAGCGAAGTGACGGCCCTTAGTTATAACATCGCCCTGGCGGCAGGGGCGAGCTATACCCAGACCGCTACAGCCAGCGTCCCCACCAGCAAGCCCCCGGGCAATTACTATCTTATCGTGGTCACCGACACGAGCAGCCAAGTGCCCGAAACCAATGAGACCAATAATGCCAAGGCGATACCCATTAGCGTGGTGACGCCTGACCTCGACCTCACTCCTACCACACTGACCGCTCCGGCCCAGGTGGGGTATCAATTCAGCGTCTCCTGGACGGTGCAGAACAGCGGCACTAGCAGTACCAGTCCCACCAGCATTTGGGTAGACCGCGTATATCTCTCCGGCGCGGGTGCTGACACCCATGTGGCAGCCCTTGCTTATACCACCGCCCTGGCGGCAGGGGCGAGCTATACCCAGACTGCTACAGCCAATGTCCCCATCGGCAAGAAGCCCCCGGGCAATTACTATCTCATCGTGGTAGTTGACAAGGACGGCTACGTCACCGAGCGCAATGAGACCAATAATGTCAAGGCGATACCCATCAGCTTCTTGATGCCCGATCTCGTACCGATGGCGCTGACGGCTCCCGCGCAAGTAAAAGTGGGGTCCCAATTCAGCGTCTCCTGGACGGTACAGAACAGCGGCACTGGCAGTACCACTCCTTACAACAGTTGGATAGACCGCGTATATCTCTCCAGCGATGCGGTCTGGGATGCCTCGGATAGCCAAGTGACGGCTTGGTATTATGGCTCTGCCCTTGCAGTGGGGGCGAGCTACACCTTCACTGCTATCCCAGCTAACGTCCCCATCGGCAAGCCCCCGGGCAATTATTATCTCATCGTGGTCACCGACAAGGACGGCAATGTCCCCGAGGGTAATGAGACCAATAATGTCAAGACGATCCCCATCAATCTGACACCATGATGGAGTAACTGGATGAAAAAACACACTACAGGCCTCTCTCTGATCATGGGTTTGATATTAAGTGTGGCATTGGCAGCCTGGGCGGCCAGTGCGCAAACTCCTGGCTCAAAAGGCATTGTGGGTTCTTCTGCAACCCAGCTCCCTAGCGGGCATTGGCTATTATTGGGCGGCAATGAAGAAGACTCCGTTACTCAGGCGACCGCACAGTTGCGTGATCGGCATAGCGGGGTAACTACCGTCTTGCCGTACACCCTGCATTCTCCACGAGCCGGGCACAGCGCTACTTTGCTGCCCGATGGGAAAGTATTGATCGTAGGCGGCACAGGAAAAAATGGTGAACTGGTGAACAGCGCTGAAGTGTTCGATCCCGGGACGCAGCAGTTTGAGGTGTTGTCCGATGTTACTTTCACACCCCGCGCCCATCATAGCGCGACTGTGCTCACTGATGGTCGCGTACTCATTATCGGCGGCCAGGATGTGCAGCATAATTTGCTTAACCAGGCAGAACTCTGGAACTCGCGGACTGGAGAGGTAGCAAAGCTTAGCGGGCCAGCGCGGGCCGGCCATTCTGCGCACCTGCTCGCTGATGGTCGTGTCTTGATCGAAGGAGGCGTGGATGAAGTAGGTCATCCATTGAGCACAGCGGCTCTGTTCGATCCGCAACAAAATCGCTTTGTGGAGGGCACAAACGCAGCTCTGTACGCCGAAACCAGCGCACCGCCAAGCCTAACGGGCTCTATCCCCATCGCCGAGGCGCAGGGCTTCACCGTGGATGGTATGATCACCTTACGCTTCTCCAGATCGCTCGACCCGGCAACGCTCAACGACACGACGGTGACCTTGATGGGTCCGTCGGGCGTAACGGCTATTCATGTGGTTGCCGCAGAGGCAGGCAGGCTGGCCTTCATCACCCCGGAGAGCGAGCTCTGGCCGGCCTCCTGGTACACCTTGTTCGTCAAGGGGGCTGCAGATAACAATGCCACGCCGGTTCCGTTTACCGCCTTCAACTTCCGTACCGCAAGCCTCGGCGGCGACTCGCAGCAAATCAGTACAGATCAAAACAGGGCAGAGGGTGCAGAAGCGGGCGCGACAACGGCAGCGGCCAGTGGCAAGCTACCCTCGAACTCACCATCCTCCTCACTGGATGGCTACAACCTTAAGACCCCCTTGAACGGGATAGACAAGGCGCAGGTTACTGCGCAAGTTGCTGACGAGACGCTGAGTGCTGATGAAGAGGAGGAAACCTTCAAACCCAGCGAGCAGCACAGGGGAGGGCACTGGCGTAGCGGTAAGGCGTTGCCTGAGCTACTCGCCAAGCGCAATAACCTGTTGCTGTCGAAAATCCCCGCGCTCGACTACCAAGACGCATACAAAGATAAGAATGCAGGGAATCCTCCTTCCAGCGGGATAGGCACGGCATCGGTGACTGGCCAGGTGCTCAAGTTGAACGACAAGCCATTGGCCAATGTCACCGTCACCATAGGCGCAGTCAGTGTGACCACTGACGCAGAGGGCATTTTCACTCTAAATGAGATATCTACGGGCCGCCACGAGATGATAGTGGATGGCATGAATGCCGGTCCCGGGGGTAAGGAATATGGGAAATTCGTAATCGGCGTTGATGTCAGCGGCGATGGGCAGGCTACGGAAGTTCCTCCGATTTTCCTGCCGCGCATTCGCAAGACGGACTGGATTCCCATCCCCTCGCCTGTGACGGCAGACATGGTCATCACCCATCCCAATATTCCAGGTATGGAGATTCAGGTGCCCAAAGGTGCCGTGTTTCGCGACAGGAATGGACAAATCGTAACCCGTATCGCATTGGTGCCCATTCCCCTGGATCGGACACCGTTTGCATTTCCGGAAAACGCACCGGTCTATGTCAGCGTACAGCCAGGAGGAATGACCGTTCAGGGACTTTCCCCTGCAACCTCCCGAGGTATACGTGTAGTGTACCCTAATTACTCATACGAGAAGCCCAATGCGCTGGCCGATTTTTGGCGTTACGACGCAACCGTGAAAGGTTGGTATGTCTACGGCAAAGGTCACGCAAGTCAGGATGGTGCACAGATCATCCCTGATCCAGGTGTGGAGTTGTATGACGCTGTTGGGTTCATGTATACCCCGAATAATGGTGACCCACCTCCCGAGAAGGGCCCCGGTACATGTGGTGGTGGTAGTGGTCAAGGCAGAGGGGATGGTGATGGAGGCACTAGCCGGGGTGGCGATCCGGTAGACTGCCTGACTGGCCTGTTTCTGCATGAGCGTACCGATGCCATGTTGACAGATACAATGCCTGTTGAAATATTCCGTGCCTATCGCCCTGCCGACACGGTAAGTCGTCCCTTCGGAATAGGAACCTCTCATCGCTACGCGATGTATCTCTATTCTCCAGTGCTTGGAGACTATCAGGAGATGCAACTGATACTGCCTGACGGTGCGCGGATTGTGTTTAATAGAATCTCCCCTGGGACGGGTCTTTCTGATGCGGTGTTCGAGCACACTAGTACACCTACGTATTTTTACAAGGCGCGAATTACCAGTGGCAGCAATGGTCGCTGGATCTTGGCAGTAAACGATGGCAGTGTTTATGAGTTTAGCGGCTCGACAAATGCGCTTACCGCACTTCGCGATCGGCTCGGTAATAGTCTGACAATCACCCGCACCGGCGGCCTGATTCAGCGTATCACCACCCAGAGTGGGCGTTACCTGGACTTCACCTACGACATCAGCAACCGCATCACCCAGATCAAAGACCTGACCGGACGTACCTGGATATACACCTACACCGGCGCCGGCTATCTCGCCAAAGCTACCTATCCCGACGCTACCTTCGAGGAGTACACCTACGACACCGCCGGTCGCATGCTCACCGTGAAAGACCGTCGCGGCAACATCATGGTCACCAACGTCTACGACGCCAACGGCCGGGTCGTCCAACAAACCCTGGCCGATGGCGGGATCTACCAGTTCAGCTATGTTACCGATACCGTCGGCAAGGTTACTCAGACCGATGTCACCGACCCGCGCGGCTTCGTGCGGCGCATCACCTTCCACAGCAGCGGTTGGCCGGCCAGCGAGATCTATGCCCTAGGCCGCCCCGAGCAACAGAGCTACACTTTCACGCGGGACAACAACAGCGGCCTGCTGTTCACGCACACCGACACCCTGGGCCGCAACACCACGTACACCTACGACGCCAAGGGCAACACCACCTCGGTCACCCGCCTCGCCGGCACTACGAGCGCCGTCACCGACAGCTACACCTACACCGCCGACTATAATCAGCTCGCCACGTCCAAGAACCCCCTCGGCCACACCACCACCTACAGCTATGACAGCCTCGGTAGGCTCACCCAGCTTCAAGACCCGCTCGGCAATCTCAGCAAATTCACCTACAACAACGCCGGCCAAGTGCTCACCATCACCGACCCGCTCAACAAGGTCAGCACCTTCAGCTACAATCTCGGCGACTTAGCACAAGGCACCGACCCCCTGAACCGCACCACCACCTATTTCACCGACATTCTCGGCCGCACCGCCGCCGTCACCGACCCGCTGGGCAATAAAACCCTCTACACCTACGACAGCCTCGACCGCCTGACACGGATCACCGATCCTCTCAACCAGAGCACCATACTCAGCTACGACGGCAACAGCAACCTCCTCCAGGTCACCGACGCCAAAGGCGGCCAGACCCAATACAGCTACGACACCAAGAACCGCCTCGCCAGCCAGACTGACCCGCTCCTGAAGACCGAGAGCTACCAATACGACAGCAACAACAACCTCACTCGTTACACCGATCGCAAGGGCCTACTAACCACCCACACCTACGACGTCCTCAACCGGCGCACCCAGACAAGCTTTGCCGATGCCAGCAACACCGGCTACACCTATGATGCCGGCGGCCGCCTCACCGTCCTCAACGACAGCCAAAGCGGAGTCATCACCCGCGGCTACGACGGCCTCAACCGCCTGCTCAGCGAAACCACCCCGCAAGGTACACTCAGCTACAGCTACGACGCTGCTGGCCGACGCACCGCCCTCACCGTAGCCGGACAACCTGCCATCAGCTATACCTACGACAACGCCTCCCGGCTCACCCAAATCAGCCAAGGCACCGGTCAAGTCAGCTACAGCTACGACGCCGCCGGCCGTAGAACCAGCCTCACCCTGCCCAACGGCATCGTGACGAATTACAGCTACGACCCGGCTAACCAACTCACCGGCCTCAGCTACAGCAAAGGCACCACTAGCGTTGGCACCCTCAGCTACAGCTACGACCTTAGCGGTCGCCGCATCAACAGCGGGGGCCCCCTCGCCAAGACCGGCCTGCCCAATGCCGTAGGCACCGCCAGCCACAACCTGGCTAACCAACTCACCGCCTGGGGTGCCCAAGCGCTCAGCTACGACGCCAACGGCAACCTCCTCAGTGACGGCACCAAGACCTACAGTTGGGACGCCCGAAACCGTTTAAGCGCCATCAGCGCGCCGGGCGTGAGCGCCCGCTTCCAATACGACCCCCTCGGCCGCAGAATCCAAAAGACCCTCGCCGGCGTTACCACCCAATTCCTCTATGACGGCCTCAACAGCGTCCAGGAGATCATCCCCGGCAGCGGCGGTACCACCACCGCCACCGATACCGTCTGGGTAGACGACGCCTTACCGGCCGGCGCGGTGGTCGACCCCGTGAATGACCTCACTGAGCCATGGAGTTGGGTGAGTGCCAATCCTACCCCGTACTCCGGCAGC
>JACXTT010002704.1_pt1 | contig 27852 bp, 31 predicted proteins | sample 9270951 | NCBI WGS metagenome assembly JACXTT01 (sample SAMN15532306, study PRJNA645909) | rock metagenome | isolation source: weathered quartz diorite | place: Puerto Rico | collected 2017-06-21 | reverse complement strand
GCCTGAGGCAATTGCAGGTGGTCGAGCAACTCCAGCAACTGGTCGGCATACCCGAGCAGGTCGGTGCCGCTGTCCGGGCGTGGGCTGGCGCCATGGCCGAGCATGTCGTAGGCGATCACCCGGTATTGCGTGGCCAGGCCAACAATCTGGCCGCCCCACATTTCTTTGTTCAAGCCCACGCCGTGGATCAAGACCACGGGCTGGCCTTGGCCGGTCGCCAGGAAACTGGTGCCAGCCGGGGTACGTTCAGCGGTGAGCCGAATCATGGAGCGCTCCTGCCTTGCTTATTGATTACCGGGCTTTCTCGGCGGCCAGTTCTTCCAGGTCGATGTAGCGGTTGCCGATGCGCGGGTGCAGGCGGCCACCGTCGGCGCAGCCCAGCACGACGACGATTTCGTCGGCACGCGGCGCGTCTTCGATGCGCATTTCCAGGGTGATGTAGTGCGAGCGCAGGCCTTCGTCGTCCTTGTGCATCATCGGGATCTGGATCGAGGTGCCGGGCCCGCCGCGCTTGTTGGTGAAGCTCAGGTAGCTCTTGGCCTGGACCGCCTCGCGGTAGTGGTTGCCGAAGCGCAGGGTGTGGATCACCGCCGAGGCGTGTTCGATTTCACCGTCGGCACCGACCACCGCCGCCTTGCCGTAGGCTTCGATGCGCTCGGCACCGCCGATGGCTGCCACCAGGCGTTCGACCATCATGGCGCCGAGGTCGGAGCAGTTGGCGCGGATTTCCGGTTTCAGGTCTTCGACGAAGCCACGACCCAGCCAGGGGTTTTTCATCACCACGGCGAGGCCGATCATGGTCACGGGTTTGTCCGTGGCCTTGCCGCCTTCGATCAGGGTTTGTTCGGCATAGCTGACGATCTTGCGGATTTCGAAACTCATAAGGGGGGGCTCCTGAGGTGTGTGCTGAATATACGGTATGATGGTATACCATAATATTGAGCGTGCAAGCCCCTTGTTAGAGTTTGTACCCGGGTGGTATCTCGAAAGTGCCGAAAAACCTGTAGGAGCCAGCTTGCTGGCGATCCAGGCGGCGCGGTCTGACAGAGCACCGCGTCGCTGCCACGCCAGCAAGCTGGCTCCTACAAGGGGTTTGCGGTGTTTTTAGCGACAGCCGGTCAAGGTGACCTGGCAGGTCGCCGGCGTTCCGTCGGATTCAGCGGCGTAGCGCCGGCAGTTATCCAGCGCTTTCACACTGGCGGTCTTCACGCTCGGCCCCCAGGCCAATCCTCCTTCCCCCAGCGTCGGCACCGCCTTGGCGTAGCAGGCGTAACCTTCGACCGGGGTTTGCGAATGCCTCCCCGAACAACCGGCGAGCATCGAAAAACCGAGCGCCAGCATCAGCAGGCAGAACAGGGGCGGAACCCTTCGTGAGACGTGTACGTTCATGTCAATTGTCGCTGTTGCAGAGTAGGTCCCGCCTATTCTCCCGCCTTATTGATGAGCCGGATAGTCTCGTTGCAGCGCCAGGTTCAGTGCCAGCACATTGACCCTGGACTCGCCAAGCACTCCCAGCGTGGGTGCCTGGGTATTGGCCTGGACCAGCGCCAGCACGTTATCCAGGGCCACGCCGCGTTGTTGCGCCACGCGGGTCGCCTGCAGGGCAGCATTGGCCGGGCTGATGTCCGGGTCCAGGCCGGAGGCCGAGGTGGTCAGCATGTCGGCGGGCAGGGGCTGGCCGGCCAGTTCCGGCTGGGCCTGCTCCAGGGCATGCCGATCAGCCGTCAGCCGATCGCTCAGCGCCTGGCTGGTCGGGCCCAGGTTGGAGCCCGAGGAACTGGCCGCGTTATATGGTGATGGCACGGTTTTCAGCGGGTCCTTGGGGTCGGTGTCGGTGGTGGCCGACGGCCGCCCGTGGAACCACTGCGGGGCGTCCCACTGCTGGCCGATCAGCGCCGAGCCGAGCACCTGGCCCTCGGCGCTCTTCACCAGGCTGCCGTTGGCCTGCGCGGGAAACAGCAGTTGCCCGATGCCGGTGATGGCGAAGGGGTAGACCAGGCCGCACAGGACGAAGGTAACGGCCGACACACGCAGGGCCGGTGACAAGAGCTTGATCATGATCAGATCCTCCTACAGGAAGGGTGCCAGGCACAGGTCGATGAGCTTGATGCCGATAAAGGGCGCAATCAGCCCGCCGACGCCGTAGACCAGCAAGTTGCGGTAGAACATGGTTTCCGCGCTCTTGGGCATGAAGTTGACCCCGCGCAGGGCCAGGGGAATCAGCGCCGGAATGATCAGCGCGTTGAAGATCAGCGCCGACAGGATCGCGCTTTGCGGCGTCGCCAGGTGCATCAGGTTCAATGCCGCGAGGCCCGGCAGGGCGACCATGAACAGCGCCGGCAGAATGGCGAAGTACTTGGCCACGTCGTTGGCGATGGAAAAGGTCGTCAGTGCGCCCCGGGTGATCAGCATGCGCTTGCCGATGGTGACCAGGTCCAGCAGCTTGGTCGGATCGGAGTCGAGGTCGATGATATTGGCCGCTTCCTTGGCCGGCATGGTCCCGGTGTACATGGCCAGGCCGACATCCGCCTGGGCCAGGGCCGGGGCGTCGTTGGTGCCGTCGCCGGTCATCGCCACCAAGTGCCCGGCCGCCTGTTCGCGGCGGATCAGCTTGAGCTTGTCCTCGGGGGTGGCCTGGGCGACGAAGTCGTCGAGTCCGGCCTGGGCGGTGATCACGCTGGCGGTGGTCGGGTTGTCGCCGGTGACCATCACCGTACGGATGCCCATGGCGCGCAATTGCGCGGCGCGTTCGCGGATCCCCTGCTTGAGTACGTCAGACAGCTTGATGATGCCCAGGATCCGCCCGTCGATGGCCACCGCCAGGGGCGTCGCACCTTGCTGGCTGACGCCCAGGGCAAGGCGTTCGAGGTCGGCGGGAATCTCGCTGGCGTAGCTGTCCCTGGCGTAGCTGACCACGGAATCCACCGCGCCCTTGCGCACCCTGCGCCCGTCGGCCAGGTCCGAACCGCTCATGCGGGTCTGCGCCGAGAAGTCCATGCCCACGGCTTCTTCCAGGCGGCTTTCCTCGTGGATGCCCTGGGCCTTGGCAAAGGCTGTGGTGGACTTGCCTTCCGGGGTGCTGTCGAACAGCGAGGCGAGGTAGGCCCCCTGTTGCAGTTCCTGGCGTGTCACGCCCTTGACCGGCAGGAACTCGGTGGCCTGGCGGTTGCCGATGGTGATGGTGCCGGTCTTGTCCAGCAGCAGGGTATTGACGTCGCCAGCGGCTTCCACCGCCTTGCCGGACATCGCCAGCATGTTGAAGCGCAGCGTGCGGTCGATACCGGCGATACCGATGGCCGAGAGCAGGGCACCGATGGTGGTGGGGATCAGCGCGACGATCAGCGCCACCAGGTCGGCGACGTTGATCTGCGCGTTGAGGTAGCTCGCCACCGGGGCAATGGCGGTGACCACGATCACGAAGATCAGGGTCAGCACCGAGAGCAGCACGGTGAGGGCGATCTCGTTCGGGGTTTTCTGCCGTTTGGCGCCCTCCACCAGGCTGATCATGCGATCGAGAAAGGTGTTGCCCGGCGTGGCGGTGACCAGGATCACCAGCGAGTCGGAGATCACCTTGGTGCCCCCGGTGACCGTGGAGTTGACGTCCGAGCCGGACTCCTTGATCACCGGTGCGGATTCACCGGTGATCATCGACTCGTCGACATAGGCCGCGCCTTCGACCACTTCGCCGTCCATGGGGATCAGCTCGCCACGACTGACCCTGACCAGGTCGTCCTTGCGCAGCGACGCGGCGGACACCACTTCCATACGGCCGCCGGCGAGCAGCCGCGTGGCATTGACCTGCGTGGTGGTCTGGCGCAACGACGCAGCCTTGGCCTTGCCACGGCCCTCGGCCATGGCTTCGGCGAGGTTGGCGAACCACACCGTGATGAACAGGATGGAGGTCACCACGCCGTTGTACAGCGACGTGGCATGCGATGGCCCGAACAGCTGCGGGTTGATCGTCAGCGCGGCGGTCACCAGGGTGCCGATCCAGACCACGAACATCACCGGGTTCTTGATCTGCACCCGGGGGTCGAACTTTTTCAGCGGCTCGACCAGGATCAGTCGCAGGCGCTCCTGCCGATGGTCCGGGCTTCGGTGTTTGCGAGCCGCGACCGGAGATGACAGCGGGGCCAGTGGCAATGCTTTTTCAACTTTCATGTCAGTCTCCTCACCCTTAGAACAGCAAGTGCTTGTTCATGGCGAAAAACTCGGCGATCGGTCCCAGGACCAGCGCCGGCAGGAAGGTCAGTGCGCCGACGATGGCAATCGTCGCCAGCCACCAGATGCCGAACATCGGGGTGTCGGTGCGCAGGGTGCCTATGTTGGGTTCCAGGGTCGGTTTGGCGGCCAGCGAGCCGGCGACCGCCACCAGGAAGATGATCGAGGGATAACGACCGATCATGATCACGCAGGCGATGGCGAGGTTGTACCAGGGCGTATTGGCGTTCAGGCCGCCGAAGGCCGAGCCGTTGTTGGCGGCGGCGGAGGTGAAGGCATAGAGCACTTCCGAATAGCCATGCACCCCGGCATTGCCCAGCGCGGCCACGCCGTAGGGCATCACCATCGACCAGGCCGAAGGGGCGAGGATCACCAGCGGGTGAATCAGCATGGCCAGCGAAACCAGGATGATTTCGCGTTTCTCGATTTTCTTGCCGAGAAATTCCGGGGTGCGCCCGACCATCAGGCCGGCGACGAAGATCCCGATCAGGCCGTAGATCAGGAAGTTGAGGAAGCCCACGCCCTTACCGCCGAAGACGCATTGCAGCATCATCTGCACCAGGACCGAGAGGCCACCCAGCGGGGTGAAGCTGTCGTGCATCGCGTTGACCGAGCCGGTGGTGAACGCCGTGGTGTAGGCGGCGAACAGCCCGCTCTGGGCGATGCCGAAACGCACTTCCTTGCCTTCCATGTTGCCACCGGCCTGCAGGGCGCTGGCGTGGGTGTCGATACCCAGCTGGCTCAGCAACGGCGTACCGGCCTGTTCCGGAATCACGCAGAGCAGCAGGAAACCCACCAGCATCAAGGCCATGACGCTATAGATCACCGTACTCTGACGGTGGTTCTTGATCATATGGCCGAACATCACCACCAGCGCGGCGGGCAGGCTGGCCATCAGCAGGATCAGCACGAAGTTGGTCAGCGCGCTGGGGTTCTGGAACGGGTGCGCGGCGTTGACGTTGAAGAAACCGCCGCCGTTGGTGCCCAGGTTTTCAATCGCTTCCTGGGCCGCGACCGGGCCCAGGGTCAGGGTTTGGTGGCCACCTTGGAGGGGGGCGGTCACCACGCTGGCGTCCAGGGTCTGGGGTACGCCTTGCCAGATCAGGAACAGGCTCAGCAGCACCACCACCGGCAGCAGCACCCGAGTGGTGAAGCGGATCAGGTCGCGATAGAAGTTGCCGAGATTGGCGCCGCCGTCGCTGACCAGCAAGGCGCGAATAAAGGCAATCGCGACCACGAAGCCGGTCGCCGCCGAGGTGAACATCGGAAAGGTGATGGCGGCCATCTGGCTGAAGTTGGACAGGGTGCTTTCCCCGCCATAGCTCTGCCAGTTGGTGTTGGTGATGAAGCTGATGGCGGTGTTGAAGGCCTGCATCGGTTCCATGCCGGCGAAATGCTGCGGGTTGAGCGGCAGGACATTCTGGAAGATCAGCACCAGGAAGATGAGCAGGGCCATCACCAGGTTGGTCGCCAGCATGTGGAGGGTGTAGCTCTTCCAGTTCATCGCCTGGCTGCAGGCCTGTTTGCCGATCAGCCGGTAGAGCAGGTTGTCCACGGGGTCGAGCAGCCGGTCGAGCAGGGTTTTCTGATCAGTCACCACCCTGGCCAGATACCGCCCGACCACCAGGCTCAGCGCCAGCGTGGCGATCAGTGTAATGATGATTTGTAGCCAGAGGTGTGACATTGCATTAGCTCCTGAGTCAACGGACTTTTCTGGCAGGCTCTATTAAGCAGAAACAGGGCGGTCAGAACTTCTCCGGATTGATAACGGCGTAGAACAGATAGATCACTACGCCGACCACCAGCGCCAGTAACAGATCAATGGCCATGTCGAATATTCCCTCTTGTTGTTGCAGAGTGGGACAGCGGGCGAAGATCGCCCGTTGTGTTCGTCAAACCTTGTCGGCCAGCGGTTTGCAAGGTCAGTTGCGGCTGTGCCGGTTCGGCAGCACGGGCTTGATATCCGGGGCTTTCGAGGGCGTGATGACGCTCTCGGCAAAGAACACGATCAGCCCGCACAACAGATAAAAGCCGATAATCGCTGCGAACAGGAGTGCGCTGAGTAACATGGCGTTAATCCTCGATACCTGTAGCGTTAGTGGACACTTTCGAGCGGTTTTACCGATCTCGGTGGGTACATTTTCAGTATAAGTAGAGGCGTATTCGGGCCTGATAAGGCCTGCGTCTTTTTAGGGTTCTGCGCTATCAATTTTCCGTAAAAAAATTTGGCTGATTAATACTGGGGGGCCTAACTGACGCTAAGGCCATAAAACATTTCCTCAGGTTGAACACGGCCTGGCACAAGAGTGTGATCGCTTGAGTGTTCTGGGGGGCGTTGGGGTTGATGGGCATCGAAGGTGGAGCGTTTTCCTGTATAAAGTGTAAAAAATATACTGTTTGTATAATTTTGCGTATTCTCTGTCCAAGGCCTGCTGTCCCTGACGCGAAGGCCGCGACCTGAACAGACCTTGGGGGAACAACGCATGGCCACACTTCCGGATTTCCGACTGGAAACCTACTTCTCCAAGTGGGAATTCTCCGCGCGCTACCACATGACCGCGTCCGATGCGCAAAGCATGTCCCTCAAGGACCTGCTGGCGTTGGCCGATGCACCGGACCGCGAAGCCTTCGAGACATTATCCCTGGGCTACACCCAGACGTTCGGGGCGCCCGAGTTGCTGGACGTGATCGCCTCGACCTACGAGCGCCAGACCCCAGCCGACCTGCTCTGTTTCGCCGGGGCCGAGGAGGGGCTCTACGTGGCCATGCATGCGCTGCTGGACAAGGGCGACCATGCCATCGTGGTGACGCCCAACTACCAGTCCTCGGAAACCATCCCCTTGAGTCTGTGCGAGGTCACTGGCGTGGCCCTGGACCCGGAGCAGGGCTGGACGCTGGATATCGATGCGCTGGCGGCGGCAATCCGCCCCAACACCCGGCTGATCTCCATCAACTTCCCGCATAACCCCACCGGCAAGATCCTCGAGCGCGAGCGTTTCGACGCCCTGGTGAACCTGTGCCGCAAGCACGGTATCTACCTGTTCAGCGACGAGGCCTATCGTTTGCTGGGGTTGGGGGCGGGCGGGCAACTGCCGGCGGTGGCCGATGTCTACGAGCGCGGTCTGTCGCTGGCGGTGATGTCCAAGCCCTATGGTTTGCCGGGGCTGCGGATCGGCTGGATCGCCTGCCAGGACCGCGCGTTGCTGTCGCGCATGGAGCGCATGAAGCATTACCTGTCGATCTGCAACGCCGGTCCCAGTGAAGTCCTGGCACGGATCGCGCTCAAGGCCCGCGAGCCGATCCTGGCGCGGATTCACCAACTGATGCGCCACAACCTTGCGCTGCTGGACGGGTTTTTCCGCGAGTTCGAAGGGCTGTTCGAGTGGTATCGCCCTGATGGCGGCTGCATTGCCTATCCGCGTTACCTGGGGGCCGAAGGGGTCGAGCGTTTCGCCACCGACCTGGTGGAGCGCACCGGTGTGCTGTTGTTGCCGTCGAGCATCTATGCGTCGGCGTTGGGGCCGGTGCCGCAGGATCGCTTCCGCATCGGCTATGGCCGGGCGCATATGGAGGAGGGGCTGGAGGTGTTCGGCAACTATCTGCGCGGTCGCCGCCCATGAGCCCGCTGGCGCTGCCGGTTCACGGTCTGGCGGAGTTGCGCAGCGTACTGCTGCGCAAGGACATGCTGCGGGTGGTGCGCGAGGCCTTTGTTCGGCATGCCGAGGGTGAGGTTGTCGCGCCCCGGGGTGGCGAGTTGCTGTTCCAGGATCCGCCGGGGGACTGTCATATCAAGTTCGGCCATTTTCGCGGTGGCCGGGTGTTCGTGGTCAAGGTCGCGATGGGTTTCTATGAGAACGCCGCCAAGGGCCTGGAAACCAATAATGGCCTGGTGCTGGTCTTCGATGCGCGGACCGGGGCGACCCTGGCGGTGCTCAATGACCAGGGCTGGCTGACCAGTTGGCGGACCGCGGCTGCCGGGGCGCTGGCTGCCAAGGCCGGTGCGCCGTCGCGGGTTTCGGCGCTGGGCATTGTCGGCAGCGGTCACCAGGCCGAGCACCAGGCGCGTTGGACCGCCGAGATGCTGGGGGTCGAGCGGGTATTTATCTGGGGGCGAAGCGCGGAAAAGGCGGCGCGGCTGGCGGCCAGTCTCAGCCATCAGGGTTTGACTGCACAGGCGGTCGCGAGCGTGGAGCAGTTGTTCGAGCGTTGCAACGTGGTGATGACCTGCACGCCTTCGACCGTTGCGCTTGTCCCGGCCGCGGTGGTGCGGCCCGGTACCCATATCGTCGCGCTGGGCGCCGACAGCCTGGGTAAGCAGGAACTGGATCCGGCGATTCTGGCCCGGGCCCGGGTGATCATGACCGATGATCGTCAGCAGTGCGCCGAGCGCGGCGAGTTGGCCCATGCCCTGGTGGCGGGGCTGGTCGAGGCGGGGGTCGATGTGGCGCTGGGGGAGGTGCTGGCGGGCAGGGTGCCGGGACGTTTCAGTGACGACGATGTGACCGTGACCGACCTGACCGGGCTGGCAGCCCATGACATCGCCATTGCCAGCCTGGCGGTCGAGTTGCTGCGCAAGGCGGAGCGCTAGGCGAGCGCGGTCTTGTGGCGAGCGGGCTTGCCCGCGCTGGGTCGCGAAGCGGCCCTAAAACCGTTGATCGCGGTGTATCAGGTAGATCGAGGTACCCGGTTTTGCGACTGCTTCGCAGCCGAGCGCGGGCAAGCCCGCTCGCCACAGGACTGTGCTTGGTTTCAACTGCCGGACTGCTCGCCCCGCAAGGGGGCATTGCGTACAATTCCCGTTCATTTTTAGTGGCCGGCTCTCCTATGGTCGATATCGCCTTCATCAACGCCGCCGCCGAGGGCTTCGCGGCGCTGCTGTTTCCCGACCTCGAAGCGGTGGTCCACGATGTCCGCAGCGGACGGATCACCCATATCGCCAACAGTTTCTCCAAGCGCAAGGTGGGCGATCCCTCGTTACTCGACGACCTCGGCGAACTGGAGCGGGGCGCCGACGTGATCGGTCCCTACGAAAAGAACGGTGCCAACAACCGCACGCTACGTTCGATCAGCATTGTCGCGCGCGCCGACAGCGGCGAGATCGTTGCCCTGCTGTGCCTGAATTTCGATGTGACGGCCCTGTCCCAGGTGCAGAAGCTGTTGAGCGGCTTTGCCGCCGGCCTCAAGCCGCAGCCGCGTCCGCAGGCCTTGTTCAATGCCGATTGGCGGGAAAAGCTCAACGATATCGTCGAGGCCGTCTCGGTCCGACAATGCCTGCGCCGAAGCGATTTCGGCCGCGCGGAAATCCGCCTGGCGCTGATCGAGGCCAAGGCCGGTGGGCTGCTGGATATCCGCAATTTCGTCGATTATTTCGCCGAGTACTTCGAGATTTCCCGGGCGACGGTTTACAACTACCTGAAAGCCATTGCCGCCGACGACGGAAACGGATGATCCAGCGGGCGCATTAATGGCATCATGGCGCACTTGTCGAGGCGCACGAGCCTGTGCGCTGACCTTTCGAGCCTGGAGAGTTGATGAATGGCTGTGCAGCAAACCCTCACCGTGATCCCGCCGAACGCGTCCCTGAACGGAAAGGTGACGCCGCCTGGTTCGAAGTCGATCACCAACCGGGCCCTGTTGCTCGCCGCCTTGGCCAAGGGCACCAGCCGCTTGTCCGGTGCACTGAAAAGCGATGACACCCGGCACATGTCCACCGCCCTGCGGCAGATGGGCGTGCAGATCGACGAGCCGGACGAGACCACCTTCGTGGTCACCGGCAACGGCAAGCTGCACGTCCCGGAGCAGCCGCTGTTCCTCGGCAATGCCGGCACGGCGGTGCGCTTCCTGACCGCGGCGGTGACCACGGTGAGCGGTCGCGTGGTGCTGGACGGCGACCACTATATGCGCAAGCGCCCCATCGGTCCGTTGCTCGAAGCCCTGCAACGCGGCGGCCTGGACGTCGGCAGCGAGACCGGTTGCCCGCCGGTTGTCGTGAACGGCCGTGGCGGCGTGCAGGCCAAGCGTTTCGAGATCGATGGCGGCCTGTCCAGCCAGTACGTGTCGGCCTTGCTGATGCTGGCGGCGTGTGGCGAGGGCCCGATCGAGGTGGCGCTGACCGGCAAGGACATCGGCGCCCGCGGTTACGTCGACCTGACCATTGCCTGCATGCAGGCCTTCGGTGCCCAGGTCGAAGTGCTGGACGAGACCCTGTGGCGCGTCGCGGCCACCGGCTACCGTGCCTGTGACTACCGGATCGAGCCGGATGCTTCGGCCGCCACCTACCTGTGGGCGGCGCAGGCCTTGACCGACGGCCAGATCGACCTGGGCGTGGCCGGCGAAGATTTCACCCAGCCGGATGCCAAGGCGCTGGAGGTGATCCAGCAGTTCCCGCACATGCCGGCGGTGATCAACGGTTCGCAGATGCAGGATGCCATCCCGACCCTGGCGGTGCTGGCGGCATTCAATGAAACTCCGGTGCGTTTCGTCGAGCTGGCGAACCTGCGGGTCAAGGAATGCGATCGGGTCCAGGCACTGTACGATGGCCTCAACGGCATTCGTCCGGGGCTGGCGAGCGTGGAAGGCGACGACCTGCTGGTGGCCGCCGATCCGGCCTTGGCCGGCACCACCTGCGATGCCCTGATCGACACCCACTCCGACCATCGCATTGCCATGTGCTTCGCCCTGGCCGGCCTGAAAGTGGCGGGTATCCGCATCCAGGACCCCGATTGCGTGGCCAAGACCTACCCGGATTACTGGAAGGCCCTGGCTTCGCTGGGCGTACGCTACGCCTGACCGATTCGATCAGGCCTGGACCAGCGCCAGGCCCTGATCGTTGATATCGACGGCGACCTGCAGGTAATCGGCCAGCACCCGGTGCGGGGTTTCCATCGGGTGCGAATGGGTGGCGCTGATCACCACCACACGGGCCTCAGCGGCTTCTCCCGCCGCAATACCCGCCGGCGCATCTTCAAACACCAGGCAATCTTGTGGGCTGACGCCCAGGCGCCGTGCCGCCAGCAGGTAGCAGTCGGGCGCCGGTTTGCCGTGGGCGATGTCTTCGGCGGTGATCACCAGCGGCGGGAAGTCCAGGCCGGCGGCGGCCATCCGGCGTTCGGCCAGGGCGCGCGGTGCCGAGGTGACAATCGCCCAGCGCTCCGCCGGCAGGGTCGCGAGAAAGGCTTTCGCGCCTTCGATGGCGATCACGCCCTCGACGTCGTCGATTTCGGCCTGGGTGATCGCCGCCGCTTCACGCTCGGGATCGACCCCCGGCAGGTTCTGGCGGCGTACGGTCTCGACACTGCGCACCCCGTGAATGGTCTGCAGGAAGGCTTCCACATCGAGGCCGTGGCGCTCTGCCCAACGGGCCCAGACGCGCTCGGCGCTGGCGATGGAGTTGAGCAGTGTCCCGTCCATATCGAATAGAAACGCCGCGAATCGCTGACCTTCAACCATCTCTGTTCTCCACTGTCGGCCCCTGTCCCAGGGCAAAGCCAGCATGCTAGCACGGGCTTTTCGATTGATTGTTCATCGCCGGCAAGCCGAGCCTGCCGGGTAGAGGGGAGCGCGAGGCGGCAGGCGCTTCCGGGATTGCCTACACTTGAATTGACAGCCCGGACGGTCCGGGTTGCTGATGCGAGGTGCGTATGGATACTCAACCTGCTTCCCCGTTCACCGCGTTTGCGCGGCAGCGCGTCCAGGCCATGCCCTGGCGCAAGGTGCCGATCCCGGATGAGGACGAAGATCCGCCCAGTGAGGGCACGGACGACGAAACCGATCACCAGCCGCCGCCGCAGACCTGGAAACACCCCGACGATGGCAAGAGCCTGTCGGACCAGGACGAAGAACTGCCGCTCAAGCCCTGAGACACGCGCCCGGCGCGGAGCCGGGTCGCGCTGTCCGTTCGACGCCGAAAAACCGTGCCTGATCAACACTGTCGAGAGTGCGAATGCGCGCCTTTGACTTGAAGGTGGCGGGGCAACGGCTCATGATCGTTCACGACTTCATCTCCCTTTCCAGGACAGACCATGAACCACGAAATTCGTGTTGTTGCCATTTTGCATGCCAAACCGGGCAGGGCCGCGGAGCTGGAACGCCATCTCAGGGCCTGCGTGGTGCCATCCCGTGCCGAAGCCGGCTGCCGCGAGTATGTCCTGCATGTCGACCAGACCGACCCCGAGCGTTTCGTGTTCGTCGAGCGCTGGATAGACCATGCGGCTGTCGAGCACCACCGCAATACCGAGCATTACCGGGTGATGGCCGCGGCGATCGGCGATTTGCTGAGTGAACGCCAGGTCCTGCACCTGGATGAGGTGCCAGGGCAGTAATGAGGGTGAACCTGGCGTGCAAGGCGCCAGGTTCGTTGCCGGTTGCCTAGAAGCGCACAGTCGCGCCGGTGGTGAACCAGCGGTCGCGGTCGCCCGTCAGGTGCTGGCCGAGCACCAGGTCGATGTCGAACTTCTCCCCGATATGCAGGCGCGGTCCGGCCTGCCATCCCTGGTCGCCGCCTTGTTGGCCGAAACGCTCGGCCACCAGGGTCAGCGACTTCAGCACGTCGTATTCCACGCCGCTGCCCCAGGTCAGTCCATGGTTCGGCTCGCCATCGTTATAGGCGTGGTACCAGCCGGCACTGACGGTCAGGCGCAAGGGGTCGAAGGGCTTGTAGGTCAGTGGCAAGGCGAGGTCGGTGCCGTCGAAGGCATGCCGGCGATCCATGGCGAAATGTGCCTGAGCCAATACCGCGGCTTCGAGTCCGAGGTCTTCGCGACTGAAAATCGAGGCCTTGATGTGCGGGCTCAGCAGGGTGGTGTGCTCGCCGTCGTCGCGGCTGCGGTTGATGTCGGCACCGAGCTGCACGGAGGGCAGGCCGGTGGGCGTGCAGTCCGCCGAGAGCACTGTCTCGCCGCTGGCGGCGTGGTGTCGAGCGCTTTTGTACCAGGTGTCGACATTGCACTGGCCGGGGTCGTTGATCCCGCCATCATCGACGACGTACGAGCCGCCGGCGGCATGCGCCTTGGAGTAGAGGGACAGCAACAGGAAGCTGCCGAAGGTGGCACCGACAAACACCAGCGTGCGCTGCAGGGCGCGACGCTGGGCGGGCGGCAGGTGCTTGAGCAGGGAGTTGGAAGTCATTGGCTTTTCATTCATGGTTGATGCTCCTAGTTTCGATATTCATGGCCTTGGCCTGGGCCACCAGCTCTTCGGTGTCGCTGCCGCCGGGAAAGGCGATCACCAACTGTGGCTCGCTGTCTGTCAGCATGAATTGGTTGCGTCGGCGTTCGGCCTGCTTGCCGTAGCGCTGCCAATTGGACGGATAACGCACCAGGTGCGTACCGTTTTCCCGGGCCCAATCCTCGATTTCGCTGCCCAGGAACCGGTTGCCGCCGTGGATCAGCACGCTGATCTCGCGGGTCTGGTGATAGGCCTCCAGCACCTCGCGGCACAGGGCTGCGTTCAGGTAGTAGCGCCCGGCGCAGATCAGGACGCGCATGGGTAGTTGTCCTTGTCGATCAGGCTGTCTTCATTGAGCTCAAGGGGCTGTACCGGCCCTGGCTCGTTCGCGCCCAGCGGCCGGGCTTCGAGGACGCGTTCTCCCGCACGTTCGAGGACCGGATAGGCCAGCGCCGCGATGTGGTGGTGCACGCGCCGGTAATCGCGCAGCACCCGCTGGAAAATATCCCCCGATTCGGCCCAGGTGCTCTTGTCGGCGCTGAGTTTGCGAAAGTGCTCGCGGCTGGCGCCGGCTTCCAGGCGGCGAATCACTTCCTTGCGCTCCACCAGGCGATGCGCCGTGGCGATGTCTTCGCGCAGGAACACGGTGACCGCCAGGCTCAGGCTTTCGCGCAGCTCCTCGTGCAGCGGATAGATATGCCCCAGCTCGAACCCCGAGAAACTTTCGCCACGGCGCCGACGGCGCGCCGCCAACTGGGCGAGGTTGCCGGAGAGAATGTCGCCGGCATGCTCCAGGTTGATCACGAACATCAGGATTTCCTGGGCGCGGTCGGCGTCCTCGTCGCTCAGGCCGTCCTGGCCGATATCCGCGAGGTAGGCACGGATCGCCGCGCTGAGCAGGTCCAGGGACTGGTCGAGCTGGCGGATCGCCTCGGCCGAGACTTCGCCGGGTTTCTGGAACAGCAGCAGCACCCGGTCGAGCATCACCGAGAGCATGTCGGCGATGCGCAGGGCTTCGCGCACGGCGTTCGACAGGCCGATATTGGCCACTTCCAGGCCGGCCTCGTCGAGGTACTGCGGCATGCCCGGGTCGGCGGCCTGCTCCGGTGTCGGCAGCAGGCGTGTCAGGCCCCTGGCGAGCCCGTCCAGCAGGCCGATGAAGCCCAGCGCCAGGAGCAGGTTGAAGGCGATGTGCAGGTAGACCACCAGGTGCGCCGGGGTGATGTCGGCTTCGGCCAGGCTTTTGCCCAGCAGGTTGGCGAACGGCAGTACCAACAGCGCGCCGAACAGCCGCACCAGCAGGTTGCCCAGGGGCAGGCGCCGGGCGAGCGGGGTGGCGGCATTCATCAGCGAGGGCAGGGCAGCGCCGATATTGACCCCGAGCACCAGTGCCAGGGTGGTTACCGGCGACATCGTGCCGGTGCCGGCCAGGGAGGCGATCAACAGGATCACCGCGACGCTGGAATGGCAGATCCAGGTCAGCAGCACCGCCACCAGCAAGGCGATCAGCAGGTCGCCGTCCAGGCCTTGCATGATCACATGGAACAGCGGTGTGCTTTCCAGCTGCTCGAGGGCGGCACTCAGCAGGCTCAGGGCGAGCAGCATCAGGCCGAGGCCGATCAGCGCGCAGCCGACGCTTTCATAGCGCGAGTCGTCGCGCAGGCGGAACACCACGAAGCCCGCCAGCAGCACCAGGGGGATGGCGATCGAGGTGTCGAAGCTGAGCAGTTGCACCACCAGGGTCGAGCCGATATTGGCCCCGAGCATCACCGCCAGTGCCGGAGCGAGGCTGAGGGTGCCGGCCGCCGTGAACGAGGTGGCCATGAGGCTCACCGCGGTACTGCTTTGCAGCACGCTGGTGATGCCGATGCCGCAGAGCAGGGCCTTCCAGCGTTTATCGAGATTACGGCCCAGGCCATTGCGCAGCTGGGTGCCGAAGCCGCGCAGCAGTGCCGTTGAAATCATGTGGGTGCCCCACAGCAACAGGGCAATGGCACCGGCGAGGTGGATCAACAGAGTGGTTCCAGACATGAGGTTTCTCCACGTACTGGTTTTTTACTTTCTGGGTGGGCGCAGCAACCTCACCGAGACACGACTGATGGTGCTGGAGAAGGCCAGCAGGTAGCGCATTTCGATGGCGGTCAGCGTCCCGCGAACATAGAGCTTCACGGTGACCCGCTTGACCATTTGTGCCGCTTTGGTCAGGAACAGGACCGACAGCGCTCGATAGCTGTAGTCGAGAACGGCGAGGAGCTGGGAGAGTGGTTCCATGGTGGGCTCCGGGGGATGGCCGGGTTGCAGGTCGATGGACGAACGACGACGTTGTAAACGCCGCGAACCCTGTAGGAGCCAGCTTGCTGGCGATGAGGCCAGCAAGTCCTGCATCGATCTTGCGGACGCCATCGCCAGCAAGCCGGCTCCTACAGATTGGGTTTCATCCTTGAGACCGCGTTAGAACCACTGCTTGAAGCGGCGGATGTAGAAGGTCTTCATGCCCTGGGCCACCACGCAGTAGGCCAGCAGGGTGCCCACCAACCATGGGAAGTACGCCATCGGCAGCGGCACCAGCCCCACCAGCGTGCCCAGTTGCGAGAACGGCAGGTAGATACCGATGGATACCGCCAGGCAGGTCATGAGGATGATCGGCAACGACGCGGTGCTCTGGAAGAACGGGATCTTCTGGGTCCGCAGCATATGCACCACCAGCGTCTGCGACAGCAGGCCCTCGACGAACCAGCCGGACTGGAACAGCGCCTGGGCCTCCACGCTGTTGGCGGCGAACACGTACCACATCAGGGCAAAGGTGGTCATGTCGAAGATCGACGAGGTCGGCCCGATCCACAGCATGAAGCGCCCGATGTTCTTCGCATCCCACTTGCGTGGCTTGCGCAGGAACTCCTTGTCCATCTTGTCCCACGGCAGGGCCAGCTGGGAGATGTCGTAGATCAGGTTCTGCAGCAGCAGGTGGATCGACAGCATCGGCAGGAACGGGATGAACGCGCTCGCCACCAGCACCGAGAACACGTTGCCGAAGTTGGAGCTGGCGGTCATGTTCAGGTACTTCATGATATTGCCGAAGGTCTCGCGGCCCTTGAGCACGCCTTCTTCCAGCACCATCAGGCTCTTTTCCAGGAGGATGATGTCGGCCGACTCCTTGGCGATGTCCGTACCGCTGTCCACCGAGATCCCGACGTCGGCGTCGCGCAGGGCCGGGGCGTCGTTGATGCCGTCGCCGAGGAAGCCGACGGTGTGGCCGTTGGACTGCAGGGCCTTGAGCACCCGGGATTTCTGCAGCGGGGTCAGCTTGGCGAAGACCGTGCGCTCCTCGACCCGTAGCTTGAGGGTCGCCTCGTCCATGTGCTCGATGTCCTGGCCCAGCAACGGCAGGCCCGGCTCCAGGCCGACTTCACGACAGATCTTGCAGGTGACCACGGCGTTGTCGCCGGTCAACACCTTGACCGTCACGCCGATGTCGCGCAGGGCGGCAATCGCCGGTCCGGCGGTTTCCTTCGGTGGATCGAGGAAGGTCAGGAAGCCGCGGATGACCAGGTCACGCTCGTCGGCGGTCTTGTATTGTTCCCGGGTCTGCGCTTTGGGAATGTCGCGGGTCGCCAGCAGCAGGACGCGGAAACCGTCCTTGTTGTAGTCGTTGGCCAGGGCCAGCAGGTCCTTGCGGCGCTGCGTGTCGAGGGCCACGAGCTGATTGCCTTCCATGACGTGGCTGGAGATGGCGAGCATTTCCTCGACCGCGCCCTTGCAGACCAGCAGGTGATCGTTGCGGCTGTCCTTGACGATGATCGACAGGCGCCGGCGGACGAAGTCGAAGGGCAGTTCATCGACCTTGCTGTAGGCGAACGGTTCCTGGAACTTGGGGTTCTCCCGGGAGAACTGCAGGACCGCCTGGTCCATCAGGTTCTTCATGCCGCTCTGGTGAAAGCTGTTGAGCCAGGCCAGCCCCAGCACCGCTTCATCGCGCTGTCCCGTGGCGTCGACGTGGTGCTCGAGGATGATCTTGTCCTGGGTCAGGGTGCCGGTCTTGTCGGTGCACAGCACGTCCATGGAGCCGAAGTTCTGGATCGCGTTCAAGCGCTTGACCACCACCTTGCGCCGGGCCATGGCCATGGCGCCCTTGGCGAGGTTGGCGCTGACGATCATCGGCAGCATTTCCGGGGTCAGGCCCACCGCCACCGCCAGGGCGAAGAGCAGGGCATCGCTCCAGTCGCCTTTGGAAAAACCGTTGAGCAGGAACACCACCGGCACCATCACCAGCATGAAGCGGATCAGCAGCCAGCTGACGCTGTTCACCCCACGGTCAAAGGCAGTCTGCACCCGCGAGCCGACAATCGCCTTGGCCAGCGAACCGAAGTAGGTGCGCGCGCCGGTGGCGACCACCACGGCCTTGGCGGTGCCGCTGACCACGTTGGTGCCCATGAAGCAGATGTTCTGCAGGTCCAGCAGGTTGCTCTGGTCGGTGCTGGCGGCGGCGGATTTGGCCGCGATATCGCCGAGGGTGTCGTACTTTTCCACCGGCAAGGCTTCGCCGGTCAGCACTGCCTGGCTGATGAACAGGTCACGGGATTCGATCAGGCGGATATCCGCCGGAATCATGTCGCCGGCCGACAGGTGCACGATATCGCCGGTCACCAGCTCGCGCATCGGCACTTCGCGCAGTACCGGCTTGTTGCCCAGCTGCTCGCGCCGCAGCACGGTGGCGGTGGTGCGGACCATGGCCTTGAGGGCTTCGGCGGACTTGGCCGAGCGGTGTTCCTGCCAGAAGCGCAGGGTGCAGCTCAGGGTCACCATGGTCATGATGATAATGACCTTGGTCAGGTCGCCTTCTTCGCCGGCGCGTTCGGCCAGCCAGAAATCGGTGAAGAAGCTGATCCCGGCGAGGATCAGCAACACGTAGATGAAGGGATTGTTCAGCGCCTGGAGGAACTGGACAAGTGCGTGTGGCGGCTTGTCGTGGGCGACTTCGTTGAAGCCTTCGCGTTGCAGGCGACCGGCGGCGTCCAGTTCGGTCAGGCCGTCACGGCTGGCCTTGACGTTGCCCAGGGTGGCAGCGAGGGAGTGTTGCGATTCGCGGGCGGCGCGCATCGACAGTTTGCTGTCTTCCTTGGCGCGGCTTGCGGTGGAGCGGATGGGATCTTTGACTGCGTTCATAACGATGCCTCTGTCACCTCTGTGTGACCGGGCATACAGACGATTCACCTATTCAACAGGCGAACGAATACAGGCCGAGTCACGCGGATGCGATGAATTCGAATAAGAGGGTGTATAAGGTTTTAACGTTCGCTGCCCGCCCATGAAAGAGTGACGGACAGCGAACCGTCTACTGGCTTCGTCCATAATGAAATGCTCGAGTTTTAATAATTAAAGACATAACAATGCCGTGCACTTCGAAGTTCGAAATGCTGTTGCGCTAGTTGTCATTGTCGGCGCAGGGCGATTAAGCGGCGCGGGCCTCGACAGACAGGTTCAGGGTCAGGCCGGCGCGCTTGCACAGCGGCGCAAGCCCGATACTCTGCGGGTCCTGGCTGTCATCGAAATTCCAGCGTTGTTGCAGCTGGCCGGTGGCCGGGCAGATCCGCCAAGCGATGCAGGCGCGTGCCGAAGCCTGGTGGGAAGGGGCCGCGAACAGGGCGTTGCCACGGGCGGTTTTCACCGGCTCGCGGGACAGTTTGACGCGCATGTTCGAAGCAAAGGCGCGAACGCCTGGCATTACAGAGGATTTGAAAGTCATAACACACCTCGCGACCGGACTGGCGCCGGCAGAGGCGAGTTACGGAAAGAGCATCAAGCCCTGGCGCAGCTCACCCGACCTGTGCGTCGAGTCCCGTCATTTTCTGGGTTAAACGCCCGGTGAGCCGCATTCGCGGGAACCGGACAGCGTCTAGATACTGTGTCCATTGGGTTCTTTTGTGAGTTGAAAAAAGGCCTGAGCAGCAGGCAGGGGGAATTTACTCAGGCTCCGCTGTTAAGTCAACCTCGAATGTACGTTTTGATGGGATTAAGTTGAATGAGTGCTGAAGCACAACTTTATTATCTGATTGTTGAGTGAGCCACATCGTGAATGTAACGGCTTATATATCCGCCTCTATGGTTAACGGGCTCTTTGAAGAAAGACTCCAGTTTTGCGAGTGTCACGAAACCAAATGTAGGAGCCAGCTTGCTGCGGGCGGCGTTCCGACGATGAGGACCGAAAGTCCTGCGGTGACTATCCGGCCGCCATCGCCAGCAAGCTGGCTCCTACAGGGGGGGCGGCGCTTTCGATCGGCGGTTGAGTTCTGCCGGGGGGCTCAGGCCAGGACCGCCACCGCCTTGATCTGCGCCCAGAGGGTCTGTCCCGGTGCCAGCTTGAGCTGGTCACGCGAGTAGCGGGTGATCCGCGCCAGCAGCGGCGTGCCCGCGGCCTCCAGCCGGACCAGCACATGGGCGCTGTTGTCGGCGGGGATTTCACCGGTAATGGTCACCGGCAGCAGATTGAGGATGCTGCTTTGCTCCCCCGGTTGCAGGCTGAGGCTGACGTCCCGGGCCTGGATCTTGAACCGCAGGCGCTTGCCTGGCGCCAGCGCTGCGTGGGCCACTCGCACGCCCAACTGGCTGTCGGGCAATCGCAGGGTCAGCAACTGATACTGGGGGTCGTAGGCGCTGACCGTGCCTTCGATCACTACGCCCGCGTCATCGCCCAGGGCCATGGGCAGGTCGAGGCGCGCCAGGGTTTCACCGATGGGGCCACTGGCCAGTGCCTTGCCCGCGCCGAGCAGGACGATATGGTCGGCCAGGCGCGCGACTTCGTCCTGGGCGTGGCTGACGTAGAGCACCGGGATTTCCAGTTCGTCATGCAGGCGTTCCAGGTACGGCAGGATCTCGCTCTTGCGCTGGCTGTCGAGCGCCGCCAACGGTTCGTCCATCAGCAGCAGCTGCGGGCTGGTGAGCAGCGCCCGGGCCATGCCGACGCGCTGGCGCTCGCCGCCGGACAGGTGCTGTGGGTGACGGTCGAGCAGATGACCGATGCCCAGCAACCCGGTGGCATGGGCCATGTCCACCCGGCGTTGTTGACGAGGAATACGGCGCAGGCCGAATTCCAGATTGGCGCGCACCGACAGGTGGGCGAACAGGCTGGCTTCCTGGAACACATAGCCCAGGGCACGCTTGTGCGGCGGGACGAACAATTGGCGGCTGCTGTCCTGCCAGACCTGATCGTTGATCCGGATAAACGCCTCGGGGGCTTTTTCCAGGCCGGCGATGCAGCGCAGGCAGGTGGTCTTGCCCGAGCCCGAGTGTCCGTACAGGGCGGTGACGCCACGGCCGGGCAGTTGCAGGTCGAGGTCCAGGGCGAAGTCCGGATAACTCAGTCGCAGGCGGACCTGTATCGAAGAATCCATGGCTCAACTCCAGCCCATTTTGGTCTTGCGGCTCGAGTACAGCGCCAGCAACACGAGGAAGGAAAACACCAGCATGGCCCCGGCCAGCCAATGGGCCTGGAGGTATTCCATGGCCTCGACGTGGTCGTAGATCTGCACCGAGACTACCCGGGTCTTTTCCGGAATGTTGCCGCCGATCATCAGCACCACGCCGAATTCGCCGACGGTATGGGCGAAACCGAGGATCGCGGCGGTGATAAAGCCCGGTCGTGCCAGGGGCAGGACCACGCTGAAAAAAGTGTCCCAGGGGTTGGCGCGCAACGTCGCCGCGACCTCCAACGGGCGAGTGCCGATGGCACTGAAAGCGTTTTGCAGCGGCTGCACCACAAAGGGCATCGAGTAGATGACCGAGCCGATCACCAGCCCGGTGAAGCTGAAGGTGAGGGTGCCCAGTCCGATGGATTGGGTGAACTGGCCAATAAAGCCGTGCGGGCCGAAGGCGATCAGCAAGTAGAAGCCGATCACCGTCGGCGGCAGCACCAGCGGCAGCGCCACCAGCGCCCCGACCGGCCCGCGCAGCCAGGAGCGGGTACGGGCCAGCCAGAGCGCAATCGGAGTGCCGATCACCAGCAGGATGAGGGTGACCAGGGACGCCAGTTTCAGGGTCAGCCAGATGGCGGCGAAGTCGGCACTCGAGAGCGGCATTTAGATCTGGTAGCCGTAGGACTTGATGATGGCGGCGGCTTTTGGCCCCTTGAGGTAGTCCACCAGCGCCTTGGCGGCGATGTTGTCCTTGCCTTTGTTGAGGATCACCGCGTCCTGCTTGATGGTGTCATGCATGTCGGCCGGGACGATCCACGCCGAGCCGCTGGTGACCTTGCCGTCCTTGTAGATCTGCGACAGGGCGACAAAGCCCAGCTCGGCATTGCCGGTGGAGATGAACTGGTAGGCCTGGGTAATGTTCTGGCCGGTGACCAGCTTGTCCTTGACCTTGTCGGTCAGGCCCAGCTTGCCCAGCACCTGGGTGGCGGCCAGGCCGTAGGGCGCGGCTTTGGGATCGGCGATGGACAGGTGCTGGTACTGGTTGTCCTTGAGTACCTTGCCATGGGCGTCGACATAACCGTCCTTGGCCGACCACAGGGCCAGGGTACCTACGGCGTAGGTGAAGCGCGAGCCGGTAACGATATCGCCTTCTTTTTCCAGTTTGGCGGGGGTGCTGTCGTCGGCGGCGAGGAACACTTCGAACGGGGCGCCGTTCTTGATCTGGGTGTAGAACTGGCCGGTGGCGCCATAGGCCGCGATCAGCTTGTGGCCGGTGTCTTTCTCGAAATCGGCGGCGATGGCCTGGATCGGCGCGGTGAAGTTGGCCGCGACGGCCACCTGGACTTCAGCGGCCTGGGCCGAACCGAAAGCAAAGATACCGAGCAGCGCGGCCAGGCAAGTCGGGGCAAAGCGTGAGGCACGAATGATCATGAAACGGCTCCGTTCAAACGTTGGGGACAGACAACGGCACCGCGTGTTGTTGGAGATGTGCGGTGCCGGGAGAGATAAAAATTCGCTGTATAAATAAATATATAGCGAATTGATGGCCGTGGCGAGGGTGCCTGCCGTCTTGAAAGCGCCGCATCCCTTGTAGGAGCCAGCTTGCTGCGGGCGGCGTTCCGACGATTAGGCCAGTGAGCCTTGCATCGCCTGATCGTTCGCTATCGCCAGCAAGCCGGCTCCTACAAGGGGGGATCAGCGTCCGGTCAACTTTGCCAGGGCCTGTTCCGCCAACTGTCGGGTCAGCGCCTCGGCCGGCAACTCCACGCCCAGGCGCAACGCCTGGCCCGACCACAGGTTGCTGAAGTCCGCCTCGCCCTTGGCCCGCAGCGGCAGCAGCGCACCGCCGGCCAGGGGGAACGCCGGGGCCATGTCGCTGATCGGCCCCAGTTCGCGCATCACCCGGTTCATGATCCCCCGCGCCGGCCGGCCGGTGAACAGGTTGGTCAGGGCCGTCTGGCTTTCCTTCGCCGTGCGCAGTGCCTGGTGATGGGAGGCCGAGACCTTGGCTTCCGGGGTGAACAGGTACGCCGTTCCCAGTTGTACCGCCGAGGCCCCGAGCACGAAGGCCGCCGCGATGCCGCGAGCGTCGCCGATACCGCCGGCGGCAATGACTGGAACCTTCACCGCATCGACGACCTGCGGCACCAGGGCGAGGGTGCCGACCTGGGTGTTGAGGTCGCTGCTGAGAAAGATGCCGCGATGGCCTCCGGCTTCGTTGCCCATGGCGATGATCGCGTGGCAACCGCGCTCTTCCAGCCAGCGCGCTTCATCGACGGTGGTGGCGCAACCGATGATCGTCGCTCCGGTAGCTTTCACTCGGCTGAGCAGGGCATCGGGTGGCAGGCCGAAATGAAAACTGACGATCTCGGGGCGCAGCTCTTCCACCAGTTGGCAGCTGGTTTCATCGAAGGGGGCGCGGCTGGACGCCGGGGTCGGGGCATTGAAATCCACGCCCAGCTCACGGTAGTAGGGCGCCAGGCGCTCCTTCCAGCGTTTTTCCCGCTCCGGGTCCGGTGTCGGCGGTTGATGACAGAAGAAGTTGATGTTCAACGGCGCCTGGGTTGCGCTGCGAAACGCCTGTTCTTCCTGGCGAATCTGCTCCGGGGTGAGCATCGCGCAGGGCAGGGAAGCGAGGCCGCCGGCCTGGGCGACGCCGATCATCATGGCTGACGTGGTGGCACCGGCCAGCGGAGCCTGGATGATCGGTAGCTGGATGCCGAACAGGTCAAGAATGCGGGTATCGGGCCAGGTGCTCATGACGACTTTTCTCCGAGGCAGATAAAAGAATAACGACGAGAACAGGGCTGGTTTGTATCAGGAATGCTGTCGGTAAGGCCAGTCTCCGTCTTATTTGCACACGCAAAAAAAGTGATCCGCAGTGACGGCGCTGGAGAATCCACTTAGAGTTGTAGCACCTAAAAACAGCGGTTCGGGAGCACAATTCAGATGGACGTGAAACGCGTTGAAATTACCGCTTTCCAGGTCTCCGGCCCACAGGTCCGGACCCGCAATCAGGATGAACAACACGTGCAGACGGCAAAAATCGGCGGGCTGTGGGGCGGCTTTTTCGCTGAGGGGCTGGCGGAACGTATCATCACCCGGCAGCCTGACTCGCTGGTGTACGGCGTCTACTCCGGCTACGAGTCCGATGCCACTGGCTATTTCGATGTGACGGCCGCCGTGGCGGTCACGGCGCCCGCGCCCGGTCATGAGACGGTGCAGGTCCAGGGCGGTTCCTACCTGGTCTTCGAAGGGCGTGGCGCCATGCCGCAGACGGTGATCGACACCTGGGGCCGGATCTGGTCCTACTTCGAACAGCATCCCGGGCAGCGTCGCTTTGCCACGGATTTCGAAGCCTACACCGGGCTTGACAGCGTTGCGGTGTACATCGGGGTCGTCGATTGAGCCGAGGCAGGCCTTTGCTCGCCTGTATTGGGTGATCGAAGGCGCGATGGCTAACCGGCGGTGCGCAAGGTGAAGTTGAGGCGTTCGGCCCCCAACTGTGGGTGATGACCTGCCTTTATGGGCAGGACGCCATGAAAGCGCAGCCGGTCGCCCCCGCCCCATACCACGATATCGCCGTGAAACAGCGGGATGCGTTGGGTCTTGTCGCTACGCTTATCGCCGCCAAACAGGAAGATCGCCGGCAGGCCCAGTGATACCGACACCACCGGCGCCGTGAGATCTCTCTCGTTGCGGTCCTGGTGCAGGGACATCTTCGCCCCCGGCAGGTACCGGTTGATCAGGCAGGCATCGGGGCTGAAATGTTCAAAGCCCGCCGCCCGTGCGGCATTCACCGCCAGTTGCCGGAACACCCCGGGCATCTCTGGCCAGGCTCGGCCGCTCTGCGGGTCGACGCGGGTGTAACGGTAGCCGTCGCGGTCGCTGGTCCAGCCCAACGTGCCGCAACTGCTCAGGCTGGCGGACATGGTGAAGCCGCCCGGGGTGACCATCTGCCGAAATGGCGCCTGCACCAGCACCTCGGCCAGGGCGGGCAACAGGCGCTCTACCCAGGGTAGGGCGAAACCGCGCAGCACGCAGGATTGTGCGCCAATGGGCTCGAGGCGTTCGGGTTGTTGCAGGTCCGTGTCGGCAAACAGGTCGAGGGTCATGGCAGGCCGTGTGCGGCGCGGGCTTACAGCGCCTTGCTGGCTTTCACATCGCTGATGACATCGCCACTTTCGCCATGAATGGCTTTCAGCGCGGCCAGGGCTTGCTCGTCGCTGCCGTTTTCCAGTTGGGCGAATTCGAAGCGACGCTCACCGTTGAGCTTGTATTTGATGACGTATTTGGTAGTGGATTTGGTGTTCACGGCGATTCCAGTAACGGGAAGATGGACAGCGGTCGCAATTCAGCGCAGTTTCGAACTGGAGCGACGAATGATGCGAATCGAGTGTGTCAGGTTCGGTTTGCGGGTGACGCTGATGGCGCGCTTGGTCACCACGGTATCGATGGTGATGTTCCAGAAACCAGTACTCGGGATAGTAATCTTCGCCGGGAAGGTATCAAAGGCGCCGCCGTGGTAGGTGTGGCGACCGCCATTCTTGAAGCTGCGAAAGTTGGCGTCGTTCATGAGGCGGATGTTGCACATCTGGGAGCAATCGATCACGACAATGTCGTCTTCGTTCAGGTGCTCGCGCTGGTGGATGAATTTCATGGGCGCCTCCAGAAGGCTTTTTCTACAAAATCAAAAAGATAGCATGTGGCGCAGGGTGTTTTTAGCACGATAGCGGATTTATTCGAGCGATCGGCTCCCAGTCTGACGGATTGCGTAGCCTTGTCGCCATAAAAGTTGGATTAAATCCAGGCGCAGGGGAGAAAAATCGCCTGGTTGCTGTCCTACCGTCTTTATCGGAGATTTGCTTATGAAGTGGGGTGTGTGGGCGTTGATGGCTTTGGCCATGAGCGGGTGTGCGAGTGTATCGGACATCGAGCAGTCACCGCCGACGATGAGCGTGATCTCTGGCAAGAAGCCAATGGCTTATGCCCAATGCTTCGATGCACGGCTGACCAAGGATCGCGGCCCTTCGTTGATCGAGCCCTATCACAAGGACGGGGTCAGGGTGGTCGTGCGTGACCGTTTTTCCACCCATCCGTCGGCGGTGCTATTGATTGAAGAACGCTCCAACGGCAGCAGCATCAAGGTCTTCGAGAGCATGTCCAACTTCCCGTTGCGTCCCCCAGCTGTGCTCAAAGCGGCGGAGCACTGTATTTCAGGCTGAGCCGCCTGGCGAGTGCCTGACTATTTGCACTCGACATACACGGTGCGGCTTTTGAAGTTGCCAACGTCGACGCCCAGGGTCTTGTCGCTTTCCTTGGGAGCAGGTGTGCCATCAGTGCCGACGATGGTGTAGCCGGTACCGGCACAGGAGTCATCGGCTTTCTCGTAGCACTTGGCCCAGGACATGGCTTCGCCCGAACAGTCGATGGCCAGACCCTGCTGGCCGTTAGCCAGGTAGGTATTCGACGCCGTCGCGCAGCCACCAAGGGCCAGCACGGCAATCAATGCCAGTAGCTTGTTCATGCCGTCTTTCAATCCTTGCTGCCGCGGCGCCGTGCGGGGGCGGGGGTATCTTCGAACACCGAGGCCACTTCAATGGCCAAGGCTTCGGTCGGGAACGGACCGGCGACAGGTTCGCCGTCGACCCCGGTCAGCCACCACTGGCCGTCTTTTGCTTGAGTGATCAGGTAACCGTTCACATTTTTTGCTGCCGACATCGATCTGTCTCATGGGCTGATGAAAGGTGCCGATGATAGCTCAGATCAACGCGCAAGCCTTCAAATTAGCGGCTAGAGTTGGTGCCCAAAGCGCGAATATCGACGACTGAGCGAGCCTCGCCGGGCGCCAAATGTCGCAATATTTGACACAATTCCGGAACTATCTGCCTGCTGGTTGATCTAGGTTGGCGTCAGTCTGCTATCAGCGGGGCATTGTAAGGTGACCGCTGCCTGATTAGACTGCGCCGAAACTTGTACACACCGCCCTTTCAAGGACTTATATGATCAAGAAATGCTTGTTCCCAGCAGCCGGTTACGGTACTCGCTTCCTCCCAGCGACTAAAGCCATGCCCAAGGAAATGCTGCCGGTGGTGAACAAGCCACTGATCCAGTACGGCGTAGAGGAAGCGCTGGATGCCGGCTTGACCGAAATCTCGATCGTTACCGGTCGCGGCAAGCGCGCGCTGGAAGACCACTTCGACATCAGCTACGAGTTGGAAAACCAGATCAAGGGCACCGACAAGGAAAAATACCTGGTCGGTATCCGCAAGCTGCTGGACGAGTGCTCGTTCTCCTACACCCGTCAGACCGAAATGAAGGGCCTGGGTCACGCGATCCTGACCGGCCGTCCGTTGATCGGTGACGAACCCTTCGCCGTGGTGCTGGCGGACGACCTGTGCGTCAACCTCGAAGGCGACGGCGTCCTGACCCAGATGGTCAAGCTGTACAAGCAGTATCGCTGCACCATCGTCGCGATCCAGGAAGTCGACCCGCAGGAAACCAACAAGTACGGCGTGATTGCCGGCGACCTGATCGGTGACGACCTGTACCGCGTACGCAACATGGTCGAGAAGCCGAAGCCGGAAGACGCGCCGTCGAACCTGGCGATCATCGGTCGTTACATCCTGACCCCGGACATCTTCAACCTGATCGAGCAGACCGAGCCAGGCAAGGGTGGCGAGATCCAGATCACCGACGCCCTGATGAAACAGGCCCAGGACGGTTGCGTGATTGCCTACAAGTTCAAAGGCAAGCGTTTCGACTGCGGTGGCGCCGAAGGCTACATCGAAGCGACCAACTTCTGCTTCGAACACTTCTACAAGACTGGCAAGGCTTACTGATCAGGTCTGTTTTTGTAGGAAAGAAGCCACCCAACCGGGTGGCTTTTTTTATGGACGCTGCCCACGCGCTCCTACCGTTTTTATTTCATCCACATGCCCCCACATACTCCTGACGCTGACCCAGAAGGCTACAGCGAGTATGCTGTGCGCCTGCCGAGGAGATTGAAATGGCCTACGATTTTGACCTGTTTGTGATTGGTGCCGGTTCCGGCGGT
>JACXTT010002703.1_pt1 | contig 27853 bp, 20 predicted proteins | sample 9270951 | NCBI WGS metagenome assembly JACXTT01 (sample SAMN15532306, study PRJNA645909) | rock metagenome | isolation source: weathered quartz diorite | place: Puerto Rico | collected 2017-06-21 | reverse complement strand
TCACGGCCGTGTTCAAACGAGCGCGAGCGGAAGACGGTAAAACCGATCAGCTCGTGCCGGAAGGGCACGGTGAGCGCCATCGGCATACTGGAGGAGTCGAGATTGATGACGTACAGACCGGTGCCGGACGATTCTTCGTCATTCGCTGGCGGGCTCATGAATGGCCCCCCCCGGGTCTAAACAGCACGCGCCCTTTTTCCCTTTTGTAGCCGCCAACCCCCGTTGGATGATCGACTCGCGCATCCCTTAATCTCGCAGCGCGAGACACACGCGACAGAGACGGCAATGTGTGCCGGTATGGGTCGTGTGTCAATCCGTCTGAAACCAGCGACACGCGACCGCAATTTTTCCCAACAGAACCGTGGTAGGGTAAATCCCACTGTGAAGTTAGATGTGGCAGCTCTGTATGCCAAACTTTGCAGAGGGTCCGTCAGGGGGTGTCAGCCAATGCCACGCAGCCGTGTTGGTTTGGGACCCAGCGCCGCATTGAGGCACGCATTCGGCCAGTTGTTTGGAGAGCCGTCCAAGCCACACGAACAACGAAGGGGACATTAAGAGTAAGACTCCTACCGACGGGTGTGAGTTTACTGATCGCCTCATCCTCGAGTTCCGTTACCTGGCCAACGGGATCGGGGTTTTGACCGACCAAGAATGGCGGCAGTACACGACGGGGATCTCATGAGACACAAGATCATCTGCGCATGGCACGGGACGCTGGTAGAAACCGAAGTAGAGTTCGCCGGCGGATAGGCAACGATCTTCGTAGCCGGCGATAGCGTCAAAGTCCATCCGAAACAAATTCACCTGACGGATACAAAGTTTGTTCTGCGTCGATCCGCTGCCGCGGCATTCTGAGCCATCGCCAGCTCCCTCTCGGCGATAGACAGTATAGGGCGCTTCGCAAGAACCCCGAGCAGCCATGCCAAGGAGATGTCCTCGGCGGAGGTGTCGGGTTCTATCAGGTAGCCCGTTGCTATTTCAGTAACTCGATACATGTGATGACATGTGATCTCTACTCCGCGCTTCAGCTTCCGATAGCCAGCCAAGATCATTCGAGCGAGATCGCCTCATATCCGTTCGCGCTTCCAGGGGTCGCCTTTGTGCTGACCTTCCAGGTCAAGAAGCTCGGCGATCGTCATCTCCTCAAGGAAGCGGGGTTTATTCTCCTTCGGCTTGAGCAGTACGACACTCTGCGAATTCCACGCCTGCGCGATGATCTCAAAGGCGTCCGCAGCATGACTTGACCAGTCGTGAGTTGGCTTCTGCGCGAATACGCGACGCTCGGGATCCCAAGCGAATTGGTAAGTGCGAAGTGCGGCTACGCCCTTCGCACAGCGCTCAGCGTAGCCGCAGGATCTCCGCCTCGAGTTCCCGCGAGATCATCGCCACGCCGACCTCGGCGGCTCATCCACCCCAAGGCCACGGCCGCAGCCGCGTCCACGCCGGCAACGGCGCACGGCAGAACGCGCGTGAAATGATCTCAAACCGCCGAGTCACGGCTTTGCCGACCCGTCGGGCGGTGCGATCCGTTGCAACGCGGTGCAAGACGTTGCAATTGGTAGCGGGGGCACGGATCCGGCTACCAATGTCCGACTATCTCTAGCGGCTTGAAATTCAAGCACTTATCACAGCTTCGATCGCTTTGCGGCAATCGCCGATGTGCTGCGGCTCTGTCCCACCGCGCAGCGCGAGTCAGTAGTGCCATTGACAGTGTAATGTTACGCATTACAATGTAATGGACCGGATTACAGGCGCATTATGTGATTCGCACATTCCGGCACAAGGGGTTGGAGGAGTTCTTCAGAGACGACAACTCGCGCAGGCTTAATCGTGACCACGTGCGGAAGATCAGTCGATTGCTCGACCGACTGGATGCATCCGTGAAGCCGCAAGACATGAATCTTCCGGGCTTTGATTTTCACCAGCTCAAAGGCGATCGGAAGGGCACCTACTCGGTAAGCGTGTCGGGGAACTGGCGCATCACGTTTCGGTTCGACGGCGAGAATGCCGTTGACGTTGACTTGGAGGATTACCACTGATGGACAGTTTGCGAAGTCGTAAGCGGCGGCCGACGCACCCGGGCGAGGTCTTACGCGAGGAAGTGCTGCCGGCGCTCGGCGTGACTCAGGAGCAGTTTGCAGAGCAGCTCGGTGTAAGCCGCATGACGATTAGCGAGCTGCTTCATGAGAAGCGCGAGCTTTCGACCGACATGGCGCTACGCCTATCGAAGGCTCTCGATACCAGCGCGGAGAGCTGGCTCAACATGCAAACAGCCCTGAACCTCTGGGAAGCGCGTCAGTCGCCATCGCCAGCCCTCGAGGCGATAAAGCCCTTCCCGAAGAAGCGCGGGACCGAAGCCGCTTAGAAGCATGGTAGCGGGGGACGCTTCGTGAATTTCCGACTATCGCTAGCAGCTTGATTCGGCATGTGGAATTTGACAGGTCAGTACCGGGAGCCCAGGGAGCCGCGTCGGATGATCAGGGGTTAACGGGAGGCCGATTTGAGACTCTTGCTTGCACATGCTTGAACTTCCGCTTCCGGCCAAAAAAGCTGACATTCCTTCGGCAGCACAACGCTCCGGAAAGGGGACATTCTCCCCGGTGTCTACGTCGTCCAGATCTCTTTGAAGGCTCTGGAGAAGTTGGCGCCGATGACCTTTTCGGCTACTGCTGACGAGTAGCCTTGCCTTAGGAGCTGATCGGCGATGCGCTCGAGCCTGCGTGGGAAGTTGAGCCCAACGACATACGGCGGGCGATCTTCTTCTGGTGCCGCGACGCCTGCCTTGCGCCTTGTCTCCAAAATCTTCTCAAACTCGGTCATGCCTTTCGCGCTGGTATCAAACGGATCAACCGGTACGTCGCTGCCGACACCGACGTGATCTTCACCGGCGATTCTCAGCGCATGTTCCATATGCGCCATGTAATCGTCGAGAGTTGGTTGCTTGGGGGAGGCTGCCAGATACATCAAGTCGCAAATCCCCACCACGCCGCCCTTGTCTGCGATGGCGCGCAACTGATCGTCTGTCTTATTGCGAGGATGTGGGTGTATTGCAGCACATCCCGCATGGGTCATAATCACAGGCTTCGATGAGAGGGCCAGTGCATCTGCTGTCGTTTGTGCGTTGGCATGGCTCAGATCGATTGCGATCCCGAGGTTATTCATGCTCTTCACTGCTTGTTGCCCAAGAGGGGTCAAACCTCCTCCGTCCGGTTCCATTACACCCGCCGCGAAGGGCGACCTGCGGTTGTAGGAGAGTTGCATCACGCGCACACCGAGATTGCGGAAGAGCTCAAACCTTTCCAACATCCCCTCCAGCATATCTACGCTCTCAAAGGAGAAGATGATCCCCATCTTGTGCTCGCGTTTGGCGCGGTACATGTCGTCCGGTACTCGAACCTGCGTGAAGTAGGCAGGATGGACCTCGATCATCTGATGAACGTAGGCAATCTCCTTCACGGTCTCCGCGAAGTCCGCATTGAGCCCACCGATAGACCACTTGACGACGTCTATGCCGCAGTCTCGAACGATATCGAGGTCAGATTGAGGCAATGGCAGACGGCCGTCCTCCCAAGGTGGCCCGGAGTTGCAGTCGAGCACGAGCGCGCTGCGGTACAGCTTGCCAGCCCTTTCCGAAACGCGAGGGCTGGCGCTACCTGTCTGCTGGGCTGCAAGAAATGAAGGCGCGGAAGCGGCAGCCGCAACGGTCATGAGTGAGAATCTGCGCCGATTAATAGTGTTCTCCCCAGAGAGTCAGGGGGCCATGTGGCCGGACGACCACTGCCACTCCCTTCATGTTGCACCTCCATGAATGATTTCGGCGAGCGAACTCGACTCTGAAGCGCCGATCTTACTCGTCAATGCGGTGGCAGCATTCGTATGGTCGGTCCGGGGTAGGACGCTGGCAAGCTTTGTGCCGGAGTGGCCGCTTTTTCAATCCCGAGCGGCTACTTTGGAGAAGCTCTGAAGACCGCTCAGGGTGCCGATGTACGGCGCTATCGAGAGCGAGCCGCGCTTCCTGACGGAGAGCCAGTTGGCGAAGCTATGTGAAGAGGTACCCCCCGCACCTGAATGTAGCCGCGCGTTTCGCCGTGTTGACGTTGCTGCGCATGCGCTCGCAGTCTCGGCTGACCTGGGATAGGGTCGACCTGAAGCGGGCGCGCGCGTGGGTGCCGGGTGACCAGATGAAGGGCGCCAAGACTCTCGGTTTTCCGCTGTCGCCGGAGGCCGTCAGGGTGCTGCGCGAGACGCGGCTGCTCAGCCCGCGCGGCGAGCGGGTATTTCAGTACGACGGGAAACCCGTCGAGAACTTCAATACCAAGGCGTTCAAGAAGGCCGCAGAGCGGGCCGGAGTCCCGGGGCTACGGTGTGGGGCACGACCTCCGCCACACTGGCGCCTCTTGGGCGGTTCAGCGCGGCGTGACGCTTCAGGAGGTGATGGCACCGGGCGGCTGGAAGTCCTACCGCATGGTGCTGCGTTACGCCCATCTCTCACCGGCAAACTCGGCGTCTGTGGGTCCTAACTCAGGAAATCGGCTGGTCCCTTTGCCGGAAATCGCCCGCTCGCCGCCGGGGTGCGCACGAAAGCGGGCAATCACTCGTTCCGGGCCGGGAATCACCGAGTATCTAAAGAACGGGGGGAAAATTAGAAATCGCGCAGCAGATGGCCAATCACGAGAGCGCGCGGACAACGGGCTTGTACGACCGACGGGATGACCAGGTGAGTGTCGATGAGGTGGCGCGGATTTTGATCTGAGCGCCCGGAAAACAGATTATTGAGCTAAGCAAAGGCCAACGCACCAATAACTCAGGTCGATAGTCCTCCCGAAGTGAGCTCACGCTCAATCTCCTCGAGCGTCTTGCCTTTCGTTTCCCGAACGCGAAGAACGAAGACAAAACCGGCGAGGCAAATCGCGCCGTACAACCAGAAGGTTCCTGCGGCCCCTAGCCGAGCGCTCAGCATGGGAAATGTGAACGTTAAAGCAAAGCACGCCGCCCATAGCGCCGAGACTGCGACGGATACGGCCAGCCCCCGGATCCGGTTGGGGAAAATCTCGGAAATCAATACCCAGGTCACAGGCGCGAGTGAGGCGGCATAGCAACCGATTGCGAAAAGCGTCAGCATGAGCACCGGCAGACCCTTAATGCCTGAGGCGTAGACGAGCCCGAGCGTGGCATGTGACAGCGCGATCCCGCCGTACCCATATAGAAGCAGCACCCGCCGTCCAAACCGATCCACTAACCCCAAAGCGAGGAGCGTGAAGATGAGATTGATGGTTCCCGTGATGACAATGTTGAAGAGGACTGCGCTCACTCCATAACCCGCGCCTCGATAAATCTCCTCCGCGTAGTTAAAGATGATGTTGATGCCGCTCCATTGCTGCAGCACCGCGAGCCCGATCCCGGTCAGCAGCGGGCCGAGCATTCTGAAGGAGAGCAACTCAGCCCTCGCCGAGCTGGCCGATGTTTCGGTTGCGATTGCAGCGTCAACCTCGTGCAGTGTCTGCGAGCCATAGAGAGCGCCACCGATGCGCATCAGTATTGCGAGAGCTTTCTCACGCTCCCCTTTCTTAGCAAGCCACCGCGGGCTCTCTGGAATTGCGAATGCACTAAGGAAGAACACGACCGATGGCACGGCCACCGCCGTAAACATCCATCGCCAGCCCCACTGTCCATTCCATGACTCGCGGAGCGCGTTCGCCGTGGCCCCGTCAGGAACCGCATCGGCTATCAGCCAGTTCACGATCTGTGACATGAGGATGCCGACCACGATCGCCAGCTGGTTGAGCGCAACCAGCCGTCCGCGCCAGGGCGCGGGGCTCAGCTCCGCGATGTAGGTTGGTGACACATTGGAGGCGATGCCGATGGCGACGCCGCCGATGATTCGCCACGTTACGAAGGTGGCGTAAGACTCCGCCCAGCCGGTGCAAATCGATGAGACTGCAAAGAGCAACGCCGAGAGAATGAGCAGGCGCTTGCGTCCCAGGCCATCGCTTAAGATCCCGCACAATACGGAGCCCACGAGACACCCGAGGAGCGCGCAACTGTTTGCCCAGCCGATGAGCTCCGGTGAAGTCAGCTGGAAATATGCTTCGTAGAACGGCTTGGCACCGCCGATAACCACCCAGTCGTAACCGAAAAGCAGCCCCCCCAAGGCTGCAGCACCGGAAATCAGAGCGACATAGCGGGTGTTGTAAGCCAGCCGGGCTTTAGTGCTTGCAGTCGTCACAGAAGTCCGCGCACGCGGGCCAGACGGTACGCGCCTCGCGCGGCAAGCGCCTCGTTGTGGGTTGCAACGCCTATGCCGAGCTCTCGCAGAACTAGTGCATAAGCCTCGAGCAGCGGGGCGCTGCCGATGAGCTGTACGGTCGCTCCGCGCAGCTGCGCCGCGAGCGGTAACTCCAGCGCTTCGTGCGCGATCAGAAGCGCCGAGAGATAGGAGGGCAGCTGCTCTGCCGTAAGCGATCCAAAGAGGCCTGAGGTCCTGACACTAAAGAGGTGATGCAGCAGGCCGCCCGGCTCCCGGGCCCGCGCGACGGCCTGACGGCAGGCACCGTGATCGAGTGGACCTGTGCCGGAAGGTATGAGGCGCCCAAGCAAGCTGTGCGTGCGCAGCACCTCGAATACTTCGCCTGTCATTGCCGTGAAAAAAGAATCGATGCGATTTAGGCTGACGAGTACCCACTTGCTGTGCGTGCCCGGCAAGCACACCACTTGTCGCGTTGCCTCGTTCTGGTTCAGAAGTCCCAGTAGCTGCGTCTCCTCGCCGCGGAGCACGTCGGCGCTGTTTGCGGTGGTGCCACGGAACAGTAAGCCCGGCACAACCCAAAGCGAGCGCCCCGGCAGAGATGGCGCCTCTAGCTGCAACATGCCGCGCGCCACGTCTTCGAGCGTCGCCGGGCATTCGATGTAGGACACTTCCATCCACCCTTGGCGGCTGCCGACCATGCCGGCGAGCACGATGAGCGGGTCTTCCCAGCCTGCGAGCTGCTGTGAAAGCACCGCCTCGAATGCACCCTGACACGCGAGTATCCCCTGGGCCGCGCGCCGCTCCTCGAGAAGACGACCCGCGGCGTTCAGCTGATAGAGGCGCAGACTGCTCGTGCCCCAGTCAACAGCGATCACAGCTGCGCGACCTGACTCTCGGGGAGTCCCTTGACTGGTGAATGCCAGCGGTACAAACCACCCGACTCTGGTTGCTCGGAGAGATCCGTGCTGCTCAAACCAGCGCGTGCCGTCGTGATGTAGAGCTCATTGAGCTGCCGACCGCCAAGGGCAATGCAGGTCGGATTTTTGGCCGGCAAGGGAACTACGCAATCGATTTTACCTTCGGGCGAATAGCGTACGACGCGTCCGGCACCCCACTGCGCGTTCCACAGAAAACCTTCGGCATCAACCGTCGACCCGTCGGCGCAGCTGGTGTCAGCGGTGAGCGTTGCGAACACGCGAATGTGGGCTGTATGCGCGGAGCCTGAGTCGTAGTCGCAACAGAGAATGCGTGGCTGCGCTGAATCGCACCAATACATCGTGGTCGCGTCGGGGCTGAAGCAGAGGCTGTTGGGAATTGCAACGCCCGGCAGATCTAGGCGCCGCAGCCCATATGCGCAGGAGAATTGATAGAAGCAGCCGATCGGCTCTCGCGCGGCATGCTCATTCATGGTCCCGAAGACGAAATTGCCACTCCGGTCGCAGCGCCCGTCGTTAATGCGCGTGCGAGGCTCGTCATTCTCCACGAGCACGAGAAGCCCGAAGGGCGGCAGTTCGTCGACGTCGGTGGGAACATCTGCCAGGTACAGCCCTTTCGCGAGGGCCAGCAGCAGCCTCCCAGACTCACATAGCGCGAGAGACCCGAGCCGGTCCGGAAGACTCCAGGTGCGTGTAACCCTGCTTCCGGGGCTGTACATCCAGAGTCGCGATGCGAGGATGTCCGACCAAAAGAGCACCTCGCGCCGCGTGCACCAGAGGATCCCTTCCCCCAGCGTGCAACGGCAGTCAATCGCGAGTTCTGCTTCCGCAGCTACCATTCCGCGATGCTGCCATCGTCGTGCCGCCACACCGGGTTGCGCCAGTCCGGCGCCCTGCGGCTCGCCTGAATAACCCGTTCCTCGTCGATATCGACGCCGAGCCCTGGAAGGGAGAGCGGCGCGATGCAGCCCTGGTCGATTTGGAAGTGTTCCTTATTGCGGACGTAGTCGAGGAACTCTACCTGCCCGTTGTAGTGCATCCCCAAACTCTGTTCCTGAAGCACTGCATTGTGTGCAACGAAATCGACCTGCAGGCAGGCTGCGAGCGCAATGGGTCCTACGGGGCAGTGCGGAGCGAGTGCGACGTCATACGCTTCGGCCATCGCGGCGATTCTGTAGCACTCGCTGATCCCGCCCGCGTGGGAAAGATCCGGCTGCACGATGGCAAGTCCCCCTGCCGCAAGAGCACGCTTAAAGTCGGCGCGCGAGTAGAAACGCTCGCCCGCGGCGAGTGGTATCGACGTCTGCGCGGCGAGACGCGGATAATGCTCCGCCTGCTCGGGCAGCACGGGCTCTTCGACGAAGAGCGGGCGGTAGGGCTCGAGTTCGCGCAACAGCACGCTAGCCATGGGCACGCTCACCCGCCCGTGAAAATCAATCCCGTAGCTGATCGAGTGGCCGTAAGCCCCATGAACCTCGGCCACACGCGCGATCGCTGCGTCGATCGCGCGCGAGGAGTCGATCGGCGCAAGCTCCTCAGTGGCGTTTAGCTTGAAGGTATCGACGCCGGTCTCCTTAAGCTTGGCGATCCCTTCGATGAGGTCCGCCGGCCGATCGCCTCCGACCCAGCTGTAAGTCTTCATGCGCTCGCGCACCAGGCCTCCGAGAAGCTGGTACACAGGCACACCGAACGCCTTCCCCTTGATGTCCCAGAGCGCCTGATCGATACCGGCGATTGCGCTCATGAGGATCGGCCCGCCACGATAGAAGCCGCCGCGATAGAGCGTCTGCCAGAGATCGTTGATCCGCGCCGGATCTCGGCCGATCAAATACTCCGACAGCTCGTGCACCGCCGCCTCCACCGTCCGCGCACGCCCCTCGACGATCGGCTCGCCCCATCCGACGATGTCGCTATCGGTCTCCACCCTGAGAAACATCCAACGTGGCGCGACTCGATAGGTCTTGAGTCCCGTGATCTTCATGGCACGCCCTGCTGTCGCTTCGTCTCGCGAAACGCCTCGAGGTACTCCTTGGCCATCGCCTCGGTGCGCGAGAGCGGTTGATCAGGCTGATAAAGCTGAGTTCCGAGGCCGGCGCCGACGCAGCCTGCGTCAAGATATGCGGCGAGATTCTCGGGCGTGACGCCACCGACGGCGTACAGCGGCGCGGGCGGCAGTACGGCGCGCAGCGCGCGCACGAAGCCTGGGCCCAGACTCCCTGCGGGGAAAATCTTCAGCGCTTGCGCCTTCGCGCCCAATGCCTCGAAGGCCTCGGTGGGCGTGGCAACGCCGGGGATCACGGTGAGGCCCTGCAACACCGCATGACGGATGAGCGTCGGGCACGTGTTAGGGGCGACTGCGAGCCGCGCCCCCAACGCTTTGAGCCTATCAACCTGTGACGTCTCGAGCACTGTACCTCCTCCGATCCACGTGCGTTCGCCAAAGCGCCCGAGAACGACCTTGAGGCTCGTTTCCCAGTCTGGCGAGTTCAAGGGAATCTCGATTGCCTCGAACCCCATGCCGATCAACGTCGTGACATGGGCTAGCGCATCCTCGGGCCGGATACCACGCAGGATGGCTATGAGGGGCAGCACGGGCTCCCATTTAGGGCTTGTTTCCGTCGTGCTCATTCGTGGTAGAGCTGAACACGGCCGCCGTCGACCAGGATGTCAGCGCCGGTGATGAACGACGCCTCGTTGCTTGCGAGAAAGAGCGCCGTCTGCGCCACCTCCTCGGGGGTGCCGAGACGCTTACAGGGAATCAGCTCTGCCTGGCGACGCCGCTCGGCCGCGGGATCCGGCTGGGAGTCCAGCCAGGCTTCCGCCTGCGGCGTCAGGATGAAGCCTGGCGAGATCGAGTTGACGCGGACACCGCGTGCCGCGTACTCGATCGCTAGCGCGCGGGTCAGTCCGATGAGGCCGTGCTTTGCTACAGGATACGGGAAGCAGCCCGGGGTGATCCGGTGGCCATGGACCGAGGCGATGTTGACGATGTTGCCGGCGCCATGCGCGAGCATGGACGGCAACACGGCCTTCGATACGCGCCAGGCCGCCGTGAGATCAATGTCGAGGCAGCGATCCCAGTCGGAATCAGCAAGCTGCAGCGGCTCGGCAAAAACGTTGACGCCGGCATTGTTAATCAGTATGTCGACACGCGAGAAGCGTTCTAACGTCGATCCGACTGCCGCCACCACTTGATCGGATCGAGTGATGTCCACGGTCAGCTTCACCACATTACTAGTGACCGTCGCCTCAGTGTGATCCCGATCCAGAGCAATCACGTGTGCCCCGTGCTCGGAAAAGAGCGCGGTTACCGCCGCGCCAATTCCGCGAGCTGAACCTGTAACAATCGCGACTTTTCCGTGTAGGCGTCCCACCGGCACCCCCTCGATTCTCCACCGGCACATCCGTGTACGTTACCGGGAAGTCATGCAAGACACCAGTGATGGTATGGACGTCGTCAGGCTTTAACCCGGGGAATTCGTGTTCGCCGGGAGCAGATCGTGCCGGTCGAGCTCGACTGACGAATCTTCGATGAAGACGTCGACATTGCTGCGCAGAACGATATATGGCGGGAGCTTATAAACCGGCCGCGGTCGGATTCCTTCAAAAATGAAGCGATGCAAGGCCTCGAACGCCATGCGTCCCTGGGTGAACGGCCGCTGATAGAGCGTGGCAAAGACCTGGCCGGAGCGAAGGAGCGGAACAAGCTCGGGGAATAAGTCTGTGACGACGAGGCTCATTTTGCCGAGTCGGCCGCTGTTTTCGAGCGCCTTAATCACCGGCAGAGAATTTGCTGTGCTCACGTAGATACCGGTTAGATTCGGATGTCGAGCCAGGATGTCGCGGGTTTGACGGTACGCTTCGCGGTACTCATCGTGTGCCTCGGCCACCTCGAGCAGCGAAATGGCGCTATCAAGATCGACCAGCATGGAGCGAAATCCACGGACTTTCTCGGAATGATCGAAAGTGGCGAGATCGCCCGTGATAATGGCCGCCTCCCCCGCCTCACTCCCGAAGCGGGTGAGTAGCTCTGCGACGATCGCGCCACTCGTATAGGGGTCGCTCGAAATCGTGGTCAACCGCTCTGTACCGGGGGCGTCGGTCGCGACACAAACCACTGGAATACGGCTCGTTGTAGCCTTGCGAATCAGCGGCGCGATTTTGGGCACGGAGCTGGGTGCGAGAATGAGTCCTTCGCAGGGCCGATCCAGCCGCGTTTGGATCGATTCAAATTCACCATGGCCCATGTTCGGGTACGAGTGAAACTCGACCTCCAGCTGCGGTTGAAGCTGTGCAGCAGCCTCCCTTATGCCGGCTCGCACCACATCAAAGTAGGAGGCGATTTCCCGCGGGAGATGGACTGCTACTTTGCTACGACGGCCGAGTCTCAGATAGCGGGCGGCTAGGTTGGGGCGATAGCCGAGCCGCTCGGCGGTCTTCACGATCTTGGTGCGGGTCGCATCGCTGATGTCTCGACGAGCATGCAGTGCCCGATCCACAGTTCCAATCGAAACGCCGGCAGCTTTCGCAATTTCCTTAATACCAGCTGCTTTCGAGTCAGAGGCGTGCCCCGTAGAGCGGTCTTGCTTCTGCGCGCGAGAGCCTGAAGAGCTGCGACCTCGGCCCGAGTTCTTCATGGGGCCACGTCATTCCTGGGCTTCATGGCTTGAACGGCGTCATGTCGCAGGATCCTAGCACTGTAAGAGCGCCTTCATTTCCGGTAACGTACACGGAGTCGACGCCAACCTGGTATTCGCGTGGCTGCGGCTGCAAGAGCAAGGGATGCTGGCGGCCCGCACGCGTCGACCACGACCCAAGCTACTGGCAGGTTCTGAAAATGGCTGAGATGGCGCGCTATGACGCCGGGGTCGGCCTCAGCTGAGACGCGTAGCCGAATGAGCTTTGCGGCCTCTGTGCAATCATCGGCGGTCATATGTTGGGTACCCTGTACTTACTATTCTTTCAGGCAACGCAAACCAGCCGCGGCCTTCGAGCGGATGCCCCGTGTCCGAACCCGCCGTCCGGTGGCGGAGCGGTGCGACACTCAGCCCTGGCAACAGCCAGCGCTCGAGACTCGACGTGCTCAGCGGCCCTACAGGCTCGCGCGCAACCTCAGGTCACGCGACGAGGCCCCCACATAGACCGTACGGTGCGGCGCGTCGATCCAGCGATGCTGAGCCGTGGACCAATACTGCAGCTGCCGGGGCGGAATGTGCATCTCGATGACTCGGCTGGCGCCAGCGGCCAGCCGCACACGGTCAAAGCCGACCAGTGCGCGCTCGGCGAACTGCACCCCCGTGGGGCGGTTGCGTGGCGCGCCGAGATAAATCTGCGGGACTTCATCGCCCGCGACGATTCCGCGATTACTCAGCTTGAAGCGGACCAAAGCCCCGTCGGCGGTGCGGCGCGCGCCCAATTCGGAATAGGCGAACCGCGTGTAACTGAGCCCAAACCCGAAAGGGAACAGCGGTGCGCGCTGCTGTTGGTCGAACCAGCGGTAACCAACGAACAACCCTTCGCTGTAGTGCGTTGACCCGCCCGCACGGTTCGATTGCCGCTCAGGGTGGGTCGGATCGTTGGCCACGTTGTCCCCGAGCTTCACCGGCCACGTAAAAGGCAAACGTCCGGCCGGGCTGACTCGCCCCAGCAACAGATTCACCGTGGCGGGCCCGCCCTCGTCTCCCGGGTACCACATCAGCAGGACGGCTTTGACCTGGGACAACCATGGCATCGCCATCGGTTCGCTCACATTCAGCACAACGATAGTGTTCGAGTTGACGGCCGCGACGTCGCGTATCAACGCGTCCTGATCACCGGGCAGGGCAAAATCCGGGCGACCGCGGCTCCACGCGAAGACCATCGCCGTGTGAGCACGGCGCGCTACCTCGATCGCTTGCTGGTAACGGATCTGCCGTTGCGCCGGGGTCACCCAGGCGAGACGCACCTGAACCGGTTGACCACTGCTGTCGCCGTGAAGCTCGAGCGCGAAGGAATGGGCGCCCGCCGACAAATGCACGCGCCGACGGACATTGTCGAGTCCGTCAACGGTCGGCAAGACGTTGTCTTCCGACGGCTGCAGAACCGCGCCATGCAAACCGAGCTCATTGCTCGCAGCGACGCGTCGACCATCGACGCTCAGCAAGCCGCTGGCCCCGAGCAGTTGCAGATTCAGGTCATAATCGCCGTCAGTCGGAATGGAAAATTCGCCACTCCAGCGATGCTCCGTGCCGGGAGGCAACGCAGTGCCGCGTTGCGCCGTGTGCTCGAGCACGGCCGCCGAGCGCGGCGCCGCCGCGCCGTCGGAATCGGCGGTTGCCGCGTGCCAAAGACCCGAGTCGTCGCGATACGACAACGCGCTCAACGGCATCGCCTCGCTCGTCATGTCATCGGCTACCGCAAAGTGAATATGACCCAGCTCTTGCAGGAGCTGCAGAGGACTGATCTGTCGATCCAGATGGCCGAGCGCCTTCTCACCGGACACGCCGATCGCCATCAACTGGCCGGCTCCCGGTCCAATCAGGGCCAGGCTGTCCAGGTCCTGCGGCTTCAGCGGTAAGGCGTGGTCATTTTTAAGAAGTACCGCGGCATCCTCGGCTGTCTTCTGCAGCATCGGGGCATGCTCGCCGCTGCGCTCCGGCACGACCGCGTGGCCCGGTGCCCGATCCAGGTATCCAAAGCGCTTCAATTGCCTCAGAATCCGCCGCACTGCCGCATCGATCGTCGATTCAGGAACTTGGCCGCTCTCGAGCGCGGCGTGCAAACCGACCGCCGGCGGCGGCAAACTCCTCATGGGTGGCGGTTCCGCGGTATGCGGCGGCTCTTCAGGCAGGGCATCGTCGCGCACAGGCGGCACCGCCACCTGCGCGACGGAGTCGAATGGCGATCGACTGGATGCGGCATCGAGATAGGCGAGAAAGTTGTCGCCCAGCCGATAGCCGGGCATTTCCAGGTCCAGTCCGCGATTGATGTAGAGCGTGTCGTGCACCGCCCCCCAATCCGAAGTGACGAATCCCTCAAAGTGCAGCTCTTGCCTGAGCAATCGCTGCAGCGTTGCTGCGTTACCGCATGAGTATTCGCCATTGATGCGGTTGTAAGAGCACATGATCGAGGCGACACCGGCTTCGATAACGGCGGCAAACGGTGCCGCGTAGATCTCGTGAAGCGCCTGCTCATCGACGAGAACATCATCGGCGCCATCGTAGGCGATGAAATGCTTGGCCTGTGCCATCACGCCCTGTTGCTGAATGCCCCTGATCTCGGCGGCAGCGATTTCGCCGGTGAGAAACGGGTCTTCGCCGAAGGTGTTGTAGGCGCGCTCCCAGGTCTGGTCGCGATGGATATTGATGTAGGGTTCCAGGACGACGTCCTCGCCGAGGGCGCGTGCGTCCTCCCCGATGACCAGGCCATTGGCGCGAGCATCGTCGCGGCTGAACGTCGCGGCCAATCCCATGGTTGCGGTCATGCCGGTGGACGCTTGCCGAGTCAGGACCCCGGGTGGTCCGTCGGTCAAGCGCAGCGCCGGTATGCCGAGGCGCGGCATACCGGGCCAGTAGCCGGCCTGTCCCTGGCTGGTCGCCGCGGGTTCGGCAACACCGTGCACCAGACTGAGCTTCTCCTCCCGCGTCATCTGCCGGAGAAGCGCCTCGACGCGGTCTTCGGCGTGCAGGGGCGCCAACGCGCCGCCAACCCACGTCAGCACCCCGAGCGCGAGAGAATGGCCCATGGTATTCATCATCGGACGCGGATCGAGCATCTACTTCGCGAGCGCGTCTGGAAAATCGTCGTAAACGGCGTCCCGGAAGGCCTTGTGAAGCGGGACCTTCCCGAACGGTACGTACTGCGTGAAGAGGACGGCGGTAATCTTGTGCTTTGGATCCACCCAAAAGAGAGTGTTCTCAGCGCCGTCCCAGAAGAATTCGCCGACCGCGCCGGAGTTTTCCGTCGCATCGGCGGGCGCTCGAAGGCGGACCGCGAAGTCGATGCCGAAACCGACCTGACCCTTTGTTGGGAGCCACGAGATATCGGTAACGCCACAGGGCATCGCGTCCGTCGCCATCAGCCGAATGGTCTCCGGCTTCAATATACGAACGCCATCGAGCTCGCCGCCGTTCTGCAGCATCCGCGCAAAGCGCATGTAGTCATCGAGCGTGGAGAGGAGTCCGGAGCTCCCGGACTTGAGGGGCCAGTCGCGGCTATTGAATTCGTGCGCTGTCGCGTCCGGAATCCGCGTCATCGTGCCGTCTGGATGCGATTCATATACCGCGGCGAGCCGCCGACTGTCGTCCGGGCGGATGACATACCTCGTATCTCGCATCCGCAACGGCGCAAATATCACTCTTTCGAGGCAGCGGTCGAAGCGAAGCCCGCAGAAACGCTCGACGAGAAGAGCCTGCAGATCGACGCCCGCGCTGTAGAGCCAGCGGGCCCCCGGCTGATAAGCAAGCGGAAGCGCGGCGAGCTTCGACGCTTCTTCGGCCAGAGTATTCCTCTGGTTAGAGGGGTCTGCGGCGCGGTAGATCTCCCCCGCGGCGGTCTGGTCCATCCCGTCAGACAGACCGGCAGTATGGCGCACGATGTCGCGGATCGTGATCGGTCGATTGGCTGGCTCGTACACGACCTCACCCTTCCGGTCGAGCCCGGCGTAAACCTTCATATTTGCAAACTCGGGCAGGAACTTCGAAAGCGGATCGTCGAGTTTGAACTTGCCGGATTCGTAGAAAGTCATGAGCGCAACGCCCGCGATCGGCTTCGTCATCGACCGGATGTGCACGATCGTGTCGCGGGTCATGGGCCGATGGGCCTCGCGATCGGCGTCTCCGAACGCGCCAGAGTAGACCTCGTGACCGCTCTGGTAGACGAGGGCAGATACGCCGACGAGCGCCTTGGCTTCGACCAGTTCGCTCAACGCTGCGTCAATGGTGCGCGGATCAATGTGGCCTTGGGCAGCCGCCGAAGGCATGATGAACATGAGCGCGCCGATTGTCAGAGCCGAGGCCAGCAGCGGCGGAAGTGGAGGCATGCGGTTACCTGCATGGAATTGAGCCTTCCCGCTTCTCGGACGGTTTGGAACTGCCTAAGCTGACAGTTCTTCAGTCCTCCGGCACGATGAGAGGAGGATCATGAGGCGGAAGCGACTTACCGACGAAGAGAGTGCCATGCCGCTGCGCCAGGCGGAAGGGGGCATGCCCAGGTCCTCGCCGCGTGCTCGATGGATCGCTGCGGTGACATTGCTGGGCGCACTCGCGTCCCGATCGTGGTGCGCCGTACCCTTGGTCAGCGGAAATGGCTTTGGCTTTGCCGTCGTCAGTGACGCGACCGGTCATGTCAGCCGGTTCTATCCCCATCCCTATGCTTTTGGGCGCCCGGACCGCGCCCATCCGCTCGCCGAGGGCGTGGCCACCACGAACTTCATCGCGGAGCTCGCACCTCGGTCTTCAGCTGCCCAGGCGTCGGTCCGGTACATCGATCAATCGCAGGTCATACGCGTTTCATCTGAGTATGGAACCGCAGCGGTATTCATGCCGTTTGGCCTGCCGCATCCGGTGCTGATCATCGACTGGCAATCCCCCTCGGCCCTCGCGGCAACGGTTGGCTGGACGGTGCAGTGGACGCACACGGTGGCCTCGCGCTCTGACGTGACGGTGTCGGGTGTTCGCGTCCGGGTACTGCGGTTCAACGACACCGCAGAGGCACTGTGCCTGATCCCGCTCGATCCGGGTCAATCCGACGATACCGGCGATGATTCAGAGCTGCGCGGGCACGACGCCTGGGCGTTGATGGCGGTCGAACCGGGGCGTAACGCCGCTTCGCTGGTCAGCTCGTTGCTGCATTGGCGCGCCGGACGTTCGGTCGCCGAGCTCATCCAGCGTGAGCTCTCCGACATCGAGCGCTGGCGTGTGCGCACTCCGGCATCGGTCACGGATCGCGTGGCGCGCGAAGTTTGGCGCCAAAGCGAAATCGTCCTGCGCATGGCGCAGAGCCGAGAACCCAACCGCGGGCGGCGGCATGGCCAGGGACTCATTGTTGCAAGTCTTCCGGATCTTCCGGACGGCTTGTGGTTCACGCCCTGGGTGCGCGATATGGCCTACGCCGTGCTCGCACTGATTCGCATGGGTCACTTTGAGGAGGCGAGGGCTGCACTGACGGCTTATTTCAATGCCCGCCCGACCGGGCTGATGCGCCGGGAGACGGCCGACACCGACTATCAGATCTCGGTCGTGCGCTATTTTGGCGACGGCTCTGAGGAGCCCTTCTTCACGATGGAAGGCAGCACCAATGTCGAGCTCGACAACTGGGGCCTGGTGCTTTGGGTCCTGGCAGAATATCTCGAGCGCACGGCAGACGAATCGCTGTTGTCGACTCGCACCTTTCGTGGGACGGTGTACGAGAGCGCGCGCGATTTCATAGTGCGACCGCTGCTGGCCAATCTGGAGGCGTATCAGCAAGGCCTGATCGTCCGAGCGGACACCTCGATTTGGGAAGAGCGCGAGCGCGATCGCAAGCATTTCGCTTACACGACGGCCGCCGCGATTGCGGGCCTCAGCGGGTTCGCAGGCATCGCCGAGCGGCGGCACGATGCGCCGCAGGCAGCGGCCTTGTCGAGCACGCTCGGTCGCCTGGGGCGAGGGTTTGCGTCGGCGTTTGCGAGCGGCGGCAGACTGCGCGGTACCCTGGAGCCGGGAATCAAGAACGAAATCGATGGTGCCCTCCTGGCGGTCATCGAGATGGGCATCGTCGACGACTCGAAGTCCATTGCCGATGTGGTCGAGCGCATGCCACAGCTCAAGGTGGCCTCCGGGGGTTACCGTCGCGTGCAGAGCGTCCTCACCGATCCGGCGGTCTTTGAGTACTGGTATGAGCGGCAGGAGTTCGTGTTCGTAGACTTGAGCTTATCGGGCGTGCTGCGTCGCCTTGGCCGCCAAGCCGAGGCCGCGGCCCTGCTGCAGCGCGTGCTGGAAGATGCCGCCGCGCACGATGATCTGATTCCCGAGATGTATGTCTCGGAACCCTGCCCGCTGTTCCCGGGCAGGGTCGGTGACCCGACTGGCGCCCTGCCGATGGTGGGCTACGGGGCCGGGGCTGTGATCCTGGAACTGTTGGCGCCGCTCGGTGCGCCGGGCACCCGGGCTGACCATGCGCCGCCCGGCGCCCCCGAGAGCGTTCCCGGCAGCTAATTAATGTTCCACAGCCGATTGACACGCCCGCCAAGTCTGAGTAGATTCTGCGAAAGATGGGAACGTTTCCATTGGTCTCCGAAAACGCACCGCCAAAGACCCGCGCAGCCTAGCTGAGACAGTTGCTGGATTCCTTTCCAAATCCTCGAGAGGGAGGGGATTTGATGAAAACCCGTTCAACGCGGCCCGGCCGACCCCCCCCACGCACCCGCGCCAACTCCCGCAGGAGCCCGATCGCTATCTACTGCGCCGCGGTGATCTCCGCGGCCGCCAGCGCGGCCTACGCTCAGCAGGCACAAACCCCGGCGCCGAACGACTCCGAGCTGCAGACCGTCATCGTCACCGGCATCCGCGAAGCGCTCCAGAAGGCCGCGGAGGAAAAGCGCGCTGAGGAATCCATCGTCGAGGTCGTCTCTCAGGAGGACATCGGCAAACTCTCCGACCCGAGCGTCGCCGAATCGATCTCCCGCCTCACTGGCCTCGCCGGTCAGCGCGTCCACGGACGCGTGCAGGATATCTCCATCCGCGGCTTCTCGGGCGACTACGTCACGACGCTCCTGAACGGTCGCGAGCAGGCCAGCACCGGCGACAACCGTGCCGTCGAGTTCGATCAGTACCCCTCGGAAGTCGTGCAGTCGGTCATGGTCTACAAGACCACCGACGCCGAGCGCGTCTCTTCCGGTCTCGCCGGAACGGTCGATCTGCGCACCATGCGGCCGCTCACCTACAGGAACAACGTCGTCACCGTCGGCGTGCGTGTCGAGAGAAACTCGCTGGGAAACCTGAACCCGGAGGGGAGCTCCACGGCCTACCGCGCCAACGGCACCTACATCAGACATTTCCTCGATGACAGGCTGGGCGTTGGCATCGGCTACGCGCGCCTCGACTCACCCGAGCAGGAACAGCACTACAAGGCTTGGTGGTGGAGCCCGAACGGTAACACCGTCAACAACAACGCCACCATGCTGAACGGCGCCGAACTCTACAACTACTCGCGCCACGATGTGCGCGACGGCCTGGTGGGCGCGCTCGAATACAAGCCGAGCGACACCGTCCACAGTGTCACCGACCTCTACTTCTCCCGCTATGCCCAGCACACCTGGGACCGCGGCTGGGAGGCATTCCTCTGCCCGTGCCAGACCGGGCAGGCGATCGCGAATCCGACCTACACCGCGATCAGCGGCGGCCCTGGAACTCCGGGCACGCCCGGGCCCACCACGACCTTCGTGACCTCCGGCACGTACAACGGCGTGCAGAGCATCCTGCTCAACCAGTACGCGACCACCCACGACCGGCTCTCTGCCTTCGGAGAGAACCTCGAACTGGACCTGGGATCGTGGAAGGCGGCGGCGGACCTGAGCTATTCCTACGCACACCGCCAGCAGCGATGGACGGAGACCTATGCCGGCTATACACCCTTTAACAACACCTCGGGCGATGCTTCCATCAATTTCAGCAACGCGCTCGCCGGTCTTCCGAATCTGTCGAGCAGTCTCAACTACGCCAACGCCGCGGCTGTTCAGCTCGGCGACCCGGCCCCGTGGGGTGGCTGGGGCCACGACGGCGTCGACAACCGTCCGACCAGCACCGACAAGATCAAGTCCGTCAAGCTGACGGCGCGACGCGATTTCAGCAGGGCGATCAGCTCCCTGCACTTCGGCGTGCAGTATCAGGTGCGCGACAAAACGCTGCAGGAGCAGGAGTTTGATCTTCTGTTGAACAACAACCGCACACCGATCAACGTGCCGGCCAACCTGCTCAAGAACCCCGTGTCGACCGGCTGGGGAGGATTCGGCGGTGTGATCACGTACGACATCCCGGCCGCCATGGGCCAGCTGTACACGCTGCAGCAGTTCACCGACAACAACGGCTATGCAGGCGACTACACGGTCAAGGAGAAGCTCACCAGCGGCTTCGTGCAGTTCGAGCTGAACTCGAAGATCGGTGACCTGCCAGTGCGCGGCAACTTCGGTGCGCAGCTGATCCACTCGCAGCAGTCGACGACCGGCTTCTGCCCCGGCTGCGGCAACGGCCAGGCCGTCTCGGGCGGCACGAGCTATAACGACGCTCTGCCGAGCGCCAACATCATCTTCGATCTCACGCCCGACGTCCTGCTGCGCACCTATGCGGCCAAGACGATGGTGCGCCCGCTCATGCAGCAGCTGGGCGACTACGTCAACGCGAGCCTGGGCATCGATCCGATCGACCAGAAGTACCACTGGTCGGGCAGCGGCGGGAACCCGCTGCTGCGCCCATGGCGCGCCAATGCCTACGACGTCGCCATCGAGAAGTACTGGAGCAACGCGAGTTACTTCAGCGTCGCGGGCTTCTACAAGCACTTCACCTCGTTCATCTATGATGCCGTTGGGAACAACAACTACAACTTCAGCGGCCTCAACCCCAATGGCCTGAGTCCCGTCGCCTCCCCGTACGGCAATTTTAGCCAGCCGCAAAATCTCAGCGGCGGTAACGTGCGCGGTATAGAGGTGAGCCTCAACCTCGAGCTCAAGCTCCTGTGGTCGCGCCTCGAGGGTTTCGGTGCCCAGATCGGCGAGGCGTGGACCACGGTCAATGTTCCGCCGGATCCCAACACCGGCCCCACCCTGCCGGGCTTCTCGCCACGCGTCCATACGTTCACTTTCTATTACGAGCGCCATGGGTTTGAGGCGCGCGTCGCGGAGCGCTACCGCGACATATTCGTCGGCTCGGTGCAGTCGACCTTCGACTTCCGCAACTACACGCAGATCCTCGCCGATCGGCAGTTGGATGGCGAGCTCGGCTACAGCTTCAGCTCCGGAAGCCTCAAGGGACTGTCGCTCACGCTGGTGGGCACGAACCTCCTGAACTCGGCCTACCGCGATACGACCGGTCCACTGGGAACGACAGGTCTCACCACGCCGCAGATCTACGAGCGTTACGGCCGCGTGATCCTGGCCGGCTTCAACTACAAGTACTGAGCCCAGGTGAAGGTCGCCAGGCTCCGTCCCGGGAGGCTGTAGCGGAAGGCGCGGCCTTCGCTCTTCACCGAGAAGAGCCGCGGCTCGACCGCCAGGTTGAAGACGATCAGCACCGTCGATCCGTCGTCGGCATTCCTGAAGGCCACGCTCTTCAGGCCCTCGACATCGCCGTTCGACTCGATCCGATGTGCGCCGGGGCGAACGAAGCGGCTGGCATGGGCCAGCGCGTAGTACTCGACGTTGCGGGTCACAGCTCCGGTACCGGAATCGATCGTGACTACTCCGCGGCAGTTGCGGCACCCTCCCGTATGGGGACCGGCGTGCTCATCCAGTGCGAGGTTCCATAGGATCACGCCACGCGCCCAGTTGCGCGCGCCGTCAATGACCAGGGTTCCGGCGAACCACGCGAGGCTCGCGTCCCATCTCCTCTCCCACTCTCCCCCGGCGCATTCCGTGAGGTATGCGTCCTTCTCCGGATACGCCGCGTGAACGAGCGACTGGGCCTTCACCTTTCCCTTGTAGCAATGCCACGCGACGCCCGCGATGTAGCGGGCCGCGGCCGGATCTCCCAGCACTCGCAGGGGGGAGCTCGGTGCAACCCAGTTGTGGTCCCACTCGAGAATCAGCGGAGCGCTCGGGCGCCGGGCAAACAGCGGGCCCAGGTGCCGGCCAATGAACTCGGCGCGCGCGGCGGCCTTGAAGGGCATCCCGGGATAGTTCCTGGGTTCGAAGCCCGGCTCGTTCTGCACGGTGATCGCGTAGAGCGGCAGTCCCGCGCCCGCATAGGCGTCGGCGACACGCAGCAGATACTGCGCGAAGGCATCGTAGGCATCCGCACGCAGTTTCCCCGTCACGAGCTTCGCCGAGTCCTTCATCCACGCCGGCGCGCTCCATGGGGAGGCCATTATGAGCAGCCGCGGATTGACCGCCCGGATCTCGTGCAGGAGCGGAAACAGATCGTGAGCCTGCGGCTCCATCGAGAAATGCGCGAGCGTCGGATCCGGCTCACCGTGCGGGGTGTCATCGAGGCTGTAATGCCGCTCCGAGAAATCGGAGGCTCCGATGGGGATGCGCATGAAACTCAAGCTAATACCCGGAGGCGGTCCGAAGAGCTCCGCGATCAGGTTCCGCCGCGCGACTTCGGTCAGATTCCTGGTCATGACCGCGACAGTCGCGTCCGTGAGCGCCGCCCCGAAGCCGACGATCCCCTGGTAGCTCCGCGAGGCGTCCACCTCGATCGCAAGCGGTGCCACCGGCTGCGCGCCAAACGACAGGTCGGGCTCGTGCGCCAGGAGCTCTCTGCGATCGCCGGTCGTCAGCCAGACGTGCACGGCGTCCTGCCGGCCGTTGTCCGCCGCCGCACGCGCCTCGTTCAGGTGCTGCGCCTGCGGCTGCGCCACGCCACCCAACAGGCAGGCGCCCAGGGCGAGCCAGGGGGCCCTGCGCGGCGAATGCTTTCGCTCAAGGCGCATCGACGCCCGTGGCCTCACCCCCGGCCCGCCGCGCACTGCTTGGCGATGTAGTCCTTGTGCGACGGCATGACGGCCACGCATTTCTTGATGACCGTTTCGATATCGTTGAGATAGCGCATGACTTCCTCGTCCGGGTACTGATCCACCATCGGATCGTAGTCCTCAGGCGTGATGCCCTGGCCCAGCATCACCTGCAGCCAGCTCTCCTCCGCGAAGAGCTCCTCGTTCTCCCGGAAGATGCGGCCGTGACTGCGGAACAGATCGATCTTCACCCGGAGGGTGTCGGGAATCTGCATGTTGCGGCAGTAATCCCAGAACGGCGAATCGTCGCGCTCGGTGGCCTTGTAATGGAGGATGATGAAGTCGCGGATGCGCTCGTACTCGAAGTCCGCCCGCCGGTTGAACTCGTCGACGTCGATGGGAGTGAAGCCGCGCGAGGGAAAGAACCGGGCGAGACGGATGAGGGTCGACTGAATGAGGTGGATGCTGGTCGACTCCAGCGGCTCGAGGAAGCCGCTCGCCAGGCCGACCGCCACGCAGTTCTTGTTCCAGAGCTTGCGGCGCTTGCCAGGGAGGAACTTGATGTAGCGCGGGGGACCCGAGGGTTTGCCGTTGAGGCGCTTAAGGAGCACCGCGGTCGCCTCGTCGTCGGAGATGTACTGGCTCGAGTACACGTAGCCATTGCCGATGCGGTGCTGCAGCGGGATGCGCCACTGCCAGCCCGCCTGGTGCGCCGTGGCGCGCGTGTGGGGCAGGAGCGGATCGACGGACTCGCATGGCACGGCGACAGCCCGGTCGCACGGCAGCCAGTGGAGCCAGTTCTCGAAACCCGTGTGCAGGGCCTGCTCGATCAGCAGCCCCCGGATGCCCGAGCAGTCGAGAAACAGGTCTCCCGGGATGCGCTCGCCGCTCTCCATGCGAACCGAGTCGATGTAGCCATCGCTGTCGCGCAGCTCGGTGCCGACGATCTTGCCCTCGGTGCGCGTGACCCCGCGCGCTTCGGCATAAGCGCGCAGAAACAGCGCGTACAGCCTCGCATCGAAATGAAAGGCATTGGCGATGTCCGCGAGCGGCGACTGCTTCATCTCCGGGACGCTGCGCATGAACTTGCTCTGGCGCGGCGCCACCGTGTTGATGGAATAGTGCTCGAGCCCCGGAACGAGCCCGCGGGCGTGCATCTTGAGCCAGTACTGGTAGCACTTGAGGATGCCGAGATCCTGACCAATGCGGCCGAAGCCGTGAATATAGGAGTGTCCGAGCCTCGCCCAGTCGACGAACTCGATGCCGAGCTTGAAGGTGCCCTGGGTACGCGCGAGAAACTCGTTCTCGTCGAGCTCGAGCGCGGCGTTGTAGTGCTTGATGGCCGGGATGGTCGCCTCGCCGACACCGATCGTGGCGATCTCGTCCGACTCGATCAGGCGGATGCGTACGGCGCTCTTCAGGAGCTTCGAGAAGAACGCCGCGGCCATCCAGCCTGCCGTTCCGCCCCCCACGATGACGACATCCTCGACGCGCTTATCCATCGTTCAGCTCCTCAAGGCCCACGGACCTCGCCGCCACGCGCTGCTTCTCAGAGACGCTCGCCGTTGCGCGCGTCGAACACGGACACATGCTCAGGGTCGACACGCCAGCGCACGGTCTCCCCCGTCCTCACGATGCGCGCCCCCTCGATGAGCGCTGCGAGCGTCGTGCCGAGAGCATCGAGCCAGACGAGCCGCTGATTACCCATGGGCTCGACCACCGTCACCTGTCCGCTCGCGCCGCCGCCGTTATCCAGATGCACGTGCTCGGGCCGCACACCGAGCACCACCGTGTCCCCCGGCGCCGGAGCCGTACCGCGAAAGCGGTAGCCCGCAAGCCCCACGGCGATTCCGCGCGCCGCGAAGCGCGGCCCATCGCGCTCGAGCTCGATCACGCCCTCGATGAAGTTCATGCCGGGAGAGCCGAGGAAGCCGGCCACGAAGCGATTCGCCGGCCGCCCGTAGACCTCGGCCGGTGTGCCGACCTGCTGGATGTGCCCGCGCTGCATCACGGCGACACGGGTCGCGAGCGTGAGCGCCTCGATCTGGTCGTGGGTGACGTAGATCATCGTGGCGCGCAGCCGCTGGTGCAGTAGCTTCAATTCGCGTCGCAGCGTCGCGCGAAGGCCCGCATCCAGGTTCGAGAGCGGCTCATCCAGCAGGTATACCCGTGCATCGCGCACCAAGGCCCGGCCGATCGCCACGCGCTGACGCTGGCCGCCGGAGAGAGCGGCGGGCTTGCGTTGCAGCAGCCCCTCGAGCTGCAGCTGCCGCGCGACACGGAGCACGCGCTCCTCGATCTCGTTGCGGCGCATGCCGCGCATGCGCAGACCGAACGACAGGTTGCGCTCGACGCTCATCGTCGGGTAGAGCGCGTAGGACTGAAACACCATGCCGATGTTGCGCTCCGCCGGGTCGACCTCTGTCATGTCCGCCCGATCGATCTCGATGCGGCCGCCCGACAGCTGCAGCAGTCCCGCGATGCCGTGCAGCAGCGTCGACTTGCCGCAGCCGGACGGGCCGAGCAGCACCAGAAACTCCCCTTCCGCGACCTCGAGTGTCAGGTCGTCGATGATTCGCAGTCCCCCGAGGCTCATCGCGACGTGGCGCAGACTGACGCTCGCCATCGCTCTAGCCCTTCACCGCGCCGGCGGCGATACCGCGCACAAACCAGCGCCCTGAGACAAAGTAGATCGCCAGCGGCACCAGCGACGTGAGCATCGTGGCCGCCATGTTCACGTTGTAAGCGCGCGTACCGGTCGTGGTGTTGATGAGATTGTTGAGCTGGACCGTCATCGGCAGATTGTCGCGACCGGCGAACACCAGCCCGAGGATGTAGTCGTTCCACACGCCGGTCACCTGCATGATCGCCGCCACCACGATCATCGGAGCGGACATCGGCAGCATCAGCTCCGCGAAAATGCGCAGGAAGCGTCCACCATCGATGCGCGCTGCGGCGAACAGCTCCTGCGGCAGCGCCAGGTAGTACTGGCGGAACAGCAGCGTCATGAGCGGCATGCTGAACACGACGTGTACCAGCACGATGCCGGCGAGGGAGCCGACCAGATGCGCCTGCGCGAGCAGCCGGACGAGAGGCAGCATCATCACCTGCAGGGGAATGAACGCGCCGAGCGTGAGGATCCCGAAGAGCAGCCTCCCCCCCGGGGGCCGCCAGAACGCGAGCGTGTAGCCATTCCAGGCACCGAGCACAATCGCGAGCACGGTGCTCGGCAGAACGATCCGCACGGAGTTCCAGAACCCGCCGCGAATGCCTGCGCAGTCGACTCCGGTGCAGGCGCTGCGCCAGGCCGCCTGCCACGGCTCGAGCGTCACCGTCGCGGGCCACGCGAGCAGGTGCCCCTGGCGAATCTCCTCCATGGGCTTCAGCGAGGTGACGAGCATCACGTACAGCGGCAGGAGGAACCCGACTGCAGCCGTGCCCAGAAGCACGTAGAGACCGATGCGTGCCGGCGCGAGATACCGGCGCCGCACCCTCATGAGTGCACTCGCCGCGCGCGGTCGCGCGCGTACAGGACGGGCGCCAGCAGCGCCACCACCGTGAGTAGCATGACGGTCGAGCCCGCCGAGGCGAGCGCGATGTTGGCGCGTCCGAAGAGATGATCCATGATGAACTTGGCCGGCACCTCGCTGGCAATGCCCGGTCCGCCCTGAGTCATGGCCACGACGGCATCGTAGAGCTTCACCGCCGCCGCGAGCAGGGCGACGAAGGCCGTCGCGAAGGAATATCCGAGCAGCGGCAGGATGATGGAGGCGTACACGCGCCACGTCGGAATGCCATCCAGGCGCGCGGCGCTCCACAGCTCAGGGTCCACCCTGCGCAGGCCCGCGAGCAGGACCACCATCACGAAGCCCGAGGCCTGCCAGACTGTGGCGATGACGATGGTATAGATCGCCCTGTCGGGATCGACGATCCAATCGAAGCGAAAGCCGGACACGCCCCAGCTGCGTACCGCGCTTTGCATGCCGAGCTGGGGGTTGAGCAGCCACTGCCACACCAGTCCCGTGGCGATGAACGACATCGCGTACGGGTACAGGAACACGGCGCGCAGCACGCCCTCGCCGGCGACCTGCCGGTCGATGAGCACGGCGAGGAGAAAGCCGATGGCGAGGCAGGCGAGCACGAACAGCACGCTGTACAGCGCCAGGTTCTCGAGCGACAGCAGCCAGCGGTCGTTACTCAAGAGACGAGCGTACTGCGCGAGTCCGACGAAGTCCCACTTCGGCAGGCTCCGTGAGCTGCTGAGCGATACCCGGAGCGTCCAGAGGGCGGCCCCGAGGTACGCCACGACAGCCGTGAGTGCCATGGGCGCAAGTGCAACGTGCGCCCACGGCGAAGCCCCGGAGCCGCCTCCGCGACGCGCGCGCCGCCGAGCCGTGTCGAGATCGCTGGGGATGCCCGGCTGCATCGCTACTCGCTCAGGGCGGCGGCAAACTTCGCTTGCACGGTCTCGACCGGGAGGCTGCGGTTCCAGTATTCGGAGAGCACGTCGGCCAGCGCGCCGTTTTGATCCGGTGTCAGGTAGATCTCGTCGTTACCGACCTGCCGGGTCCGGTCCTTGAGTATCGCGAGCCCCTGCTGCGCGCAGATATCGAGCTGACCGGCCTCCACGTCGCTGCGAATCGGTATCGAGCCCTTGAGCACGCTGAAGGCGATCTGCGCGCGCGGCTCCGTCACGACGCGCGCGAGGAGCTGCTGTGCGCGCCAGTCCTCGGGATTCGCCGTCTTCGGAAACACCAGAACATCGCCCTGCACGATGTAGGGCGAGTGCGCCCCGAAGCCGGCAATGCAGCCGTAGTCCCGGCCCGCGAGCTGGTGCGCCGCCGCGAACTCTGCTTTCACCCAATCTCCCATGATCTGCACGCCGGCCTTCCCGGTGATCAGGAGCGTGGTGGCGTCATTCCAGTTACGTCCGGGCGAGCCGTCGTCGACGTACGACTGCAGGCGCTTGAAGCTCAGCAGCACCTGCCGCAGCGCATCCGACTTGAGTGCGCGCGGATCCCGGTCCCGGAAGACGCCGAGGTACAGA
>JACXTT010002702.1_pt1 | contig 27863 bp, 24 predicted proteins | sample 9270951 | NCBI WGS metagenome assembly JACXTT01 (sample SAMN15532306, study PRJNA645909) | rock metagenome | isolation source: weathered quartz diorite | place: Puerto Rico | collected 2017-06-21 | reverse complement strand
AGGATTGCCACCGATCGCATAGAGATATCGCCCAAACGTTGTGTTCGCGGTGAGAAAGGCTCCAGCTAAGGCAACAGCCAGAAGAAAGATGACAGGAATCGGAATGCCACCGGCTTTGTTCATGAGAAAGACGAACGCCACGATGACGATCGAAGGGACAATGATCCGGGCCAGCATTGAGCCAGGAGTCAGCGTTTGCAATCCGTGTTTCCGGCGTGCGCGATTGCGACGAATGTTCGACCAGGCAATCGCCGCGATTGCGACTGCGGCGAGTACAAACCCGATGCGCGGATCGATGAAATCGCGGCCGAGAGATCGAAAGAAGGGAAGCTCAACCGGAATGGTGGCGCCTTTTGTCAGTTTGAGAATGACACCGCGCCACGCCTGCAATCCGCCGAGCGTTACGATGAATGCCGGAATATTGAGATACGCGACCAGCGAGCCTTGAATCGCTCCGATTACCAGTCCGACGACGATCGCAAACGCTAGACACGGAACCAGCCCCCAACCTTGGCTCATCGCTGCGATGCCTCCGGCCAAACCCACGATCGCGCCGACGGAAAGATCGATGTTGCCGCTGACGATCACCATCAGCATGCCCACCGCGAGCACGCCGGTCACCGCCGTTTGCTGCAGCAATTTCGAGAAATTGATCGCGCCAAGAAAGAGGCCGTATGGATGATTCGGATCGATCGTGGCCCACTGAAAAAAGAGCCAGATCACGATCAGCGCCAGCAGCATCGTGTAAGCGCGCAGCGCTGAAGTGCGAAGTTTGAGACGGGGAGTCGCGTTGTCGCTCATAGAGGTTATGCGGCGATCTGCGTCCGGCCCGTCGCGCATGACATGACCGCCTCGGGCGTGGCTTCGCGGCGCGTGAACTCGCCTGTGACGCGACCTTCGTGCAGCACCATCACCCGATCCGCGAGGCCTAACACTTCGGGCAGTTCGGATGAGACTAGAATGATCGCCAATCCGGCCTCCGCCAGGCGATTGATCTGCGCATAAATTTCCTGTTTCGCGCCGACGTCGATTCCGCGCGTCGGTTCATCGAGAAACAGCACGCGCGGATTCGTTAACAACCATTTCGCGAGGACGACTTTCTGTTGATTGCCGCCTGACAGAGTGCCCGCGATGGTAAAAACCGAAGTTGCCTTGATGCGAAGATCAGTCGCGGCGCGTTCGCCTGCGGCCGCCTCCGCATCTTCGTTCGTGACGAATCGGCCGGAAAGATTTCGCAGCCCGGCGAGCGTCATGTTGCGCAAGATTGTCTGATCGAGAATCAGTCCGTAACGCTTTCGATCTTCGGTAACGAACGCGATGCCGTGACTGATCGCTTCGTTGGGGTTCTTGATCGTAATCGGCTTTCCGCTGACGAAAACTTCCACTGATTTTCGACCGGCATGGGCGCCGAAGATTGCCATCAGCAGTTCGCTGCGGCCTGAACCCATCAATCCCGCGATGCCCAGCACCTCGCCCTTTCTTACGCTGAAGCTGACGTGATTGACCAGCAGCTTGCCGGGAACCGAAGGGTCTTCGACCGTCACATCGCGGACCTCGAGAATGACGTCCCCGCGATCGTGTTTTGCTTCAGGAAAGATCTGACCGACTTCACGCCCGACCATTTGCGCGATCACCTGCGGTTCATTCGTACCTGGGGTCGCGGTAGTGCCGATCGTTTTGCCGTCCCGCAGAACGGTAATGCGATTACTAATGCGAAAGACTTCGTCGAGCTTATGCGAAATGTAAATCATGGCGACGCCGCGTGTGCGCAGTTCGTTCAGGATTAGAAAAAGAGTTTCGACCTCAGAGTCAGTCAGCGCCGCGGTTGGCTCATCGAGCACCAGGATGCGCGCGTTTTGGGAGAGGGCCTTGGCGATCTCAACGAGTTGTTGTTGACCGATGCCAAGTTTGACTACGGGCGTTCGCGGATCGATTTGCAGATGAAGTTCGTCGAGCAACTTCTGAGCGCGGCTATAAAGTTCTTCCCAATTGATAATTCCGAAGCGACGCGGTTCACGTCCCAGGAAAATATTTTCTGCAACATTGAGATCCTTAACCAGGGACATTTCCTGGTAGATCACCGCAATGCCCGCTCGTTCGGAATCGCGAACGCTCGAAAATCGATGTTGCGAATCGGCGAGGAAAACCTCGCCACCGTATTCGGGATACGGATAAACGCCGGCGAGGATCTTTATGAGCGTGGACTTGCCCGCGCCGTTCTCGCCGACGAGCGCGTGGATTTCGCCGGCGTCGAGATCGAAGGTAACGCCGTCCAGGGCCTTAACCCCCGGAAAGGACTTCGTGATTGATCGCATTTCGAGGAGATTCGTCATCTTTAGTGCTCGGAGCGCACGCATTCTGCATGGTCCACCGGCATCCTTGCCGGTTACTTCTGAAAAGTGCGCGCAGGATGCGCGCGAACCGCAGGCAAGATGCCTGCGTTCCTTACTGCTTCGGCCACTGATCTTTCGGTACGTTCTTATAAACGTCTTCGACCTTGTGATACCCGTCTTTGATGACGGTTTGCATCACATTGTTCTTGTCCAGCACCATCGGTTCGAAGAGCAGGGAAGGCACGTCGAGCTTGCCGTTATTGATCTTATCTTTGGCGTCGACCCTTTCACCTTTCGCGAGCTTCATCGCCGAATCAACCGCAGCGAACGCCAGCGGCTGAATCGGTTTATAGATCGTCATTGTCTGCTTACCTTCAACGACGCGTTGCACGGCATCGAGCGATGCATCCTGGCCGGTGACGAGGATCTTGCCGACCAGCTGCGGAGGGATCGCGGAAATCGCACCGCCGGCGGTGCCATCGTTCGAAGCGACTACGGCCTGGATGTCGTTGTTATTCTTGGTCAACGCATCTTCCATAATGCGCAGCGCTTCACTGGCGAGCCATTCGCGCGCAAACTGTTTGGCGACAATCTTGATCTGATTCTTATCGATCGCGGGTTGCAGAATCTGCATCTGCCCATCCATCAATAGCACCGCGTTGTTGTCGGTCTGTGAGCCGCCAATCAAAACGTAATTTCCCTTCGGCGCATGGTCGAGCGCGTACTGCGCCTGCATTTGACCAATCTTCACCACCTGATGTGAGACGTACAGATCGACGTCCGCATTTCGGATCAAGCGGTCATAGCTGATCACCGGTACGCCCTGCTTATGCGCGGCTTCAACGATCGACGCGGCGATCTGTCCGTTGTGCGGCGCGACGATGAGAACATCGACGCCTTTCGTCAGAAAATTTTCGCACTGCTTAATTTGATCCGCGTCGACGCCGTTCGCGACTTGGACTTCGCATTGCGCACCGACTTCCTTGCAGCGCTGTTCGACCAGAGCTTTGTCGCGCTGCCATCGCTCTTCCTTCAGCGTGTCCATGGAAAATCCGACACGCACCGGTCCGCCCGATTTAGCTCCGCGTCCAGTGTTTGCGGATTCGGGTCCTTTGACGCACGCGTGCAACAACAACGCCGCGACCAGGCAGAGCGTTAGCTTGGTGAACAGTTTCATAGTAGCTTCCCTTTGAATTTGAGATTGTGCTTCGCTGATTGCGATTGTCGCTGCTGCGAACGCGCCTCATAATAACGATCAACGATGGACTCTGCCAGCACGAAAACGCATTTTCCGGTTTACGGCTTTGCCGGAGTCGCGATCATCGTCGTGGCCGAAGTTCTGCTGTTCACGGGCAATCAATTTGTCGGTCACTGGATGACGCCGATTGTCTGGACGGGTTACATCCTCTTCGCTGATGCGCTGGTCTACAAGTTCGACCGGCGCTCGCTCTTGATGAATGATCGGCTCGAGTTGCTGACCGTCGCTATTATTTCGATTGGCAGTTGGTGGCTGTTTGAGTTCTACAACGCGCCGCGCTTCTGGAACTCTGATGCAGAGCTTTGGTGGCACTATCACAACCTGGTTCCCAACTTGATGCTACGCCGCGTTGGCTATGACTGGGCCTTTGCCACGATCTTTTTGCTGCTATTTTTGACTGCCGAGGTCTTTCGCCTGCTAATTTTCAAGCGCGCGATCGGCACGAAGATCAGTTTTTCAAAGACCGCGCTCTATGTAATGATCTTCATTGGGGCGGTAGGGACTCTTCTGCCGCTGGTCTATCCCTCGGTGTGGTTTGCGCCGATTGTTTGGCTCGCCCTCATCTTTCTCATCGACCCGATTAATGCTTTGCGCGGCTGGCCCGCGATTACAAGTGATTTGGCGCGCGGCGATTGGCGGCGACTTTGGTCGTTGCTGCTGAGCGGTCTGGTTTGCGGATTCCTGTGGGAGTATTTCAACTACTGGGCAATCTCAAAGTGGACCTATACGGTGCCTTATTTCGGCAACCTCAAAATCTTTGAGATGCCGCTGCTGGGCTTTCTCGGTTTTCCACCGTTTGCGGTAGAGTGCTGGGCGCTGTACATCTTTCTGCGCTCGCTTTTGCAGTCTACTAATCGACTCGCTGATAACGGCGAGATTTTCTTGCGCAACGAAGGTTGAGGTAATCGAGTTGCAGTTGAATTTGTGGATCAAGCGCCTGGGATTCTGGGGTTTCATATTCTTTTTGTTGAAGGGTCTGTTGTGGCTCGCGCTCCCCGCACTGATCGCGCTCTGGGCCACGGACTGAAAATGATCGAGATGAAACGATTCACCTTCATCGTTCTAATCACCGGCCTGCTCTCGGGTTTCGTTATGACGCGTGGACAAGAGACTAAGCGTCCGCGGGCGCGTGAAGCGGGTGTCGTTGTTGGCGTGCTGCCCACGGGCCCGCTCAACGCAATCACTGATGTAGCGGGAATCGCTGTTGGTCATACGACGATCATTAAAGGCGACAACGTCCGCACCGGAGTGACCGCAATTCTGCCGCACGGCGGAAACCTGTTTCGCGAGAAAGTTCCCGGCGCGGTGTTTATCGGAAACGCGTTTGGCAAACTCGCCGGATCGACACAAGTGAATGAGCTCGGTGAGATCGAAACTCCCATCATGCTTACTTCCACGCTGAACGTGCCGCGCGTGGCCGACGCCACGATTGATTACATGCTGGCGTTGCCGGGTAACGAAGACGTGCAGTCGATTAATCCCCTTGTTGGTGAAACCAACGATGGATTTCTCAACGACATTCGCGGCCGTCATGTGGGACGCGAAGAAGTGTTCGCGGCGATCAAGAACGCGCGCGGCGGATCGGTCGAAGAAGGCGCGGTCGGTGCTGGCACGGGCACGGTCGCATTCGGCTGGAAAGGCGGCATCGGAACGGCCTCAAGGAAGTTGCCGCAAAACTTGGGCGGCTACACTGTTGGCGTGCTGGTTCAGTCGAATTTTGGCGGGATTTTGACGATTAATGGTGCGCCGGTCGGGCGCGAATTGGGTAAATATTATCTGAAAGAGCAACTCGCATCCTCTTTGAGTTCGCAACCGCCCTCTGATCGCGCTGATGGTTCTGTGATCATTGTCATTGCGACTGATGCGCCGATCGATCATCGCAATCTTCAGAGACTCGCGGCGCGTTCGATGATGGGACTAGCGCGAACCGGCTCCGCGGGATCGAATGGCAGCGGAGACTATGCGATTGCGTTTTCGACTGCGACCGAGCTGCGCATCCGCAATCTGCCAAACGAACGGACCAGGCCCAGCTCTGCTCTTCTCTCAAATGAAGCGATGTCGCCTCTCTTCCTGGCGGCAATCGAAGCGACTGAAGAAGCCATCTATAACTCGCTCTTTCGCGCGACGACGACCACGAGTCGCGGGCACACAGTCGAAGCGCTCCCCATCGATCGGACGCTGGAGATTCTGCGAAAGTATGGCGTTTTGCAGAACCGCGAGCGGTAGCGAGCGGGGTAAAGTGAGTTTGGCGAGCCTGAAGGTTGACGTTCGATTGTTAGGAAGCTAATTGATTCCGCTCGCTATCGCTCGCGGTTCTGTAACGGCGTTGACACTCGATCGACTACTCACTAGAATACGCGCCACTCAAAACCAGTTGGAGGCAGAATGACTCTCAAGATCAAAATCAACCGGAAAAGTGTCGAATCGATGACGCGCCAAATTACTGATCAGCTTGGTAGTTTGATCAGCAACGGCGCGCTCGCGGTCGGCAGTATGTTGCCAAGCGAACGTACGCTGGCGAATTCACTGGGCGTCGCGCGCAACGTCGTTCGTGGCAGTTATGAATATCTCGAAAAGGCCGGCGTGATTCAGCGCGAAGGAAAAAAGGGACGCCGCGTGCGCTCGAAGACCTCACGAAAAGCGACGACTACAAAATCAGCTAAGAAGGCAGCGAAGAAACGGTAGCACTCCAACTTCTCGTTTCACATCACCCGACCGGCGAAGCTTTCTCTCCCAGAGCAACGATCTCTTTTTTGATCGCGGCGCGCTCGGCCAGCAGACGGACGAACCTCCGACGCCTCAGAATGAACAGCGCCAGTCCCGTGAAACTTCCGTAAAACTGGTCGATTTCTTCGACAAACCGCACCGCTGCATAGCCACAGAGCGGCAGTACCACGAGCGCGATCGCGACCGCCAACCAGCCGCTGAATAGCCACGCAAACAGCGCCACTGTTAACCACGTCAACGGAAAAAGAAGCATGGCTGAGATAATCTTGAACGTTGAGAGCACATCCTGTTCGCGTCCGAGTCTCCGTGAGAGGTAACCGGCAAGTCGGTAAGCCGGATAATGAAAGAGCAAGCCTACGGCCGCGAACGGCGCGAGCAATAAGCACGTGATCACTTGCGCGACCAGTTGCAGCATCGTATGACCAGCCGTGGGCGGTAGCGAAAGATCTGAAGGATCGAGTCGGGCTTGTTTCAACTTTTGTTCGAAGCGAACGATGCGCGCCTCGATGTCATCGAGACGACGCGGTTCGTGCTGCCGATAAAATGAATAGCCGGCGAGAAATCTCTGCCGCAACTGAAGCGAGCGATCGAGCCGCTGCTCCTCGTCAGATTGGTCAACTTCTTCGGCTGAGAAAATCTTTTCCGCGCGATCGATTAATCCCAAAGCTTCCTCCTGTTCGGCATGCAACATCACATCGCGCATCGCGTCTTCAACTTTATTTGATAGTTCGCGCACCGCCGCGCGGGGCGGTGTTCCGTCCGGATCGAGATCGATCTGCGGAACATCGATCGGTTCTGCGAAGTGTAAGAGCGCCGAACTGCGGAAGGTGGTCTTGTCGGTATAGTACAGACCAACGGGAACGATTTTCACATCGAGTGTTCCTGATGAAGCCGTGGCGAGCGCGATACGCGCGGCGCCGGTTTTTAGAGGTCTCAGTCGTGGTTCGTTGTGCGAGACGCCTTCGGGACAAATGCCAATGGTGATTCCTTTTCCGAGCAGCTCGCGGGCGGCGGCAAACGTAGCGACATTGCGCGTCACATCTTCGCCTTCATCTTGTCTTCGGTAAGCCGGCAGCGAGTCGAGCGCGCGGACCAAAAAACCGAGCACCGGAGTGCGAAAGAGAGGAGCTTTCGCGATGAAAGCTATGCGGCGCGGCGACAGACATAAAAGGAATGCGGGATCGACCAGCGCATTCGGATGGTTGAGAACAAAAATAACTGGCTGGTCGCGAGGCACATTGTCACGGCCGGTGATCTCAATGCGACGAAAATAGACCCGTAAGGTGAGACTGAGAAGAGCGGTGACGATGCTTCGCGTCATTTGTCGCAAACTGGAAATTTGGGTGGTCGCAGGTTAAGAACGTGCACTACTCGGGCAACCACTCCATCTGAAAGTGACTTCCGGTTTCGCTGGTACGGACGAACCCGAGCCGCTCAAACAAGCTGACGGCGCGATTGAAGCGAATAACCTGGAGCCGCAGAGGTTTCCTTTCAATCCTGGCGCTCTCTTGCAGCCTTTGAATGAGATGAGTGCCCAGTCCGCGTTCGCGGTAATCCGGCAGCAGCGCCAGATCAATCAGACGATTCTCATGCGGTCGCAACTGAATCATTAGACGCCCAATTGGCTCATTACCAAGCAGAATCAATTCGTCAGTCGCTTCGTCATCTTCGCCGTTATAGAGATTTTGCTGGGCCGTGTATTGCATCTCGAGAAATTCGCTGATGCGATTTTCATCCCAACCGAGCCCCCGCAGATCATCACCCCGGCTGCTCTTGTAAAGCTTGATGAGAAAACTCTGGTCCTCCGGCTGCGCCGAGCGAGTGGTGATCGATTCGGGGGAAGACGCGTCTGTCATTCTGGTAATTCTAATCGAATGCGCGTCCACTTGGATACGATTAGTTCATCGTGGTGCTGGGCGATTCTACGGAGGGTGCACCCAAAACGATAGACGTGCCATAATGGGCGCACGCTTTCCCGCACAACTAAAGATTTTTAAGAGGTAGGTTCATGAAACGCTTCTTTATTGTCTCGCTTATTTCTCTGTTTGCGATTGTGTCGCTCGCATCTGCGCAGGAGCGACGCTTCACGATCGAGGATCTCCTGAAGGTTCGCCGCGTCAGCGATCCACAGGTTTCACCGAAGGGGGATCTCGTCGCCTTCACCATCACTGATGTCGACCAGGCCGCTAACAAAAGCACGACGCAGATTTACCTCGTGCCGGTCGGCGGTGGTGAAGTGCGCCAACTGACCAACGACGAACATTCATCCACGACGCCGCGCTGGTCGCCCGATGGCGACAAGCTCGCGTTCGTCTCTGCCCGCGATGATGAGATTTGGACGATCGATGTCTCGAGCGGCGCGCTAAAAAAGGTCACGACGATTTCGACGGGCGCAGGCGATCCAGTCTGGTCGCCGGACGGAAACTGGCTCGCGTTCGTCTCGGACATTTATCCGGAATGCAAGGACGACGCGTGCAACAAACGCATGTCTGATCAGCGCGCGCAGAGCAAGCTGAAAGTGCACGTCGCGGATCGGCTTCTCTATCGTCATTGGAAATCATGGAAGGACGGCATGCGGACGCACGTATTTGTGGTCTCCTCGGCCGGCGGTGAAGCGAAAGATATGACGCCGGGCGATTACGATGCGCCGCCCTTCAGTCTGGGCGGGCCAACCGATTACGCGTTTTCTCCCGACTCGAAAGAACTGGCATTCACGAGCAACCACGACAAAGTCGAAGCTACTTCGACGAACGCGGACGTGTGGATTGTGCCGGTACGCGGAGGCACGGCGCGAAATATCACCGCCGCGAACCATGGTTACGACGGCTCGCCGCAATACTCGCCGGATGGCCGATTCATCGCCTATCGATCACAAGTCACGCCCGGCTACGAGAGCGATCGGTTCCGGCTGATGCTTTACGATCGAAAGACCAACCGCGCACAATCGATCAGCGAGAGCCTCGATTCAAACGTCGACGAGTTCACCTTCGCTCCCGATAATCAGACGATTTATCTCACGGCGGAGGAACGCGGACGCTCGCCGATCTATTCGGTTTCAGTAAACGGCGGACCGGTGAAGAAAGTTATCGGCGGCGACGGCTCGCATGGCGATGTTCACGTCACGCGCGATGGCCGCACGTTTGTGTTTTCGCTCGGCATGATGTCGAAGCCGGCGGAGATTTATCGCGCGAACATCGATGGTAGCGGCGTCCGCGCCTTGACGACTACAAACGATTCGTTTCTCGCGCCCTTCAAACTGAATGCGCCCGAGGAAGTCACCTGGACCGGCGCCATGGGCGCTAAAGTCATGGGCTGGATCGTCAAGCCCGCGAACTTCAATCCGCGCAAAAAATATCCGTTGGTAGTCTTGATTCACGGCGGACCGCAGGGCGCCTGGGGCGACAACTGGGGTTATCGCTGGAATCCGCAAATGTACGCGGGCGATGGTTACGTGGCGTTCATGCCGAATCCGCGCGGCTCGTTCGGCTATGGTCAGAAGTTTGTCGCAGACATCTCCGGCGATTGGGGCGGCAAAGTGTTCACCGACATCAGCAATGGCGTGGCGATGGCGGCGAACCTCCCATACATCGACAAGAACCGCATTGGCGCGGCCGGCGCGAGTTACGGCGGCTATATGATCAATTGGATCGAAGGCCATAACAACGATCCGCGCTTTCACTACAAAGTGCTCGTGTCGCATGACGGTGTTTACAACCTGACGGCGATGTTTGGCGCGACTGAAGAACTCTGGTTCACGGATTGGGAATTCAAAGGCACGCCGTGGACCAACAAGGCGATGTACGAACGCTGGTCGCCAAGCAACTTTGTGCAGAACTTCAAGACGCCGATCCTGGTCATTACCAACGATTTGGATTTCCGCGTGCCGGTGACGGAAGGCCTGCAAATGTTCACGGCGGCCCAACGGATGGGCGTAGAATCCAAGCTCATGGATTTCCCAGACGAAGGACACTGGGTTAGCAAGCCTGCGAATTCGGCCTTCTGGCATCACACAGTGCTGGATTGGTTGGATAAGCATTTAAAGTAGTATTTGGAGTGCGCCGGCAGAGCGAAGCGGCGACGGCGCTTTGGATAAACCGACGACTCTATCGTCGCGTCGCCTTGTGATCAGGCAGCGAACACAATTGAATGGCAGCAAATCCAAAGCGCCGTCGCCACTTCGTTCTGCCGGCGCACTCCAAAGGAGGTTCCCATGCCAGGTTGGCTCAAAGCTCTGCTGATTGTCGTCACTGTCATCGTGGTTTTGGTGGTCGGCGTCGTTGGCGCCGGCGTCTTTTGGTGGATGCGGAACAAAGACGCGCTGATAGCCCGGGCGAAGGAAGTCGTCACCGAAGGTAAAGACTTTGGCAGCCACAGCGACAATCAGGGCTGCGTTGATGAATCGGTCTCGCGTTACAAGAAGGAGCCAGGATTCAGCAACGCCATTTCCAGCAGTATCTTCATGCGCACGTGCCTTGATGCGAGCAAACCTACTTCAGGCTTTTGCGATGGCGTTCCGGGCAAGACTGAGTTCATGAAGACTGCGGAATGGCGTCGCGAGCAATGCAGCCGCGTCAATCTGTCCGGAGACAATTATTGCCAGCAGCTTTTCCAACCTGTGCAGGAGTATTGTGAGCGCGGGCCGCGCAATCCCGGTAACGGATCGCAATAGAGCATCTTGTCCCCCGCGTCCCCCATCGATCGTCTTTCAATTCGACAACGTCCGCCGGGCTTGCCCTTGATGTATCAGAGTTGGGGCAAGCTGCTCTTCATGCATTGGCGCATCGCCGAGAAAGATCTGCGTCCGATCATTCCGGCGGAAATTTCCATCGACACTTTTGACGGCAGCGCATGGATTGGCATCGTACCGTTTACGATGTGGGGAATTCGCGCATGTTTTCTTCCCGCGATTCCTGGAACCAGCGCCTTTCACGAGCTGAACGTGCGCACTTATGTTCATTATGAAGGGGTGCCGGGTGTTTGGTTCTTTTCGCTGGACGCGGCGAACGCGCTCGCTGTTTGGGGCGCGCGCACTTTTTATTACCTGCCGTACTTCAATGCGCGGATGGATCTTGAGCAGAGCGACAACCAAATCGTTTACGACTCAACCAGGGTCGATGGGCGAGGAGCGCCGGCAAGTTTTCACGGGACGTGGGAGATCGGCGAAACGCTACCGCGATCAGAGCTTGGCTCGATCGAGTTCTTTCTCACTGAACGCTATTGCTTGTACGCTGCGCGTCGCGATCGAATTTATCGGTCGCGCATCTCTCATCCGCCGTGGCCGCTGCAAGACGTGAAACTCGTCTCGCACAAGTCGACAATGGTCGCAGCGCTGGGACTGCCAGAGCCGGACGATGAGCCGCTGCTGCATTATGCCGAATCGATAGCTGTGGATATTTGGCCGTTGCAGCGAGTGTAGCGCAGGTTGGCAACTTGCGGTTTGGTGTCAGAAGCCCGACCGTGAGGGAGGGCAACGCTGGCAACGGACTTCTTAAGTCCAATCGGGCACCAAGCTGGACTGGCCCTCCCTTACGGTCGGGCTTCTGACACGATTAACAGTTCGCGCGATCCCAACTTATAAGGCTCACACTTCAACGAGCTGTAAAGATCGAAAATTGAAAATCCCGCGCGCTCCAACATGCGTCGCATCTCGCCCACCGTGTAAATCCATTCCCGCGCCAGCCGCGTTTCGGTCTGACCGTCGCGCTGAAAGATGTATTCGCTGTCAATGCAGCTTTCAGCGGCGTTGTAACGCTCCTTGATCGTCAGCGATAGATCACCCAACTCATGACAACTCTGCTCTTCAAAGTCGGGAATTACAGATTCTGCTGCCATGCCGGTGTGAATAATCAAGCGCGTCCCGGGCTTTAGCGTGCGGGCCAGTGCTTGCAGAAACCGCTCCGTCTCTGTGCCGCCAAGAAACGCGAAGCTGTTGCCAAAACAATAAGCGCCGTCATAAACCGCTTCGCGATCGAGATTGCGCATGTCGGCGAGAATGAAATCGACCTGGCTAGCACCACCTGCGGTAACGGCAGCTTTTTCACGCGCCTCTTCGATAAACTCTTCCGAAATATCAACTCCGGTCACGCAAAAGCCTCTCTGGGCCAACTCGAACGATAGACGACCATTGCCGCACGGCACGTCGAGCACATGGGCGCCGGGCTGACAGTTCAAATGCACGGCGAGAAATTCGGCTTCAGCGTCTGTCTGCGACTGTGGAATCGCCTTGCGCCACAGGTCGAGCGTGACGCCCTGAAAGAAAGTCTCGAACCAATTTGAGGGAACGGTCTTTAGCATAAATGAGCCACAGATAAACGCGGATTTGCACAGATAGGAGTGCTTTCTGATCTGTGCTTATTTGTGTACATCTGTGGTTAATCTATTCCGGCCGTTCCAGCGGCGGCAGTACCGCGATGAAATCGCTTTGAAAGCGCTCCGAGTAAGTGTGCAGCAACTCAGTCACGCGTTCATGACTCTTCGATTGCACAATCAAACCCGCGTGATGCTTCTTTTTTGCGCGATAGACGACTTCCCGATCGTCATACGCCGACGTGTCCGGCGACTCCTGTCGGGCGAGCGACAAAATAATTCCCGCGTGATCCTTGCGCGGCTTTAGTCTCGGCTTCCCCTTTGATTCCGCAATTTCCATCTTCGCCCATTCGCGCCACAGGTTGATTCCCGATGCAGCCTCCAGCACATCAGCAATATACGCACCGCCCACGCGCGCGGCGATTTCCAGAAAGTAGAAGTCGCCGTCAGCATCGCTCTTAATGAACTCGGCATGCGTAGCGCCGGTTTCCATGTGCATGGCCTTAATCAAGCGTCGGTTAATTTCCAAAAGTTTTCGCTTTTCCGATGAATTGTGCGGCAGGGTTTGCGAGATGTATGCGCCGCCGCCGTGCGCGACTTGCAGCGGCGGCCTGCCATATTTATTCACTCCCGCAAACAGCACCCGGCCCTCGTGCACCAGCGAATCAACGTGGAAGACTTCGCCGGGAATGAAGCGCGCGAGGACGTGATAAGAGGCTCGCTCGCGCAAGGCTTCGCGTTGATTCAACTCCTCGATGGTCCTCCAAACCTCATCGGCGTTTTCCAATTTGCGGATTCCGATCGCCGAAACGTCTGAGCGCGGCTTCATCACCCATGGCGGTGGAACTCGATCCAGGTAGCCGGCGATCTCGTCGTTGTTAATCGCGGGAACGAATTCGGGAACCGTCAATCCCGCTTCGCGAGCGTTCACGGCCATTGCGTACTTGTCCCGGAACATCTTGGCGGTCGAGCTGCTCATGCCCGGCAGACACAGATGCTCGCGCGCGAGAGCCGCGACCACCACATCGAATTCCTCGAGGGCGACAAGGCGATCGGGTTTGTTTGTCTTGGCGATATGAGCAACCAGATCCAAAAACAATTCGACGGGCGCGTCGTTAGGCAGCGCAAAAACTTCATCAAGCGCATCGCGCGGCCAATCTTCCTGCAACATCTTCTCTTTCGTCACGAGCGTAACGTTGCATCCCTGCGCTTTGCACTCACGCATAAAGTCGCCGCCTTTGAAAAATGTCGCGAAGCAGACGATGTTCATGGGCTTGGTCGAGTTAGCCATCACAGAGTTGCGCCAATATACATCTTTGCTGCCGTTTGGTCAGCCGAATCGTGTATAGTGTCGCACTCCAAATTGATGATCTTTCGCGGACCATATCCTGATGTTTCGATCCCTGAAGTTTCCCTCGGCGACTTCATTTTCAATTCGATAGACCACGTCAAAGATAAACCGGCGCTCATCGAAGGGTTGAGCGGCCGAACGTACACCTACGCTCAGTTCAAAGATGCAGTGCAGCACGTTGCGGCGAGCCTCGCGAAGCGCGGCTTCAAAAAAGGCGACGTGTTCGGCATCTTCAGCACGAACTGTCCTGAGTACGGTATTATTTTTCACGCGGTGGCGATACTCGGCGGAATTAACACGACGTTGAATCCGCTGTACACGGCGGAAGAAGCGGCGTTCCAGTTGAAAGACGCGCGCGCCAGGTTTCTGATTACCGCGCCAATGTTCGTTGATAAAGCGAGCGAGGCCGCGACAGAAGCGAACATCGAAGAGCTGTTCGTGTTCGGCGAAGCCGAAGGCGCGACGCCTTTCGCATCTCTGTTGGAAAGCGACGGCGAAGTCCCGCATGTCGAGATTGATCCCAAGAATGATCTAGTTGCGTTGCCCTACTCAAGCGGCACTACAGGTTTGCCAAAAGGCGTAATGCTCACGCATTACAACCTGATCGCGAACATGCGGCAGATGGATGGCCTCGATTATTTCCATCGCGATGACATTCTGCTGTGCGTCTTGCCGCTCTTTCATATTTATGGCTTGGTAGTGGTGCTCAACATGGGCCTGCACCTCGGCGCGACGATCGTAACGATGCCGAGGTTTGATCTCGAACAATTCCTCTCGATCATCGAAAAGTATCGCGTGACGCTGTCGCACATTGTCCCGCCGATTGTGCTGAAGCTGGCGAAAGAGCCGATCGTGGAAAACTATGATCTAGCCAGCTTGAAAACGATCTTTTCTGGCGCGGCGCCGCTAGGGCCGGAGCTTTCGCGGGAATGCATCGCGCGCATCAACTGTGGCATTCGGCAGGGCTACGGCATGACTGAGACCAGTCCCGTGACCCATAGCAGTCCAGCCGATCCCGCTAAGACTAAGCTTGGCTCAGTCGGTACGCCCGCGCCGAGTACGGAGTGCAAGCTGGTGGATCCGGCCACGGGCAACGAATGCGGTCCGCACGAAGAAGGCGAAGTTTGCGTGCGTGGACCACAGAACATGAAAGGCTATCTGAATAATCCCGAGGCGACGGCGCGGACGATCGACAAAGACGGATGGTTGCATACCGGCGACATTGGCTACGCGGATGAAGACGGGCATTTCTTCATCGTCGACCGCGTCAAAGAGTTGATTAAATACAAAGGTTTCCAAGTTGCGCCGGCGGAATTGGAAGCGATGTTGTTGACACATCCGGCGGTGGCGGACTGCGCCGTGATTCCTTGCCGCGACGACGAAGCAGGCGAAGTTCCCAAGGCTTTTGTCGTACTGAAAGGCGAAGCGACCGCGGAGAACATTATGGGTTTTGTCGCCGAGCGCGTCGCGCCGCACAAGAAGATTCGCGAACTTGAGTTCATCGAGCAGATTCCGAAATCGCTTTCAGGTAAAATCCTGCGACGCGTTTTGGTTGAAAAGGAAAGGGCCAAGCACGCCGCTCAAGGTTGATCGAACGTTGCTGAAAGCGTTTTGCGGTACCTGGCCTCTTTGCGCCTTTGCGTGAGTCAGTTCTGGTTCACGCCAAGACGCAAGCTCGCAAAGATACGCAAAGAGTGGAACATCTGTATGACTGATCAAATATCACCTGACAGAATTTCTCGCGCGGTGCGCGGATATTTTCTGGCGATTCGCGCGATGGACGCGGACGCTTTTGCTAACTCGTTTGCTGAAGACGGGACAACATGTGATCCCATGGGTGCGCCGCCAATTGCCGGTCGTGATGGGATTCGCGAATTCTTCAATTCGATCTGCAAGAACTTTAAGAGCGTAGCGTTGACAGAAGATTCCGTGTTCGTCGCCGGCAATGGCGCCGCCGTGAAGTGGAGCGGAAAGGGAACCAGTAACAGTGGCAAGGAAGTAAACTTCGAAGGTATCGACGTTTTTGAAATCAATCTGGATGGAAAAATCCAAAGCGTCTGGGCCTACTGGAATCCGGCGGAAATGATCGCGCAGTTATAAGACCTAATATGTCGTCAGTAATCACCGCGCCGGCTTGGACCCTTCCGGGCTTTTTGGAAGCGCGCGAAAACAATCACCTGTTCATTAGCGGCGCCGACGCGACCGCGCTCACTTACAAATTCGGCACGCCGCTGTTCGTATTTTCCGAGCCACGCATTCGCGCGAACATCGCTCGTTTGCAAGCCGCCGCCAGGAAAGTCGATCGGCCGATCAAGTTTTGCTATGCGTCGAAAGCGAATTCGAACATGGCGATTCTCGGCGTCGTGCGCGACGCGGGCATCGACATCGAAGTGAATAGCGGCGGCGAATTGTTTAAGGCCCTGCGCGCCGGCTTTCGTCCCGATCAGATCATCTTCAATGGCACCAGCAAGACTAATGAAGAATTAGACGAGGCAGTCCGCGCGGGGATTTATGCGATCAACGTCGATTCGATTTATGAAATCGAGTTGGTCGAAGACGCTGTCCGGCGCGCGCGCGCGGAATTGAACTCTGGATTGCCGCCAGCGCGAATCGCTCTGCGATTGGTGCCCGAAATAGGCACAAGATCGCATCTCGGTTTGCAGACTGCCCTGCTCACTTCGAAGTTCGGCATTTCCTCGTCGGAAGTGCTCGACGCGTTTCGCCGCGGTTTGCAGAACCCCGAACTCGTTCACGTGTGCGGCATTCATATTCACGTCGGCTCGCAGACGCCGGACGTCGAACCGTTTGCCGAAGCCTTCAAATCGATGTGGAACCATCTGATGACGATTCATCGTGAGACGGGCTTGACGCTGGAGCACATCAATCTCGGCGGCGGCATTCCGGTGAATTATTTGCGCGACCGCTCGCAGGCAGATGAATTGCCCGAGCATGAACGTGACATGCTGGGCGCGGAGCTCGAGCCTGCTGATGTTTTGTCTGAAGCATTGCGCGTCGCCCGTGAATCGGCGCGCGATGCGGAAGCCGAGCACTTGCTCGATCAGGTCACGATCCTGCTCGAGCCCGGTCGCAGCATTATTTCTGACGCCGGCGTGGTGCTTACCAAAGTTCGCAACATCAAGCGGCGTCCGGAGACTGGCGACATCTGGCTGCTCACGGATGCGGGCTACAGCCTGCTGCTGTCGATGAACAATTACAAGTGGTACTACCATCTGATTTCAGCTTCGCGCGCGTGCGCCGCGCCGGATGCGCAATACAAAGTCGCAGGCCCTCTCTGTGATTCGGGCGACGTATATTTTGACATCGAACGAGAAGGTCGATTGCCTGACTATCGTCGGCTGCCAAGCGAAGTGGAGCCGGGCGAGATTCTCGCGTTACTGAATTCGGGTGCGTACTCGTTCTCGCAAATGTTTGCATATAACGGACGCCCTCTGCCGGCGGCGGTGCTGGTGAGAGAAGGCGGGAAAGCGGAAGTGATTCGTAAGCGGGACTCGTATGAGGATCTCCTTTTTAACGAAGTGTGGTGAATGAGCTTATCCGCAGATTTCGCAGATTGCGCAGAACAAAACTGACCCACAAAAAGGGCACAAAGACACAAAATGAAATCGGACCAAAGCGCAATCTTCATTCCGATCAATCTTGAATCGAACATTCTCTTTTGAGCCTTTTGTGCATTTTCGTGGCTAATTCCTTTTCTGAATCTGTGTAATCTGCGTAATCTGCGGATACTTCCTCTCTGATGAACGCGAAACTCGAAACTCCAAACTCGCAATTGACGACTGGGGAGCTCGTCCGCGGGCTTGGTCTGGTCGCGGCCATCTCAGTCAACGTCGCGAACGTCATCGGCACGGGCGTGTTTCTAAAAGCGCGCGTGATGACCTGCAACGTCGGCACGCCGGGAAAAGCTCTGACCGTTTGGTTGGTCGCGGGCCTGTTGTCGCTTGCGGGCGCGCTAACTTATGCGGAACTGCTGGCGATGTTCCCGCGCGCCGCGGGCGAGTACGGCATCATGCGCGACGCGTACGGTCGTCCCTGGGGATTCATTTACGGCTGGACGCAGTTTGCGATCGCGCGCAGCGCTTCCGCGGCGGCGCTTGCGGCAGGCTTCGCGATTTTTTTGAATCAGCTATTGAAAGGCGCGCTGAACCAAACATTCTTCACGCTCCACATACCCTATCTTTTCGACGTTCCCGTAGGGCGTTTGCAACTGGTCGCGCTTAGCGCGATTGCGCTGACCGTGATCATCAATTGCGCCGCAGTCACTTTCAGCGGCGGCGTCGCGACGTTCTTGACAGCCATCAAAGTTGTCGTGCTGATCGCCGTCGGCGTCGGCGCGTTCATCTATAGCGGCGGTGACTGGTCGCACCTTTCACAGGCAAACATCGGCGGCACCTGCGAAGGCGTTGCGATCACGACCGCGGGCATGTCGGGATTCGCGGCCGCGATGCTGGGCGCGCTTTGGGCTTATGATGGTTGGAACAACATCACGTTCCTCGCGGGCGAAGTTAAGAACCCGCAACGCAATCTGCCGCTCGGCTTGATCATCAGCATGTTCATCGTGATGGGACTGTACCTACTGGTGAACATCGGCTACTACCACGTCCTCAGTCCCACGGAAGTCGCCAGCGTGCCCGCATCGCTTTCGGTGGCGGCGGAAGTTGTGCGCCGCTTGCTGGGCGCTATCGCCCTCACGTTGATGGCGGCGGCGATGATGACTTCGTCGTTTGGGGCACTGCACGCGTCGATTCTCGCCACTTCGCGCGTGCCGTATGCGATGGCGCGCGATGGCCTGTTTTTCCGTGGGTTGGCCAAGCTTTCGCCGCGCACGCATGTGCCGATTCGCAGTTTGATCGTGCTCGGCATTTGGTCGAGCGTACTTGCACTGTCCGGTTCCTACGATCAATTGAGTGATGCGGCAGTATTCTCGCTGACGCTTTTCTATGCATTTGTCGCGGGTTCGGTTTTCATCTTTCGCCGACGCATGCCGGACGCGGAGCGCCCATATCGCACCTTCGGCTATCCGGTCGTGCCAATCATTTACTTGATTGTAACGATAAGTCTGTTGGCTCGGATCGTCTGGGACGCGAGACCGGCAATGGCGCATACGATCGGGTTCATCCTGCACGGTTCATTGCGGTCGGCATTGGTCGAATCTCTTCAGGCACCGCCGCTGGCGAGCTTGCTTTTCATCGCGTTGGGTCTGCCGGTGTATTTGATTTTGGTGAGACAGGCCAGGAGCAGTTATGAAAAATAGGATCGCGTTATTAATCGTCGTACTCGCCCTGTTTACATCAACGATCGTTGCACAGCAGCGGCTCGTCATGTCCGCGCCAACCGACACGGCGTTGCAGAATCTCGTCAACGAAGCCGCGCACACCGTGCTCACGAAATTTGCGGACAAGAAACTTACTGAGAATCAACTTTCGATCACTCTGATTGATTTGCGCGATCCGCAGCATCCGGTGCCGGCGAGCTTTCGGGGCAACGAACGGATTTACCCGGCGAGTGTGGTAAAGCTTTTCTATCTCGGCGCGGTGCATCGCTGGCTGGAAGACAAGAAGATTCAGGAGACCGACGAGTTGAAGCGCGCAGTCCGCGACATGATTGTTGATTCGTCGAATGAAGCGACGCAATACGTCGTCGATGTGCTGACGCAAACAACCGGCGGATTCGAGTTGCCGGCGAAAGAGATGGAAGAGTGGCAGTATAAAAGAAACGCGGTGAACCGGTATTACGCGTCGCTGGGCTACACGAACATCAACACCAATCAGAAAACGTTTTGCGAAGACGCGTATGGCCGCGAACGAGTGTCGCGCGGACCGAAAGGCGAAAACCGAAACAAGCTGACCACCGATGCGACTGCGCGATTGCTTTCAGAGATTGCGATGGGCAAGGCTGTGAATGCCACACGCAGCGCGCAGATGATGGAATTGCTCAAACGCGATTACACCGGTACTTCCAAAGACAACGACGATCAGGGTCATGGCTTTACCGGGATTGCATTGCAAGGAATGACCGGCGTGAAACTTTGGTCAAAGGCCGGTTGGACTAGCACGACTCGTCACGACGCTGCCTACATCGAATTGCCAAATGGTGCGAAGTTCGTGCTGGTGACGTTCACCGTCGATCATGCAAATGAGCGAGAAATAATTCCGACGGTGGCGAAGGTTGTGATCGACGGCATTGGTGCAGTGAAGTGAGTACGCCCGATGGATGTGGATCTGTCTCATTATCACGAACCGATCACAGAGCTATTCAAACGGGCCACAGACGCAGGCGATTGGAATCGTTATCGCCTCAGCAGCGATCAAGTTGAATTCTTTCACCGCAACGGTTATCTCGCCGGCACGCGCGTCCTTGATGGCAAACAGGTGGACGTGCTTCGTCGCGATCTGGCGGAGCTAATCGATCCAAATCATCCCGGTCAACAACTCTTTTACGAATTTCATTCGAACGAGTCGATTGATCCAAGCACGGTGCTCTTTCACGCGCTGGGGGCATGGCGAATCTCGCCCGCATTCCACGATCTGCTTTGGAATCCCGCGTTCCTGATACCTGCGTCACAACTGCTCAACGGCGCGGTGCGCTTTTGGCATGACCAGCTTTTCGTAAAGCCGCCGCGTCAGGGTGGCGTGGTCGCGTGGCATCAGGACTACTCGTACTGGACGCGCACGCAGCCGATGGCGCATCTGTCGTGTTGGATTGGGCTGGACGATTCAACGATTGAAAACGGTTGCGTACACTATGTGCCGGGCAGCCATCGCTGGAGTCTTCTGCCGATTACCGGCCTGGCGAACGACATGCACTCGATTGAATCCGTTCTGAACGAAGAACAGAGAGCGCAATTCAAACCAGTCGCGATCGAACTGAAAGCCGGCGAGTGTTCATTCCACCACCCGCTGATGGTGCATGGCTCATTTGAAAATAGAAGTGATCGCCCGCGGCGCGGCGCCGTGATCAATATGTTTCGCGATGGTGTAGTGTCTGCTTCGAATGAGCCGCCGCTTCAGGGAGTTCCGCCGATTCCTGCCGGCCAGAAAATGCATGGACAGTTCTTTCCGTTGCTATTCGATCCCGCTCATCAATAAACTCACGCAACGATGCCAAAATGTTCGCGCAGCAGGTTTCGATATTGTTCAGAGCTCTCCACCGGATAATCGTTTCGCCGGCCGTCCGCGCTGACGATGAAACGCGTGTCGCTGACAGAAATGCGCCCGTTGGGCTTGAGAATCGAGCAGATGCGATTTTGCGTGAAATGTGAGTCGGGCGAGGTCTGGTGAAAAAGACAGCGTTCGGAATAATCTGCGTATTGATACGGGGTGAGCGTGAATCTATATTCTGATTTCCAATCGTCTTCCTCATTCGCGCACTTTTGCATTACCAAATAATGGTCGATCGCCTTTATGCGGTACGCACGGTCGTCCTGCCGTTGAGCGCCGCGCTCGTCGATCATCAGCGGCTCGATGAATGAATCACCGAAGCCAACATCGACCAGCAAGCGCTGTTCCAAAGTGACCAGCAGCGTCATGTGATCGAAAGGTGCGCTGAAACCTCCATCAGCGTTAGCGACTTCCGCCGACAGCATGGCCACCTCAAACCCAAGTTCTCTCAACAGCGCGGCAAGCAAACCGTTCAGTTCGTAACAAAAACCTCCACGACGACGAGTCACAATTTTTTCGAACAATGCTTCATCATTCAGCACAATCGGTTCATGCTCATGAATGCTCAAGTTCTCAAATGGGACGCTGCGCAGATGCGCAACGTGAAGTTGGCGTAGCGTTTCCGCATCGGCATTCAAAGGGCCGCGATAATTGATTCGATCGAGATAAGCGGGAATGTTCATCGTCCCCTTCGGAAAACACATCTGGAACAAATTGCCGGAGCTGAAGTCTAAAACCTTACTTGCGGAGGAACAAACATGAGTTCAGCTCTCGATTGTAGAAGTGTGCCAATCACCCACGCGAAACCGAGCATCAACGTCACGCCTTTGATCGACGTTCTGCTGGTGATGCTGATCATCTTCATGATTGCGGCACCGCTGAAGCCGCAGCGATTCCTGACGAAGGTGCCGTCGAAACCTGATCCTGATGATCGTGTTCAGCCAAACATCAACACCCTTGTCGTGACGATCAAGAGCGATCGGACTTTGATGCTGAACCGTACGGATGACATGGGGTCGGTCTATGACACGAACAAAATTGCGGCGAAGCTGATTGAAGTGTTTCAGCAACGCTTGCAGAATCACGCTTTCAAGTATGAGCTTCGTGACCGAAATGATCTGCCTGACAGCGCTCGCGTCGAGAAGACGATCTTCATCAAAGCCCCTCGATCGCTTCCTTACGCTGATGTTGTGCGCGTGCTCGATAGCTTGAAGGGCGCGGGCGCGAATCCGATTGGATTGCAGATTGATGATCTGAATTAGTCTCAATCCCGCCGCGTTAGAGGGCGGACCCAAAGTGACGGGCGTCCACTAATCCGATCTAACGCTCCAGTTTCTGACAAATGTCGGCAGGACGCCGGCGAACCGTCCGCAGGGATGCGTGTTGCGTGCGCCCCGAATTATCTGCATTCCCACGCCTGGCAACTTCTCACTTCCAAAACTTCATCTGCTAAAATTGGGAGAGTAAAGTTCCCAGGTCAATTTACTATTTTTTATCCAGGAGAGGTTTTATGAAGCTCGACAGAATATTTTTGAATCAACCCAAGCAATTGCGCGCATGGTTACTCGCCGCGGCGCTATTGGTTTCGATTACTGCGTGCAAGGGCAGAGCAACGAATCCCGCGTTGAATTTTGCGCCGGTGCCGGATGCTGCGCCGCAGAATTCTTATGCTGATGTGGTCGCGAAGGTGGCGCCGGCGGTGATTACGATTCGTTCAAACCGGCGCGTGCGTAACCCACAGCAGTTTCCCTTCGGCGACGATCCTTTCTTCCGTGGCCTATTTGGTGGTCAGGGTCCACAGCAGCCGCGGGAATCGATTGAGCAGGCACTTGGGTCAGGCGTGATTGTGAGCGCCGACGGCTACATCCTGACAAATCATCACGTGGTGGATGGCGCACAAGACATCAAAGTTGATTTGAATGATGGTCGCACGCTCGATGCGAAACTGATTGGTTCTGATTCGCCCAGCGATTTGGCCTTGCTGAAGATTAATGTGACGGGACTGACCTTCATGACGCCGGGCGATTCAGACAAGGTTCGCGTCGGTGACGTCGCGCTCGCGATTGGTAATCCGCTCGGCGTCGGCCAGACCGTAACGATGGGTATCATCAGCGCGAAGGGTCGAACTAATCCGGCGGGCGGCCAAAGCCTGGGCAGCGGCAACTTCGAGGACTTCCTGCAAACCGACGCACCGATCAATCACGGCAATTCGGGCGGGGCGCTTATAAACACCATGGGAGAATTGATTGGGATCAACTCGCAGATCATTCCGGGTAATGGCGGCGCAAACATCGGCATCGGCTTTGCGATCCCATCGAACATGGCGAAGAGCGTCATGGATCAACTCGTGAAGAATGGCAAAGTTCGGCGCGGACAGCTCGGCGTGGTCGTGGGTCGAGTGACGAGCGACCTGGCGGCCAGCCTGGGAATGTCTGAAGCGAAAGGTGTGATCGTCAATTCGGTGCGCGCAGGCAGCGCGGCGGAACGCGCCGGCATTCGTCAGGGCGACATCATTACCGCAGTAAACGATGCTCCAGTGAGCGACACGAACGCCTTTCGCAATCGCGTTGCCAGCATGGGCCCAGGCGCTGAGGTGACGTTAACTGTGCTGCGCGACAATCGCGAACAGAAGCTTCGCGCGACGCTCGGGGAATTCAGCGAAGACACGGCGCGAGCCCAGAATGAAGGCCAGGGCGGCAACCCGAACGCGGAAGAAGGAGGGAAGCTCGGCATCTCGGTCGAGCCTCTGACGCCCGACATCGCGCAACAGTTGGGATTGAAAGCCGGCGCAACCGGCCTGGTGATTGATGCGGTCGATCCGACCGGCCCGGCGCTGACGGCCGGCATTCAACGCGGAGATGTGATTCAGGAAGTGAATCGGCAAGCTGTGCGAACGCCGCAAGATTTGCGTGCAGCGATCGATAAGAACGGAAACAAACCAGCATTACTATTGATCAATCGTCAGGGAGAGACGTTCTTTATTCCCGTAAGACCGCGAGAGTAAGCGCCCGAAACTTTCACCACGACTGTCGCGGAGCCTGCGGTGGCGTGTACGCGGGGCTTGGCGGTATGTAAGCGTGGGCGAGGAAATCATAGCCGCAGAAGCCGCAAAGCCGCGCGGTGTTCGCCGATTTTTGAACGCAGTTGGGACACACCTTGAGGGGCGGCAGGCACGCCATCACGATCAGAGTAATCAGCAGGCCCATCGGGTGAATGGCAAACCACATCCAGTGTGGCGAACGGTTCTTGCGCTGTGCGATCCTCACTCCCAGCACAACCAATCCGATGTAGACGCTAAGCGCGACCACGAACACTACGAGTACGATCACCAATCCAACGACGTCGTCACCTCGCATATACGTCTCCTTCTTTCCGCAATACGCCGGTGCGCTCTTCTATCCGCTTCGATGACCCTTTGTCAATTAAATAGTTAGGTCAGGCGACGCTTGCGTCCGCGAGCGTAAGCGATTATGCTGCGTTTCATCCGTAGCACGGAATTGCAAGTATGCGGCACGTCAGTAACCCACCAAATCCATGGCTCAGCCATTCAGTCGAATGGATCGGAGAACCGCCTCCGGCCAAGATCGATGTTTTTGAAGAGACCGAAACCCGCTCGATCATCAGTCGCAACGATAGCCCCGACGTGGCCTTCGATTTCTCGATCAATTGCTATCGCGGCTGCATCCATGGCTGCACCTACTGCTTTAGCCGTCCGACGCATGAGTACCTTGATTTTGGCGCCGGTACCGATTTCGAACGAAAGATCGTAGTCAAGGTTAAAGCGGCGGAACTTCTGCGAAAGGAATTGATGAAGCCATCGTGGAAAGGAGACGAGATTGTTTTCTCGTTCACCTCCGATCCATACATTCCGCTCGAAGCGAATTACAAATTGACCCGTGCGTGTCTGGAAGTCTGTGCCGAGTTCCGGAATCCAGTCGGCATCGTTACCAAATCTGCTCTGATTCGTCGCGACATCGATGTACTCCAGAGGCTCACAGCGGAAGCGAGCGTTGGAGTTTACTTTTCGATTCCGTTCGCGGATTACGATATCGCGCGTGCGGTTGAACCGTTCGCGCCTTCGCCGAATGCCCGATTCGAGGCAATGAAGGCTTTGGCCGACGCCGGAATTTCAGTCGGCATCGGCATTGCGCCGACCATCCCGGGACTAACCAGCGATATTCCGGCGCTGTTGCAACGGGCGAAAGAGTGCGGCGCCAGGAAAGCGTTCATCAACATGCTCCGTCTGCCCGGAAGTGTAGCGCCTTACTTCGAGCAGCGTCTGCGCGAAAAGTTGCCGACGAAAGCTGATCGCGTGCTGAATCGAATTCGCGATGCACGCGAGGGCAAGCTCAACTCGAGCCAGTTCGGTGAGCGCATGCGGGGCAAAGGTCAATACTGGAATGCGCAGGAAAAGCTCTTCAACGTTTACGCGAGACGCCTCGGATTCAACGAGCATCGCGTTGGCAGCGATACTCACGCACGTGCTCACACCTTTCGCAGGCCCAGTGCCCAAGGGTCGCTATTCGGTTAGTTTTTCTTTTCTTTCCGGCAAACCCAAACAAAATGCTGGTTACGATCTGGTTTCGCAAGAAACCGCTGGAAACCAAAGCGCTTTAACCGTTATCTAATCAGTGGTTGACTTAACGAAAATGGCAGCGTAAAAGGTAGTTCCCCCCAATGCCCATACCAATTCACGATCTTTGGTGGATAGCCGCAGGCGGCAGCGCTGGCGCTGGTGCGCGTTTGATGAAGGCGCGCATTGAGTCGGTCATTTCTGCGCGTCGACGTCGGAGTATGCCCGATCCGACCGGCGAGTTACTTAGGCTGCAAACCTTGCATGGCTACAACCCTCATTCATTGGTAAGCATTGCGCCGGGCGCCCAGCGCTGGTCGACGCCGGACATCGACGGCGCAATCATTTACGGCGAGTTCGGCCGCGTCTGGCTCGCGGCCGGAGATCCTCTAGCAGCTCGCGAAGAAATGGCTGATCTCGCTCGCCAATTTGCAACGTTCGCGAAGTTGAAGGGCAGAGTAGTCGCTTTTGTTCCTACTACAGCGGAGTTCGCGAATCAGGTGGCCCCGGCTCAATTCAATGCGGTGAAAGTTGGTGCTGCGCCTTACTTTGATCTGAAAGTTTGGAATCCCCGTGGTGACTGTGCCAAGAAATTGAGAGCCGGCGTGAATCAGGCGAGGCGGGCGGGCGTCGAGGTGGAACACTTTGATGACGCAGACGACCGATTGCGAAAAGAAACCGCTGAGTTGTGTTTACGGTGGCTGGGCTCGCGTCGCGCGGCGACGACCTTCGGATGGCTAATCGCGCTCGATCCGTTCCTTCATTCCGAATACAAAAAATATTTTGCCGCACGAATCAACGGGAGGCTGGTTGGCTTCGTCGCGGCTAGCCCGATCCCGATGCGTAAAGGCTGGTATCTCGAGGACGTGATCAGCGCGCCCGATGCGCCGCAGGGAACCGCGACGTTGTTAGTGGTCGAAGCGCTGAATGAGTTGAAAGCGCAAGGAGCGGCGCTGGCAACGCTGGGCACTTCGCCATTGGCCCCCGATGGTATAAATGATTTGCCTAGCAATCGAGTAGTCGCGCGCGCGCTGGAAGTGGCCGCGAGACGGCTTGGCGGCTTCTACAATTTCGAAGGCTTGCGTCGTTTCAAGGGCAAGTTCGTTCCTAGCTGGTGGGAAAGCGAATACGCGCTGGCGCAGCATGGCGTAGCAATTCCTACGCGAGTGGGACATGCGATTGTGCGCGCGTTGGTGCCCGGTGGTCTCACCCAATTGCTAACGCGGCAAGCAATGCGCGCCATTAAGGGCCATCCCGACCAGTCGTAGCGAAGACGTCTGTACCTCGAGCAATATTAGGTAACTAGATCCCTCACGCCCCCGTCTAAAGTATCAGTTCCGAATCGCGCAGTCGTGAGCGTTACCGGTCGACTCAAACAAAAGTACATTGCGTCGCGAGTGGCGCACGATCACCCGCTCGCCGAATCGGTTTTCGTCAACGTCGATGATGCGGATCTGCACTTCGTCATCAAGGGCTCTGGTCGCCCGGTCGTCTTCATTCATGGCAATCCCGGATCATGTCAGGACTGGTCGCGGCTCTATGCGCCCGTGTCGTCGCGCTATCGGATGCTGGCGTTTGATCGCCCTGGACACGGCCACAGCCAGCGCCCGAATCATCGTGACATCACTGTCGATGTACAGGCGCAAATGTTGCACGAGGCGTTGACTAAACTCGCCATCAACCGGCCTTTGTTAGTCGGCCATTCGTGGGGTGCGGCCTTAGCTCTGGTTTATGCGCTGCAATTTGGCGATGCAATATCAGGAGCCGTGGTGTTGGCTCCGGCTGCCTACGAAAGCGATGACGGCGTCTCTTTTCTGAGCAAGCTGCCCGCCTGGCCGATTATTGGCGACGCGGTGAATTTTATCTTCACTCCGCTGTTGGGTGCTTGGGTCGTGCGCACGGACCTCGCGAAAGCATTCGCGCCCGATCCCGTGCCGAAGAAGTATCTTCGACATGTACTTTCGGAGTGGACACGCCCGAAGAAGGTGAAGTGGTACTCAGTGGACGACGCGCTCTTGAATGAGACGCTGCCCAGGCTGACGCCTGATTACCACGAGATCCGTATTCCCATCGCGATCGTGACGGGTGACTCTGACCAGATTGTTCCCGTTGATGAAAACGCCCACCGCTTGTACGA
>JACXTT010002701.1_pt1 | contig 27867 bp, 24 predicted proteins | sample 9270951 | NCBI WGS metagenome assembly JACXTT01 (sample SAMN15532306, study PRJNA645909) | rock metagenome | isolation source: weathered quartz diorite | place: Puerto Rico | collected 2017-06-21 | reverse complement strand
CGTTCTTCACGGAGTTTGGTGCAGCGTCCGGATACGTGTTTCGGTGCGTGTCCGGACCAAATCTGACCCTCGCAACGGTTTCTCTAGTTCAGATACAACGGTTCAGGAGACTCCCACTCTTGAGCCGTTTTCGTATTTCTGACGATCTGCGTCCAACGAGCGTCCACTTGCTTCCACTCACCTATTTTCGCGTCAGAATCTCCGCAGGTTGTGCAGCGGATGTCGGAAACAGCGCGTCATCCACCAAGGCCAGTCCTTCTTCCACGATCTCCAGGCCATGGCGGAGCTCTTCTTCCTTAATGATGAGCGGGGGGCAAACCCATAACATATTGAAGCGGCTGAACGCATAGAGATACTTGCTTTTTAAGTGTTCGGCGAGCCTCGTCATCTCTGGGCTGTTGCCGTTGAACGGAGCCAAGGGTTCGCGAGTTTCTTTGTCTTTCACAAGCTCAAGTACGCTGAAGAGCCCTTTGTAGCGAACATCGCCGACGCAGCGATATTTCTGCTTCATCGCTTCGAGGCGCGAAGCGAGATAGCGCCCCTGGCGCTCGACGTTGGCAAAGACTTTCTCTTCTTCGTAGATCTGCAGATTAGCGACGGCGGCCGCGCAACAAACGGGGTGGCCGCTGTAGGTGAGGCCGCCCCAAAGCATGTTCGTCTCAAAATGCTGGGCGATGGCATCGGAAACAATCACGGCACCAAGGGGAAGGTAGCCGCTCGTTAGGCCCTTGGCGCAAGTCACGATATCCGGACGAATTCCGTAATGCTGCGTAGCTAGCCATTTACCGGTTCGGCCGAATCCGCTCATGACCTCGTCGTCTATCAACAGGATGCCGTATTTGTCGCAGAGCGCGCGGAGCTTGGGATAGTAGTCGTCCGGAGGAACGAGCAAGCCGTTTGACCCGGTGATGCCCTCCACGAGAATCGCCGCAATCGTGTTTGGGCCCTCCATCTGGATGATTTCTTCAATATGTGAAACGCATTCGCGATGGCATGTCTCTACCTTTTGTCCGAACGGGCAGCGATAGCAGTAGGGATCGAAGACGCGAACAATTCCCGGAACACCCGGCTCGACGGGCCAGCGCCGCGGATCGCCGGAAGCGGTCATCGAACCCATGGTGGCGCCGTGATAGGAGCGATAGCGCGTAATGATCTTTTCGCGGCCGGTAAAGAGTTTCGCCATTTTCATAGCGTTTTCGTTTGCTTCAGCGCCACCCAGTGTGAAAAAGGCTTTCGCTAGGCCGGTGACCTCGGCGAGCTTTTTGCCGAGGTGGCCACGTGACTCTGTCGCGAAGCCCGGCCCCGCGAAGCAGAGCTCGTCGACCTGCTTTTTGATGGCTTCCAGCATTTTGGGATGTTGGTGGCCAACGTTCAAGTTGATCAGCTGCGAACTGAAGTCCAGCCAGCGATTGTCATCACCGTCCCAGAACCAAACACCTAGGCCGCGCTTCATGTGGATCGGATTCGACGTCGCCTGTACGGACCAGGAGAACATGGTGTAGTCGCGATTTTCTTGCACTATTTTGCGAGAATCCATAAGTTGCGTGTCCCTTCTTGAATCCATGCGAGCTCTAGCCCTGCTTCAGAATCCAGTCCATCGTTTTGAACGCCAATCGATCGAGCGCCACAACGGACATTTCAAGATGCTCTTCCTTTGTGTCTTCAATCTTATTGTGGCTGATGCCTTTCAGCGATTGCACGAACATCATAACAGTGGGAATTCCCGCGCGCGATACTTCGGCCGCGTCGTGCAGCGGGCCCGAAGGCATGCGATGCGAAGCGCCTGAGGTTTCCCGAACGGCCTGCTCGCACAGATCCAACAGGTGGGGATGAAACGGCACGGGCTCGATGTTCCAGAGGCGCGACCAGTTCACTGTACAATTCTCTTCGGCGGCGAAGCGGTGACTGGCTTCCTGGGCTTCGCGATACATCTGGGCAAGGACATTGGCGTCCAGATCGCGCTGGTCCAGCGTGACTTCGCAGCGGCCCACGACGGCCGTGACGATTCCAGGGAACGTCTTCACACTACCCATGGTGCAGACGGCGTCTTCGTGCTTCCTGGCGATAGTGCGGATTTCTAGTGCCAGCTTTGCCGCGGCGGCGAGCGCATCGCGGCGCGCGTTCATGGGCGTCGACCCGGAGTGCGCTTCCTGTCCGTGAAACGTGATGATGTGCCGTTCCACGCCTTTCGTACCCAGCACAACACCTAGCGGCAAGCCCATGCGCTCAAGCACCGGTCCTTGCTCGATGTGCAATTCGAGATATGCGGCGGCGTTCTTTTGTTCTTTCTGCGCATCGGGGAATTTGTCAATCTCCACGCCGCAGCGCCGCAACGCGTCTTCCAATTTCACGCCATCGCGATCGGTGCGGCTCCGGTCTGCTTCGATGGAATGTGTTCCGGCAAATGCGGAGGAACCCAGCAAGCTACGCCCAAAGCGCGCGCCTTCTTCATCGGCCCAATCCACGAGGCGGACTGTGAGCGGGGAACGGCCGCGAAACTCAGAAGCAATACGGCGCAACACTTCGAGGCCTGCAAGCACGTTCAGTGAACCGTCCAGCCAACCGCCGTTGGGCACAGAATCGAGATGTCCGCCGATCAGCAATGATTTTTCGGATGCGCCGGGCAGTGTGACCCAATTGTTTCCTGCCGAGTCGTAATGATGGTCAACGGGAAGTTCCTTTATCTTTGAGGCGAACCACTCACGCGCCTTCACCCAAGTGTCCGTCCAAGCCACGCGCTGCGCGCCGTTTTCGTCGCCTGTAAGCGCGCGAAGTTCCTTCAATTCGGCAACCGTGCGTTTGGGGTTCAGGCTCATAGGGGTTCGGTTAGAAATGACTCGGCTCGCGCTTCAGCATCTTGCCGCGGCCACGCTCACCAACGAATTTTCCGTCGCGCACCTGGACCATGCCTCGCACTGTCACGAGCGAAGGGCGGCCCTCAATCTCCATTCCTTCGAAAGCATTGTAATCGTTGTTCACGTGCTGCAATTTCGCGGAGACTACGCCACGGTAATTCGTGTCGTAAACAACAAGGTCGGCATCACTGCCCACAGCAATCGTGCCCTTGCGCGGGAAAAGCCCAAAAAGTTTCGCGGGGCGCGTGCTTGCGACGTCGACGAAGCGATCCAGATGTAGGCGTCCGTGTTTCACCCCGTGCGTATACAGCAGGTTGACGCGATCCTCGATTCCGGGAATACCGTTGGGAATATTGACGAAGGAATTTCTGCCTAAAAGTTTCTGCTCGGTGTCGAACGGACAATGATCCGTTCCAACGGTATCGATGGAGCCGCGCGCCAGCGCGTCCCAAAGTACCGTTTGATTGTGCTTTGCGCGCAATGGCGGCGACATTACGTGCTTCATGCCTTCGACACCGGGCCTCTCGGCACAGGACTTGTCGAGCAAGAAGTGCGGCAGCACGGACTCCACATGAATCTTTACGCCTCGCGATTTCGCCTCGAGCGCCACATGCAACGCTTTCTCGCACGACAGATGGACCACATAACCAGTGGCTCCTGTGTTCTCCAGGAACGTTGCGAAGTGGCCCGTGCCTTCAGCTTCGACCGATTCGGGGCGGCTGGGTTCATGCCATTCGGGGCCGGTCCTCCCTTCCGCGAGCAGCTTTTGCTGCAAGCGCGCTACGAGTTCCGCGTTTTCACAGTGCGCGGTGACAATCACTCCGAGGCGCTTGGCGAGTTCGAGAGTCCGGTACATTTCGGCGTCATCGACGCCAAAAAAGTTTTTATAAGCGAGAAAGAGTTTGAACGACGCCGTGCCGTCGGCAACAATCTGTCGCAGCTGCGATTCTGTTTCCTCCACAAACTTGGTTACCGACATGTGAAAGGCGTAGTCACACGCGCTCTTTCCGTCGGCCTTCGATTTCCAGAGTTGATAGCCTTCCAACGCATCATCTTTGCGATTGGGGCAGCACATTTCAATGTACGTTGTCGTCCCACCCATGAGCGCAGCGATGCTTCCGGTCTCGTGCGTGTCTTTGGCAAAGGTGGCCATGAAAGGAAGATAGATGTGCACGTGGGGATCGATAAAACCGGGAAAAACAAGTTTGCCGGTGGCGTCGATGATTTCCGCGTTCGCCGGAGCCTCGATATCTTTGCCGATGCGTGTGATAGTTTCGTCTTCGACGTAAATGTCCGCCTGGACTCGCGAACCCACGGTCACGATTTCGCCATTCCTGATCAGCAAGGCCATCCTTCACTCCCGCAATGCGTCACATCATCCTCAGTGAATATGGATTCCCATCTTCTGGCGATATTCTTCCATCTTCTCCCAGTCCTCGGTTACTTCGCGCTGCGACGCGGAGAGTTGTTCCCAGGTAACCGGTGTCCGCCCGGAAGATTCTTCAACCATGCGGATGCAGTCTTCCACGGGGCAAACGTTGTAGCAGAGGCGGCAGCCAACACAATCCTCTTCGCGGACGTGAACGCTGGGACGCGAGTTCACGGCTTCTTCCTTGCCGTTCGCCTGGATGTCATAAGATTGAGGCTGGACTATGCGGCCATCCTTGGCGATGAGGTCGATGCATTGGTGGGCGGTGTCGTTGCAGGCGACGTAGCAGAGATTGCAGCGGATGCATTTCTGCTGGTCGATTCGCGCGACAGCACGAAACGAAAGATCAAGATGACTGAAGTCGGACACGCGGTGCAGGCTGCGTCCCACCACGTCGGAGACTCTTGTGAAGCCTTTCTCGTCCATCCAGTTGGACAAGCCGTCGCACAGGTCTTCCACAATACGGAAACCATAGTGCATTACCGCGGTGCAGACCTGCAAGCTGCTGGCGCCGAGCAGCAGAAATTCCGCCGCATCGCGCCAGGTGGAAATACCTCCCATTCCGGAGATCGGTAGCTTGGAACCACCCACCACCGAATCCTTTCCAAGCGCCGCCAGCATGTTTAGCGCGATAGGCTTCACAGCTGGGCCGGCATAGCCGCCGTGGCCGCCCTTGCCGCCGATGTTGGGCGTGATTTCGAGCGTGTCGAGATCGACGCCGATGATGGAATTCAGCGTATTGATGAGCGAAACCGCGTTCGCGCCGGCCGCCACCGCTGCACGTGCCGGCATGGCGATGTCTGAGATATTTGGCGTGAGCTTCACGATCACCGGAATTTTGGCCACTTCCATGACCCACCGCGTGATCTGTTCGCAATACTCCGGCACCTGTCCCACGGCGCTGCCCATGCCGCGCTCGCTCATTCCGTGTGGACAGCCGTAGTTCAATTCAATCCCGTCGGCGCCGGTATCCTGAATGCGGCGAATGATGTCATGCCAGGTTTCCGGCTTGGACTCCACCATCGCCGAGACCACGACGGCGCGGTCGGGCCACGCGCGTTTTACTTCCGCAATCTCGCGAAGATTTACTTCCAGCGGCCGATCGGAGATGAGCTCAACGTTATTAATGGCCACCATTTTCTGGCCGCCGTAGTGCCACGCTCCGTAGCGATTGGAAACGTTGAGCACCGGAGCGCCAATGGTTTTCCACACAGCACCACCCCAACCTGCTTCAAACGCGCGGTGCACCTGCATGCCGGAATTGCTCGGCGGCGCGGAGGCCAGCCAAAACGGATTCGGCGAGCGAATGCCCGCAAAGTTGATACTCAGATCAGCCATGCGCCACCAACCTTTCATGAATCGAATGCGCCGCCAGCTTTCCGTCTTGCACGGCCCTCACGGTGGAAGCAGCACCCCGCGCGCGGATGCAGTCTCCCCCGGCGTAAATGCCCGGCAAACTCGTTTCGAAGTTCACGTTCACTTGGATAAATCCCTTTTCTGTTTTGAGTTTCAACCGGGAAGCGAGTGAGGGTTTCTCTTGTCCAATGGCCTTCACCACTTGGTCTGCAGCGAGAAAGAATTCCGATCCCGCGACAGGTTGCGGCGAGGGACGTCCAGAAATATCCGCTGGTCCTAAACTCATTCGCAAGCACTCGAGCGAATTCACCGCTCCATTCTCCGCATGGACTCGAACGGGCTGTGTCAAGAAACAAAACCTCACGCCCTCACGCTTGATGAAGTCGTACTCGTGGGCATACGCCGTCATCTCTTTTTCCGTGCGCCGATACACCATCGTGACTTGGCTGGCGCCCAGGCGCTTGGCGATGGTGGCGCAATCAATCGCCGTGTTGCCGGCGCCGATCACCACGACATTGCGGCCGATAACAAGGTTAGGTGCATCCAGTTTGCTTTGCTCGATGTATTCCAGCCCATCAATGATGTACTCTTCGCCGGGAATGCCCAAGCCTGGCGTGGCGCCCAGACCCACACTGAGAAACACAGCGCCAAAGTTCGCTTGCAGGTCGGCCAAGGTGAAATCCGTTCCCAGTTCCTTGCCTGTCTGCAGTTTCACGCCAAGTCTTTCGACCATAGCCACTTCAGCGCGCGCCACTTCGGCCGGTTCGCGAAGGCCGATGATGCCATACGTGGAAAGACCGCCCGCCAAATCGCGCTTCTCAAACAGCGTCACATTGTGCCCGTGTTTCGCGAGCTCGCCCGCACAGGAGAGACCCGCGGGGCCCGCGCCAATGATGGCCACGTTCTTGCCTGTGGCTTTCCCGCGTTGGAACAGGTCGATTCTCTTGGCATAAACAAAGTCCATCGCATGTCGCTGCAGCCGGCCGATGGCGATGGGCTTGTGCTCCGCGCCAAGAACACAAGCGCCTTCGCACAACTCCTGCACCGGGCATACGCGCGCGCAGGTGGCGCCCAGCAAATTGGACTCCAGGATGGCGCGCGCGGAGCCACGCAAGTTTTCGGTTGCAATTTTCTTGATGAACTTGGGTATGTCAATGTGTGTAGGGCAGGCGTGCGTACAAGGAGCGTCGTAGCACATCAGACATCGTGCCGCTTCGACAGCGGCTTCGTTGCGTGTCAGCGGCGGCAGAAGTTCGTCGAGCGCATTCGTACGCGCCATTCTTTGCTCAATATCCGCCAACGCACCCTCCTGATCGCCAATCGCGCTATAAGATGCACCTCGCGAGATGAAGAAAGGTTAGAAGCGAAAGCGACTTCTTTCAAGAGGCATCCCGCGGCCAGAACCTACTTCAACGCAAGGACTTGCTTCCGCATCGACAGAAAATACAACCCTCCGGAAACGACGAATCCGACAAACCACGCATAGTCGAAAAGCCAGCGCACGGCCGGTATCGCGAGGCCGACCAATGCGATCGCGACGCCCGCGACCAAGGCCAGGATGGCCTTTGGGTTAAAACCATGCAGATATTCATACGCTCCACGGCGAAGATACAAATCCTCCACGGCGACTTGGCGGCGCCGCACCAGGTAGTAATCGCAAATCATGATCCCTGCAATTGGTCCGAGCAGCGCCGAACAACCCACCAGCCAGCCAAAAATGTACGAACTGAAATCGCGAAGCAATCTCCACGGCATCATCAAAATGCCCAGCACGCCGGTGATGAGGCCGCCGGTCCGAAAGGAAATGAGACCGGGCCGCAAATTGGAGAAATCGTTGGAAGGGGACACGACGTTTGCGGCAACGTTGGTGTTCAGCGTGGCAAGAAGCAAAGCAACCAGCGCGATTAGAGCGACGAGTGGCTGATTGAATCGTCCGAGCAAGACGACCGGATCCCAGATTGCTTCGCCAAAAATCAGAGCCGATGCGGACGTGACCGCGACACCGATGAATGAATACAACGTCATCGCTGCGGGCAATCCAAGCGCTTGTCCAACCATTTGTGCGCGCTGCGATTTGGCATAGCGCGTGAAGTCCGGAATATTGAGCGCCACGGTGGCCCAAAAACCGACCATCCCGGTCAGCGCTGGAATGAAGAAGCGTACAAAGTCCGACGTATTACGAAATTTGCTCGGCGTGTGCAACACGGGGCCGAATCCACCCGCTTTGCGTGTAATCCAAAAAAGAAGAAGCAATCCCACTGCGAGCATGAACGGCGCGCCAATCCCTTCGAGGAATTTGATCGTTTCGATCCCGCGCCAGATCACCATCATGTTGATGGCCCAGAAGAGAAAGAAGCAGATCCAGTTGCTGCCGGAAAGATTTGCTGCGCCGGGCCATACGATTCGCAGCATCGAGTAGATGGCTTGCCCGCCAATCCATGCCTGGATGCCGAACCAGCCGCAAGCTACGAGCGCGCGCAGGATTGCGGGAATATTTGCTCCACGCACCCCAAACGATGCGCGCACGAATACGGGAAACGGGATGCCGTAACGCGTGCCCGCGTGCGCATTCAGCAGCATGGGAATCAACACAATCAGATTCCCCAGAAGAATGGTGAGCACCGCTTGAATCCAACTCATGCCGCCCGCAATCAAGCCAGACGCCAGCATGTACGTGGGAATGCAAACGCTCATGGCCACCCATAGCGACGCATAATTGTAGGTGCCCCAAGAGCGTTTGTCCGGGGAGATCGGGGCTAAATCAGGATTGTAGAGAGACGCGTCGACCCGTGTGAGTTCCATCCTCTGTCCCTGGAAAATCGGAATGAGGCGTCAGCCTATAGCAAGCGTTCCCGAAATTCCACTGTTGGAAGGGTGACGCTAAGGGAGCGCTAATCGCTGCGGAGAAAGGCGTACCACAGAATAAAGAGCCCGCTCGGAATCCGGATCAACGGGGCTAATTTCGCGATTCCCCAAACGCGGAAGCGTCAACGCCCGCAGCAGAAAGTTCTATTCTTCGCCGATGTCTTCATTCCACACGGCAGGATAAGCGCGAATATAGTCTGCAAGCAGCGAAACGCACTCCTGCGAGTCGAGAGCGATCACCTGCACTCCCAAGGAGCGCAACCAATCGATCCCACCCTGGAAGTTCCTGCTCTCCCCAACTACCACGGTGCCAAACCCAAACTGGCGCACCAAACCACTGCAATACCAACAGGGGGCGAGCGTCGTCACCATGATGAGCTTGCGGTAGCTTTTTTGCCGGCCTGCGTTTCGGAACGCATCTGTCTCCCCGTGTATGGACGGATCGCCTTGCTGCACGCGGCGATTGTGTCCAACGCCGATCAACTTGCCCGTCTGATTGAATATGGCGGCACCGATGGGAATGCCTCCCTCTTTGAGGCCAAGGCGCGCTTCCGCAAGGGCAATCGCGAGCATGGAGTGGTAGTCCAGTGTGGAAGTCATGCCCTGAATCCACGCCCGAGCACGTGCCTCAGCACAATGGAAAACGCGGCGCCGCTCGCAGCCACGTCTGTCAGAAACTTGCACCGAGTTATTCCTTCTTTTTCGTTCATGACCTTCTCCCCTGCGGCACCGACAATTTCCCGCTCCGCGGGACTAGTCTAAGTCCTTTCTTGGCACCTTGGCGGAATTGGATTGGGGGAAGATGTCGTGCCGGGGTGCGGGCATCGGGACGTTGCCCATGCGATCTTGCCAAAGGAACTTGTTGAGAAGGGCGGTGTCCACGGCGTCGGCCCGACTGAAGTCAAGGGCCTCGCCTTCCTTCCATTCCTCGGCGTTTACTTGATAAATGAGGCCGTTGTCGCGGTTGCGATAGTCGGCGGTAAACACCGGCTGTTGCCCGGGGCCGCTGAAGAGCGGGGCCATGACTGCGGCCCGCGAATCGTTGGCGTTCATCGGCGGGACGCCAAGGAGCGATTCGATCGTGCGGACCATATTGATCGTTGTATAGAAGGAGTGATCGACGAAGGGAGCAAGAGGGCCACTGGGTTGTGCTGCTGGCAGAGGCGAGTACTTGCTGATGACCAGCGCGATGCTGCGGTGCGAGTCAATATGGTCGGGGCCATCCTGCGCATCATCCTCAAGAATGAGGAAGGCGGTATCGTCCCAATACTGGCTGTGCGAGACCGCGTCAACGACGCGCCCGATAGCGAGGTCGTTGTCGGCAACAGACGCAGCCGGCCGGGGCAGACCTTTCCTGCCGCCCGCGGTGTGGTCAGCGGGTAATCGCAGAAGAATGAACTGAGGCATGGTGTCTTTGCCGGCTTTGCGCGCCGCGACGAATTTATTGAATTCATTCAAAAATTCATCGGCGCGAAGTTGGTCGGGGTAAGCTACCTCGAAGTCCGGAAAAAGCGGGTCGAAGTGTCCTCGCAGTTCCATTTCCGCCGCAACGTTTTTCGCGAGGACCGGAATGGCCCACGGATAGGGACTCGGGCCGCCGCGGGGATCACCAACATTTTTCTCAAGTGGCTCACCCTTGTTGATGACCGTCCGCGAGCAACCAGCGCCCTGCACTTTGGGATGTCTCGAGGTCGGCAGGTCCGCTCCGCTCTCGGCGTTGCACCATCGGCTGACAATATATTCGCCGTAGTGGCGATACGAAATTCCGTGCTCGGCGAAATTTTTCCAAAGATACCCGCCGGTCGGCTCGCCGGCATCGGGAACACCGTCTTCGACGGAGATGCCTCCAAGCAAGGTGCCTTCGGAATCGTAGGTGTGCTCTTGACCGCGGTAGCCGATAGGCCAGGTCTTGGCGATATAGTCGGAGATTGACGCGGAGTTGGACCAGACGTGGCCGTCACCGGAGACGTCTCCGCTGTCATAGAAATTATCGAGAATGCCGAATTGGCGAGCGAGCTTGTGCTGGTTGGGAGTGATGTCCTCGCCGTACATGGTGAGCGAAGGATCGCCGTTGCCGGCTCCCAGATCGCCGAAGACCTGATCGTAGGTGCGATTTTCCTTGATGATGTAGATCACGTGGCGGATTTTGCTTCCGCCGCCGGGGAAGGCTACGTGATCGGCATTGCCGCGCAGCGCGTTAGTTTCAGAAACCTGCTGGGTATAGGCGGGAAGATTCGCCCGCAACTCAGCTAGCGGGATGCGCGCAAGCGACCCGTGAATCAGCGCAGGACCGTAAGAATATCGAGGGCGGCCGTCCGAGGTCTTGCCCATGGGTTTTGGATTCGGCCCGGAGCCGCGTCCTTTGTTGGTGCCGACGAGCAGATCGTTGGCCGTGGCCGCGACGACGGTAGGATACAACTCTGTAGGAATGAAGCCCGCGGCATGAACGATCTGGCCGGAAACAAGTTTTGTCAGGTCAAAGACGCCTACCGAGTCAGAAATCGCATTGGCAGAGAAAAGCGTTTTCTCGTCGGCAGAGAGGGCGAGGCATTCGGGATCGCTGCCGCCGTATTTTTGGTCCGGGAGTTTCGTCGAAAGGTAGACGAGCGGCTTGGCGGAAGCGGTGTCGAGAACCGCGATTTCATCGCGGTTCGTAAGCGCAACAAAGAGCCGCGTGTCGCTGCGATCGAGAAGAAGAGCGGTCGGGTGAGAGCCCCCGGCAAGCGCTGAAGAGGGTTTGCGGAGAGCAATGAAACGCACGACGCGTCCAGTGGCCAGATCGAGCTCGGCTACGGAGGAAGCATTCCAGAGCGAGACAAAGCCGCGCTTGCCGTCACTGGTCATGACTGCGGTGTAGGGCAGCGAGGCGGGGATGTGTCGGAACGTGGAAAGATCGAAGCGGTGAATGATTTTGCCATCGCTAGTGTTGAGCAGAAGGGCTTCGTCGGAACCATGACTCGCTACCAGCAGACGTTCCTTACCGCCACTCTTGCCGACACTTAGGCCCGCGGGGTAGGTGACGTCTTTGTGTTCGGGGCGCCGAATTTTTCCAGCGGGGAGTCTGCTGCGCGGCGGCAATGGCAAGAATCGTTCCGGAGCAACACGGCCATTTTCGAACGTGTATACGGCGATGCCGTTGCCGGTGTTGCCTTTTTCTTTGCCTAGAGGATCGGTCAGCGAGGCCATGCTGGCAAAGATGCGCTTGCCGTCGAGACTAAAGGCCAGGCCGATAAAATAGGTCTGGCGAGCTTCACGCGCGAGGCGATCGTCCGGAAAGTCAGTGAGTTCCTTGGTATCGAGATTGAGGACCGAGAGAGACTGTTTTCGGTCCGAAGTATAGGAGCCAAAGCCGCTGTGAAGCAGAACAGCGTACCGGCCGTCCGGCGAAAGAGCGACGGCGGTGGGAAGATTATTGACTTGGCGGGGATTGCCTGGGACTTCACGGAGTAATTTGCCGTTGGGAAGTTGTGTCGTGTGTGGCGCATCTTGCCCAGAGAGAGAACTTGCCAAGCAGAGAAGAACGAGAAAAAGAAGAGCGCGGCAGCACCAAGTGTCATTTTTCATGGAGGGAGTATAAAGGATTTCAGCCACAGGAATACCAAGGCGACTTGAGTAAGCACGGCAATACACAGATTCTCGTAAAGTCGAGCGCAAGCTTCACAGGACGACTGAGTCACCAAGTCTGCTGTAGCCAATGTGATATCCCTTGAAACGTCCAATTTACGAAGTTGAAACACTGCCGTAATCCGGCACGACACACACTCGAGCATGCCAACAACCGCGGTCCTGTTGCACGGCTGCCGGAATCCGCTGGCCACCACGGAACGCTTTTCCGTGGGGCTGGCGCAGACGCTCGAAGACGTAATTGACTGCCAGCGACTGCGCTACCTGGTTTTCAATTGCGAGCTAGGGGAGGGACTGGATAGCTCCGTGCGGAGCGGGTTGGATCGGGACCAGTTTGATTTCATCTGCGACCACTTGATGGTGCATGACACGGCTACGGGCAAGCTTGTGGGGACGTACCGAATGCAGAGCGGGTATCGCGCGAAGGGTAACCTCGGCTACTACGGCGAGGGACTGTTCGAGTTCGGTCCGTTCGAAGCGATCCGGGCAGAGGTCCTGGAGCTTGGGAGAGCTTGCGTCCACCAGGAGTACCGGAGCACGCCGGTCTTGCACATGCTATGGCGAGGGATCGCGCGGTATGCGAGCAGTTGCGGTGCGCGCTACCTGATAGGTTGCAGTTCGCTCTCTTCACAGGACGAAAATGAAGGAGTGGCACTCTACGAGGCGCTGAGAGAAAAGTACCTCGTGGAGCCTGCTCTGCGAACACTGCCCAGAGTAGGGCATCGTTGCGAGACAACTCGCGACTTCGCCGTGGCACCGCGGCCGCCGAGGCTATTTCGCGCGTACCTGGAAATTTCCGCGAAACTCTGCGGACCGCCCGCTATGGACCGGGAGTTCAAGACGATCGATTTCCTGACGCTGATTGATTTGAAGCGATTGCCGGATCGCGTGCGAACGCGATTCTTCTAGCGCGAAGGGCGCACTCGGCGATTTACGTCAAACAATCGGCGGACGGCGCTTCCCTACATTTGTTGCTTGTTCGAAAGCGTACGCTAACTGCAAAACTCCCCAGTCGTCGTGGTGGCGGCCCACGATCTGGATTCCGATGGGCAGGCCGCTGGATGAGAAAGCGCACGGTACGGACACCGCCGGATTCCCCGCCACCGAAATGTAATAAGCAGATTTCATCCAGGCGATGTAGTTCTCCATTTTCACACCGGCAATTTCCGTGGGGTAGTGCTGGTTCACGTCAAAGGGAAGAACTTGGTTGACCGGCAGGAGAAAAAAGTCAAACTCGCCCTTGAATCCGCACAGGCGCTGGTATAGCGCGGTGCGCTTGGCCTCGATGCGCGAAAGATACGGCCCGGTGAGCTTGCGGCCCTCGCCGACGTGCCAGTGGATGTACTCATTTAGCAGGTCGTCGTGCGTGGCGAGCATGTCGCCGAAGGCCAGCTCCGTCGCCCAGTGGCGCCAAGCCACGAAGCATTCATTGGCGTCACGAAAATCGGGTTCCGCGTCTATCACGATGCATCCCAGGGATTCGAACACTTTGCGCTGCGCCTGCACAGCGCTCTTCACCTCCGGCTCCCACGGCAATCCCATGTCCTTGAACATGGCGACCCGCACGCCTTTGAAGTTTCTGTCTCCAAGAGGCTGCGCAAACGAAGTGCCGGCCTGGTCAATGGAAATTGGAGAATGCTGGTCGAAGCCGGCAAGAACGCTCAGGAAGTAGGCACAGTCGGAGACGTTGCGTGCGACGGGGCCTGCAACCGACAGAGTAAACCATCCTAGACTCGTCGGCACGTCAGGAACGCGCCCTGGCGATGGGCGAATGCCGACGACGTTGCAGAAATTCGGTGGATTGCGGAGCGATCCTCCCATGTCGCTGCCATCCGCAAACGGCACCATTCCGCAAGCGAGTGCTACGCAACCTCCGCCCGTACTGCCGCCGCAGGTCTTGGTCACATCGTAGGGATTGCGCGTCGGCCCGAATACGGGATTGAATGTTTGCGAGCCCAAACCAAATTCGGGGACGTTGGTCTTGCCAATCACGATGGCTCCCGCGTTTTTCTCGCGCTGCACTACGCGGCAATCGAAGTCCGGGATGAAATTGCGGTTCAATGGTGAGCCGTAGGTCGTGCGAATTCCTTGCGTTTCGTGCAGGTCTTTCACTCCTACAGGAAGTCCGTGCAGCATGCCCAGCCAGTTCCCCCTTGCAAGAGCCTCGTCTGCAGCGGCGGCTTGCGCCATCAAGCGATTTTCAGGAACCAGGGTGACAATTGCGTTCACTTTGGAGTTCACGCGGCCGATTTGTTTGAGATGCGCTTGCATCACTTCGCGCGAAGATAGTTTCTTCTGGCGGATGAGATCGGCCATTTGCCGCGCGGGCATGAAACAAATTTCGGAGTCTGAGGCAGGCGGCACGGAAGAATCCGCGCGCGCAGATTTCGATGACCTCTCCGATTCGGCGGGGTTGACCTCGCTCGAGGACGAAAGATGGGGACCGATGGCCGCCGAGACGGCAGCGGTTGTGCCGAGTCTGAGGGCTTTGCGGCGCGTGATCTTGCCGGTCATGAACGAAGCTTATAGCTCAGGATCTAACCTGCCAACAATAATTCTTTCGCAAAGCTAAGCGCACTCACCGCCTGCGATGGGTCATTCACGCGGCCGCGGGCGAAATCGCGCGCCCCTCCACCTTTGCCGCCAAACTTTTCGAAGATCGTTTTGAGCAAAGCATTCATGTCCTTTCCGGACGAGGGATGCTGCGCAAGCAGCAGGTGCCCGCCATCCGAAAGAGCAAGAAGCGCGACGGTTCGCTCGGATTTGGCGATCTCGGTGGCAAAAAATCCCAGATACTCGGCCGGAACATCCTCGAGCATGTGTGAAACGATGCGGAGTCCCTGAGGCCCGCCAGGCACGTTTTCCATCGTGAGCGCTGCTTCTGCTTTGGCCAGGCGCTCGAGCATGGCGCGAAAATTCTTGAAGTGCGCGTCCCGCTCCGCAAGCGCACGGGTGGCGGCAGACACGGTTTCATCGAAGGAGCAGCTTAATTTCTCGGCGGTTTCGCGCAGCCTCTGAAAATCGCGGCGTGCGATTCGCTCTGCCCGGCCCCCGCAGATGAACTCAACGCGCCAGTCCTGGCGGACCTTCGAGCAGCGCCGTACCAGGATCAAGCCGATCTGGCCGGTGCTCTTGACGTGAGTGCCGCCGCATGGTTGTAAATCGGCGGATTCGATCTCGATCGCGCGCAAAATGCCTTCGCGGTCCACTTCCTTTCGAACACCGAGATGCGACAACTGGTCCGCGGTGCCATAGCGGACGTTCACAGGCCGGTCTTCGAAAATAACCTGGTTGGATGCCCGTTCGGCACCTTCGAGGAATTCCTCAGTTGGCTCCGGGCCACGCAAATCAATGGTGCAGATCTCGGCTCCAAGATGAAAGGAGACTGTGGGCAGTCCGAAACGCTCCAAAAACATGGCGGAGAGCAGATGCTGTCCAGTGTGTTGTTGCATGTGGTCGAAGCGGCGAGGCCACTTAATACAGCCGTTTACATCGGGGCTATCCGGGCGGCCGTCGACAACATGAATAATTTCGTCGCCTTCCTCGCGTACGTCGAGGACGTTTGCGTCGCCGAGCTTGCCCGTATCATGCGGTTGCCCGCCGGAGGTGGGATAGAAGGCCGTGCGGTCCAGGACCACGCGCCAGACAGGCGTGGTGATCCCGGAATTGATGTCCGGCGGAAGCACTTCGCAACTCAAAATCCGGGCTGTGAATTCGCGTTCGAAAGCGTCGTCGTAGTACAAGCGGCGTGTGGTCATGATTTTACTCAGGGCGCGCGAATTGCAGCGCGCGCTGCCAGGCCTCAGTGTACTTGTAGCCCATGCCGGTGTTGAAAAGCACCACGGACTCGTGCGGCTTGATCCAGCCGGATGCTGCGAGCTTTCGGGCGGCAATCACCGTCGCGGCGCCTTCTGGCGCGGCAAAAATGCCTTCGAGAGAAGCCAGTTCCCTGCCGGCTTTGAGCATCTCCTCGTCGGTTACCGTAAGCGCGGTCCCTTTCGTTTGGCGAAGCATGCTTAAGATCAGAAGATCTCCCAAGGGACCGGGAACGCGCAATCCGGAGGCAATTGTCGTGGCGTTCTGGAAAAACGCGGCGGAATTCGCGTGCGCTTCCCAGGCTTTGACGATCGGCGCGCAGCCCTCTGCCTGAACCGCCACCATGCGAGGGCGTTCCGCGCCAATCCAGCCCATCGTCTGCATTTCATCAAATGCTTTGCACATACCGATTAGACCCACCCCGCCGCCCGTAGGATACAAAATGACGTCCGGCAGCTTCCCCGCAAATTGCTCCCAAAGTTCGTAGCCCATAGTTTTCTTGCCCTCCACGCGATAGGGCTCCTTGAGTGTAGAGACGTCGTACCAGCCTTCGCGGTCTTTGTGCTCGGCGACGTACTTGCCACAGTCAGAGATCAGGCCATTTAGCTTGACGACCTTCGCCCCAAAAGCCTGGCACTCCATGACGTTGGCCGCGGGCGTGTCTGCAGGCATGACAATGACGGCGGGCAGCCCCGCGGACGCGGCATAGGCTGCCAGCGCACCGCCGGCATTGCCGGCCGTGGGCGCAGCCAAAGCTTTCGCGCCAAGATGCCTGGCGCGAGTGACGGCGGCGGTCATGCCGCGGGCCTTGAAGGAGCCTGTGGGGTTTAGCCCCTCGTCTTTGATGAAAAGACGCTGCAAGTTTCCCTGTCCACAACGTATTGATGCGCCAAGGCGTTTTGCCGGAATAAGAGCCGTCATTCCTTCACCGAGGGAGACGAGATCATCGTTGGGAAGCACTTCGGCGTACCGCCAGAGTGTGCGCGAGCGCTGTTTCAAATTCTCCAGCGTCAGTGTGGCCGCCGCCCGACGCAAGTCATAGCGCGCGAGTAGGGGCTTGCCGCAGGTGCAAAGGTGCTGCTCGACGGAAGCGTCATATTTCTTCCCGCAAGCAGAGCATTCCAGTTCAAGAACACTCGAAGGCGTTGTCATCACCGTAAAAGTCTAGCACAGGCCTTTTTGGCTACTCGTTGGTCGACACTTCGGCAAATCCTGTGCTGAGCTTGCCAGCCGCGTAAGTCAACTGAGTCATCGCGTTTATGGAGCGGGCGGTGGGGATCGAATTGTTGAATAAACCTACTAGGTCCCACGCAGAATGGGCCGTGCCATTATGGCTCCATACGTCGCATAAGACGCATGCGACTCCTCCCACGCAGAACCGATACAATTACAGTCTCTGGAAAATCGCCGCCACGAATGGAGGAGCACGATGCAACACAACTTGCAGAACACCATTTCGCTTCTCACTCGGACCCCCGCTGCTCTTAATGCACTGCTGCGGGACCTACCGGAATCGTGGACCCTCCGGAATGAAGGTGAAAACACTTGGAGCGCGTTCGACATCATCGGGCATCTGAATCACGGTGAGCGCACGGATTGGATGCCGCGGGTGAAAATAGTGCTGCAATTTGGCGAGACGCAGCCATTTGAGCCCTTTGATCGTCAGGGACACGCGCGAGAGATTCAAGGTAAGTCGCTGGGTCAGTTACTCGATGAATTTGCCCGTTTGCGGTCAGAGAACCTGGCCGAACTGCATGCCTTGAATCTGCGGCCAGAGGACCTCGAGCGGCGCGGACGGCATCCTTCCCTCGAAGTCGTTACTCTGTCAGCCCTTCTGGCGACCTGGGCCGCTCATGACTTAACTCATCTGCACCAAATCTCAAGGGTTATGGCCCACCAATACCGCGAGGCCGTGGGTCCGTGGAGCCCGTACCTTGGCGTGCTGCACTGCATCGGCCACAGCTCTCCCTAAAGAACTCTCCAGATCTGCGGCGTGTAGTCAATCCTTGCGGCGTTTGCCAGGGGCTTTAGACACCTGCCATCCCCAAGCAAACAAAACACTTAAAGTAATCCCTTCCTTGCCACACTTCCGAGCCCCCGGGGGAGGCAGACAAGATACTCGCGTGAAGTGTTGGCCGAAAGTGCATCCCATTTCACGGTACAATTGGAGATATGGCTGTGCGATTGATTGCGCTGGATATCGACGGCACGCTGCTCGACAGCCGGTGGCAGCTCCCTGAAGCCAATCGCGCGGCGATCGCGGAAGCGGCGCTGCGCGGCATCGAGGTGGCGCTGGTCACCGGGCGGCGGTACGACTTTGCCATGCCGGTGGCGCGTCAGATCGATTCTCCGCTGACGATGATTGTGAATAATGGCGCCCTGATCCGGTCCAAAGAGGGCCAGACACACTTGCGGCACCTTCTGCTACGCGGCATTTCGCACCGTGTGCTGCAACTCACGAAGCCCTGGCGCGATGGCGCCGCCGTGATTTTCGACCGGCCACGCGAAAACCAGGTCATGCTCGAAGTGCTGGATCAAGACGATTCCCTGCGCTACGCCTACTATTCGCGCAACGTGGAGTTCATCGGGTTGGCGAATCCTTTGGAAACCTGCCTGACGGAAGATCCCATCCAAGTGATGTTTTCCGGAAAAGTCGCGGCGATCCAGGAGGCAGAAGCAGCGCTGCGCGGGGCCGCTTTCGCGGAGGAATATGGACTCGCCGTAACTTCTTACGAGAGCAAAGACTTTGCGATGATCGATGTAATCCACCCGGAGTGCTCCAAAGGATCGTCACTGGCAGAATGGGCGGCGCTGCGCGGCGTAGCGCGCGAAGCAATTATGGCCATCGGCGACAATCACAATGATCTGGAGATGCTGGCGTTCGCGGGGATTCCCGTAGTGATGGGAAACAGCGTGCCGGAATTGAAAGCCTTCGGCTGGCACGAAACGGGAACAAACGACGAGAGCGGTGTGGCCGCGGCTATCGAGCACTTTGCATTTCGGGAGGCTGCATCATGCGCTTGAGGCCAGCCGCGCTGTGGCTTCCGCTTGCGCTGCTTGGCGCGCCGGCGCTACGAGCAGAATACGTAGTGCTTCGCAGCGGCCAGCGGTTGACGGTGACGAGCTATCAGCTCAACGGCGATACATACCGATTGCAAGTGGCTGGAGGCTCTGTAGAAATCGCAGCGGAAGAAGTAGTGGCCATCGAGCCGGAAGAGGTTTTCACGCCCACACGCGCCAAACCTGACGTGAAGCCTCCTTATCGTGAGTTGGTAGAAGCCGCCGCGGCACGCTACAACGTGGATGCGGATTTGATCACCAGCGTGATCGCGGTGGAGTCCAACTTTGATCCGAAAGCGCTCTCGCGCAAGAAGGCGCGCGGTCTGATGCAGCTCTTGCCGGAAACCGCGGCGCGTCTAGGCGTGCGCAACATCGAAGATCCGCAGGAAAATATTGATGCGGGAACGCGCTATCTCCGAGAGCTGCTGCAGAAGTACAACAACAATTTGGTGCTCGCGCTCGCCGCATACAACGCGGGGCCGGAACGAATCCAACAATACGGGCGCGTGCCGCCTTTCGCGGAAACCATTTCCTACGTCCGCCGGGTGAAGCGCGGCTACGAGAACAGCAAGTCCAGCACTCAGAAAAAACGTGCGGCGCGCGCGGGAACATTACCCGCTACTTCCTTGCCCCTCGCGGACCACGTCCAATAAAAGCTATTGCTGCTGCGGAGGATTTTGTGGAGGCGTGGGGTTCTGCGGCGCATTAGGCAGATTCTGCGCGGGCTGCTGACCAAAAGGAGTCTGTCCAAGTGGCTGGCCTAAGCCCGTCCCCGTTTGCATTCCTGGCTGTCCGACGCCCATGCTGTCTTTGGACGGGTCCCAAATAAACTCGAAGAGCCGATAATTCTTGGCCTTTTCGTAGACCATGATGGAACGCTTGTTGATCTTGCTACCGACTCCAATAACGTTTCCGCCGATGATGGTCGACGTATCGGAACTAGAAGCCGCTGGGGGATTCGCCAGGGGATCATTCTCGCCGGTCCCGCCGTCCGTTCCCGAAGTGGCGGGCGGATTCGTGCCGGATGGCGCTCCACCGGACTGCGTTCCACCTGGTTGCATTCCACTTTGGCTCAGCGTGCCGCCTGAGCCAGGCGGCGGTGGCGCTCCTGCGCCTATTCCGCCTGAGGGATTCGCGGGGGCGCCCGGGGCAGTGGCTTGTGGAAGTTGCAAATTCTGCGGCGGTTTCAGGCTTCCAATGAGTTGTCCTGCGGCACCCACGTAAATGAGGCGCCATGTCCCATCTTCTTTGTTCATGGGGTCTTTGTAAGCCTTGCGCATGAAGCGGAGTGAGCCAGTTTTCGGCTTGGTCAAGTCGTCAAGGGTAGTCGGAAAGCGCCCCATCTTGCGGTAATGGAGTTTCACGCCGCGAGCATATTGCTTTCCGCGCCAGACCATTTCCTTCTCTTTTTCGCGTTTGCCTTCGGTCAGGATGTTCGGTGCAACGGCAACGGCGGAAATGAGCAAAAGAGTCACCAGGAAGACGACCATCAGCAAGGCATATCCCCGCTCGCTACGGTGCACCGCCGTTCGGCTCCTGGCTTTCATACAGAGGGACTCGCTGGTTGTTCCTCGAGAGCCTTTGTACCATGGCGTCCGGAAGAAACTTCCTCGAAGTCAAGACTCGCGTTATTGACCTTGAGAATGCGGAATCGATTCAGGAAGACCTCTCCTTCGGAAATGATGAATACGTCTTCTCCATCTGTGAAGAAAGCACGGCGAGCTGTGCCGTTGGGGACCGTACCATAGCCGAAGAAATGCATGTTGGGCGGGATCTCAGGTGGCGGAGGAGGGGGATCAGGACGAGGCTCCAGGAGCGCATGAGAGATCGCCACTTTGCCTGGATCTTTGGACGGGGGAGGCGGAGCAATCGGGCTGAAAGGATTCCGGCCGTTGCTCTTGTATTCCGTTTTACGGGCTGCTTCACGCCGATCCGTATGAGGAGCGGGGTTTTCGACGGAGAGCAGTCTGTTGTAATTCTGCGTCACCGCAACGGTGCCGGCAGGCGCGGAAGTCTTGTGGCGAAAGAAAAGCCAATACCAAATATTTCCTGCGATGGCCAGAAGCACGACGAGCACGACGAGTTCTTTCTGCTGCTTCATGAGGCCGTCCGAAAATAGGTCTTGAGGTGTACCGTCACCTTGATGGCCCCGGATGGGCTTTGATTCGCGCTCTCCGTAGCCAGCACCAGTGCATCCACTTCGTAGAGATTGGGAGAGCGCTGGACGCCGTTCAGGAATTGGACAACGCTCTTGTAATTTCCGACGACGGCGGCATCCATGGTCACTTGCGTCATTCCGCGGCTGGGAATCTCCGATTGCCGGAAGGAGAGATCCTCCAGACGAATGCCGGATTTCCGGGCGATGTCGCCAAGCTCCGACCGAACTTTGGAATAGCCTGCGCTCGCGGGAAAGAGCGAGTTTTCAAACAGATCGAAATTCTTCTGAATCGCGGGGATCCTGTCTCGGATGTCCTGGGCGCGCTTTATGTCCGCCTTGAGGAGATCGTGTTGCTTCATCTCCAAGGAATATTGTTCCCGCGGCGACTGCGGAGCGGAGGCGAGCCGCCAACTGTAAGCAGCGAGCGCCACGTCAGCCAGGACGAGGAGAACCACTCCGGCGATGATGGCTTGCTTGCGAAATGTGAATTCGCGCCGCATCAAATCCTTGAATAGACCGTTGTGAGCTGGATAACCTTCTGATCGCCGCTGGGATTACCGGTTTGACTGGGGGACTTAATACTCTGGACTTGAACTTCCGTGAATTCGCGGGATTCCTCAAGAGCGCGCAGGAATTTCAATTCCGCGTCGTCGCTGGTGGCGCCCACGGTGAGTTTGACCTCCACGCGGCCCTGGACTTGTTTCGGTTCGATGCTGACGACATGCACGCCGCCCGGAAGAACGCGCTCCAGATCCATGAACATCTGCGTCCAGTTGAAGCTGCTCGCATCAATCATGCCGTTAATAAAAGCGGCGCGGGCATTCAGTTCGGCGATGTCCTTCTGATTGAAATAACGTTCCAGTTCGCTACGCTGCGTTTCGAGCTTGGCCATTTCCCGGCGTGTCTTGTCCGCACGGGCGCGCAGCTCAGAGTCGACCTTGCGCGCGGAATAGACGTGCCACCCAAGCCCGATAAAAACAATCCCAGCCACGGCGGCGATAAGCCCGGCGCCTGCCAGGAACCTGCGGTGCGTTTCCAGGGCTTTCGTGGCTAGGTTGAGCCGAATTCTCATTCCTTAATTTGCTCCCATCTTCGAAACTGGTTTCAGCCGCGCTGCAGCATCCAGCCAATCAAACCTTCGAGTTCGCGATCCGCGAGCGAACGTGCTTCTTCCTTGATGCGTCCGGCAGCAATGGCGGAGTGCAACAATGATGTTACCTGGCAGCGAAACTCCTCTTCGAGTGGCGGGACAAATTCCGGGAGGCGGGAACCCAGTCCGGCGACTCGAACCGATTGGACTCCCTCTTGCCAGGTGTCCTGGTAGTAGGCCGCAACGGGGAAAATCTCCTCAAGCAGCATCTGCGGGGTGAGCTCAAGGCCGCGGGCGGGCAATTCCGTGCAACGATAGCCGCAGAGCACGCCGTTGCGCACGATCACAGTGGTAAGAGCAGAACCCGAAACACGCGCGAGCAACGTAGGCTTTTCCTCGTCGAGAAGCGAAACCGCGGCAAGCGAGGAACTGAGCACCACGCCGGGGCGCAGGCCGACACCTTCGGCGAGGGATTCGTACTCACGGATAATGCGCAGGCGCGCGAGCGCGGTCACGACGTCAACGCCGTCCTCGCGCGGCGACTGGCGCATGTAGGAAATGAGGGTCTCGTCGGCTTCAAAGGGCACGCTTTTCTTGAGCTTCCAGCGCAGCATGGGGATCGCTTCCTGCGGCGAACGCGGAAAGTCTTCAAAATGCTGGACGAAGACGCGAATCACGGGATCCGGCAGGATCATGGCGACATCTTCGTCCCTGCCGCGCAAACGATCGATGACACTTGCCACCGCCGATCGCACCGCCCCGATGTTCACGATGTTGGTTTCCACCGCGGAAGGGACAATGGCTCCCACGGGCAAGACCTCCACGGCAAACCCGTCGAGAGAACCGGTGCGGCTCCAGCGGGCCGCGGCCGCGCGCTCAGGTGAAACTTCGATGGCTAACGGCGGGTGAGGCATGGCGTCGAGCCAGCGCGCCACCTTGCGCACGAACTCGCTCTGGTAAACGCCCTGACGGAATGTGGTGGTACTACTCAACGAACGTCACCTTGTTAATTTCCCTTAAAGTGGTGATACCCGCGCGCGCTTTCGCCAGCCCGCTCTCCCGCAGCGTGGTCATTCCCTCTTCGCGGGCGACGCGCTTGATTTCCGAAGTCGGCCGGCGGTCAATAATCATTTCACGGATCCGGTCTGTCAGGTCGAGCAGCTCGCAAATCGCGGTCCGGCCGTGATACCCGGTGCCGGAGCACTCCAGGCAGCCGGCGCCCTCGGAAAACACGCCATCTGCCCACACCGCCGGGTCCAGGCCGGCTTCCTTCAACTCTTCCGGAGAATATTTTCTCTGCTTTTTGCAATTGGGACAAATCACGCGGACGAGGCGCTGCGCCATGATACAGTTTAATGCAGAGACAAAGTTATACGGCTCGACGCCCATGTTGATGAAGCGGCCGATGACGTCGGTCACGTTGTTGGCGTGGACCGTGGTGAAAACCAAGTGGCCGGTGAGCGCCGATTGAATCGCGATTTGCGCGGTTTCCTGGTCGCGGATTTCGCCGACCATGATCTTGTCCGGGTCGTGGCGCAAAATGGAGCGCAATCCGCGGGCAAACGTCAGGCCTTTCTTCTCGTTCACGGGAATCTGCGTGATCCCGCGGAGCTGGTATTCGACGGGGTCCTCGATGGTGACGATTTTGTCTTCGTCGGTCTTGATCTCGTTGATGGCGGCGTAGAGCGTGGTGGTTTTGCCGGAGCCGGTCGGACCGGTGACGAGGACCATGCCGTAAGGTTCACGGATGTAGCGGCGAAAGCGGCGCGTTTCTTCCGGTGAGAAACCGACCACGTCCAGGCTCAAGCTGTGGAACTTTTCCGAAAGCGTTTCCTTGTCGAGCACGCGGAGAACGGCGTCTTCGCCGTGGCTCGCGGGCATGATGGAAACGCGCAAGTCAATGTAGCGTCCCTTATATTTAACGCGGAAGCGGCCGTCCTGAGGAATGCGGCGCTCGGCGATATCCAGGTCGCTGAGCACTTTGATGCGCGAGAGTACCGTGGAATGCCATTCCTTGGAGATAGGCTGCATAGCATGCTGCAGGACTCCGTCAATGCGGTACTTGACGGCGACTTCTGTATCGCGCGCTTCGATGTGGATGTCACTGGCGCGGCGTTCGAGCGCGGTAAAAATAACCGTTTCAACGAGGCGGACCACCGGGCTGGCGGTACTGTCGCGAGTGAGCCGGTCTCCCGAAATCGTTTCTTCGCTCTCTTCCTCTTCCTTGGAGGTTTGCAGAGCGAAAGCCTCGGTGGCTTGCTCGAGAACGCGTTGCGATTGTTCGGTGCGTTTTAGCAGGTCGCCAATCTGGCGCGCGGTCGCGACGCGGATGGCGAGCTTCTTGCCGAGGAGCAGCGGCAGCTCGTCGCTCATCTGGACGCTGGGATCAGCCACGGCAATCGACAAAATGTTGTTCTGCACTTCCAGCGGCACGAAGTTGTAGCGAAACATCAGATCCGCGGGAATGGTTCGGAACAGTTCAGGATCGATGCGCTGTTCCTTGAGATCAATGAAACTGAGTCGATAGCGCTCCGCGAGTTTGCGGGCGAAATCGCGTTCGTGCTGCTCGTCACCGCTTGGCAGCTCCGGCGAAGGAGGAAGTTGTTCTGTGGTGGCCATGAATGCTACTTAGGCGCTCCCGTCATTGAGAAGGAAAAGATTGGCAAATATAGCGAAATCAGAATAAAGGCAACCAACAACCCCATGAAAATCAGAAGAACAGGCTCGATGATGGATACGAGCGCAGACAATCGCAAGTTGACTTCTTCTTCGTAAAACTCGGCCACGCTAGTCAGCATGGGAGAAAGCGCACCGCTCGATTCGCCCACTTCAATCATGTCCAGGGCCATTTCCGGGACAATATTCTTGGAGGCAAGAGCAGCATGCAGGGATTCCCCTTCGCGTACCCGCTGGGTTGCTTCGGCGACCGTGGATCGCAGCAGCTTGCTCGTGACGGCGTCCGTGGCGGTCTGCAATCCCGCGACGAGCGGGGTGCCTCCCGTCAGGAGAGTCGCCAACGTGCGCGAAAACTGGGCCACTTGAAACTTCAGGAGGGTGTCCCCGACAACCGGCAGGCGGAATTTGAAGCGGTCGAAAGCAGTTCCGCCCTCCTCCGAGCGCGACCACAAGAAAACACCCGCGGCGGCCACCGCCAGCAGCGCGATGGCTCCCAGGAACGGGAAACGGTAATCCACCGTCAAGGCAATTAACAGCCGCGTGGGTGCAGGCAAATCTACACTCAAGTCCCGGTAGAGCAGGGCAAACTTCGGGATCACCGCAGTAACGAGATACGTGACGATGATGATGGCCACGCTGATGAGCAGGACGGGATAGACCAGCGTGGCCAGAATCTTCTTGCGGACTCCAGTACTCACGCGCTGATAAGCGATGTAGTAGTCCAGGACGCCGGGCAGATTTCCGCTCTTTTCCCCCGCGAGAATCGCCGTCGAGTACACTTTGGAAAACACGCCAGCCTCGGCCACCGCCTCGGAGAGGGACTTCCCCTCCCGGACGCGATCCCGAACTTGAGAAATGACGGGCCGGAGTTTGGGTGAGCTGGCACGACCAGCGAGGAGATCTAAGGCCCTGAGAATCGGCAACCCCGCTTTGATGAGGGTGTTGAATTGCTGGTTTAGGATGAGAAATTCCGAGCCGCCGATCTGGCGGTCGCTACTCCTTCGAAGCAGACTGCCAAGCCGGCCGCCCCGCGATTTCACGGAGTAGATATACAAACCCCGGTCCGCAAGCTTCTGGCGCGCTTCGTCCGGTGAGCTCGCAGCCTCGACGTGTGAGAAGACACGCCCCTCAGAATCCGCCACGCGGCAGACAAATTCCCCCATAGGCCTTCAGTTTACCTCATCTGGATGATATGCGGGGCAAGCCTCAAGGGTTGGCCGTTCTCTACAGGAAAGGGGTACCCGAACGGCTCTAGATTCAATGTTTTGCGGCAGAGTTTCCGAGCGGCAATTCTCCATTCACAATGGCCACTCCTTTGGGAGCTTCAAAATGGAAGAGCGAATCCGGCACCTGGGGATCTATCCGCCAGTTAGCGAAAGAAAATTCAATACTGATTCCCCCTGGGTCTCGAACAAGCACGCGGACAAGATCGCCACTATTCGTGTCGATCTCAAAGAACACCGTTTCGCTGTTCGAAGATTTCTGGGATGGAAACTCTCCCGACGCTCCTTTCGGGGATTTGGATGCTGCGCCGCGGAGCTCGCAGCGAAGCATGGCGTGTTCCGAGTTCTCAGGCTTTTCATCAATCGCGGTCAGAACCTGTCCGCAGACTCGCGATATTTTCATGTCGCCGACTAACAACGCCAGCGGCGTTCGCCAGTCGGCGCTTTCCTTCGCGGGAACCCGCGTGGCCGTGTGATCGGCGGGCACATAAAACCAAGCCGCCTTACCGTCGACGAGAAACACATTTTTTTCCGGCGTCTGGTAGTCCCAGCGCATTTTGCCGGGCCGTCGAAAATATGCCGTGCCTGTCTCCACGCGGACGACGCGTCCGTTTTCCCTGTAACGTTCAAGAAAGGTGGCTTGCAAGGTGCGAGCTGAGTGGTATCTCGCCTGCAACCGCGCGACGACGGCCTCTACATCCAGATTGTTGGTGACAGTGAGAAGGAAAAAAAATAGGGGGTGCAACCACTGGAGCATGTCCCTAGTTTAGCAAGGCAGAAGGATTATGTTGAGCCGTTAATCCTGGCGCCATTTTTTCTCACTGGCATTGGAGATCCGCATGATGTGTGACTAGATCACTGGGTCCGCCACCGTCGCAGCGGCCGCGGTGTTAAAGCGAATCACACCCGGTGTATTGGTGAAGAAACTCCGCCGGCCCGTCGAACCACGGCTGATCGGATCCGAATTGAGAGTATACCCTGTTGAAGGGGTACTGCTGGCGTCTTGAACGTAGGTGATGACATAACCGCTCTTTATGCCGCCAGCCAGCGTGCTATCGATCAGGCAAGCCTGTATAGGCGTGGGGACGCACGGGCTCGTGCCGCCATCGCCGAGATCCGAGAGCTGGGCCGCATAACCTACGGCTGTATAGGTGATGGCGTATGCCGTTAGCGACGACTGGATCGTCCGCAGGCTCTCCACGGCGGAAGCCTCATTTGCCGCCATACGCGAACTAAGGAAGCTCGGGATCGCAATCGCCGCCATGATCAGAATGATCGCGACAACGATCAATAACTCGATGAGGGAAAATCCGGCCTGTCGCATTCGCATAGAGATTCCAAGAAGGCTTCAGCCTTTCGCGCGCCGTAATAATATGAGCTCTAGGAATACAGAGCAGGCCAAGGCCCATTCCAGGCTCTGCTTTGCCTATCCTTTTGTGGATCATCAGCCTGCTGCTGGCCGATGCCTACTATGATCGACACAAAATGTCAATTCGAACCGTTACGCTGACAAAAAGAGCTCAGCAAACCTTGCAACCAACGCCGATGAATCCGGTTGAACCCACAGGAATTGAAAAGATGTTTTGTAAAGCAACAAAAAGAGCACGGGACTGATGTCCCGTGCTCTTTCCGATTCACTGACGGATTCAAATCTAACCGTCTGATCCGCCGACTCTAGACCTCTTACGAACTACTGGATGGGGAGGAATGCACCG
>JACXTT010002700.1_pt1 | contig 27874 bp, 25 predicted proteins | sample 9270951 | NCBI WGS metagenome assembly JACXTT01 (sample SAMN15532306, study PRJNA645909) | rock metagenome | isolation source: weathered quartz diorite | place: Puerto Rico | collected 2017-06-21 | reverse complement strand
GATGACCATAGTAAATCGGTACCACCCCTTCCCATCCCGAACAGGACCGTGAAACGATATTACGCCGATGATAGTGCTGCAACCAGTGTGAAAGTAGGTTATCGTCAGGCTAGTTATAATGAGAAAACCCCGTGCAGCGATGTGCGGGGTTTTTTTACGTCTGCGGATTCATACTGCATTGCCCGCGTCCGTGTGACACCTGCTCCAATCTGACACAGCACCTGCGCCGCTTCCGGGGCAGTTCGCTTGGCACGCCAATTGCTCTTAGCTGATGACACATCCAACAATCATCCGCAGGAGACATCCATGCAACATCCGTACCGCAAAATTTCCACCATTCTCGCCGTCTCGGCCGCGGCGCTCACCACCTTGTATGCTGCGGCGCACGGTAACGTCACGCCGCAAAGCGTCGACACCACCGGTCTGCCGCTGCTGGGCGACAAATGGCGCGACGAGAATCCCTATAAAACCAACAAGCTGGCCCTGAAAATCGGCACCTCGGCGTACAACCAGAACTGCGCGCGCTGCCACGGCATCGAGGCGATCTCCGGCGGTATCGCGCCGGACCTGCGCCAGCTCGACAAGGACTGCGTCGGCCTCAAGGTCGAAGCGAAAAAGGCCGCCTGTTTCAAGGAGATGGATGCTTATTTTCTGGCCTCGATCCGTCACGGCAAAGTGCGAAACGGCGCCGTCTACATGCCGCCGTTCGAAGGGGTGTTCAACCAGGAGGCGATGTGGTCCATCAAGACCTATCTGGAATCGCGCCGGGAGACCAAGTGAGCGCAATGAAAAGGCGCAGGCTGGCACTGGCGGCGCTGTGTCTGGCCTTGTGCGCCGCGAGCCCCGCGCGCGCCGACTGGCAGAAGATCCAGCAGTCCGGCCATCTGAAAGTCGCCGTCTACAACGAGTTTTTACCATTCTCCGACAAGGGCGCCGGCATCGATGTCGACCTGGCCGCGGCCCTGGCGGCCAGGCTGGGATTGAAAATGACGCTGCTGCCATTCCCCGCCGGCGAGAGCGTCGATGACGACTTGCGCAACATGGTGTGGAAAGGCCATTACCTGGGCTACGGGCCGGCCGATCTGATGATGCATGTCCCGGTCGACAAGCGCCTGATGGCGGAGAACGACAAGGTGCGCATCTTCGCGCCATATCACGTCGAGACGGTACGGCTGGTGCGCAATGCGAAAATCGTGCGGCAGTTCGACGGCATCGATGCGCTGGCCGGCAAAAACATCGGCGTCGAAAAGGTCTCGATCGCGGCAATGGTGATGCTGGGCGAGAGCAACGGCAAATTCCGCGACAAGGTGCACATCTACCCGACAGCGACAGAAGCGGTGCAGGCAGTGACAAACGGCGAACTCGATGCGGCACTGGCGACCCGCTCGGAGATCGAATCGGTGATCAAAGGCGACCCGGCCTTCCCTCTCAACGAAGTGGCTTTCCAGCGGCTGCCCCGCTCCGGCTGGGCGGTCGGGCTGTCGGTGCGCAAGGAAGATACCGAGATGGCGACCAAGCTGCAGGCGGCCATCAACGAGATGGCGGCCAATGGCGAACTCAAAGCCATCTTCGCCAGGTATGGCGTGCAGTTGGTGAAGCCGTAACAGAGGAGGCCTGCGGCGCAGGCCTCGCTTCGCTTAAAACGCGTAAGCCACGCTCACGCCGGCCATCCAGTTGCGGCCTGGCGCCGCTTCATAAAACCGTTTATTGGTGTCGCCGACGATCAGCGAGCCGACATACTGGCGGTCCAGCAGATTGTTCACCCTGACGAATTCCTTGAAGCGCCACGGGCCCAGTTCCTGATTGGCGTTGACTCGCGCATTGAGCACCGCGTAGCCAGGCGCCGGAATCTCCACGTTCGCATCCTCCGCGTAGGCCTTGGTGGCGGCGACACCCTCGAGCGCAGCGCCGAAGCGGCCGGCGCCGTCCTTCCACGCCAGCTCCGCAAAACCGTTCGCATTCGGCACACCGGGCAGGCGGCTGCCCTGCAGCACGCTGCCAAAACCCTGGTCGTAGACGGCGCGCAGGGCGGTCAGCGCGAGGCGGCTTGTAAAACCCGCGCCCAGATTGGCGTCGAGCGACAGTTCTCCGCCTTGCCGCAGGGTCTTGCTGGCGTTCTTGTAGCTGGTGCGGCCGCCGGCGGCGCTGTCGACCACCAGCTCATTGGTGGTACGCACCTGGAACAGGGCGGCGTTGATGCGGGTGCTGTCGCCCAGCATGGCCTTGGCGCCGAATTCGACGTGTGTGCTTTCCGCCGCTTTCAGGCCGAAATTAAAGCCGCCGCCGGTCCCCGAATAAAACAATTCGTTGAGGGTCGGCGTTTCGAAACCGCGTGCGGCGCTGACGTACACGTTCAACTTGGGATCGATTTTATACAGGACGCCCAGCACCGGCGTGGTGTGGCTGTAGCTAACGCCGCCGCTGTCGTTACCGTTCGACAGAAAGCGGTCCTCCACGTCGACTTTCAAGCGCGTATGGCGTACGCCGCCTGTCAGCACCCAGTCGCCGCCTTTCCACTCCGTCTGCGCATAGGGATCGACGCTGGACAGCACATCCTGTTCGTCCCGGCGCAGATTGCCCTTCACGCCGAACTGGTTGCCAATGAAGTTTTCGAAACCCTTGCGGTCGTCGCTGGAGTGGCCGTAATCGATACCGACCGTGGTCGTCAGCTTGCCGCCGGCCAGCGGGCGGACGAAGGCGTAGTTGACGTCGGCGCCATAGAAATCGCGGTCGAAATCGACCACGCCGCCGGAGTGTGTGACGGGCGCCTGGAAGGCTTTTGAAAAGGCTTGATATTGCGTGACCTGGCGGTTGCCGCCATACACCATCACATGCAGGCGGTCGTCGCCGAACTGCTGGTCGTAGGCCAGGCCGGCCTGGGTATGGCGGATGTCCTTGCGGGTGTCGTAGCGGTCGGCCAGGGTGCGCTTCGGCGTTTGCGTGTCGGTGGTGTCTATTTCTCCGGCGCGCGGGTCGCGCTGATACGTCGCCCAGGTGACGCCGAGCGGATCCTGGGTGCCGTCCTGTTTGAGGGAGTTGGCGACCAGTGTCAGCTTGCCGCCTTCATCCGGGCGCATGGTCAGCTTGGCGAAACCCTGATCGCGGGTTGCGGCACTGTGGGCGCGGTAGCCGTCTGTTTCAAAGCGCGAGCCGTCGAGCACATAGCCGATGCCGCTGTTGCCACTTCCTGTGGCGCCTTGCGCATTCACGTCCACCTTGCGGGTGCCGTAGCTGCCGCCGCTAATGGTCGATTCCAGCGTCGGCCGGCCTTCGCCATCGCGCGTGATCAATTGAATGACGCCGCCCGAGTGGTTGCCGTAGATGGCCGAGAAGGGACCGCGCAGGACTTCGATGCGCTCGGCCATGTCGAGGTTGAAAGCGGAGGGCTGGCCCTGGCCATCCGGCATGGTGGCCGGCACGCCGTCGCTGATCAGGCGCACGCCGCGCACGCCGAAGGCGGAACGGGCGCCGAAGCCGCGCGAGGAAATCTGCAAATCCTGGGCGTAATTCTGGCGGTTCTGCGCCACCAGCCCCGGCACCGCGGCCAATGCTTCGGAAGCGTTCACGCGCATCTGGCCGTCGCGGATGCGCGCTGCATCGACCACGTCGATGGCGGCCGGCAAATCGAAACTGGTGTGCTCGAGGCGGCTGGCACTGATGACGACGACGTCCATCGCCTGCTGGGGCGGCGGCGCTGGAAATGCGTCGGCCGGATTGGCAAGCGCGGATGCAGGCGCCAGCACGGCGAACAGGCTGGCGACGGCGTTCAAACGAAACGGCAAGACCATCTGGATCTCCATGTAATTATTGGTGTATCAATCAATAAGCAATATACCTGCCATGGCGGATGCTGCACCGCACACTTGACCGTATGCGATGTGGATCAAGTTTCAAGGAAAGGGCGGCGATGCCGTCGTTGCACATGGCACGGCGATTGCAGGTGATACACGCAGGCGCGCGCAGCCGCGCGTGCGAATGTAAGTTCATCGATCGAGGTTCTCTTGAAAAAGCCGATTCTTCTCGCCTTGCTGTGCACCGCCGCTGTCGCTGCCGTCGCCGCACCCTACGCCTATGTTCCCAACGAAAAATCCGGCACCATCAGCGTCATCGATACCGCCACCGACACCGTGTTGCGCGCTATTCCCGCCGGCAAGCGTCCGCGCGGCATCGCGGTCGCTCCCCGCGGCGGCCAGGTATTCGTCACCGACGCCACGGCCAACGCCTTGCTGACGGTGGCCACGGCCGACGGCAAGCTGCGCAGCACGCCGCTGGGCAAATCGCCCGAAGGCGTCTACATTTCCGCCGATGGCCGCACGCTTGCCGTTGCCGTCGAGGAAAGCAACAGCGTCACCCTGGTCGACGCCACCACCGGCTCCGTGCTGGCGGACATCAAGGTGCAAGGTAAAAATCCGGAACACGCGGTATTCAGCCCGGACGGCAAATGGCTGCTGGTGTCGGCCGAGGAAGCCGAGCAGGTCGACGTGATCGATGTCGCCGCGCGCCGCCAGGTGGGCAGCATAGCTGTCGGCCTGCGTCCGCGCGGCATCGGCTTTACGCCGGACTCGGCGCGCGCCTACATCGCCTGCGAGCTGGTCAGTACCGTCTACGCCATTGATCTGGCCAGCCGCAAAGTCATCGCCACCATCCCCGCCGGCAAGAATGCCAACGGCATTGCCGTCACGCCGGACGGCAAGCAGGTGTGGGTGTCGAACGGCATCGACGGTACCGTGATGCGCATCGACACGGCGAAGAATGTGGTCACCGCCACCGTGCCGGTCGGCAAGCGCCCGTGGAATATGGCGATCACGCCGGATGGCAATAAATTGTATGTCGCCAATGGCCGCTCCAACAGCGTGTCCGTTATCGACACAGCCGGCGCACGCAAGCTGACCGACATCACGGTCGGCGAATTGCCATGGGGGGTGGTGATCGATTGAACATGTGCGGGACACCTGTTCCTTTCTGGAGCAGGTGAGCAGGTGCCGGCACAGGCCACGCCCCGTAATTGGGGCTGGCACGGTGTTTGCGATTCAGTGGGTGTGAACAACACACCGCCCCTCACGGCGGATTTCATTACAACACCACACTAGAGGACGACATGAATCTCGCGGACATCAGCAAACTCGGCGTCGCCAACCCTTTCAAGCAACGCTACGACAACTACATCGGCGGCAAATTCGTTGCCCCCGTCAAAGGCGAATACTTCGCCAACATCACCCCGATCACCGGCCAGCCTTTCTGCGAAATTGCCCGCTCGACCGCAGAAGACATCGAACTGGCGCTCGACGCCGCCCACGCCGCCAAGGATGCCTGGGGCAAGACCTCGCAAGCCGAGCGCGCCAACATCCTGAACAAAATCGCCGACCGCATCGAGCAAAATTTGAATTTGATCGCCACTGCCGAAACCATCGACAACGGCAAGCCGATCCGCGAAACCATGGCCGCCGACATCCCGCTCGCCATCGACCATTTCAGGTATTTCGCCGGCTGTATCCGCGCGCAAGAAGGTTCCGTCGCGCAGATCGATCACGAGACCTATGCTTATCACTTTCACGAGCCGCTGGGCGTGGTCGGCCAGATCATCCCGTGGAATTTTCCGATCCTGATGGCGGTGTGGAAATTGGCGCCGGCGCTGGCCGCCGGCAACTGCGTCGTGCTCAAACCCGCCGAGCAAACGCCGGCGTCGATCATGGTGCTGGTCGAACTGATCGGCGACTTGCTGCCGCCCGGCGTACTGAACATCGTCAACGGTTTCGGCCTGGAAGCGGGCAAGCCGCTGGCGTCGAACAAGCGCATCGCCAAGATCGCCTTCACCGGCGAAACCGGCACCGGCCGCCTGATCATGGGCTATGCCGCGCAGAACCTGATTCCCGTCACCTTGGAACTGGGCGGCAAGTCGCCGAACATTTTCTTCGAAGACGTGATGGATGCCGACGACGACTTTTTTGATAAATCCCTGGAAGGTTTTGCGATGTTCGCGCTGAACCAGGGCGAAGTCTGCACCTGCCCGTCGCGCGTGCTGATCCAGGAATCGATCTACGAAAAATTTATCGAGCGCGCCTTGAAACGGGTGGCCGCCATCAAGCAGGGCAATCCGCTGGACAGCGCGACCATGATCGGCGCGCAGGCCTCGCAAGAGCAGCTGGAAAAAATCCTGTCCTATCTCGATATCGGCAAGCAGGAAGGCGCCGAAGTGCTGGCCGGCGGCGCACGCAATATGCAGAACGGCGACATGGCGGGCGGCTATTACGTCACCCCGACCGTGTTCAAGGGAGACAACAAGATGCGCATCTTCCAGGAAGAGATTTTTGGCCCGGTGGTCTCCGTCACCACTTTTAAGGACGAGGCCGATGCACTGCGCATCGCCAACGACACTTTATATGGCCTGGGCGCCGGCCTGTGGACGCGCGACGGTGCGCGCGCCTTCCGCGTGGGACGCGCCATCCAGGCCGGCCGCGTGTGGACCAACTGCTATCACCTGTATCCGGCCCACGCCGCCTTCGGTGGCTATAAACAGTCCGGTATCGGCCGCGAGAATCACAAGATGATGCTCGACCACTATCAGCAGACCAAGAACCTGCTGGTGAGCTACAGCCCGAAAGCGCTGGGCTTCTTTTAAGGAGTGCCCATGAACCACGCGCTCGACCGGGTGGTCGGCACCGATGCAGCTCTGCAAATGATCGAAGAGCTGCGTGACCGGCACGGCCCGCTGATGTTTTTCCAGTCCGGCGGCTGTTGCGACGGCAGCACGCCGATGTGCTTCCCCGCCGGCGAGTTCAGCCTCAGCGACACCGACGTCTACCTCGGCAACCTGGCGGGCGCGCCGTTCTACATGGGCCTGGAGCAGTTTGCGTATTGGGAACACACGCAGCTGATTATCGATGTGGTCGCCGGCAACGGCGGCATGTTTTCCCTGGATAACGGCACGGGCCGGCGCTTTTTGACCCGTTCCCGTTTGTTCACCGACGAAGAATTCAAGCAGTTGTCCCACGTTACACCGGCGCAAGCCGCATCTTGAAGCACACATAAAAACTACAGGAGAAAGATTGTGCAGAACAAAATTATCACCGGATGTTTGCTGGGCCTGGCCGCCGTTTCGGCTGTTCACGCCGCCAACGTCACCCAGGCCATGCTGTCGAACACGGCCAAGGATCCGAAAAGCGTGTTGTCATTCGGCATGGGCACCGAAGGACAGCGCTACTCCCCGCTGACCCAGATCAATACACAAAACGTCAGCAAATTGACACCCGCCTGGTCGATGTCCTTCGGCGGCGAAAAGCAGCGCGGCCAGGAATCGCAGCCGCTGATCCACAACGGCAAGATGTTCGTCACCGCATCGTATTCCCGCATCTTCGCGGTCGACCTGAAGACCGGCACGAAACTGTGGAAGTACGAGCACCGCCTGCCGGACGGCATCATGCCTTGCTGCGACGTCGTCAACCGCGGCGCCGCCCTGTTCGGCAACCTGGTGATTTTCGGTACGCTCGACGCCCAGCTGGTCGCCCTCGACCAGGACACCGGCAAGGTGGTGTGGAAAGAAAAAGTCGACGATTATGCGGCCGGGTACTCGATGACGGCGGCGCCCCTGATCGCCAAGGGCCTGTTGCTGACCGGCGTCTCGGGCGGCGAATTCGGCATCGTCGGCCGGGTGGAAGCACGCGATCCGATGACGGGCCAACTGGTGTGGTCGCGCCCGACGGTCGAAGGCCACATGGGCCACAAGTACGACAAGGACGGCAAGGCGACTGACAACGGCATCTCCGGCACCACCAATAAAACCTGGCCGGGCGATTTGTGGAAAACCGGCGGCGCCTCGACCTGGATGGGCGGCACCTACGATGAGAGCACGGGTCTGGCATATTTCGGCACCGGCAATCCGGCGCCATGGAACAGCCACTTGCGTCCGGGCGACAACCTGTATTCCTCGTCGACGGTAGCCATCGACCCAAGCACCGGCCAGATCAAATGGGCTTATCAAAACACGCCGAACGACTCCTGGGACTTCGACGGCGCCAACGAGTTCGTCACCTTCGACATGGATGGCAAGCGATATGGCGGCAAGGCCGACCGCAACGGTTTCTTTTACGTGATCGACGCCAAGAACGGCAAGCTGCAGAATGCCTTTCCGTTTGTGAAAAAAATCACCTGGGCCAGCAGCATCGACCTGAAAACCGGCCGGCCGAATTTCATCGCGGCCAACCGCCCCAGCGATCCGACCAAGGGCGAGGATGGCAAGAAAGGCAGCACCGTGTTCTCGGCGCCGGCCTTCCTCGGCGCCAAGAACCAGATGCCGATGGCCTACAGCCCGCAAACCAAATTGTTCTATGTGCCGGCCAACGAATGGGGCATGGACATCTGGAACGAGCCGATCAGTTATAAAAAAGGCGGCGCTTTCCTGGGTGCGGGTTTTACGATCAAACCCTTGAATGAAGACTACATCGGCGCCATGCGCGCCATCGATCCGAAGACCGGCAAGATCGTCTGGGAAAACAAGAACGGCGCGCCACTGTGGGGCGGTGTCATGTCCACCGCGGGCGGCCTGGTGTTCTACGGCACCCCGGAAGGTTTTCTGAAAGCGGTCGACGCCAAGACCGGCAAGGAGCTGTGGAAATTCCAGACCGGCTCCGGCGTGGTCGCACCACCGGTCACCTGGATCGACGGCGACACCCAATATGTCGCCGTGGTCTCCGGCTGGGGCGGCGCCGTGCCGCTGTGGGGCGGAGAGGTGGCCAAGAAGGTCAATTTCCTGGAACAGGGCGGCTCGGTGTGGGTGTTTAAATTGGCCAAGGGCTGATTTGACGGCAACAAGGTGAGGACTTCGTTCCTGGTGTTTTCGCGCGGTTGAATTGTCTCCTCGGCGCGGGTTGGGACGAATTTAATGGCGGCCTCGGCCGCCATTTTTTTCGTCTAAACCCGCGCCGGGTCTTGCGTCGCCTTCGCGGTGGGAACGAATTAAATGGTGTTCATGGCCGCCATTTTTTTATAAATGATTTATATCAATTTTCATGGTCGAGTTTGGCTGCACAAAAACCGATCAAAAACAGAACAGCGATCACGCTGCCTGATCCGATCCGGAACAACTACGCGCCAGTATCTACGGGCTTTCCGTCGTAACTGTTCAGGCACGCTAATTGCCACACATGAGGTGCATCGTCACGATGTACCAACCATAAAACAGAACGAGGAGATCCGGATGAAACAGTATATTTTGGTCGGCGCCCTGGCCGCCGCAAGCCTGCAGAGCGCCCATGCAGTCGACATCAAGACGGGCGACTGGACCGTGTCGGTCGGCGGCATCGTCAATGCATACTATACGGCGGTTTCCTGCTCCGGCGATGCCATCGGCGGGCTGGCGCTGGGCGGGCAGGCGCTCGGTTGCGGCGGGCAGGGCGACCGCACCACCATCGGCAACGGACTGTTGCCGAACGGCCTGGTAACGTCGGCTTCCACCACCAGCGGCGGCTACGACGTCAAAGCCCTGATCGGCATCTACAACTCGACCGCCACCGACAGCGCCATCGGCCAGAACAGCGTGGTCGACGTGCGCCAGGCATATTTTACGTTCGGTAACGCCGGCATGGGCACGGTCAAACTGGGCCGAGATTACGGCATCTTCGGCGCCAACGCCATCCTCAGCGACATGACATTGATGGGAGCCGGCGCACCTGTCCAGGCAACCCAACGGGGCCGTGTCGCCCTGGGCCACATCGGCGCCGGCTACAGCTATCTGGGCAACTACGGCCAGATCACCTACAGCACCGCCAAGTCGCCGTCCGGATTCGGCTTCGATGTCGGCCTGATGAGCCCGGTCTCCGACACCCCTGTCGTCGCCGGTTCCGTCTACACCACCAAGTCGAGCCCGCAGCTGCAGCTGCAAGCGACCATCAGCGGCGAAGGCTACAAAGCCTGGCTGGGCGCCAAGACGCAGAAATTCAACTCGGCGACGCCCGGCGTGGGCGATCTGACCATGACCGGCATCGAGATGGGCGGCTCCTACACCATGGGCGATTTGGGCCTGCTGGCCAACGTACAGGGCGGCAAGGCGCTGGGCATCCTGTCCGACGCCGACCAGGGCGATACCAAGTCGAAGAATTATTTCGTGCAGGGCACTTATAAAACTTCGGACAAGCTGAAGCTGGGCGTCAGCTACGGCATCAGCAAGAACGACGACGACACCGTCGGCGCGCGCGGCCTGAAGTCGAATGCCAACCTGACGCTGGGCGGCTACTACTCGCTTAACAGCCTGATCACCCTGGTAGGAGAGTTGGGCCAGACCCGCTCGAAGGCTTTCAACGGCCAGACGGCACGCATGAACGGCGTCGCCCTCGGCGGCATCATTTTCTTCTGATCCGTGCGTTTCTGGCGGCAATGGTTTGAGGCGCTGGTGCTGATGGTGTTCATCGGCGCCGCGCACGCTGGCGTGCTCGTCAAAGCCGAGGTGGCGCGGCGTTTTCCCGCGCCGCTGGTGGTGGGAGAAAAGCTGGCCGACATCCCGGCATGGCCGCTGTTCAAGCAGAACGCCACCGCGACCGAACTGGTCGGCTATGTCTTTGAGTCGGTGGACCTGGCGCCGATTCCCGGCTTTTCCGGCGTGCCCGTCAACCTGCTGGTGGCGATCGATCCGCACGGCACGTTTCTCGATGTCGCGGTGCTGTCGCACCATGAGCCGGTGTTTCTCGATGGCCTGGGGGAAGCGCCCCTGCAAGCATTCATCAAGCAGTACCAGGGCCTGTCCTTGAAGCAGAACCTGAATATCGACAGCAAGGCCAAGCGCACGCGCACGCCGGGTGCCGGCCGCGCCTCAGCCGGTCGCGCCTACCTCGACGGCGTCTCGAAAGCGACCGCATCGATCCGCATCATCAACCAGAGCGTGCTGTCGGCCGCATTGAAAGTGGCGCGCAAGAAAATGGGCTTCGGTGTGGGTGCCGATCCCGACCAGATTGCCCGCGTGCGCACCGATCTGTTCGAGCAGAAAAGTGCCAGTGATTTGCTGTCCGCCGGACTGATGACGCACCTGCGCCTGACCAATCGCGAAGTTGAACAACTGTTCAAGGGCGGCGCCGGCGCCGGGCTGGATGCAGTCTCGCTGGCCGAGCCGGACGCCGTCTTCGTCGACTTGTATGTCGCCCTGGCCTCGGTGCCAACGGTGGGTCGGAATCTGCTGGCGCCGGCCAGCTGGAGCAAGCTGCAAAACCGCCTGGAGCCGGGCGACCACGCCTTGATCGTGATGTCGCGCGGTCGTTACAGCATCCTGGGCGAGGACTTCGTGCGCGGCAGCATTCCCGAGCGCCTGGTCCTCAAGCAGGATGGCTTGCCCTTCGATATGCGCGACCTGGACATGGACATGCGCTTGCTGGCGCCCCTGCCGGTCGACAGCATCACCGTGCTGCGGGTGATCGGCCAGGCCGGACTCGACCCGGCGCGCCCGCTTGAATTCACTCTGCCGATTACGCGCAACAAGGGCATCATTTATCCCGAGAGAATCACCAAAGAAGTCGCACTGCGCTTGACCTTGCCCGCGCGCTACAGCACCGCGCCGGAAGCGAGCGATAAATCGTGGCGCGGTATCTGGAAAGCGCGATGGATGGAGTTGGTTTTACTGGCGGCGGGTTTGCTGGCGTTGAGTGCCGCCTTGACCATGCAGCGCCGATTGACGGCGAACGGGCGCCTCTTTGCCAGCTTTCGCTGGACCTTTCTGTTGTTCACCATCTGCTTCATCGGCTATTACGGGCAGGGACAGCTGTCTATCGTCAACCTCAGCAGCGTCGTGCAATCGGTCCTGGCCGGCCGTGGACTGGGATTTTTATTGTTCGACCCCATGAGTACGATTCTCCTCGCCTTTACGGCCGTCAGCCTGCTGATCTGGGGACGCGGGACTTTCTGCGGCTGGCTGTGTCCTTTCGGCGCCTTGCAGGAAGTCACCGGCAAGCTGGGGCAACGGCTGAGGCTGCCGCAGATGCGCATCAAATCGGCCCTGGACGCACGCCTGAAATTACTGAAATATCCACTGCTGGGCGCCATCCTGGCCAGCGCGGTCCTGGCGCCATCGCTGACCGACAAGCTGGTGGAGCTGGAACCGTTTAAAACGGCGATCACCCTCAATTTCGTGCGTGCCTGGCCCTTCGTCGCCTGGGCCGCCGGACTGCTGATCATCAGCATGTTCGTCTACAAATTTTTTTGCCGCTACCTGTGTCCCTTCGGCGCTTCGCTGGCGCTGCTGGGCAGATTCCGCCTGCTGTCGTGGATACCGCGCCGCGCCGAATGCGGCACGCCTTGCCAGAGTTGCCGCCACCGCTGCGATTATCAGGCGATCGCGCCCAGCGGCAAGGTCGCTTACGAAGAATGTTTTCAGTGCATGGATTGCGTGGTGATTTATCACAGCGACGCGCTGTGTGCGCCGCTGATCATGGAAGGCAAGCGGGCCAGGACGATTCCCATTTCCCCCGTGATGACGCGCCAGGAGCCAGCATGAAACGCCGTACTTTTCTGAGCGCGTCATTGGGTAGCATGGCGGCGGCGCTGAGCGCTTGCGCGCCGCCGGCATCGCGCCTGCACAGCGGTGCCGCCATTGCCTTCGGCACCACGGTCAGCGTGACGGTACTGCACGAGAATGCCGCGCTCGCGCAGGCCGCCATCGATGCAGCGCTGGCGCAAGCGGTGCATATCGACCGTTTGATGAGCATTTACGATCCGGCCAGCCAGGTGTTCATCCTGAACGATCAAGGCAAGCTCGAGCGGCCGCATGCGCACTTGCTGGCCGTACTGCGCCAGGCCGAGCGCTTGTCCCTGCTGACCCGCGGCGCCTTCGACATCACCGTGCAACCCTTGTGGCGAGTCTTTCGCCAGGCAGCCGACGCCGGCGTCCTGCCGACCGAGCCAGATCGAAAAAAAATCCGCGGCCAGGTCGGCTTTAGAAGAGTGTTGATGGACGATCATAAAATTCGCCTGGTGGGCAAGCAGACGGCGATCACCCTGAACGGCATGGCGCAAGGCTACGCCGCCGATCTCGCCCTGGCAGCCGTGCGCGCCCACGGCATCGAACACGCGCTGCTCGATACCGGGGAGTTTGCCGCGCACGGGAGCAACATGGCGCAGCAGGCGTGGACCCTGGGCATCGCCGATCCGCGCGACCCCACCGCCATGGCCGCCATCGTCCGCCTCGATGGACGCAGTCTTGCCACCTCGGGCGATTATGCGTCGGCTTTCACGGCCGACTTCGCGCACCACCACATCTTCGATCCGGCCACCGGCGATTCGCCGACGGAACTGGCCAGCGTATCGGTGGTGGCGCCCAGCGCGGTGCTGGCCGATGGCTTGTCGACGGCCTTCATGGTGATGGGCGCAAAAAAATCCCACGCACTGGCGGCCACTCTGGCCGGCGTCGACCTGCTGACGATCAACAAGCGCGGCGTGGTGTGGCGTTCGCCTGGTTTTCCACTGGCGGCGTGATGGCGTTATTTAAGATGTGGCAATTTGCGGTAGATGGTGTTGCGCGAAACGCCCAAGGCACGCGCCGTCGCCGACACATTGCCCCCATGCGCCTCCAGCGATTTGACGATCACCGACTGCTCCATTTCTTCCAGGTTGGCGCCGGACGCGATCATGCGCCCGGTGTCGATGGCGTGAGTGCTGCCAGGGTCGCTGGCGTCGGCCATATCGATGTCGTCGAGGAAATCGTCCGGCATGTGCTGCAAGCCTATCTCGCTGTCGTCGCCGGCCATGATGATGGCGGTGCGCAGCAAGTTGGTCAGCTGGCGGAAGTTGCCCGGCCACTTGTGCCGGCGGAACATGGTCAAAACCTCGTCCGTTACCTGGTGGCGCTCGCCGTTCGCTTCGGTGGCGAGGATTTTGCGGACCACGGTTTCAAGATCGGTGCGCTCGCGCAGGGGCGGCAGTTTGACGACCAGGCCGTTCAAGCGGTAATACAAATCCTCGCGGAACAGGCCGCGCGCGATGCGTTCCCGCAGGTTGTGGTTGGTGGCGCAAATCAATTCGACGTTGACGGGAATCGACTTGCCGCTGCCCAGCGGCGTCACCATGCGCTCCTGCAGCACGCGCAGCAAGCGGGCTTGCAAGCCGAAGGGCATGTCGCCGATTTCGTCGAGAAACAGGGTGCCCCCATTGGCCTGCAAAATCTTGCCGATCGCTCCTTTCTTTCGCGCCCCGGTAAACGCGCCATCTTCATAGCCAAACAATTCCGATTCGATCAGGGTTTCCGGAATCGACGCGCAGTTGACGGCGACGAAGGGACCGGCGCCGCGCGGCGAATCGTTGTGGATGGCTTGGGCCAACAACTCCTTGCCGGTGCCGGTTTCTCCCATCACCAGGATGGGGATATCGCGCCCCAGCACTTTATTGACCTTGGCGATCACCTGTTCCAGCTGCGCATCGCCGGTGTTCAGATAGCGCAGACCGGACAGGCGGCGCGCGTTGTGGCCAGCCTGCGACGGCGATGGCGCAGTGACAGCAGCCGGGCCCTGCGTGGGACGCTCGCTGCCCGTCGAAATCGCCTGCACCTCGCGCGACAGGCGCAATTGCGCGCGCCCGAACACCCGCACGCCGCTGTGCAGACACAGGTTCAACAGGCCCGGCGCGGCGGTGCGGTAATGGTCGTAAATGGCGGATACGGGCATGCCGAACAGAGAACTGAAGGTGTGCGATTGCAGGGCATTGAACGACAGGCCCAGCTGGAACAAACCATTGCGGTTGGCCGACAGAAAGCGCCCGCCAGGGGTGAACGAGGCGATGCCCTCCATCAGCGTGCCGATGAATTCCGGGCGCGCATGAAAGTGCAGGGTGATCGCTTCTTCGAAAGTGGCGGAGAACAGCTGATTTTCGATCATCAGCGCCGACATGCGCACCAGCGCCATGGTGTGCTTGTGAAAACTTCTCTGATCGCCGGAAACGTCGAGCACGCCGATGACATTGCCCTGGTGGTCGGTAATCGGCGCCGCCGAGCAAGTGAGGAAATGATTTGCGGCCAGATAGTGTTGGTCCGCATGTACCAGTGACGGCGCCTTTTCCGCGATTGCCGTGCCGATGGCGTTGGTGCCGCGGCTTTCTTCCGACCAGGCCACGCCCGGCTGCAGCGCCACCTTGTTGGCTTTCTCCAAAAAATCGTCGTCGCCCAGCGAGTGGACGATCACGCCGGTGGCGTCCGTCAAGATCACCATATTGTGGGTGTTGACGATCTGCTGGTACAAGGTTTCCATGGCCGGCACCGCATGCAGGTGCAGCAGCCGGTTGCGTTCGATCAGCAAATTCAAATCGTTGCGCGCCAGCGGGCTGAAATCGGGCCGGGCGCCGGGGCACAGGCCGTACGAGAGAGAGCGCTGGTGCGAGGTTTCGATCACGGCGGGAATATTGTCATCCCATCGCTTGGTCTGCGACGTGGCGGCTGCTGCTTGCATGGTTTTGTCTCCGTATGGCCCTTAGGGGCTCTATATCTGGAACGGCGCTGTGCCAGCCTGGAGCAGCTGTACCAATTTGGAACAGCTGCCGTGACCAAATTGAATTGTCGGGCGCCGTACGATCACTTTCCCCTTCAATAGGGGCAATGTCAAGATAAACCAAGCAAGGAAGATGCCAACCGTAGCAGGGCGGGAACGCGCTATTCGATGGGGATGTCGCCGGGGCCGTGCAGCCAGGCCCGCAGGTCCTCGAACACGACGGCCGCATCCGGTTCATTGAAAATCTCATGAATCATGTGCTCGTATACATGCATGCGGACCAGCTCGGGCGGCAGCCGCGCGTGAAACTGCACGGCGCCCGAAGGATCGACGGCGCGGTCGCTGCCGGCCACCAGCATCAGGGTCGGCACGCTCATGGCAGCCGCGCGCTGCTGGCAGTCGGCAATCGAATTGAGCATCGAGCGCAGCAGGCGGGCGCTGATGCGGGCGTGCACCAGCGGGTCGGCCTTGTATGCTTCGACCACGGCTTTGGCATGACACAGGTCGGCGGGATTGAGGCCGTTCGGCACCCCCAGCCAGGGCACCACGGTTTCCGCCACTTTCAGCATGGTCAGCTCGAAGGGTTTGAGGCGCAGGGCCAGCGCCGGGGACGACAGGATCAGGCCGCGCAGGGGCGAGCGCTGCGTCAAGGCAAAGCGGGCCGCGAACAGGCCGCCCATGCTGTGGCCGAACAGAAACGGTGGGGTTTTATTGCGGTTCGTAAAATCGTCGATGACGATCTGGGCGTCCTGCAGCATCGGATCGCCATTGATGACGTCGCCGCGGCGGCCTTCCGAACGGCCGTGGCCCCGGTGGTCGTAACAGCGCACCGACAAACCGGCGCTATTAAAAAACGCGGCAAGGTGTTGATAACGACCGCTATGTTCGCCCAGTCCATGCATGACGACCACGCTGCCGCGGGCCTGGCCGGGCGGCAGCATGTAGTCGACCACATGCAGGCCGGTGCCGTCGGCTGCGCTGATCTGGTGGCTGCCGAGCGCCACCAGCTGCGGCGCGGATTGCGCTTTTAGAACGATTTATACGCCCCAGAGAATGTCGTTGCCGCCATCGCGCGAGGCGCGCAGCATTTCCAGCAAGGGAAATGCGCGGGTGCTGAAGCTGACCAGTTGCGCGCCTTCGTGATCGCTGTCCTCGGCCGCTTCGCCGTGGTGGGCGTTGACGTCGCGCTGCATGTCGTCGGACGCCGTGTGGGCGCGGGTGTCGGCGATTTCTTTTTCCAGCACCGACACAGCTTGCGGCGCTTCGGCGGCGGTGATGACGCCGCGGTTGACATCTTTGCCCAGCAGATCGAGGATGCGCTTGGCATGTTCCTGGTACATGGTGACGTCGGCGGCTGCTTTGGAATGGAAGGTGATTAACATAAATATAAGGTCTTTCTATAAGAGTGCTGCAATGACGAAACGATAACACGAGTCGGCTGGCGAATGATGCACGATGCGTGCGCGTATTGACTCAAGCGTTTTTCATCCTCCGGCTCCAGGCCACCGCCATCAGCACGAACAGCAGCGTGAACAGCACGGCGCCGGCCACGGCCAACCAGATGCTGACCTGGCCCGGCTGCGCCAGCGCCAGCAGCACCCAGCTGAGGCCGGCCCACGTCACGCCCGCGCCCAGCTCGAAGAAATGGCTGAGAAAATTGCCCTTGCCGCGGGAGCGGAAATCGCCGCGCGCGGCCGGCCGCGCGCACCAGCGCACCAGCAGGGCCGCGCCGGTCATCGCACCCGCCACGCACAAGCCGAGCAGCAGTCCCGACAGCGGCTGGCGCCAGCCGATCCAGGCCAGCGGCGCCGCCACCAGCAGCAGGCCGGGCAGCACCGCCGCCGCCAGCTTGGCGCGCGCCACCTTCGATGCAGAAGCCGGCGCAGCGCGCAGCAAATCGGGCGCATCCTCGGCGGCGAACATCAGCCAGGCCATGGCCGTCGTCAGGGAGGTGCACAGAAAGGTGAGGGAGGCGCCCATGCCCGGCATCATGGTCTTGCCCTTGAACGCAAGCATGAAACACAGGGGCAGCATGTATAGCAGCTGCAACAGCACTTGCGAAATCAATTGCGGATCGCGCGCGATCAGGCGCCACTCCTTCAGCATCACCGTGGCGGCAAGGCTACGGCCGAAGCGGTAGCGCACGCCATCGCGCGGCGCCGCGGCGTTGCGCACCAGGCTGACCGCCTGCTGCACGCCGCGCACGAAAAAGCCGTGGGTAAAATTGACGGTCAGCAGAAATGCGGTGACGCCCAGCGCGGCAATGCCCAGTTGCGGCAGCAGCTCGCCCAGCACCGCGCGGCCAGGCAGCCACAGCAGGCTATCCGGCCCCAGCGGCGCGCCCGGCGCCATGTGGCCGCCGATCCAGCCGGCCAGGCGCTGCTGTATCGAGCCGCCGCTGTTGGCATACACTTGCGACAGCAGAAAAAACGCCGCGCCCACCAGCGCGCCCAGCACCTGTCCCACCACGCGGGTGCGGCGGATGCCGATCACCCGCACCAGGCCCAGGCTCAGCAGCATCGACAAGGAAGCGGCCACGGCGGCGGTGCCCAGCACGGTGGGATAGATGGCCAGCCAGCGCGGCTGGCCGATGATCAGGCCGACGTTGGCGAACGGCGCCAGCAGAAACAAATACAGGCTGGCGATACCGATCACATTGGCGGCCAGGCGCACGATAAAAATGCTGCGCGAGGGCAGGGGCGAGGACAGCAATAAATCCAGATCGCCCCGTTCGAACAGGACCTCGATGCTCGCTTTCAATCCCTGCGACACCATCATGCTGAAAGCCACGGCGAACAGCAGGGTGACGCCGATCACCAGCGGCGGCGCCCGCGTGTCCAGCGCGCCGCCCAGCGCCGGCAAAATCGTCCAGGCGAAAGCGTGCAGGCCCAGCAGCGCCAGGCCCAGCAACAGCAAGCCGGCGAAACTGGGGCCGCGGCACTTGGCCTGCTTGCCGCCCATGCGAAACACGTAGAGGCGCAATTCGTGGCGCAGCAGCCAAAGTGCGCTGCCTGCCCGCAAGTTCAGCTTCACGCCTGGCCCGTCAGCTGCAAGAAAATATCCTCCAGGGTGGCGCCGCCGAGGCCGGTAGCCGCGCCGGACAGGCCGCGCAGTTCGTCGAGGGTGCCCTGGGCAATCAATTTGCCGTGCTGAATGATGCCGATGCGCTGGGCCATGCGTTCGGCCACTTCGAGAATGTGGGTGGTCAGCACCACCGTTCCGCCCTTGTTGGTGTGCGCCACCAGCAAATCCTTGACCTGGCGCGCGGCGGCGGCATCGAGCCCGGTCAAGGGCTCATCGAGGATCAGCAATTGCGGCTCGTGGATCAGCGCGCCGGCCAGCGCCAGTTTTTGTTTCATGCCGCGCGAAAATCCCTCGGTCAGCTCGTGGGCGTGCTTGCTCAAATCGAGCCAGTCGAGCAGATGGCGCGCACGTTCCTCGGCGACACTGGCGTCGACGCCCCACAGGCCGGCGACGAATTCCAGGTACTCGGTGGGTTTCAGTTTGGCATACAGCATCGGCTCGTCCGGCAGATAGGCGATGGCCTGCTTGGCGCGGCCCGCATTGCCGACCATGTCGACACCGAGCACTTCGATGTTCCCCACATCCGGCGCCAGCAGGCCGGCCACCATGCGCAAAGTCGTGGTCTTGCCGGCGCCGTTCGGCCCCAGCAAAGCGTACAGCTCGCCCTGTTGCACGGTGAGATCGAGCTGGTCGACTGCCGGCCTGCCGAACTGCTTACTCAAGCCGCGCAGGCGCAGCGCGGGGAGGGAATCGGTCAGCATGCTCACAGTAATTTGAATGACGTCATGAATTGCTCCACCTGCTCTTGCGGCATGGCCTTGTCCTTGCCCATCACGATCACCTGGTAAAAACGCTTGTCGCGCGCTTCGAAATGGCCAATCAGTTTCATCGGAGTGCCGTTCTGTACGCCATTGGCTTCGACATCGAGCGAGGCGCGCTGGCCATCGCTGCTCGACGCTTGCGCGCTGGCTTTTTCGGACTTGACGGTGGCGCCGATATTTCTCACCAGCGCCGTTTTCATCGCCGCCAGCGCCGCCTTCGCCCTGGCCGCATCGGGCGCCTCGGCGCTGCCGACCGCGTAAATGGTGCCCTCGCGGTCGACCGCCGTCATCGTCATCTCCACTTTCATGCCGTCGAGGTCGATGGTGCGTTTATGGACGGACGGCTTGTCGGGGAACATCACGCGGTAGGGCGCGTCCTGGCTGCTGTAATCGCGCCAGTTGTTCGAGGCGCTGCAGGCGAGCATGGCGGCAGCGGCGGCGAGGGCCACCAGCGAGCGCGAGAAAGTTTGGTAAATTGTCATGTGCGGATGGTAGCAGGGAGGAAGCGGCGGCGCCACCTTTGCGGTTTCTGCCACGCAAACCTTGGAATCGGCCATCTCGGGCTAATATAGGACCAAACCCACTTCAAGGACACGACCATGACGACCACCGAAACCGCCATCCTCGCCGGCGGATGCTTCTGGGGCATGCAAGACCTGATCCGCCGCAAACCCGGCGTGATTTCCACCCGCGTCGGCTACACGGGCGGCGACGTGCCGAACGCGACCTACCGCAACCACGGCACCCATGCCGAAGGCATCGAAATCGTGTTTGACCCGGCCGTCATCAGCTACCGCGAAATCCTCGAATTCTTTTTTCAAATTCACGATCCCTCGACCAAGAACCGCCAGGGCAACGACATCGGCATGAGCTACCGCTCCGGCATCTATTACACCAGCGCCGAGCAAAAGCGCGTGGCCGAAGACACCATCGCCGACGTCGACGCCTCCGGTCTGTGGCCAGGCAAGGTCGCCAGCGAACTGGCGCCCGCCGGCGATTTCTGGGAAGCCGAGCCGGAACACCAGGATTACCTGGAGCGGATTCCGAATGGCTATACCTGTCATTACATTCGCAAGGATTGGGTGTTGCCTAAGCGGGCATAATCGCGTCGTCAGCAGTATCGGGGACTGGCACAAGCGTAGCGCAGGTGCCTGTCCCCATTTTTAAATTACCTGCAGTGAGAGCGGCTTATACGGTATTCAACATCCTGTTGTAGTCACCGCTCCTGCAAATTTCTCCGATATCCGATCGCTTCCGCCACATGCCCGCGCGCAATCCGCTCCGTCCCCGCCAGATCCGCAATCGTCCGCGCCACTTGCAGTACACGGTGATAGCCCCGCGCCGACCAGTGCCATTGCAGCATGGTGTCGCGCAACAATTTCGCCCCCGCCTCATCGAGCTTGCAAAACGCATCGACCTTCCGCGGCGCCAGTTGCTGGTTGCTGCAGCCCTGCCGCTGTAACTGCAGCAAATACGCATGCTCCACGCGCGCCGCGATGTGCTCGCTGGCTTCGCCGGTGGAAGGCGCAGCAAGGTCATGCGGAGACAGGGTCGCCACGTCCACCTGCAAATCGATGCGGTCGAGCAGTGGACCGGAAATTTTATTTCTGTATTTCGCCACCACTTCGGTGCTGCAATGACACTTGCCGGACGCGTGCCCGAGATAGCCGCAAGGACAGGGATTCATTGCCGCGATGAGTTGAAAGCGCGCCGGAAAATCGGCCTGGTGCGCCGCCCGCGAAATGGTCACCGTGCCCGACTCCATCGGCTGGCGCAGCACTTCCAGCACGCGGCGGTCGAACTCGGGCAGCTCGTCCAAAAACAGCACGCCACAATGGGCCAGAGAAATTTCCCCCGGCCGCGGCATCTGGCCACCGCCCACCAGCGCTACGCCCGAGGTGGTGTGATGGGGACTGCGATACGGCCGCACCTTCCAGCTGGCAATCGAAAACCCCCGCGTCAGCGATTGCACGGCGGCCGCTTCCAGCGCGTCCTCATCCGTCATCGGCGGCAACAAGCCGGCGAAGCGCGCGGCCAGCATGGTCTTGCCGGTGCCTGGCGGTCCCACCATCAGGATATTGTGCATGCCGGCCGCGGCAATCTCCAGCGCCCGCTTGGCCTGCGGCTGTCCCTTGACGTCGGCAAAATCCGCGCGCGGCGCAGCGTTGCCGTCGCCGATGGCGCTGGTCCGGTGGCGGCCGATGCGCGCATCCTTGTCGTTATTGGCGAAGTGGGCGCACACCTGCAACAAGGTCTGGGCCGGGTAAATCTTCGCAGCCGCCACCAGCGCCGCCTCGTCCGCGTTCGCAGCAGGCAGCATGAACGCGCGCGGCCTTGCTTCATCGTTGTTTCGATGCATGGCGAAGGTCATCGCCAGCGCGCCCCGTATCGGCCGCAGTTCGCCCGACAGCGACAGTTCTCCGGCGAACTCGTACTGATCGAGTTCATTGCCAGGCAGCTGCCCGGACGCCGCCAGGATGCCCAGCGCAATCGGCAGATCAAAACGTCCCGATTCCTTCGGCAAGTCGGCCGGCGCCAGGTTGACGGTGACCCTGCGGCTCGGCACCTTGAAACCGGCATTGGCCAGCGCGGCCCGCACCCGGTCTTTCGATTCGCGCACTTCGGTGTCGGGCAAACCCACGATCGTGAAACTCGGGAGTCCTTTTGCAAGGTGCACTTCGACGCTGACGGCGGGTGCATCCATGCCGGCGAGGGCGCGGCTGTGGAGGACGGCGAGGCTCATCGGATTCCTTTGCGAGTCAGGGCGACTCAGGAAGCGTAGGGCGAATCGGTGTCGGCAGTTTGCGCGCGACCAAAGGTGTTAGGGGCGGGCGTAGTTTCGGCGTGTCTAAAATCCAGCAGGCATTGTTACCGCAAGGATTGCGGGATCGCCTTATGAAAAATCAAACGAAGTCTGTGATTCGTCGCCATCATGACGCATGGGCTGACTTTTCTCGGCCGATCGGGCCGCAACAGCGGCCGCACTTCACACCATAAGAACAAGGGGACGCCAGAATGGAAGTCTGCTACGTCAAACCCATGGACTACGGCATGGGCATCGACTCCTTGACCATGCGGCCGAGGAACCCGAATGCGGTGACGGTGCCCGGTCTCAAATCGGTACAGGGATCGGGCGACACCCAGACCGCGCAATTTTCGCTGGTGAATGCGGAGTCGCTGGAAGATTTCGAGAGCGCGTTCAGCTTCAGTGCCGATGCGGCGGCGACCTTCGGCATGTTCGGCGGCTCCGGGTCCTTCGAATATTCGCAGTCGCACAAATTCCACAGCTACTCTCACTTCCTGGTGGTCTCGATCAAGGTCACCAACACCTTCAAACAGATCGACCGGCCAAAGCTCAATCCCGATACCAACGCCACGTCGTTGCTGCAAAACGGCAAACAGGATTTGTTTCAGCAGGAGTTCGGCGATGCCTTCGTGCTGGGCATTCAGCAGGGCGGGGTGTTCTACGCCGTGCTGGAATTTCGCACCACCACGCAGGAAGATCTGGAGGAACTCAGCAGCGCGATCACCGCCGGTGAACTGGGCTTGTTTGAAACGGCGGGAACGTTTTCTTCGCGAATGCGCTCGTTCAAGGGCACCAAAAATCTCAAGGTCGATTCGTTTCAGCAGGGCGGCACCGATTTGAAGGTCAAAATCGACATCGACGGCATCATCGAACGCGCGGTCAATTTTCCGGCGCAAGTCAAAGTGGCGGCGGAATCGTACTTTGCCAATCTGCTCGATTACACGGCACTCGACCTGCCGGCGCCGCCGAATGCCGTCAAGATCGACAACGCCAAGGTAGTGATCCAGCGCTATTACAAGCTGCGCTCGCAGCTGCTGCAAACCTTGAACGACATCGAGTACATCAAGCTCAATCCCGAGCAATTCGTCAATCCCGAGGCGATGCGTTTCGATGAGGCGGAGGCGCAACTGACCGAGGCGCTCAATGCCCTGCGGGCGAATGCGTCCCAGTGCGCGGACAATATCAATGCCTGCGTCTTCGTACCGGTGGTGCTACCGGACATCAAGTTGCCGAAGCGGATAGGCATCAAGGAAATGGCTGCCGCCTTCGCCGCCAAGGGAGAGGTGATCGCCAGGGACGATGCCCTGGCCAGCCAGATCCTCGCCAAGCAGGCAGGCGACGCCAACCGGCAGGGCTTCCTGGTCGGCCTCGGCATTGCCGAAGGCCACACCCTGCCAGGGCCCGGTAAAGACAAATTCGGCACCCAGCTGCCGCCGGAGCAGCTGGCGGCCTACCAGCTCGGTGTCGGCTTCTCCGTCGACCGCAACAGCCATCTGGAGTTTTATACCAAGGGCCTTGCTGCCATCAAGGCCGACCCGGCCACAGCGGCGGCGCGCGACAGCTTGCCTGCCGCTTCCTGGGTCGGTTTTGCCATTGGATCAGGCCTGTTCGCGCCGACGCGCTTCGGCGGCGCCGGCCACACCCTGGAAGGTCCCGGTTCGACCCGCATCCGCGATGAACTCAATGGCGCCAATCAACAGGGTTTTAAGGTGGCCGTGAGTTTTTACTTGCACCAGTGAACGCGGGACCACTGGCTCGGCTGCGGGGCTTGGCACCTCGGGAGCGGCATGGCAAAACATTGAACTATGGAGGGCGCAGGGATGGTCAAGTTGCTTGTGGCGTGCGTAACACTGCTTTGTTCCGGCGTGGCGTGGGCGGTCGACGGCGTCAATCTGCCCGGGCGCGACTATGCCAACTTCCCGGCGCCCTCGGCCTTCGTGTGCAGGACCAGTTGCGGCGGCGAGTCGCAGTGCCAGGCCTATACCTGGGTCAAGCCCGGTATCCAGGGACCGGGCGGACATTGCTGGCTGAAGAATGCCTTGCCGGCCATCGTCAAGGATCCCTGCTGCGATTCGAGACCCCGCAATTTCATCGCCAGGAGCGATTTGAGGGCGGAGAATGCGATTAACCGGCCCGGAGGCGATTACCGAAATTATGTCACGGACAGCTGGAAGGATTGCCAGGCCGAGTGCGAAGACGGCGTCAGTTGTTCGTCGTGGACCTACGTTCGGCCCGGCGCGCAGGGGCCGCCGGGACGCTGCTGGTTGAAGCGCGCGGTGGCGCGCCCGGTGGCCGATCCGAACGCGATTTCCGGCGTCAAGTTCCGCCAGCCCGCATCGGGTTTGCACCTGCCGCCGTCGCCCGACCTGACACCGCGGTTTCCTTTCAAATGAACCTGTAAGACTGCGGTGGATGCAAGTCGCCTTTGTTCGCCAGCCGCCGCATCAAACTGTTTCTTCCCGACGTCAGCGAGCACAGCGTGACGCCGGTGCCGGGCGGCAGAAGATATGTTTCGTCGATCGGCTGGGTCGTCGGTAATGACCGGTGAGAGTGTTCGCAGTGGCGGCCAGGATGCAAGCGAGACTGCGCTCCCTTACCGCCACAAGAACGAAAAAATCACCACATTCATGACAGCATTGAACGCCGCATGCGCCGCCATCGCGGGGTACAGCGAGCCGCTGCGCTGCCGGATTGTGGCGAACAGCAATGCCGTGCAAAACATCGCGGCGACCCACAAGGCGCCGGACAGCGGGCGGATCGTAAAACCGGCGGCGGTCAGCGCCAGTCCGTGGTGGCAGAGATGGACCAGGCCGAAAGCGGCGCACTCGACGATGGTGCTGGCGCGCGTGCTGAAAGATTGTTCCAGCGCGCGCTGCAGCATGCCGCGAAAGAAGATTTCCTCACCGATGGGGCTGAACAGCAATGCCGGGGCGGTAAAAATCAGATACAGCATCGTGATGGACAGGCGCGAGGTGTCGATGGTGGCGCGGTAATTGTCGGCGATGCTGACATGCCAGTTGTCGGCGCCGTGGCCGAACAGGGCCAGCCCGATGATAAAACAGGCCAGGGCGGCGGCGGCGCCGCACAGGATGGCGGCAGGATAGGCAAAGCGCGAGGTGGGCGGCGTCAGACCGATCTGGCGGCGGCCGGCAGGCTTGAGCAGTATCCAGGGCGCCAGCATCATCGTTACAAAACTCAGCGGCAGCATCCAGCGCAGGGGATGCGATCCCAGCAGGCCGAAGCCACGCATGGCGCCGAACAGCAGTGCGAGCGCCAGGGTCAGCCACAACGCCGCCGGAGCGGCGATGCGCGATCGCCAGATCGGACCGCGCGGCTGCGCGGAAGAAAGTGATTGCATATGAGGTGAGCAAGCGGCGGGATGACGCGCTCGCGCGCAAAATTTGCTAAGGTTCAGCTCCGCCGATTGTAAGATCGGTTTGCAAACAAATCAACTATAAATGAACGTCAACAAATTCAGCAAACTGGTGTATTCCACCGAAACGGGCCGCCTGTGCCCGGACTGCGCCCAGCCTCTGGCGGACTGCGCCTGCGCGCCAGCAAAAAAATCGGCGGTGATCGGCAATGGTCAAGTCAAGGTGGCCCGCTCGACCAAGGGCCGTGGCGGCAAGTGCGTCACTGTGGTAACGGGGGTGGCGCTCGATGGCGATTCGCTGGCCATGCTCGGCAAGCAATTGCGCAGCCGTTGCGGCGCAGGCGGTACCGTCAAAGATGGTGTCATAGAGATTCAGGGCGATCATCGCGACGTAGTTATGCAGGCCTTATTGCAGGCCGGGCATCAGGCCAGGCTGAGCGGCGGCTGAGGCCAAGCGGATGAACCCGACGGCGGTGCCGTCCCGGAGCAATCGAGCGTGCTTCAATAAACTTATTTCGACAGGATCACCGGCGGTACCGCTGGCTGCCCGGCCGACTGCGCCGCCAATCGCGCTTCCAGCGAGCTGATCTGTAACTCCAGCGCGTCGAGCTTGGCGCGGGTCTTGGCCAACACCTGGGCCTGGATGTCGAATTCTTCGCGGGTCACCAGGTCGAGCTTGGAAAAGCCCTGGGTCATCATAGCCTTGACGTTCTTTTCGACATCCTTGACGGGCGAATTGTCGATTGCTTGGCTGATCTTGCCCTGCAAATCGTTGAAGAAACTATTCATATCCATGGGTATCCCTGTAGTCAACTATGATATGCACCAATATGGTGCGTTTTTGCGTTAAATCGGTGCGTGTGCCGCCGGATCGTGTGCACGACGACGGTCAATTACTTTGTTAAATGCAAATTTGGGGCGTATGGGCGAAAAAACAAGCGTCGCTGCGCGACTTCGGGCTGGCATGCAATCTGCTAAAGCATACCTGTCCAAACGTTTTTCCCATCTATATCTATTTACCAATTTTAAACCGCCATCGCACCACACGATTCAAATTCACCAGGGATTGTCATGAAAAAACTGAATACACAGTTGAAACTTGTCGCAGCGCTCGGTCTGGTCTTCACGGCCCTGACCGCGACCACCGCCCGTGCGGAAGATGCTCCCAAGCCGGACAATGAAGTGAGCTTCAATGCTGCAGTGACCACCGACTATCGCTATCGCGGCATTTCGCAGACGCGCCTGAAGCCTGCACTGCAGGGCGGCGCCGACTACGTCAACAATCCAAGCGGCTTTTATGCCGGCACCTGGCTGTCGACCATTCACTGGATCAAGGATGCCGGCGGCGATGGCAATATCGAGTGGGATATCTACGGCGGCAAAAAGGGAGAAATTACCCCGGGCCTGAGCTACGACGTCGGCGGCCTCTACTATTTCTACCCATCCAACAGCCTCACGACCAACGCCAACACTTTCGAACTGTACGGCCAGCTGGGCTACGGCCCCGGCTACGTCAAGTACTCGCACTCAACTACTAACCTGTTCGGCACCTCGGACAGCAAGGGCAGCGGCTACCTCGACGTCGGCGCCAATGTCGACCTGGCCGAAGGCCTGGTGCTGAACCTGTACGTCGGCCACCAGAACGTCAAGCACAACAGTGCTTTCTCGTACACCGACTACAAGGTCGGCGTCACCAAGGATTTCGGCATTTGTTCCGTCTCGCTGGCGGCCATCTATGCCGATACCAAGGCCTATGTCAGCCCATCCGGCAAGAACCTGGCGCGTACCGGCGCCGTGTTGAGCGTCTCCAAAACCTTCTGAGGCTTCCCATGAAACTGATTACCGCCATCATCAAACCGTTCAAGCTCGACGAAGTGCGCGAAGCGCTGTCGGCGATCAACGTCCAGGGCATTACCGTGACCGAGGTCAAGGGGTTTGGACGCCAGAAGGGCCATACCGAGCTGTACCGCGGCGCCGAATACGTCGTCGATTTTTTGCCGAAGACCAAGATCGAGGCGGCCGTCGACGACGCCATCGTCGACCAGGCCATCGAAGCGATCGAAAAAGCCGCCCGCACGGGCAAGATCGGCGATGGCAAGATTTTCGTCTACAACCTGGAACAGGTCATCCGTATCCGTACCGGCGAGACCGGCAACGACGCACTTTAAGGGGAATCTCAATGAAATTTACGTTTAAGAAATGGCTGACCGGCATGGCCGTGGCCGTCTCCCTGTGCGGCGCCGTCGGTGCTTCGGCCCAGGATGCGGCCAAACCGGCGGACGCTCCCGCTGCGACCGCCCCGGCTGCTGCTGCCCCAGCTGCGGTAAGCACCGCGCCAGTCGCGGCCCCGACCGCCGCGCCGATGGCCGCGCCAGCCGCCGCCGTTGCCGCAGCGCCAGCC